>Ga0335084_10007115_pt1 | contig 11140 bp, 7 predicted proteins | sample Lox_Sample_44_FD_206721 | JGI IMG/M metagenome (GOLD analysis project Ga0335084, IMG submission 206721) | Soil microbial communities from Loxahatchee National Wildlife Refuge, Florida, United States - Lox_Sample_4.4 | ecosystem: Environmental > Terrestrial > Soil > Wetlands | place: USA: Florida...
TGAAGCGGGTGACGCGAAGTTGCGCGTCAATTTCGATGATGGCGTCCATCGCACCGTCTACGAGGCCGCGCAACTTCGCTTCGCGCTCGCGAAGATCGGCTTCGGCGCGGACGCGACGCAACTCGGCGCCGGCGCGCTCGGCGAAGATTTGAAACAAGCCCATCAAGCGCGGCTCCGGTGGGATGGGTTGCCGGTTCATCACGCCCACCGCGCCGAGGACTTCGCCGTCGGTGTCGAGAATCGGCGCGCCGAGGTAGCTGACGACGCCGAGTTTCTTCAGGTCCTCATCGCACGCATAAAGCGTCATCAGACCTTCCGGCACGTGGAGGCGCTCTTTCTTGATGATGACAGTCTCGCAGGGAGTACCGGTGATCTCGTACTCGTAATCGGTCAACCAGTTGCCGTCCCAAAGGAAAGCGCGCGCGCGCAACCGGCGACGGTCAGGCAAATACTCGGTGACCCACGCGCCGCGGGTGTTGAGTGCGCGCGAGAGATTTTGCACCAGCGTTGTGAAGAAGCCCTCGCCGGTTTCGCCGGCTGTGCCTTCGACGATGGAACGCAAGACGTCTTCGTGCAGCGGTTTGTCCATGAGGCGCGGCCCTCGGTTGCCGAGGAAGTATCGGTCAGACTCCCCGCCTCGCGCAAGTCTCAATCCGCTGCCAGCAATCGATAACCAATACCGGCTTCCGTCTTGATGAGCTTGTCGATGCCGAGTTTCTTGCGCAGGTGTGTGATGTAAACGCGCAGATACTGCGACTGCTCTTCCGCGTTCGCGCCCCACACGGCTCGCAGCAGTTGCTTGTGCGTAACCACCTTGCCGGCATGGCGCACCAACTCGTGCAGCAACGCGTACTCAGTCGCCGTCAAATGCACATCCTTGTCCTTCACGCGCACCGTCCGCGCCGCGAGGTCAACCACCAAGTCGCCGCTTGTGAACACCGGCTCCTGCGCTTCAGGCGCGCGACGTTGAATCGCGCGCAACCGGGCCAGCAATTCCGCCGTGCCGAACGGCTTCGTCAGGTAATCATCCGCGCCGCCGTCGAGCGCCGCGACCTTGTCGGACTCCTGATTGCGAACGGTCAGCACCAGTACCGGCGTCGGACTCCACTCGCGCAGACGTTTCAATACAGTCAGCCCGTCCATGTCCGGTAAGCCCATGTCGAGGACGATTACGTCCGGCCGCTTGGCTGCGGTTTCCTGCAACCCGAGTTGTCCGGTCTCGGCTTCGTGTATCCGGTAACCAGCGGGTTCGAGTGTCAGCCGCAACAGCTTGCGGATCGGAGGCTCGTCGTCGATGATCAGGACCGATTTCATGTTGGCTTCTCGCTCGTCTCGACCGGTAACCGCATCGTGAACGTCGCGCCGCCGGGGGGATTGTTGGCTGCGAATGCTTCGCCGCGATGCGCCCGCGCGATGCCTTTGACAATCGACAACCCGAGGCCCGTCCCGCCCGTCGTTGAGTCTGCGCCCCGGTAGAATTTCTCGAACACTTTCTTCTCGTCGCCGGGCGTCAGGCCGGAACCGTGGTCGCGAACATGCAACTCCAACGTGCCGGCGTCGAGTTGCGCGGCCATCTCGATGGGCGAGCCGGCGGGGCTGTGTTGGACGGCGTTGATGAGTAGATTGCACAACGCCTGTTCCATCAGACCAAAGTCCAATCGCACCAGCGGGGTGTGTTCCGGCACGCGAATTTCGATGCGCTCGCGGGAAATTTCGTTGGAAAGCTGATCGACGGCCGACTCCAACAAATCGTGGACGTCGCACCATTCGAGGTTCAACGGTGTGCGGCCGGACTCGATGCGTGTCATGTCGAGCAGGTTCGTCACGATGCGGTCGAGCCGCCGATTCGCCGATTTCACTTCATCGAGAAACGTATTCGCCAACGGCGGGCCGCCGTCGGCCAATTGCGTGTCGAGACCGTCTGTCGCGGCGCGAATCACCGCGAGCGGCGTTTTTAGCTCGTGCGAGACCGAATCGAGCAGCGTTCGGTGCAGCCGCTCCGATTCCTCCGCGATACGCGCCGCTTGTGCCTCTTCCATGAGTTGGTAACTCTCAATCATCACGGCGATCTGACCGGCCATCGTCTCCAGCAAATCGCGTTCGTTCATCGTCAGCGTCTTCCGGTCATCGAAGCACACGCCCATCACGCCAAGTTTGCGCAAAGGCAGATACATTGCCGCGGCGTCTGGCAGCGTGTCGGTAAATCGCCCCGCAATCTGTTCCTTCTCCAACGACCACGCGGCGACGGCAAGCTCCTTCTCGTCCGGCTGGAATGTGCTGGCCGGGTGCGGCGCGCCGTCGAGCAGAATCGCCGTGCGCGCTTGGAACAACGCATCCACTTCCTTCACCGCCCGCGCCAGCCCGTCCGCGAGCGACGTGCTGGCGGTCACGCTTTCGAGTAGGCGGTTCAACGCCGCGGTGCGCCGTTCGCGCCGGCGTTCGGCGGCTTCGCGCACGCGGAGTTGATTCGTAAAATGTCCGATCACCAGGGCCACCACGAAGTACATCACAAACATCATCGCATCATGAAAATGCGTGATCCGAAACGTGAGAATCGGCGGGATAAACAGGAAGTTCCACAGCATGGCACTCAGCGCTGCGACCAGCAACACGGCCCACCGGTTCATCACCATCGCCAGCAGCACGACCAACAACAGATACACCAGCGCGACCGCCCAATAGCCGGTCACGCGTTGTAAAAACCAGTTCACCACGGTCACTGCGGCGACCGCGCCCAAGCCCCACCCGCAATCACGTAATAAGTTTGATCCGAGCCAGTCGGTCACGCGCCGCCGGCGTTGCGCACCGCCGGTCTTCTCGGCCCGGACAATGTGAATGTCGATGTCGCCACTGTGGCGAATCAACTTCGTCGCCATCGAGCCACCGCGGAGAAATTCGAGTACCGGATGGCCGAGGGGTTTGCCGACGACGATTTGCGTCACGCCTTGTTCGCGGGCGACCTCGAGCATCGCGTTGGCGACGTTGTCGCCAGCGGTCGCAACGACTTCCGCGCCGAGTTGCCGGGCCAGCGAGAGATTTTTCGTCAACCGCGCCTTCTCGTCCTCGCCCAACGGCGTCGAGGTCTCCACGTAAATCGCCAACCACGGTGCGTCCATCGCGCCGGCGACGCGGCGCGTCCAGCGGATGAGTTGCGCCGAATACGGGCTCGGGCCGACACCGACGGCGAGGCGCTGACTTGATTGCCACTTGCCACGCTTGGCTCGCAACTCCTGGTCAACGCGCTCGGCGGTCGTGCGCAAGGCGATCTCGCGCAGCGCAGTCAGGTTCTCTTCTCGGAAGAAATTGTCCGCCGCTGTCGCCGCCCGCTCGCCGAGATAGACTTTGCCTTCAGCGAGACGCTTGCGCAGTTGCTCGGGCGTGAGATCGATTAGCTCGATCTCGTCCACCTGATCGATCACCGAATCGGGCACAGCCTCGCGCACGGTGATGCCGGTAATTTGCTGCACCACGTCCACGCGGCTTTCGAGGTGCTGGACGTTGAGCGTCGTGTACACATCAATGCCGGCATCCAGAAGCTCGAGCACGTCTTGGTAGCGTTTCGGATGACGACTGCCCGGCGCGTTCGTGTGCGCGAGTTCGTCCACAAGCACAACCTGCGGTCGGCGCGCCAGAATCGCGTCGATGTCCATTTCCTCGAGTGTCACGCCCCGGTACTCGATCCTTTTGCGGGTGATGATCGGCAAGCCGGCCAGCAACGCGTACGTTTCCGGTCGACCGTGCGTCTCGACAATGCCCACGACCACGTCGACGCCCTCGCGCCGCCGTGCCTGTGCCGCCTCCAACATCGCGTATGTCTTGCCAACGCCCGGGCTCATGCCGAAGAAGATTTTCAGCTTCCCGCGTTTCGCCGCCCGCTCCTCGCGCTGAATCTCTGCGAGCAGCGCGTCAGGATTTGGCCGTACCGCTTCGGTCATGCTTGGATTCTAAACTGTTTGCCCCGGAAAAGCGACTAGCGCGCGGGGATGACTTTGCCAAGGGTCGCGCCGGCGACCGGCTCGTTTTGAATCGCTTGTTGCAGTGCCGCTAGCGCAGCCTGGCATTCCGCCGTGACATTGCGCTTCTGCGTCAACGAAAGCGTCAGCGAGCGGACGTTCGTGTTCTCGCGCGAGAGCTTGATGATTTGCGCGCGCAGTTCGCTGAACTTCTCATAGCTCGCCGTCGCCGCAGGATCGGCGACCTCAGCGAGTGACTGGCGAATCTGCCGGTCCTCCTTCGCCATTTCGGCTTCCATCGCGTCCATCTTCGCGTCGCTTTCCTCGGCGATGTGCGGCGGCAACGATGCCAGCAAGCGCCACGCGGCAACCCTTGCCTCTGTCGCGGCCGGCGACGTCAGATGCGCTAGCGAGGCGTCCATCTCTCTAATTGCCGCCGTGGCCGGGCCGAATGCCAGCGCGTAGGCTTTGAGGTTGGTGTTTTTTACCGCGAGGTCGAGCACTTCCTTGTCAACGCGCTGCAACTCGGTGAAGCGCTGGGTGAATTGCGTGAAGAGGTTGCTCTCAGCCGGATTAAGCAAGCTCTCCAATTCATGGCGGGCCTGTTCCGCCGCCACCGTGCCAGCGCGCGCCTGGTCGGCGAACTTTTGCGAATCTTCGTCAGTGATGGCCATCACAGAACTTTTCTCCGCCTCCGCCGCAGTGGCCAGACTCACTTGAAGCCGGTTCACCAACTCGAGCCGGCGCTCCTTCCACGCAATCTGCTCGACCGGGCTTCGGCCTTTGTGAAAATGGAGAACGGTTAACATCACTACGAGCAGCAACACCGCGCCGGTCGCCATCCACAGACTTTCTCGGATGCCGGGCCTGATCGTCCCTGGCGACGGTTCACTCATGGGCTGACTCTAGCGCGTCCGGCGCAGTAATCACCAACAAAAAGCCAAGCCGCTACTTGGCCGGGCTGGCGTCCAGCGCCAGATTCAACTTCAACACGTTCACGCGGGCTTCGCCGAGGAAGCCCCATTGCGGTGGCTCGACGAATTTCTCCACGAGCGCCTTGATTTGGTCGACGCTTGCTTTGCGTGATGCGGCCACGCGCGCGATTTGGATGCGTGCCGACTCCGGACTGATGTGCGGGTCGAGTCCGCTGCCGGACGCGTAAACCATGTCGGCCGGTACGGGCACGTCCGCCGCAAGCTTGTGTGCGGTACGGAATGCGCTCGCGCGAGCGTCCACCGCCTTCTGCAAGTCAACGCTGGTCGGGCCTTTGTTGCTGGCGCCCGAGGGGACGGTCGCGTAACCACCCGCCGATGGACGCGGCCAGAAGTATTTCTCGCCGGTAAACTGCTGCGCGAGAAACTCCGAGCCGACGACCTGGCCGTTCTTCTCGATCAGACTGCCGTTGGCTTGGTCTTTGAAGGCCACTTGGGCGATGCCGGTGACCACGAGCGGATAAACCACGCCCGTTAGCACCGTCAATACGATCGTCAACATGATGGATTGAATGATTAGTTTCATGTTTGGTTCTCCTTATTTGGCCAAGTGCAGGGCGACGAGTGCGATGTCGATGAGCTTGATGAAGATGAACGGCATGATGATGCCGCCGATGCCGTAGATCAACATGTTGTTGCGGAGAATAATCGCCGCGCCGAGCGGCCGGTATTTCACGCCTTTGAGCGCCAGTGGAATCAGCGCGACGATGATCAGCGCGTTGAAAATCACTGCGCTGAGAATTGCGCTTTGCGGCGAGTGCAAGTACATGATGTTGAGCTTGTCGAGCGGCCCACGACCGCCGGCGTTCAGTGCGTAGAGCAACCCGAACATCGCCGGCAAGATCGCGAAATACTTCGACACGTCGTTGGCGATGCTGAACGTCGTCAACGCGCCGCGGGTCATGAGCAGTTGCTTGCCGATCTCGACGACCTCGATCAATTTCGTCGGGTTCGAGTCGAGATCCACCATGTTGCCGGCTTCGCGGGCGGCTTGCGTGCCGGTATTCATGGCGACACCGACGTCAGCTTGCGCCAAGGCCGGGGCATCGTTCGTGCCGTCACCGATCATCGCGATGAGTTTGCCGCCTTCCTGTTCCCGGCGAATGCGCGCCAGTTTGTCCTCAGGCCTAGCCTGGGCGATGAAATCATCGACGCCGGCTTCTGCTGCGATGGCCGCAGCGGTCTGCGGATTGTCGCCGGTGATCATCACCGTGCGCACACCCATCGTGCGCAGTTGGGCGAAACGTTCTTTGATACCGCCTTTGACCACATCTTTCAGACGAATCACACCCATCACACGCGAGCCGTCGGCGACGACCAACGGGGTGCCGCCTTGCGTCGAGATGTCGAGCACAGCTTGCTCGACGGATTTGGGATACAGGCCGCCCTTGGCTTCGATATACTGCCGCATCGCCTCCGCCGCGCCCTTGCGAATCACGCGCACGCCTTTGCCATCGGGACTGGTCAAATTTAAACCGCTCATGCGCGTCTGCGCCGTGAATGGAACCGGTACAGCGTGCGGTTTGGCGACTTCAATCGGGGCACGACGGTTGTAGTTCTCCCGTGCCAACGCGACGATGGAGCGCCCTTCGGGCGTTTCGTCGGCGAGCGAAGCCAACTCGGCCACATCGGCGAGTTCCTCGTCCTTGACGCCCGGCGCGGGGATGAATTCGGTCGCCATCCGGTTGCCGAGCGTGATTGTACCGGTCTTGTCCAGCAGTAGTACGTCCACGTCGCCGGCGGCTTCGACGGCCCGGCCACTCGTGGCCAGCACGTTGCGCCGCATAAGGCGGTCGATGCCGGCAATGCCGATGGCACTCAACAGGCCGCCGATGGTCGTCGGGATGAGACAGACGATGAGCGAGAGCAATACCGGGATGCTCGTGAGCACGACGCCGGACTGACCGGCTTGGCTTTCGTTGTACCGGGCATAAGGCGGCAGCGTGAAGACCACGATGATGAACAGCGCCGTCAGGCTCACAAGCACGATGTTCAACGCGATTTCGTTCGGCGTCTTTTGCCGGCGCGCGCCTTCGATCATCGCAATCATACGATCGAGGAACGAATGGCCTTCCTCGGCGGTCACGCGCACGATGATCCGGTCGCTGATCACCTTCGTGCCGCCCGTGACGGCGCTGCGGTCGCCGCCGGCTTCACGAATCACCGGCGCGGACTCGCCGGTAATGGCCGATTCGTCCACCGTGGCTATGCCGTCTTCGATTTCGCCGTCAGCCGGAATCATGTCGCCGGCTTCGCAGACGAACATATCGCCGATTTTCAGTTCCGAACTCGCGACGTCGACCTTCTTGCCGTTGACGATCACGCGAGCCATTGTTTTCGTGCGCATCTTTTTCAACGCGTCGGCGTGCGCCTTGCCGCGCCCCTCCGCCATCGCTTCCGCGAAGTTGGCGAAGAGACACGTGAACCACAGCCAAAGGCAGACTTGGAGGTTGAAGCTAGTGAACCCGCCCGGCGTGAACAGGATGATGGTCGTCCAGATCGAGCCGACCCAGACGACGAACATGACCAGGTTCTTGATCTCATCGCGCGGGTGCAGCTTCTTGAACGCGTCGATGACCGCCTGCTTCACCAACTCGGAGTATTTGATTTCGATTCTTGTGCTCATTGTTGTTTCCTTAGAAAGCGCGGCCGGCCGCCATTAGGCCGTGCTCGACGATCGGGCTGAGGCACAGCACGGGGAAGAACGTCAACGCGGCGACAATCACGATGACGCCGGTCAGCGTGAGTCCAAACGTCCAACCATGTGTCGGCAACGTGCCGGATGAGGCCTCGACGGTTTTCTGTGAGGCGAGATGTCCAACAATCGCCAATGCAGCGATGATCGGGATGAACCGGCCAATCCAAATGACGATGCCGGCGCCGACATTGTAGAAGATGGTGTTGGCGTTCAGGCCGGCAAAGGCGCTGCCGTTGTTGTTGGCGGCTTCACCGAAGCAGTAGAGGATTTCGCTCAGGCCGTGCGGGCCGGCGTTGTTCAAGCTCGACAGTCCCTGCGGTATGACACAGGCGATGGCGGTCGGGATCAGGCACACGGCGTTGGGAATCAACACGCCGATCACGGCCCACGTCGCCACCCGCGCGTCGAGCTTTTTGCCGAGATATTCCGGCGTTCGTCCGATCATCAGCCCGGCGATGAACACCGTGATGAGTACGTGGAATAACATGCAGTACATGCCGCAGCCGATGCCGCCAAAGATGATTTCGCCGATCAGGATGTTCCACATCGGCATCAGCCCAGCCAACGGCATCCAACTGTCGTGCATGGAATTGACCGAGCCGTTGTCGATGGCGGTGCACGACACGCCCCACAGCACGCTGTTCATCACGCCGATGCGTTGCTCTTTGCCTTCCAGGTTCGGCAGGATGTTGTGGACGACGGGATTCGGCTGTGCCTCGCAGTACCACGCGACACCAAACGACAGCACGTACAAGCCGAGCATGACGGCGAACAAACACCACGCGTGTTTCCGATTGCCGACCAGCAGACCGAACATATACACCTGCGCCATCGGCACGATGATGATGGCGAGCATTTCCAGGAAATTCGTCAGCGGCGTCGGGTTCTCGTACGGATGCGCGCTGTTCACGCCAAACCAGCCGCCGCCATTGGTGAAAAGTTGCTTGATGGGCATGAACGACGCCAAGCAGCCGAGCGGTACGCTCTGCGTCTCGACCTTCTGATCGACCATGACCGGATTGCCCTTGTCGTCCTTGACCGGCTGGCCTTGATCATCGGTCTTCGCGACTTGCGTCGTGTACGGCTCGACGAGTTTGGCGTCCACGTACGGCTTCAACGTCTGCGGGCAGCCTTGCCACGCCAGCGGAATCGCCATGAGCAGACACAACGGCAATTGAATGTAGAGCACGCCGCGCGTGAGGTCCGTCCAGAAATTGCCGATGGTTTTCGCCGAGTGCCGATGCAGCGCGCGTCCGACCGCCACCAACACCGCCAAACCGACCGCGCCGCTCAGGAATTGGTGCACCATGATGCCGAGGACCTGCGACAAGTAACTCATCGTGGACTCGCCCGAGTACGACTGCCAGTCGGCGTTGCACGCGAAGCTCCACGCCTGCATGAACGACAAGTGCCACGAACAATTCGCCAGCTTCTGCGGATTCAACGGCAGCCAGGCCTGGGTGAAGAACATCGCGAACAACACGACGAACCCCAGCGTGCTGAAAATCACCACGGCCCACAAATACTTCTTCCACGACATCTCCTCGTCGGGATCGATGCGACAGAGCCGGTAAAGAAGATTCTCGACCGGCTTGAATACTGGATGCAGAAACATCCGCTCCCCTGTGTACACGCGCCACATGAACTTGCCCAGCGGCGGCGTCAGCGCGATGCCGATTCCGAAAAACAAAACGATCTGGATGATTTCGATAGTTGTCATAGTTGCTCGTTTTCCTGCGCGCCACTATGAACAAATTCTCTTTCGTCGCGTTAATCAAAACGCGGCCAAATTCCGTTAAAAAGTTGTTAAACCCACACGAAAGGACGCAACTAATGCAGATGGCCGGCGGCGCAGGTCGCAACCGCTTCAGTCGGCTCGCGCGCCGGTGCCTTTGCGGGTTTTGAGCTTCTTGTTCTTCACGTGCACTTGCGGGAGTGCCTTCTTGTCTTTGTGAAGGTAGCAAATCTCCACGAGCGTCGGCCAGAGTTCGAGCGACGCGTGAATCACGCTCACCACGTCATCCACAATGCGGCTGACGTTTTGCTGGAAAAAGTCGGGCTCAAATCCATAGAAGGAGCGGGCAAGGTTTTCGGCGAATAGATTCAGCGACTTGCGCCGCTGGGCATTCTTGGACCTGCCAACGGCCTGCAGCACCTGACGATGCACGCCGGTGATCTTGTCGAGGATTTCCTGCGTGTCTTTGAGCGTGACCTCGCCGTTGTAGGCAAAGTGAATCGTGAGGTCTTCGAGCCGGGTCACACTGCCTTTGATTTTCTTCTTAAGCAGGGTGCAAAGCTCTTCGTTGAACACTTCCATCGCCAGCGGATTGCGCATGTAGTTGTTCTTGATGTGCGTTTGCACCGCATCGACGTGCGCCGAGGCCAGCCGCGGCTGTTGAATCCACAGCCGGTAAATGTAATCCTCGAATCGTAGACGGGTGGGAAAGAAGGGTGGCAATCCGAGTCGGTTGTCGTAGCCGGCAACGCCACAGTCCATGCGCCAGTTCTTCTTGGTCACCACCGGGCGAAAGTTGACCAGCACATAGAACTGGCTGATGTCGTGCAGGCTCGCCTGATGCGCCGATTCATCGCGGAGATACATCTGGACGTAATCCAGCGCATCAATGTCGTTCGTGCCGGAGCGGAAGGTTTGCGCCATCTTCACCACGGCAGACTGCGAAAGCGGGCCGCGCTTGAGAATCAGCGAATTATCGCCCGCAAAATCGTTCGAGACGTTGGTCTCCAGATCCATCGCGGTATCCACCAGCAACTCGCCTTGCTCGTAGTTGCCGGGCAGCTCGCTGACCTTGCGACCGAGCACGTCGCGGAAGGTCGTCAGTAGGTCAAAAGATTTTTGCACGAACCCGTCTCCGTTTGCTTTCATGAGCTTGCCGCGGCTGACCTCATCCGCATTCAGCGATTCCGGGCTGCTCTCGACGAGCGCGTGCGGTCGCATGTCATCGTCGGCGCTCACGAGCAACGCGCCCAACGAATACATGAGGGTAAAGTTGCGATTACCGCCGTAGCAGGGGCGGAAAAGGTTGCGGACGAGTGAATCGAGTTTCTTATCGCGCAGCCGGCGGTTGAGAAAGCCGAGAAACTCCTCTTTTTCGCGCGGGCCGACGTAGTAGATGTCGTTGACGGTTTTTGTCTGTTCGAGCAGCGCGAAATACTTCTCGTGGTTGGCCAGGCTCGAATCATCGAAGACCATCATCTTCACTGAGTGGCCGTTGCTCCAGAAATGCTCGTCGTATATCTCGATCGTCTCGGCCACATCGCGCAGCCGGTAGGTTGGAATCACGAAGATGGTCGCAGCAGAACTCATTTGATTAATCCCGTAGTGCTCTAGCGGCTATCGCTGACCAAACTGAATGACCATGCCGCCCGCGATGATGAGGGCCAAGCCCAACCAGGTTGACAGCGGCACGAACTCTTTGAAAGCGAACCGGCCCACCAGAACGCTGACCAGAGCAAAAACGCCGACATACATGCCGAGC
>Ga0335084_10007116_pt1 | contig 11140 bp, 9 predicted proteins | sample Lox_Sample_44_FD_206721 | JGI IMG/M metagenome (GOLD analysis project Ga0335084, IMG submission 206721) | Soil microbial communities from Loxahatchee National Wildlife Refuge, Florida, United States - Lox_Sample_4.4 | ecosystem: Environmental > Terrestrial > Soil > Wetlands | place: USA: Florida...
AAGACTCCCTAGGACATTATTTAAGCTTTAAAGATTTATTGCCACAGCATCTTTACGAAGTAAGAAAAATTATTGAACCTTCCGCTGCCAGGTTAGCCGTTCAAAATATAACCACTGATGAACTAGGACTACTGGAAGAAAATGTTCTTTATTGTGAAGAAAGGCTAAGAAAAATAGATCCAGTTATCGATGAAAAGGATTTCTTTGACTTGGACAGTAGGAATAATACTTTTCATCGGCTTCTCGCCAACGCAACCCACAACCCTATCTTGAGCTTGACCATTGATTATATTTTTGATTTTTTGAAAGGTTGCGAAACTGTTTTTTTAGTTCCAGATTTCAGCTACACATCCGAGAATATTAAAGATCATAGGAATATTTTTGAGCATTTAAAACGCAGAGATACCGAAAAGTGTGAACAAGAAATGATTAATCATTTAAAAAGATTAGACGACTACCTAGTAGCCCTCAAGAGAAGGACGCAGAATCCAGAAGTTGTTTTTTCTCTTGAAAGCAGGTTGAAGTTTCTTTCCAGGGAGAAGAATAATGGATTCATCAGCTATAAATCGAAAACATGATAAATATCTGTTCCCTTGTGTCACAAATTATTATTCGAACCCCTTGCCTATTAAGAAAGGAGAGGGGCTATATGTCTATGACTGGGAAGATAATAAGTATTTAGATTTCTTTGGTGGCATATTGACAGTAAGCATCGGTCATTGCCAGCCCGAAATTCTTAAAGAAATAGACGATCAGCTTCACACCCTTCAGCACATTTCAACCTTGTATCCCACCTATCCCATGGTGGCTTTGGCAGAAAAGCTTTCCGAGATTACCCCAGGAAGATTAGGAAAGTCCTTCTTCACCAACTCTGGGACAGAAGCAAATGAAATGGCGATATTAACAGCCCAGCTTTACACTGGAGCGAGAGAAATTGTGGCGCTTCGTCACAGTTATCATGGAAGATCTTCTCTTGCAATGACCCTTACTGGGCATGCGGCTTGGAGAGTGGGAGGAAATTACATCCCAGGGATCACACATGCACCAAGCCCTTACTGTTTTCGCTGCGAATTTGGGGCAACTTATCCAAATTGTGAAATTGAATGCGCGAGAGACATCGACGAACTTATTAAAACAACTACTTCCGGCAAAATAGCTGCTTTTATTGCAGAACCGATCCAGGGTGTAGGGGGTTTTATCACTCCTCCTAAGGAGTATTTCGGCATCGCCGTGGGGATCATTAAGAAGTATGGCGGACTCTTTATATCGGATGAGGTCCAAACAGGCTTTGGAAGAACGGGAGGAAAATGGTTTGGAATAGAACATTGGGGGGTCGAGCCTGATATAATGACCTTCGCAAAGGGGCTGGCTAACGGAGTCCCCATTGGAGCCACCATTGCGGTCCCAGAGGTCGCAGACAGCTTTAAGGGGCTTACAATTTCTACTTTTGGCGGAAATCCCGTGAGTGCGAGGGCTGGTTTAGCGACCCTTCAGTACATGGAAGACCACCGTATCGTCAGGCATGTTGAGGAAGTTGGTAATTATCTAAAAGGCAGACTGACCGAACTTCAAGGAAAATATCGATTAATCGGGGACGTTAGAGGAAAAGGTCTAATGCTCGGGATAGAACTGGTTAAGGGAAAAAAAGAACCCGCCGTGAGCGAAATCCTTCAGCTTTTCGAAAACACGAAAAAAAGAGGATTACTAATTGGAAAGGGCGGATTATATGGAAATGTAGTAAGGATCTCTCCTCCAATGATAATTGATAAGTCAGGTGTCGACGAGGCCATTAGGATTTTGGATCAGGCATTTGCAGAGATATAAAGACACGTCGGTATGAATGTTGATAATGACTCAAACGATAAAAAGACATTACTTGAGACCAAGGCCTTGACGGAACAACTGGTTCCCACGCTACATACAAGATCCCGCATCAATTGTGCGACATGATTAGGAGCACGTTATATAAGAAGTTTTGTATGAAAAGAGAGATGACTGGAGCACAAGGGAAAATACTCATCGAAAACGGGGGTAAGAAGATAGGGGGTGATGCTTGGAGCAGAGGTAGTTAAAGAAATGTTGGGACCTGGGGTAAATAAAGGCTTATACTTTTTGAAAATGTACGAGGGACCTGCTGGTCGGTAAGCTTGAATCTATGTATAAATGTCGTAGGGATTGTTTCCTTGATTAGAGTAGGTGAGGTCCCTCGGCAAAGCAATTGACAATTTTGCGTGGGCCTTTGAGGAGTTATTTGTGGGGAACCTAGAAAAGGGGCTAGAAAGTACATAGCAGTCTTGCGGGAATGACGTTGACTTTAGACAAGTCAGTCGTCCTCTATGTACTCTGGGTCTAAACAAACTTACTTTAATTAGGAGGTGGTATTATGAAACCAGGCGGAAGTTTTCTTTTGGCATTACTCTCCATTGTTTTGGTAATTAGCTTCTTCGCCGGACCGTCGGCTGCGCAGGAAAAAGTGACGATGGCCGGCATGGCAACCTTCGGGGGAGCCTATGTCGGCGTGGATGAGATCAATCGCGCCAAAGACTTTTTCCTGAATGAGATGGGCGGCAAGGTATTTAACAAACCGATCGAATTTATAATAATAGACGACGAAGGGAAACCAGCCGTAGGAGCGCGCAAGGTGCGCGAATTGGCGGAATCCAAAGGAGCCAGATTTTTTGATGGACCAGCCTCGTCGGCTGTCGGCATGGCTGTAAGCCAGGTGGCTAAAGAGACGAAATCCATTTTAATTGGTTCGTTTGGTGCGGATGACTTCACCGGAAGCCAGTGCCACCGCTATGCCTTCCGCTGGGGCTTGTCCGCTTATGGCGCCATCCAACAGACGATTATTCCGCTGATTAAGAAATTCCCGGCGGCGAAGAGATGGTACACCATTACTCCGGATTACATTTTTGGCCACTCGCTCCTTAATAACGCAAAGGAGGTCTTCAACAAGTATGGAATTGAACACGTGGGCAACGACATGCATCCGATCGGTCAGACCGAATATTCTTCTTTCTTTAACAAGGCTATGGCTGCCAAGGCTGACGTAGTGGTCTTTCTAAACTTCGGCAAGGATACCGTCAACTCCATCAAACAGGCCGGAAACTTCGGCTTGGCCAAAAAGGCTAAGCTCTTGGCTGTCTGGACCCAAGGAACCCAGGACCTTGTTGAGATTGGCCCGGAAGCCGCCGAGGGGGTTTATTTGGGCTGTCAATTCTGGCACAACGTGGATTTTCCCGGGACTCGGGCCTTCGTCAAGGCCTGGCAAGACAAGTACAACGTCCCACCTTCCTACCCCGAGGCCATGCACGTTGAACAGTTCAGGATGATGGCAATGGGCATAGAAAAGGCCAAATCCCTTAATACAGATGCTGTAAGCAAGGCGATGGAAGGGATGAAATGGGATGGTGTTACCGGGGAGACATCGATTCAGTCCTTCAACCATGAAACTAGGAAGAATTATTTTCTCCTCCAGGGAAAGCCCAAAAAGGAGATGAAAGATCCCCACGACATGGCATCCGTGGTTTCCTTTGGTAGTTCACTCAAAACCCAAGCCGAATCGGCGTGCAAAATGCAGTAATTAACCCGGGAGGCAGTGAAAGCCCTGCCTCCCATTTTTTGTCCTATTCTTCTGGAGCCGTACAGTGAATGCAGGCCTGATCTTGGTACAACTGCTCAACGGGATTACTCTGGGAGCGATTTACGTTCTCGTTGCTGTGGGGCTGACTATTGTCTTTGGGATGTTAAACATTATCAACTTTGCTCATGGCAGTCTTTATGCCCTAGGAGCTTATTTCGCATTCATGGTTGCCACTGTGATCGGTGAATCATCTGGCAGTTTCTGGGCGGCAGCAGTGGTAGCGCCCGTGCTGACCGGAATCTTTGGCGCGATTATCGAGATTACCCTGCTCAGACGGATGTACCATGAACTCCACGAATACCAGATCCTGCTCACTTTCGGAGTAGCGATGGTCCTACAGGAAATCATTATTCTCGTCTGGGGTACCTACGGCAAAAGCATTCCGATGCCGTCCCAACTGGATGGGGTGATCCATCTCGGCCTTTTCACGTTTCCTACCTACCGAATTTTCCTGATTTTATTCACTGCCGTAACGTGCCTCGGTTTATGGCTTATGATCGAGAAGACCAAGTATGGTTCAATTATCAGGGCAGGCACCGAGAATAGGAACATGGTAAGTTGTCTGGGCATTGATATCAACAAAGTCTTCACCGTAATTTTTGCGCTTGGAGTTGGCATGGCTGGATTGGCCGGAGCATTATCATTGCCGATGCGAGGTGCCCAGTCAGCCATGGGTGATTCGATCATGCTGCTCTGCTTCGTTACCATCACGATCGGCGGACTCGGAAGCTTCACGGGAGCGATACTCGGCGGTCTGATTGTGGGTATCGTTGAATCCATGATGGCTTTGGTTTGGCCTCAAGGCGGTATGATTTCGATTTTCGCTGCCATGGCGTTGGTCATTCTGGTCAAGCCCACTGGTCTAATGGGTCTAAAATGAACGGGAGCAAATTTCCGATACATGATGCATTGGGCCGCAAGACTGGGCTTATCGATCGTCATATTCTGATAGTCAGTGGTTTGAGCCTTTTGTTGTATTTCATTTTGCCCTTCAGGACGTTGCCTACTGAAATCCTTGTCTTTGCCTTGGGTGCAGTATCTTTCAATATCCTTTTGGGCTACACGGGCCTTTTATCTTTTGGCCAGGGGGCTTTTTTCGGTTCCGGTGCTTACACAGCCGGCCTCTTGCTTATTCACTTCCACTGGCATCCTCTTTTGATCTTACTGCTGTCTGCCTTCCTTGCGGCTTCTATTGCTGCAGTGATTGGGTTTCTGTCCATTCGGCAGGTCGGCATCTATTTCGTCATGCTGACACTGGCCTTTAATCAACTGGTTTATTTTATCGTATATCAGTGGAAAAGCCTGACTGGAGGAGATGATGGTCTTCTGAATATCGCCCGTCCGGATCTGAGCGTTTTGCCCGGACTGGCAGTGCCGCTCCAGACGAATTTTCAGTTTTTCATCTTTGTCTGGGCGATCTTTATCGTTGTTTTAGTTGTCATCCGAAGAATCACGGACTCGCCTTTTGGTCGCATCCTGGTGGCAATACGAGAAAATCCAGATCGGGGAAGGGCCGTGGGTTATAACATTTTTCACTATAAGCTACTAGCCTTTATCATCTCCGGTTTCTTTACAGGGCTTGCCGGAGGCCTCTATACCTTGTTCCTGAAAATGGTTCCTATTACAGCGGTCGACATCATCACTTCATCGGACTTTGTCATCATGTCCTTGGTAGGTGGGACTCGCTCGCTCTACGGACCGATCCTCGGCGCAGCTATTATCAAAATAGCCTCTGAATTCCTGAGCCAGATCTGGTCCCGATGGATGATTGTGCTTGGACTGATTTTCGTGTCTTTTGTTCTCTTCATGCGAGGCGGACTTTGGGGTCTTCTGCTCAATTTACATAAGAAACTGTTCGCTCCCAAGATGGAAGGGGAGGGTCGGTTATGATTTTGACAACTAAAGACCTCACTAAGCATTTCGGAGGATTGGAGGCAGTCAGCAAAGTCAATCTAAATGTCGAGGATGGGACTATCCATTCCATCATCGGACCTAACGGTGCGGGGAAAACAACCCTTTTTAACATGCTGACCGGCGAAATTCCTGTAACCATGGGCCAGATCTACTTTCAGAATAGGGAGACCACCAGATTAAAACCTTACCAGATCGCCAGAGCTGGTATCGGCAGATCTTTTCAGCAAAACCGACTTTTTAAAGGGCTGAGCGTTCTTGAAAACGTTAGACTGGCTGTTCATGCTCGATGTCGAGGTCGGTTTAACACGTTCAAGCATTTTCTCTCCTTCTCCCAACCGATTAAGGAAGCCTGTGCAATTCTGGAAGAGTTGCAACTCATGGGGGTTGCGGCTCGAAACGCGGGAGAGTTATCTCATGGGCTGCAGCGCACCCTGGAAGTAGCCATGGCGTTAGCCGCTAGGCCAGCCTTGCTCCTTTTAGATGAACCGACCAGTGGGATGTCCCCGGATGAAACGGTTAAGATGATCAGACTACTCAAGAGATTGGGAAAACGTCTGACGCTGGTCATCATTGAGCACAATATGAATTTAGTCATGTCTATATCTTCGACGATTACGGTGCTGCATCAGGGACTCGTCATCGCTTCGGGACCCCCAGAAGAAATCAAGAAGAATCCAAAAGTGCACCAGGCCTATTTGGGCGGGAATCTCTCATGTTAGAAATTGATAACATTCATGCTTACTACGGTACAAGCCATATTTTGCATGGAATTAGCCTAACGATAGATCAGGGAGAATTGGTCGCTCTTCTTGGACGAAATGGCGCGGGAAAAACTACAACCCTCCGTACCGTTATGGGGTTGGTGTCGGCTCGCCAAGGTCAGATCTCCTATAAGGGAAAGCTCATCAGTAATCTGAAGCCATTTCAGGTTGCACGTCTGGGTATTGGGTATGTGCCGGAGGAAAGGGCGATTTTTTCTCATTTGACCGTGGTAGAAAACTTACGCATTGGAGCCTTAGCCAGAAAAACAACAGAGGAGGACAAGAAAGGCTGGACGTTGGATAAGGTTTTTGAGAGATTTCCCGGCCTTTATCAACGCCGACTCCATCGAGGGGCTCATCTCTCCGGTGGAGAACAGCAAATGTTGGCCATTGCTCGAACCTTGATGGGCCAACCAGACATCATCCTACTCGATGAGCCTTCTGAAGGACTTGCGCCGCTGATTGTTCAAGAGCTCGAAAAGATCATTCGAGAGATCCTTGCGGAGGGTTACACCGTCCTCTTGATAGAGCAAAACCTAGCGTTGTGTGCTGCTTTGGCCAGTCGCAATTACATCATTGATCAAGGGAAGATTGTCTATCATGGCACCAACGAGGAATTTTTGGGGAACGAGGATGTCCAGAATTTATACTTATCTTTAAAGGCCGTTGGGCGTCTAGATGATGTGGAATAGCTCTATTTTTTTCCAATAGAGAAGGGAGACTGAGATGCGCTTTGTAATCGCCATGATGAAACATGAGACCAATACCTTCTCCCCCGTACCAACCCCTATTGAGAGCTTTGGCAAACAGGGCCCTTTGTTTGGCGTCGATGCGTATAATGCCTATAAAGGCACCAACACACCCATGGGTGCCTACATCGACCTCGCCCAAAACGAAGGGGCTGAGATCGTTACCCCCATTGCAGCCCAAGCCTGGCCCAGCGGATTCGTTCATGGCGGCGCGTATGAGTCCATTGTCCGTGCGATTGTCGACGAGGTAAAGCGTGGGTGTGATGCGCTTTTTCTGGACCTCCATGGCGCCATGGTAACCGAGTTTACTGATGATGGTGAAGGGACGCTTTTGGAGAGGATACGCTGCATTGCGCCGAATCTACCGATCGCTGTGGCCCTTGATTTGCACGCCAACATCACGGAGAAGATGATCACTAACTGCACCACCTTGGCAGGTTACAAAACCTATCCCCATATTGATATGGGTCAGGCAGGTCAGCGTGCTGGGAGCCTTTTAATTCGTACCCTGAAGAGAGAGATCAACCCAGTGGTGATTTGGGGGAGGCGGCCCATGTTACCGCACACCCTGAGGATGGGAACCGATGACGCACCCATGAAGGATCTGGTGACAATGGCGAGGGTAGCCGAGGAGGAAGGCGTTTTGGCTGTCACGGTATTTGGAGGATTTCCGTTGGCCGATATTTACGATGCCGGGCTCAGCGTAGTGGTGACTGATGTGGACCAGAGCCGCGGCAAGAAGGTCTGTGATAAGATTCTCAACGCGGCATGGGCGCGAAGAGAAGAATTTGTCTACCATTCTGAACCACTGACTGAATCCATTGCAAGAGCCAAAGCCTTTTCAGATGGTCCCGTCCTCCTCATCGATCACTCGGACAACTGTGCATCAGGAGGCACTCAGGACACGATGGCGGTTCTGGCCGAGGCCATGCGCCAGGGGCTGAAGGATGTGGCTGTTGCCGCAGTCCGCGATCCGGAGGCTGTTGAAGCCATGATCCGTGCTGGGGTGGGGTCCCGTATGACCATCCAGCTAGGTGGTAAAATGGACATGCCGGCTATTCGTCTGAAAGGAAATCCACTGGAGGTCACGGGCACGGTGCGGGTTATTTCCGACGGAGAGTTCATCGTCAAAGGACCTGTTGAGACCGGGGTCACCACGTATATGGGGCGTACAGCAGTTTTAGACATGGGTCCGATCAAAATCGTCGTGATTGAGCGTAATCACGAGCCCATCGACTTAGGTGTATTTCGTTCGGTGGGTATTGAGCCGACCGCGATGCATTATCTTCTATTGAAATCCCGTATACACTATCGCGGAGCATTTATGCCTATTGCACGGCATATTATCGAGTGCGACGGCGTGGGAGTAACCAGCTCAGATTATAGCCGGTTTCGATTTCAAAAGGTCCGTCGTCACATATACCCTCTGGATTCTGATTTCAACTTGGACGAGCGGCCATGAATTAGTGTCATCTGCCCAGTTTGATTGACTACTGATCCCTGAGCTCTCCCCAGCCCCCATACGTACTGATTATTGAACTGCAAGAAAGGGAGAAAGGGGGAGCACGATATTCTCACTCCCCCTTCCCTTATTGACCGCAACGAGATCAGTATTGGTTTAGCTTTGTAGTGACCATTTGAGAATACAGTTGCGCAGTCGCATAGTCGGTCAAGGCTGCACTCCAAAGAACCATTTCTGTCTTATTGTCTCGGTGATGGCCGTGGTCAGCGTTCTGTGCAGACGCTTGCTCCATCGTACCTTTCCACCACGCCTGAGTCGCCTGATTCAGTAAATCCGTGAGCTCTTTTCGAGTGTCAGGACCCAGCCGACGACCTTTGTGCCCGAAGGCATGCCAAGCAGCGGCAATCATTTCCCAGGCATCGTCAGACGCTGCACTCGCCACCTTCTGGATGGAACCTAGCAGCTGCCATTTCGTGTATTCTCCGGTCGGCTTGGGGTCCTCAGGCCAGTAGTTCTGGATCGAAGTACCTTGCGGGACGCCGAGTTGGAGGTAAGCAGTTTTTTGCGCGGGGAACTGTATTATTTGATATTCGCCGCCCTCACAGAGATTACCCGGAACGTAGCAGACGTAAGGGGTGCCATTGGTCGGATCAACGTCAGAGAAGTCGTTGGGGACAACCGTGTGCCACGTATCGGTTGAGGCGTCATACCAGTCGTTGGCAGCCCACAAGGCTTTCGCAAAGTCCACACCCACCGTGCCTAGCTGGGCTAAAGAGAGTTTCTTAAGAGCGGTGGTGTATCGCACGTAGGTATCAGGGAACCATTCAGCAGGCAGATTGTAAGGTGCCATTTTGGGGTTATTGTAGTGGTTAGTGGAGACAACGAAGTCCTTATTCTCCCCGAGATCGCCCGGCTTCCTTATGGCGGAACCGCAGATGCCCCCTTCATAGATAAAGGCCTCCCCGGAGTGGTCGGCAAAGAGGAAAAGACCGGTCACGCCTCCCTTAGGGGTTTTGTCCAAATACTCTATTGCCTCCTTTGCTGATTTAGGGTATTGCATCAGATAGTGAAAATAGACTTCCGAGGTGACGCCCCAACTGCTCGCGCACGGTGGCCAGGGAGCATTTACCGCCGCCGGCATGACCCAGCCAAATTTGCTGTTCATCCCCACGTTATTTGCAATTCTGCCAGCATCTGTCAAAGCGATAAACCGTTCGCCATCCTTCGGGAACGCAATAAGGATGACATAGTTCACTACTTCAAGCATGGCCCCGCCGGTAATCGAAACCATTGGTTCGCGGCCCTGTGTGGCATTTCCCGTTGCGGCGAATGCTGTACAAGAGGATCTGGGCCGAGTGTCAGTTCGTGCTACGGCCAGAAGCGTAGAGTTCTTGTTTGGCACGGCGGCGACTACACCCGTTTCGGCAGGGTACGGCATTCCAGGACGCGCCCATACTTCCTGAGGGTAAACCATCAGGGCAACAAGGTCTGCGTAACTAACCTCGAACCCCTTGTTTTTGCACCCTTGCGAAATCCCCAGGAACCACTGCGTGAGGCCTGGATCATATTTTTTCTGGTAATAGGTCCAGACTTGTATGTCTTTTTCTATAACGCTGCGAGGGAGCGGTACGCCGTCGCCATCCTTCACTTGAGTCTCAAGTATGGTCCAGACTACGTCTCGATTGATGGCAACAAGCTCCGCTGCCTGCTCCCCGTACTGAACGCCCATCTCATAGTTGGTTCCGGATACTACAACAACTCTGATCGGCGGCGTCGTCGAAGTCCCTGAGGCAGCGACCCCAAGGGGACCATGAAAAATGACAACACTGAATATCACCAACACAACCAATGCATGAAACATTCTCTTCATTATTGCCCCCCTTTCTCTTTTGGAACACTCTGCATATTACATGTAAGCCACCTTACCGGCGTAACCTCATTCTTGTTGCAATGGCCAAAAAGATTAGAAGGCCTCTCAGAGGAAAACATGTCCTCTTAGAGGCTTCGTATTGGCAACTTCGGGATTCTTCGACAATATTTCTCCAAAAGGTTAGGTAGTTAGGTTAACTGAGCCTCGGATGGGTACTTTTTGTGAAACACGTATCATCAAATGGTGAAAAAGTCAATCAAAAAATGCCTTCAAAAAATGCCTTATGAAAATTATCTTCTTACGGATTACCCATCAAATCTTCAATAAGGGCAGGAAATTCTACTTTGGTAGTTACGAGGAAGTAACACACGCGATGGGTTGTAAGTTCCTCCTCTCCGATGGCCCCATATCTTGCCAGAACCTTCACCGGCAATCGGGTTGAGAAAACGGAAGGTACGATCTTCAAATGATAACTTCTAGTGAACATGCCCCATTTTCAAAATGATAAAGGGGGAGAGTTGTAATAAGATATTCTTATGCCTCTTGAATTTGACACACTGAATCATGGGAAGATTGCATTTGGTTTCTTTAATATCGAAACCGACATGATCCTTCTTGAAAATTACTTTTTCTTTGCTGAGGAGTTTTGCCGGCATATTTCTCAAAGTGCACGAGCCCCTTCAAATGAAACCTATGAATCTTCATTTGATATTTATCTGGTTGAGAACCATAGGGATATAG
>Ga0335084_10007117_pt1 | contig 11139 bp, 13 predicted proteins | sample Lox_Sample_44_FD_206721 | JGI IMG/M metagenome (GOLD analysis project Ga0335084, IMG submission 206721) | Soil microbial communities from Loxahatchee National Wildlife Refuge, Florida, United States - Lox_Sample_4.4 | ecosystem: Environmental > Terrestrial > Soil > Wetlands | place: USA...
AGAGGTGCGCCTGCTGCGCACGTTGCTCGAGAAGCGCACGACGCGGCAGTTCCTGCCGCACGCGCGCCGCGTCTACGACTGGCTCGTGCGTCCCTTCGAGGCGGAGCTCGCCGCGCGCGGGGTGGGCACGCTCGTGTTCGTGCCCGACGGCGCGCTACGCACGATCCCGATGAGCGCGCTGCACGACGGCGAGCACTTCTTGATCGAGCGCTTCGCGGTGGCGACTACGCCCGGGCTGAGCCTCACCGATCCGCGTCCGCTCGACCGGGCGAAGCTCCAGGTATTCCTCGCCGGACTCAGCGAGGGCGCGCAGGGTTTCGCCGCGCTGCCGCACGTGCGCGAGGAGGTCGACGCCGTGTCGAAGCTCTTCCCGGGCGAGACGCTGCTCGATTCCGAGTTCAGTGAGCCGCGCGTCCAGCAGGAGCTCGGCGCGCGGGAGTTCGGTGTCGTGCACATCGCCACCCACGGCGAGTTCGCGGGCGACGCGGACCGCTCGTTCCTGCTCACCCACGACGGGCGGATCACGATGAACGATCTCGGAGCCCTGGTCGGTCGCACGCGCTTCCGCGATCAGCCGATCGAGTTGCTCACGCTCTCGGCTTGCGAGACCGCGCAGGGCGACGACCGCGCCGCGCTGGGGCTCGCCGGCGTGGCGATCAAGGCGGGAGCTCGCAGCGCGCTCGGGACGCTGTGGAGCGTCAACGACGTCGCGTCCTCGGAGCTGCTGGGCGACTTCTACCGCGAGCTGCACGATGCGCCGGTCTCGAAGGCGGTGGCTCTCCAGCGCGCACAGAAGAAGCTGATCGCCGACCCGAACCGCAGCCATCCTTATTATTGGTCGGGCTTCCTGCTGATCAGCAACTGGCTCTGACGCGCTGAGCTCCGCGCAACCCTCGTGGCTGCGGCTATGCTCACGCAGCCCCGGTCCCCGAGATGCTGAAGATGAGCTACCGCGTCGAGATCGAGCAGGAGGAGGATGGTCGCTTCCTCGCCGAGGTCGTCGACCTGCCCGGGGTCATGGCATACGGCGACTCCCGCGAGGTGGCCCTTGCACACGCGCAAGCCCTTGCGCTTCGTGTGCTGGCCGATCGCCTCGAGCACGGCGAGGGTCCACATGGCCCCGTCAGCGTGAGCTTCGAGACCACCGTCGCCGCGTGAAGCCGTGGCGTTCGACCCGGGCCCGGCGGGTCTTCGCGGCATTGCAGCGCAACGGCTGGCGCGTCGAGCGCGAGCGCGGATCGCACAAGGTTCTGCGTCGCGAGGGCTGGCCCGACTTCGTGTGGGCGTTCCACGATCGCGAAGAGATCGGCCCGCGCATGCTCGTTCGCATCGCGAAGGCGACCGGCCTCGAACCGGATGATCTCTAGAGGGTCATCGGCGAGTGCTCGCGCGTCGCCGCACCGCGTAGCGTCCGCTCACGCGCCGACTTACGCTGCGAACCCACCCGGAGCCGCCATGACCTTCCGCCCCCCGACCGATGACGAGCTGCGCGCGCTCGAGCGCGAGCTCGGCTTCCACCTCAGTGCCGAGGATCGCGGCGTCTATGGCCTGATCGTGACCGGCTTACTGTCGGGCTTCGCGCAGATCGAGGCCGCGGACGATGCGCTGCCGGCTCCCGCCATCGCGGGAGCGCGCCGCTGGTGGGAGCCGCCGGCGTCCGAGAATCCGCTCGGCGCGTGGTTCGTGCGGACCGAGATCCCTTCGGCTTCGACGGGTCCGCTCTACGGCGTCCGCGTCGCGCTGAAGGACAACGTGATGGTCGCGGGCGTGCCGATGCTGAACGGCTCGGCGCTCTTCGAGGGGTACGTCTGCGAGGTGGACGCGACCGTCGTGACGCGGCTGCTCGCGGCCGGCGCCGAGATCGCCGGCAAGGCGCACTGCGAGGACCTCTGCTTCTCCGGCGGGAGCCACACCAACGTGCGTGGGCCCGTCCACAATCCGCACCGGCACGGCTACAGCGCGGGCGGCTCGTCGTCGGGGTCGGGCGCGCTCGTCGGCGCCGGCGCGGTCGAGATGGCGATCGGCGGAGACCAGGGCGGCTCGATCCGCATCCCGTCCGCCTTCTGCGGCGCGGTCGGCATGAAGCCGACCTATGGCCTCGTGCCCTACACGGGAATCTGTCCGCTCGATGCGACGATCGACCACGCGGGACCCATCACCGCGACCGTGCGCGACAACGCGCGCATGCTCGAGGTGATCGCGGGCCCGGACGGCATCGACCCGCGCCAGTCGGGCGCGCCGTCGCAGCCGTGGTCGCAGCGCCTCGAGGGCGGCGTCTCGGGGCTGCGCATCGCGGTCGTGCGCGAGGGCTTCGGCCGCGACGGCGCGCAGCCCGCGGTCGAGGCGAAGGTCCGCGCCGCGGCGCTGCGCTTCGAGAAGCTCGGCGCGCGGGTCGAGGAGGTCTCGATCCCGGAGCACCACCGCATCGCCGCGCTGACCTTCCCGATGCTGGTCGAAGGCGCCTACCGCACGCTCCTCGCAGGCGGGCAGGGCCTCGGCCGCTTCGACCTCTACGTGCCCGGACTCACCACCCATCTCGCGCGCTGGCGCGAGAAGGCGGACCGCCTCTCGCCGATCTTGAAGGCGATGCTGCTCGCCGGCGCGCACGTCGATCGCCAGCACGGCGTTCGCTTCTACCAGAAGGCCGTGAACCAGGCGCGCGTCCTCCGCCAGGCGTACGACCGCGTGCTCGCCGAGGCGGACGTGCTGCTGATGCCGACCTCTCCGATGGTCGCGACGCCGCTGCCTGCGAAAGACGCGCCGATCCTCGAGCGCTTCCTGCGCTCGGCCGAGATGACGCCGAACACGCAGCCCTTCGACGTCACGCACCACCCGTCGCTCTCGATCCCGTGCGGAATGGTGGACGGCCTGCCGGTAGGTCTCATGCTCAGCGGCCGGCACCACGACGAGCAGACGCTCTACCGCGCGGCCTACGCTTTCGAGCAGTCGGAGGACTGGCGGGCGCTCTGACTCGGAGCGCCTACTTCTCCGCGATCACCGTCCAGCCGCCGGCGCGAGCAACGATCTCGCACTTCGCGAGCTCGAGCTCGCCGAAGAGCGTCTCCACCTCCTCGCGCCGGTAGTAGCGCGAGATCTCCGGCACGAGCTGCGAGAACACGCTCGCGTGGAGCGCGCGGAAGGGCAGCAGCGAGGCCCGCGCCAGCAGCTCGCTGCGAATCGGGAGCCCGAGGAAGAGCGGCGCGGAAATCCCGTACGCGAGCGCGTGGAGCGCGCGCGGCGGCAGCAGCCGCAGCAGCGGGTGGACGCGCCGGAAGCCGCGCACCCAGCCCTCGTTGCCCTCGTGCGCGTGCAGCCAGGCGACCAGCCGTCCGCCGCGGCGCAAGGTCTCGCAGAGCTTTTCGAGCGCGAGGCGCGGGTGCTCGACGTGGTGCAGCACGCCGATCGCGAGCACGACGTCGAAGGCACGCTTGATCGAGAGGTCGTAGAGGTCGCGGCGCTCGACGCGCACGCCCGGCAGCGACGCGCAGAGCTCGTGCGCGGCGTTCACCGCGAGCGAGGACCGGTCCACCGCGAGCACGGAGCGCGCGCCGTAGCGCGCCGCGAAGAGCGCGTGGCGCCCCATGCCGCAGCCGGCGTCGAGCACGTCGCGCCCGGCGAACTCCTCGGCCGCGAACGGCGCGATCCAGGCGAGGAACTGCGGCTCGTAGTGAGCGAAGAGATCGCGGTAGCGGTCCCACTGGAAGCCGAAGCGGCTCGCCGTGTCGACGGTCCGACGGGTCCTCGGCAGCGAGCGGGTGTGCGCCACGCTCCTTCATCGGCCGGAGCGCCGCGAAGCTTGCGAGATCGAACGCCCGCCCGCGGGCCTACTTCGGCTTCGGCGGGAAGTCCGCGAGCACGGCGGCGACCGCCTTGTCGATGCGCTGCTGCTGCTCGGCGGGATCCACGGAAGCGCCCTCGCTGCGCAGCCGGCCCTGTCCGACGCCGCGCCACACGACCTGCTTCTCGTGGTAGTCGAGGATGTCCACGATCAGGCTGCCCTCGTCGTACTCCCGGACCTCCGTCACGGGCAGCGACATGCGGTAGCCGTAGCCGCGGTAGAAGCCGCTGTCGTAGGTGGTGACGTCGAGCCGGCGCTCGGCGCTGAGGTCGTAGCGGACCAGGAAGTCCGGCGTCTCGGTGCGGGCGAAGCCCTTGGCCTCGAGCGCCTGGTCGATCGCCTTCTTGATGCGCTCCTGCACCAGCGGAGAATCGAGGCGCGGGTGGCCCGTCGGCGTGGGATTCTCGGGAAGCCACGCGTAGCTCTTGTACGAGCCGAATTTCGCGGTCGGGTCGTAGTCCGTCGAGACGCGGACCGTCGCGCAGGCGAGTGCGCCGAGCGACGCGAGAAGCGTGAAGTGGAGCAGACGGCGCATGCGATCCCCTTTCGTGCTGGTCTCCCGACAAACGTAGTCGACTTCTAAAGTTCGCTGTCTAGCCTTCGTCGCGGTGGAGGAGGCGCGCCGAGTCCGGCCGCCACCGGAGCCAGAGTGACGCGCCGTGGCGCACCTCGGGCGTCTGATCGTGCGGACCGAGGTGGACGACGAGCTCGTTGCCGGCGCAGTCGGCGAGCGCGCAGCGCACCACCGCGCCCTGGAACACCAGGTCGGTGCAGGTGACGGGGAGCGAGGCCCAGCCGGTCCCCGGCTCCTTCGAGTCGAGCGCGAGGTCCTCCGGGCGGACCATCAGCAGCGCGTCGTCGCCGTTCGCGAAGCGGCGTCCGCCGGGATCGACGTCGGCGCGCCGGTCGCCGGGGAGCCGCAGCGAGGTGCGCCCGTTCCGCGTCTCCTCCACGCGCACGGAGATCAGGTTGGCGCTGCCGATGAAGCGCGCGACGAAGGCGGTCTCGGGACGGCCGTAGATCTCCTCGGGCGTGCCGACCTGCTCGACGCGGCCGGCGCGCATCACGGCCATGCGATCGGAGAGGGAGAGCGCCTCCTCCTGATCGTGCGTCACGAACACGAAGGTGATGCCGACCTCGCGCTGGATGCGCTTCAGCTCGAGCCGCATCTGGCGGCGCAGCTCGAGGTCGAGCGCGGAGAGCGGCTCGTCGAGCAGCAGCGCGAGCGGGCCGTTGACGAGCGCGCGCGCGAGCGCGACGCGCTGGCGCTGTCCGCCCGAGAGCTGGCTCGGCCGACGCGCGGCGAGGTCGCCGAGGCGGACCACATCGAGCATCTCGCGCACGAGGCGCGTGAGCTCGGCCTCCGCGAGCTTCCGGATGCGCGGGCCGAAGGCGACGTTCTCGAAGACCGAGAGGTGCGGGAAGAGCGCGTAGTTCTGGAAGACGGTGTTGACGGGGCGCCGGTAGGGCGGCACGCCCGCGACGTCTCGTCCGTCGAGACGCAGCACGCCGCTCGTCGGCTCCTCGAAGCCGGCGATCATGCGCAGCATGGTGGTCTTGCCGCAGCCCGACGGGCCGAGCAGCGAGAAGAACTCGCCGCGTCCGATCTCGAGGCTCATGTCGTCGACGGCGACGACCTCGCGGTAGCGTTTGCCGACGCGTTCGATCGAGAGGACCGGCGTGGACGCCGCCGTGCGCGCCGCGCGCGGGTCCGCTGCGCTCAAGGCCCGCCTCGCGGAGGCGCGGGCGCGGCCTTCATCGATTCCTCGGTCCACGAATCCGACGACGCCTCGGGATCGAAGCCCTTGTCGCGGCTCGCGTAGACGAAGCGGCGCGTCTTCGCGAGATCAGCCGCGATGCGCGCGATCTCCTCGTCGATCCAGTGCGGGTCGGCGGCGGCCTTCTGCGCGACGGGTCCGGCGAGGTACGCATCCGTCGCAGGCCCGGGTCCGTAATGGCGCCGGTACACGTCGTAGCGGAAGAGCGGCTTCAGCCGCTTCAGGTCGCGCGCGCCGGTCGGCAGCGGCAGCAGCGCGACGTCGTTCTTGCCGCGAGCGCGCCGCTCCTCGAGACGCCCGAGCACGACGTCGAGGCTGCTCTCGAGGTGGTTCGGCTCGCAGAAGGTCGCAAAGTCGTCGTAGAGCAGCTTCATGACCGCGCGCGCCTCGTCGATCGGCAGGCGCGCCTCGCGCTCGCGGCCGACGCGCCGGAGCAGCAGCATGAAGGGCACGGGGTTGTCGCCCGTCTTCGCGATCAATGAGGGGTCGCGGAAGTCCGGCTGCCGGTACGGGAAGTGACGCGGGTCGATCGCGTCGAAGCCGCCGCGGCCATAGAAGAGGATGCGTTGGAGCGAGAGGCGGTCCTCGGGGCTGAAGTACTCCATCTCGGCCGCGAGATCGACGCGCATGCCGAAGTACCTGCCGGGCTGATCGGGGAGAGGCAGCGCGATCTTCCCGAGCTGGTGCAAGGTGTGCAGATAGCTGACCGCGAGGTCGAGCGGCGCGATGCGGAGCCAGTAAGTGAGGACGGTGCCGCGCGCCTCGGGCAGCATGAAGATGTGCGAGAGGTAGACGACGCAGAGGTCGGGCGCGTAGCCTGGGTTCACCAGCACGCGGCCGTCGCGCACGCCGCGGATCGCGCCGGTCGCGCGGTCACGCGCGACCAGCAGGAAGTAGCGAGCGAAGCTGCCGGAGGGCAGGGGCTTCGCCGAGTCCTCGAGCAGCATGTCGCGGATCACCGACTCGGGCTCCAGCTCGCCCGACGCGCCGAAGGCATCGCACAGGATCTGGAAGGCGCGCTTGAAGTCGGGGTGATCCGGGTGCTCGATCGACTCGAGCTCGTACTTGCGCGTCTCGCGCTCGATCATCTCCACCACGTCCTGCGCGTAGAGATCCTTGAGGCAGAGGCGGACGGGTGTGCCGAGGCTCATGAGCGATCTCGCCGGCCCCGGCCTGGCAGGGCTACCAAAACTGTAAGGGGCCGGCCGGGTGGGTGACCAGAGCCGCGACGAGAATCGCTCGGTCTGGGTGAGCGAATACGCCGAGCGCGCCGCGCGCGATGCAGGCGGCGCATCGAGCGGCGACGCAGGCGCTGCATCGAGCGCGAGGCCGCCGCTGCGCGGACGCGCCGTCGCCGACGTGGTGATCGTCGGCGGCGGTCTCACGGGCGTCTCGACGGCGTGGCACCTCGCCGCGCGGCGCCCGCAGCTCGGTATCGCGCTGCTCGAAGCGGGCGTGCTCGGGCAGGGAGCCAGCGGCCGCAGTGGCGGTCAGGTGCTGCACGGGATCAACGGCGTGACCCCTGACACGCCCGAGTCGCGGCGCCGCATCCACGCGGTGACGGGCCTCGGCATCGATCTCGCGGAGGAGTGGGCGTCGCGCTTCGCGCCGGGCGCCTTCCGGCGCGGCGGCTGTCTCGAGATCTACACCGATGCGAGGCGAGCCGAGGCCGCGCACGCGGAGATCGAGGCGCGGCGCGCGGCCGGCATCCCGGCGGAGTTCTTCTCGCAGGGCGAGCTGCCGATCGCCGGCGCGCGCGGCGCGGTGCTCGATCCGCGGGCCGGACGCCTCAACGGCTTCGCCCTGCTCCAGGGGATGCGGCGGCCGCTCGTCGATGCGGGCGTCGCACTCCACGAGCACACGCGCGTCCGGCGGATCCACGTGGGCACCGAGGTCGTGTGCGAAAGCGCGGACGGCGAGCTGCGCGCGCGCGCGCTGGTGCTCGCCACGAACGCCTACACGCCGTCGCTCGGCTTCTTCCGCAGCGGCATCCTGCCGCTCCACTCGCACGCGCTCGCGACGGCGCCGCTCGACGACGCGCGCTGGCGCCAGGTCGGATGGGGCGCCTTCGAGGGCCTCAGCGACGACCTCGATCGCATCGCCTACGCCTGCCGCACGCCGGGCGGGAGGCTCGTCTTCGGCGGCGGCGGCAACGCGGCGTATGCGTATCGCTTCGGCGGATCGCCGTTCGCTGTCCGCGCGCCGTCGGCCGGCGCGCGAGCGGGCGGCGACCGCGCGACGCGCTTCATGCGCGGAGTCATGGCGCGCTACTTCCCGTCGCTCGCCGGCGTGCCGATCGAGCACCGCTGGTCCGGTGCGCTCGCGATCACGCTCGACCGCGTCTGCTCGATGGGCGTGATGGGCGAGGCGCGCAACCTCTACTACGCGCTCGGCTACAGCGGCCACGGCATCGCGCTCGCGCTGCTCGCGGGTCGCGTGCTCGCGGACCTCTACGAGGGGAACGACGAGCCCTGGCGCAATCTCCCCTTCCATCAGAAGCGCCTGCTGCCGCTCCCGCCCGAGCCGCTGCGCTGGATCGGGTATCAGCTCTATACGCGCCTGACCGGGAAGAGCCCGCGGCGGAGCTGAATGCAGAGCCAGGCCACGACGCCGCACGGCACCCACACCCACAAGAGCTCGCTCACCAGCACGTCGAGGCCGCGCGCGCCGATGAAGGCGTCGATCCCGAGCGGCGACACCGCGATCGGGCGGAACGGCGCGAAGTGGCGCGAGCAGTCGAAGGGACACCAGAGCGCGACGCCGAGGCCGCCGTCGGTGAAGGTGTCGAGCACGCCGTGCGAGGCCGTCGCGAGGAAGAGGTGGGTCCACGTCGCCAGGCGCGAGGCGCCCGGCCACGAACGCGTGAAGATCGCGAGTGCGAGCAGCGCCGCGAACACCGCCGCGAATGGAATCGAGTGAAAGAGCCCGCGATGGCCGAGCGGATGCTCGTACGGGATGCCGAAGCGGAACGCGAGCACGTCGAGGTCCGGCGCCATCGCGCAGGCGACGCCGAGCAGCCAGAGGCGCGGCGGCGTCCGCGAGCGGAAGAGCGGGTAGAGGGCGAGCGCGGGAGCGGCGTGTCCGATCGCGGAAGGCACGGGTCGAAATGTCCTCCCTGCTACGACACCCTGGAGTGGATGATCGCTCGCGAGCCGATGCGTGGTGGTTCTACACCGCCGCAACCGCAGACAACGGCGACCAGCGTCCTACATGAGCTTGTGCTGGTCGGATTTTCTTGATTTCGCGTTTTCCGCCGGTGCAAGCTCTTCACTCCGTGTCAGTGCTCTAGCCGAGTTTCGTCACTGAATCACATCACAAGGAGAATCCGAATGAAACGGTCGGCACGGGTCATCGTCGCGGTCGCAGCGCTCGTAAGTGTGACGCTTACCTCGGGGTGTGTGTATATGAACGTCACCACACCTCTGGACACGGACCTCGACCAGACCAAGCTCGGCACCAAGACGGGGAAGTCCGAGGCGCAGATGGTCCTCGGGCTGGTGGCCTGGGGCGACGCCGGTACACAAGCAGCGGCGAAGAACGGCAACATCACGGTGCTTCGTGGTGCCGATCAGGAGACATTCTCGATCCTGGGCCCGGTCTACGCTCGTTGGCGAACCGTGGTCTACGGCGACTAGCCATGATGACCAGGAAGGCATTGCTCGCGGCAAGCCTGCTGATCGTTTGTCTTGGATCCATCGGGTGTGTGTACCAACACACAGTCATGCCGTTGGACGTCAATCTCAATGAAACTCCGGTGTATCAAGGTCGACAGGGGGATGACAGCTGGAAGACTCTCCGTATCCCGCTGATCGTCGTCCCAGCCTATGTGCAGTTCGATTGGGGATCGAGCGGGATCGCGGATGCGGCGCATGCGCAAGGCATGACCGAGATCTATTACGCGGACCTCGAGACGCTTTCGGTGCTGGGTGTGTGGAGGCAGCAATGGGCGATCGTCTACGGGAAGCAATAGGCGCGCGTGCGCAGGGCTCGTATCAGTCTCGCAAGCGCTCCCGGAACGCCCGGATCATCGGTCCCATGTCCGGCGGTTGGCCTTCATAGTTCAGTGTATCGATGGGGATCGTCACCCACGGCTGCGCGCTGCGCGTCCAGATGTGTCCGGCCGGCCGCAGCCACGACGTGTCGTCGAGCGTGCCGGGGCGGAGGTTGATCACCGCGGGCAACTTCACGGGCTCGCTCCACACGCGCGTGATGCACGCGGTGCAGTAGCGGCCCTCCCAGCGGCGACCGCCCGAAATCTCGACGGAGTAGCGGCCGGGCTCGCCGCGCACGAGCTCGACCGCCTCGCGCGCGACCGGCATCGAGAGAGCGAATGCCGTGCTCGACTGCTTCTGGCAGTCCGTGCAGTGGCAGACGTAGAAGGTGAGGGGCTCGTCGTGGAGCCGATAGCGGATTGCCCCGCACACACATCCGCCCTCGTACGGCGCTGCCATGCGATCCTCCTTTCGTCGATCCGGGCCCGCTTCGAACGTCATCAGAGAAACGGGAAGGAGCGTATCGTGGCGAGGGAGGAGGTCCTGCGCGCGAATGGCGTCGATCTCTGCGCGCAGACCTTCGGGCGGCGCCGCGATCCCGCCATCCTGCTGATCCACGGGGCCGCGGCCTCGATGCTCGCGTGGGAGGAAGACTTCTGCGCGCGGCTCGCGGCCGGCGCGCGCTTCGTCGTCCGCTACGACCACCGCGATACCGGGCGCTCCGTGAGCTACCCGCCCGGCCGGCCGGGCTACGCGATGGGCGACCTGATGGAAGACGCCATCGGTCTCCTCGACGCGCTCGATCTCCCGCGCGCGCATCTCGTCGGGCGATCCATGGGCGGCGGGCTCGCGATGCTCGCGGCACTCGATCACCCCGAGCGCGTCGCATCGTTGACCTTGATGGCGACGAGCCCCGGCGGTCCGGGCCTGCCGCCGATGTCGCAGGAATTCCTCGCCTTCGTGAGCAGCCCGCGGCAGCCGGACTGGTCCGACCGCGACGCGGCCGTCGCGCACGTGCTGACGATGCTCCGCATCATGGCGGCCGGCTCCCGGCACTTCGACGAGAAGAAGATGAGGCCGCTGATCGCGCACGAGCTCGCGCGCACGCGCGCCGTCGCCTCGAGCCAGATCAACCACTTCGCGATGGAGACCGGCGAGCCGATCCGCCCGCGCCTCGGCGAGATCCGCGTCCCGACCTTGGTCCTCCACGGCGAGGACGATCCCGTCTTCCCGCTCGGGCACGCGCAGGCGATGGCGCGCGAGATCCCGGGCGCGCGCCTCGTCGTGCTGAAGGAGACCGGTCACCTCGTCCCGCGCGCCGTCTGGCGCGTCGTGGTGCCGGCGATCCTCTCGCACACTGCGCACCGCTAGCCGAACTAACGAGACTCCCACATCCGGTCGAGCGCGTGCTCCACGCCGGTGAGCATGCGCTCGAGCTCGGCGTGCGTGACGACGAAGGGCGGGCTCATCGCGACGAGATCGCGGATGCCGCGCACGATCACGCCCTCCTCGCGCGCGAGCTCGTGCACGG
>Ga0335084_10007118_pt1 | contig 11139 bp, 8 predicted proteins | sample Lox_Sample_44_FD_206721 | JGI IMG/M metagenome (GOLD analysis project Ga0335084, IMG submission 206721) | Soil microbial communities from Loxahatchee National Wildlife Refuge, Florida, United States - Lox_Sample_4.4 | ecosystem: Environmental > Terrestrial > Soil > Wetlands | place: USA: Florida...
GCGGCAGATCCGGCGCGCCGCGGATCGCGTCGCGCGCTTCGCGAACGCGGAACGCGACGCCGTCGAGGATCGCCCGCGCGAGGTGGGCGCGGGTCGTCGCGCGGGTGAGTCCGCCGAGCGTCGCGTGCCGCGCGGGATCGCCGTATGGCGTGCCGAGGCCCTGCAAGGCGGGCAATACATACGCGCCGGCGCTGTCGGAGACGCTGCCTGCGAGCACCGAGAGTTCGGCCGCATTCGCAGCCAACCCGAGCTCGCTGCATGCCCAGTCGAGCATCGCGCCGGCGGTGTTGACCATACCCTCGATGCAAAACTCGCGCGCTCCGCCGCGCGTCCAGATCACCATCGGATACGTGCCCGGCGCGAACTTGAGCTCCGACCCGGTATCGACGTCGAGCGTCGCCGACGTGCCGTACGTGATCTTGCCGAGCCCGTTCGCGAGTGCGCCTTGCGCGATCAACGCACTCTGTTGATCCGCGACGAGCGCCGCGATCGGACACCGCGAGCCGAACTCGTGACCGGTCGCGCCGTGCACGACGGGCGTGTCCGCGAGCCGCGGAAAGCGGGCGGGATCGAGGCGCTGCGCTTCGATCAGCGTCGTATTCCAGCCGCCGCCGAAATAGTCGTAGTAGCCGGTTGCACACGCGTGACCGTGATCCATCGCGTAGATCGCGCCGCCCGACAACCGCCACGCGAGATACGTGTCGACGTTGCCCCACACGATCGAGCCCGCATTGAACCGAGCGCGACCCCGCTCGATGCCGGCGAGCGCGGCCTCGAGTTTGGCCGCCGCGGTTTGATGGCTGACGAGATAGCCCTGCGCGATCAGCTCGGCCGCCCGCGCGGCGCCGCGCATGTCCTGCCAACTCACGAGAGGGGCGAGCGGCGCACCGGTCGCACGATCCCAGACGATGACGTTGCTGCGTTGCGCGCTGATGCCGAGCGCCCCGACGTCGGTGCGGCCGATGCCGGCGGCGGCAGTGGCGTCGTCGATCACGCGCTGCGTCGCATCCCACAGACGATCGACACTCTGTTCGACGCGGCCGGGCGCCGGATGGTCGAGTCGTCCGCGAACGAACGCGCGGCCGAGCACGTTGAGATCGGCGTCGACGACCAACGCGCGGATCGTGGTGGTACCGGCGTCGATCGCGACGATCGGCTTCGTCATAGCGAAATCGAGGTGATTGCGCCGCGCGGCAAACTCAAGGCTCCGGTAGCAGCACGCCCGGGTTCAAGATGCCGGTCGGGTCGAGCGCGGCCTTCAATCGCCGCAGCGCGGCGATACCGGCCGCGCCGAGGTCGTGGTGCAGATACGGCGCGCGCACGCGACCGATACCGTGGTGATGTGCGATGCCGCCCCCCAACGCGGCCGTTGTCTCGAGGATTTTGTGCCAGCACGCGCGATAGCGATCGGCCATGACGCCGGCGTCCTGCGGTCGCGCGGCGAACGAGAAGTAGAGATTCAATCCGGTTCGGTATGCGTGCGAGCTGTGCGCCGACGCATTCACGATGTCCGGCACCTCGGCGAGCGCCGCGACGACCCCGGAATAGAGCCTCGCGATACGATCCCACGGCGCCGAGACCTCGACCGTATCGACGATGACGTTGCGCTCGAGGTACGCACGCCAGTGTTGCACGGTATTGCGATGGTCGAGCCAGCCGACCGTCGCGGTGGCGGCGACGCTGTGCAATCCCATCTTGCGCGCGAGCGCGTCGCTTGCTTCGAGCTCGATCGCGACCCGCTCGGCCGGCCCCTCGTGCACCATGATCAAGAGACCGTGGTCCGGCTTCGCGTGCGCGGCGAACGAACGCTGCGTCTCGATCGCGTCGTATTGACGCATCACCGGCGGTTGCCAGCCGCGCTGGATCAGCTCGCGTTGGAATTCGAATCCCTGCTGCATCGACGGCACCGCGAACGCGCTGTAGTCCTGCGCTTCCGGCTTGCGGCGCAACGACAGTGTGACGCCGGTGACGACGCCGAGTATCCCTTCGCTGCCGAGCAGAAGATGGCGCAGGTCCGGCCCCGCCGACGCGCGCGGCGCTTTGCCGGCGTGGATCACGCTGCCGTCGGCGAGCACCGCTTCGATCGAATACACGATGTCTTCGATGTTGCCGTTCGCGGTGCTGAATTGGCCGGAAGCGCGCGTCGCGATCCAGCCGCCGACGCTGCTGACTGCGACTGATTGCGGCCAATGGCCGATCGTGAGCCCGTGCGCGGCGACTGCGTCTTCGGCGTCGCTACCGCGCTTGCCGGCGTCGAAGCTCGCGAGCAGGTTCGTCGCATCGACGTGGCGCGTGCGCTGCATTGACGACAGGTCGAGCAACACGCGATCGGGGTGCGCGAGCACGCCGCCGCACACGCCGCTGCCGAGACCGAACGGGACCAGAGCGATGCCGGCCGTGCGGCACGCGTCGATGGTTGCGACGACGTCGTCGACGCCCGTCGGCCTAACGACGCAGCGCGGTCGCGGAGCGGTGCGGCCCTGTAGGTCGTCGAGGTGGCTCAACACCCAATAGTCGTGGCGACGTTCGTCGAGCGTCGTCGCATCGGTCAGCACCTTTCCCGCGCCGAGGCGGGCGGTGAGCGTAACGACGAACGCATCCGTCACGCCGCGTCTCCGAGCGCCGCGCGCTCCGCTCTGCGTAGCGCCTTGCACGCGTCGATCTGACGATCACGCTCGGCCGCGGACCACCCGAGCAGCGGCGCCATCGCGTCGGCCGCGGGAGCCAGCGCGGAGAGGCCGTTGTCGAGGTCGAACCGGGCGCGGGCGCTGCGGCGGACCCAATAGTCTTCGAGCGTCAGCGCGCCTTCCTTCAGTACCGCGTGGCGGGCTTCGGCCGCGACGCCGTCGCGCACTTCATGCGCTTCGCTACCGTACAGCATCGTCAGCCGCTCCGCCTGCGGCGTCGCCAGCCCGTTCGCGGTCAGACGCTGCGCGAGTTGCGCCGGCGTTGCGCCGAGCGCCCCGCCCGGCAACGACTCCTCGGCCGTCGTGCTGATCGGGCCGTTGCGGCCGAGGCGCTTGATGCAGAGATCGACGATGCGCTCTGCCATGCGGCGGTACGCGGTCAGCTTGCCGCCGGCGATCGTGACGATGCCGGCCGGACCTTCCATCACTTCGTCGCGACGCGAGATCTCCGATGGATTCCTCTTGCCCGTCTCCGCGATCAACGGCCGCACGCCGGACCACATGCCGACGACGTCGAAGCGGTCGAGCGGGGCGCCGCGAAAGGCGCGGCTCGCAGCGGTCAACAGATAGTCGACGTCGTCGGCAGTGATCGTCGGCCAATAGGCGCTGTCCGGATAGAACGTGTCGGTCGTGCCGATGTACGCGACGTCGTCGCGCGGTACCACGAACACGCCGCGCTTGTCGGGGGCGGTCATCGTCACGGTGTGGTTGATCGGCAGACGCAGCCGCGAGACCACCAGATGAATGCCTTTCGACAGCGCGAGCCGGTCCGGTGCGTCGCCGCGCTCGAGCTTGCGAACATGGTCGGCCCACGGACCCGTGGCGTTGACGATCACGCGCGCGCGCACGCGCGCGATCGCATCTCGGTCGAGCCGGTCGGTGACGACGAGCACCTGTGCGATGCCGTTGGCACACTCGACGCCGGTCACTTCCGCGTAGTTCGCGACCACGGCACCGTGACTCGCGGCGCTGCGCACGTTCGCGAGCGTCAGCCGACCGTCGTCGGTGACGTATTCCGGATACACGATCGCGCCGGAGAGTTCGGTCGTGTCGAGACACGGCTCTTCACGGGCGAGCTGGTCGTTGTTCCACAACCGATGGCGGTCGTCCGCTTCGACGCTGCCGAGCTTTTCGTACGTCCAGAGGCCGGTGCGGAACGTCGCGATCGCGGCGCGGTTGCGCGCCGGCACGATGAACAGGGTTCGGCGCGCGAGGTGCGGGGCGATGTTGCGCACGGTCTTGCGCTCGAGCGACGCCTCGCGCACCAATGCCATGTCGCCTTGCGCGAGATAGCGGATGCCGCCGTGCACGAGCTTCGACGAGCGGCTCGACGTGCCGGCGCCGAAGTCGCGCGCCTCGAGCAGCGCGACGCTCAAGCCCCGCATCGCGGCGTCGCGCGCGATGCCGGCGCCGGTGATGCCGCCGCCGATGACGGCGACGTCGAAGGTGTCTCGTTCCAGCGTGTTGAAAAGGGCGTTGCGATCGCGCAGATCGAGGTCGGGAGTACTCATGTGTCGGTTTGCTTACCTGCGTTCGGCGTTGTCGCGCCGACCGTGCGGGTGAAGGTGCGGCGGGCGAAGGTCGAAAAGCAGCGGCGATTATACCGACACGGGCGCGGCGCGCTTCAGGCGATTCTGTCTCGTTTCGAGCAAACGCTGCAGCCGTGCATGCTTGGTGCGGGTCAGCGGCCACGTCCAACAGAGGTACAAGCCGAACATGAACGATACCGTCGGCACGATCGCGTACAGGATCGCGAGCCACGTCAGCGCGTGTTCGTCGTGCACCGCCCCTTTGCCGGTGTCGTAGCCGACCCACGCGAGCGCGATCAGCGCGAGCCCGCCGACCGACAGCGCGAGCTTGCTCATGAAGCCGAGAATCGCGAAGTAACCGCCGGTGCGCGCGTCGCCGGAGCGCAGCGTGTCGAGATCGATGACGTCCGCCATCATCGCGCGCGGCAGATACGCAAACGACCCGAAGCAGAAGCCCTTCAGCGCGAACAGCAGGTAGAACGCCGTGAGTTGACCGTGGTGCAGATTGAAGATCGTGATGCTGACGACGCTGACGAACACGATCGCGCCGGATAGCGAGCGATGCTTGCCGAACACGCGCGCGAGATAGCTCCAGAACGGAATCGCAACGAGCCCCATGCCGAAGTACACGAGATACAACGTGCCGGCGCGCGGCACACCGATGTAGTCCTGCATGAAGAAGAGCGACAGCGCGTTGCGAAACGCTTCGCCGCCGGCGATGCAGAGTTCGATGGCGATCAACCGCAGGAACAGCTTGTTGCGATACATCAGCGCCAGCGACGCGGCAAAGGGGACGCGACCTTCGCGCGCGCTCGGCTCCGGCTCCGGCACGCGCGCCACGACGAGCACGGTCAAAAGCGGCAACAGGATCACGACCGGCCACGTGTACGCGTTCAGCACCATCACCGCGGTCGTGTCGGTGCCGTGAATTTCCTCGACGATCGCAGGCACCAGCGCGGCGCCGATGAGCCCGAGCAACACGAACGTTTCGCGTACGCCGACGATGCGCGTGCGCGTGTGGTATTCGCCGGAGAGTTCGGCGCCCCACGCCAGGTACGGCGTACCGGTCATCGTGGTGCCGATGCGCAGGAACACGAACCAACTACCGAGGTAGAGCGCGGTGTTGCCGACAGACGGGTTCAGCAAGAACACGAGCGCGAGTAGCAGGAACGGCGCGCCGACGAACACCCACACGCGGCGGCGGCCCCAACGCGTGCGAAACCGGTCCGACGCGAAGCCCATCACCGGATCGGTCAACGCGTCGAAGATCGATGCGATGATCAGGATCACCCCGACCGTCTCGGTCGCGACGCCGATGTACGTCGCGTATGCGCGCGGCAACCAAATGCCGAGCGGGTAGCCAAGCAGCGCGAGCGGGAACCCGAGCGAGCCGTAGATCCAGATGCGCGCCGTCGACAGCGTCGAATTCGTCATGCGTCGTTCCCCCGGGGCCAATAATGATCGAATTGACTTAGGTCCGGGTAGCTCGAAGAATCGCGCGACCGCCATCGGCATCGAGAGCAGTAACGGACGAGGTGACGAGGTGACTCGACTGACGTACAGCGAAGCGGAACTCCTGAGCGATCATGCGTACGCACAACCGCACGTAATCGACGGCCGCCGCATGCACGGCGGCTTCGACGCGAACGGCACCTACCTTCCGCCGCGCGCGAAGGGTCGCAACGAGGCGTTGGACGCGTGGACGGCCGCGCTTAGAACGCGCGGCGGCGATCTGTTCGCGGCCGACGCCACGCTCTTGACCGGCGCGCGGATGCCGAACGTCGAGCAGCAGCGCCTGCTGCTGCGCAACGGCCTCGGTCAGACGTTTTGGAACGGCCTCACCACCACCGGCAAGATCGAGGGGCGCGGCCGCGTGATCGCCGAGATCAAATTCCCGGATCTGCAGGCACTCGTCAAAGAGGACATCTCGCAGATGGCGATCGGCCATCTGAGCAAGGGTCTGCTGGTCGCGCACGGACTCGACGAAGGCGGCGAGCCCGACAAGAACATCGGGGGGCACGACGTGATGTGGTTCGTCGCGCGCGACCTCGTATTCGACAAGGGCGCGTATCCCGACATCGAACCGCCGGCGAGCATCGCGCGGCCCGAGGCGGGCAAGCGTTGGATGCCGGAGATCGCACCGGAGTACGAGGCGATGCTGTCATTTCTGATGAACCTCTTGTTGATCGAGTTCCGCGCCGAGATCGGCTTCGCGAACACACAGAACGTGATGCGCACGCCGGATCTCTTCGCCGACCGGCGCGCGGCTGCGGAAGAAGCGGCAGAAATCATCGAGCGCATTCGCACCGACGAAGAGATCCACGTGCGGTCGTTGCGGTTGTACATCGGCGAGTTGCGCGAGCTGACGCTGCGCACGGTCGACGGCGGCGAGATTCGCGGTGCGACGCTGATCGATCGGTTCTGGCGAGGGTTGCTCGATTGGGCGACGGTGGAACAGCCGCGCTTGGTCGCCGTGCAGCAACACGAGTTGATCAAGGCGCGCATCCTCGCGCACCCGCAAGGCGAGCGCATATTGCGCGAATTCGACGCGTTGTCCGATCTGCGTGCGGTCGCTGCGGCCGGCTGAGTGAAGACGTTGGCGGCGCGACGTCCGTCCTTCCGGCCAATCACCGTCAGCCCTGCTTGCGGTCGCCGTAGCTGACACCCATGCCGGCGCGCGCGTCCGAGTTCACGCCGTACGGCGCGATCGGATAGCGCAAACCGTTCTTCGACAATGCATCGAGTCCAGCGACGACCTTCGGCAGGAACGTCGGCGGAATGGCCATCAGCAGTTCGTCTTCCATCACGCCGCCGTAGCGGCGCTCGGCGAAACACGGGATCGACAGCGACGGTTCGCCGGTCGCGAGCGCTCGGCCCCACGAGTCCGCGCACGCCGATTCGCCGACGCAGCCCCAGTTGAGCTTTTTGTAACCAGTCCACTGTAACCCATTGATGAACAGAATCATCTGAGCTGGCGTTGCGTAGATGAGGCAGATGTCCGGCGGGTTCAGCCGGCCGCTCGCGAGCGGACTCACTGCCATCGCTTCATAGCGGCCGAACGGCACGACGTCCATCGCGTGTTGATGCGCGCTCGATTCCTCGCGATTCGAAAACCACACGCCCGCCATGTTCGAGCCCCCCAGCCACTCGTCGCTGCGCGGGTGCAGGCCGATCACCGTCGAGCATTGCGCCCCGACGAGGTCGTTTGCGGTGATGCCGACGGTCCAGCCGTTGCGCGCCGCTTGGCCGACGATTTGATCGGTCGTGTGGATTGCGGTCGGCCGGCGAATTTTCGGAATCGCTTCCATGTCGGCGCGGCGTTCGAACAGCTTCATGCCGATCGGCGTCGTGCGGAGTCGCAGTAGTCGATTCAGATCGTCGACGAGGTCGCTCCAGGCGAAGTGCGTTTGGTCGGTCGCGATGACGGATTGGCTCATGGTTCGATGTCCGCGAAGGATGGGTGGGCGGACTTTAGCGCACCGGCTGCGCCAACGCGCATGTCGCTTCTCGAACGATTGCAGCGTGAAAGCGCCGGCGTGCCGACGTTCGGCGCAATGCTCGTTCGCGACGGCGAACGGTCGGTGGCGCGACGTCACGCGCGCGAGCGCGGTTCGCCGATCCGCTGCAGAAACCGTTCGAGCGCATCGACCAGCGCATCCGGCGCGTCGAAATGCACCATGTGACCGGCGCCGTCGATGCGCACGTGCTCGGCGTCGCGAAAGCACCGCAACCGCTCGGCGAGGTCGTCGTCCGAGTAGCGGCCGTCCCAGTTCGCGATCGGCATCTGCGCGGTCCAATACGCGTGCGCGCCGCCGGCCGTGACGATCAGCGTGGGACACCGAATCTGTCGCCAGCGTGTGCGGCCGAGCTCGGGGTCGGTCGACAACCAGATCTGCCCGACGCGCTGATCGAACTTCCAATAGCGCTTGCCGTCGGCCGCGACCGCCGTACCGTGGTCGGCGAGCCACAACGCGCGCTCGTGCGACAGCGCAGGATTGTTGGCGCGCAAGCGTTCTGCGGCGAATTCGAGGCTCGGCAGCGGCCGCGAATGTTCGGGCATTTGCATCAGCGCGAGCAGTTGCTCGCGCTGACCGACGCGCCGCAGCTCCGGATCGAGTTCCTGCGGCCGAGTCGGCGGACCGAGACCCTCGACGATCGCGAGCGCGCGTACTTCCTCCGGGAACAGTGCGGCGTGATGAGCGGAAATCTGACCGCCGAGGCTGTGCCCGACGACGACCGGGGTGTCGAGGCCGAGCGCATCGATGATGCGATGCAAGTCGTAGACGAATTGCCAGATCGTGTACGCGTTCGAATTGTCGCTGTCGCCGTGTCCGCGCAGTTCCGGCAACACGACGTGCCAGCGGTCGGCGAACGGCTCCGCAATTGCGAGCAGGCTCGCGGCGACGTCGCGAATGCCGTGGACGATCACGAGCGGCGGATTCTTCGGATCGCCGAGGGTCAGGACGTTCAGCGTCGCGCCGGCCGACGCGACGCGCTGATACCGCGGTTCCGTCACTGGCTGTTGGATCGGCCCGATCGGTGCCCGTCAGCCCTTCTTCACTTGTAGGCGTTTGAACTTCGGCGGGCGGCGTTCCATGAACGAGCGCACGCCTTCGCGGAAGTCGTCGCGCTTCAGGCTCTCCGCCATCAGCCGATTCGAGTCGTGCATCGATTCGCCGAGTTGCATGTTCAAGTGCTTGTACACCTGCTGCTTCATCACCATCAGCGACATCGGCGCGGCGCTCGCGGCGAGCTGCTTGATGTAATTCGACGCTTCGGTCGCGGCCGTGCCCGGTTCGCACAAGCGTTCGGCGATGCCGAGTTCGCGCGCCTCGATGCCGTCGAATTTGCGCGCGCTCCACAAGAGATCGAGCGCGCGGCCCGGGCCGATCAAGCGCGGTAGCATCCAGCTCGCGCCGTGTTCGGCGACGAGCCCGCGCTGCGAGAACGCGGTCGTGAACTTGGCGGTCTTGTCGACGAAGCGCATGTCGCACAGGAGCGCCACGCAGAAGCCGAGGCCCGCGCACGCGCCGTTGATCGCCGCAATCAGCGGTTTGCGGATCGACAACAGATACGTGTAGGCGACGTTGAAGTTCTCCCCGAGCTCGCGATCGCCGGGGTTCGCGTCGAGCGCGGAGAGATCGTCGGCGGCGCGGCCGGCGCCCGACGACATGTCGTTCAACGCGTTCATGTCCATGCCGGCGCAGAACCCGCGACCGGCGCCGGTCAACACGATGCCGACGACGCGCTCGTCGCGCTCGGCTTCGGCGAGCGCATGGCGGATCTCGGCGAGCATCCGCGTCGTGAACGCGTTGAGATTGTCGGGCCGATTCATCGTGATCGTCGCAACCGGCGCGTCGACCGAATAGAGGATGTGCTGGTACATGCGCGTGCTCTCCCACGTCTCGAAGCGAAGGCGGCAGCGTAGCCAATTCTCCGACGGCGCGCGAGGCGGCGACGTCGGCACTCGTTTTTTCGGTAACATCGCCGCCGTTTTTTTCGGAACGCCATCGCGATGAATCGAGGCCTGATCGGATTTCTGGCATTTCTCGGCGTGCTGCTGCTCGCCTTCGGCGTCGCCGCCTACGTGCTCGGACCGAACATGCTCGCGTTCATTTTTCACGGCGACCGTCGCACGGAGCCGGTCGTGATCGTCAACTTGGTCGATTTCGTCGACAGTGGGCGCGCGGAGGCGTACGCGCGCGACTACGAGACGCCGGCGATCGGCTTGATCGCGGCGCTCGGCGGCAAGGAACTCTGGAAAGCGAGTGCGAACGACGTCGTGCGCGGTCAGCTGCACGATGCGTGGTCGACGCTCGATCTCGTCGCGTATCCGTCGCGTGCCGCGTTCATCGAACTGGTGACGAGCAGTGACTACCGCGCGTTGCTCGGGGGACGCGACGCTGCGGTCACGCGCACCGCGATGTTCGACGCGACGCCGGTCGAGCCGTCGCAAAACGCATTCGATCCGCTCGACACGCAGGCGCAAGCGTTGCGCCTGTTGAAAGGCGCGCACGCCGATTCGCTTGCGACGTACGACGCGAAATGGTCGGCCGAGGATGCGAAGATGCTCGAACGCCACGGCGGAACGCTCCTGTGGCGTGCGCGGCTGAAGCCGCTGTCGGCGGAGCCGGAACAGCGATTCGACGAGTTGTTGATCTACGGATTCGGCGACGCCGAGCAGCGCGACGCGTGGGTCGGCGACGCGGAGCGCGAGACGTTGCAGACGTTGCAACGGCGGCTCTTCCGGCGCGACGTGCTCGTGCTCGCCGACAGTCTGCCTATGGTTCAACCGCCGGCGCCGCCGCCCGACGCAGCGCCTGCGGCCGGCGAACCGGCAGCGTCGAGCGACGCCGCCACCGAATCGAACGGCGCATCGCCCAACGAGGGCGATCAGCCGCAGGCCGGTTCGAGCGCGCCGTAGACGAACACGCGCACCGTTTTGAATTGGTCGAACTCGCCGAGGTTCGGCAGCGTGCGCGCATCGACCTCCGCAATCTTTTGAAACGCCGCGTTCGGTATCTCAGCCATGCGCGAATCGGCGACCACGATGGTTGGCGCGAGCCGTTGCAGCTCGTCGAGCAGCGGCAGATTCGAGCGGTCGTACAGCACGTCGGCCAGCAGTGCGACGTCGAACGGCGTATCAGCGGCGAGCGCCGCGCGGACGTCGATCGCGACGCCGTTCAGTCGGGCGTTGGCGCGCGTCGCCCGGCGCGCGTCCGCGTCGTCGTCGCATGCGGTGACGTGCGCCGCGCCGCACAACGCCGCGGCAATCCCGGCGACGCCGGAACCGGAACCGAAGTCGAGCACGCGGCGATCGCGCACCCAGTGCGGATTGCGTTCGAGCAACTGTGCGAGCGCGAGACCGCTGCCCCAACAGAGCGCCCAATACGCAGGCTGCGCGATCACCGCGTGCATGACCT
>Ga0335084_10007119_pt1 | contig 11139 bp, 10 predicted proteins | sample Lox_Sample_44_FD_206721 | JGI IMG/M metagenome (GOLD analysis project Ga0335084, IMG submission 206721) | Soil microbial communities from Loxahatchee National Wildlife Refuge, Florida, United States - Lox_Sample_4.4 | ecosystem: Environmental > Terrestrial > Soil > Wetlands | place: USA...
TGTGGGCTCGCCGGGCAGTTGCTAATTCCCGCACAGGGGGCTGATCCGGCTCTCGCGGGAGAGGTTGCAGCCGTCCGGGAGGTGCTCGCGCGCGACCGGGCGGCGCTTCGCCAATACACCTGGACCGAACGCACCGAGGTGCTGATCAAAGGCGATGTCAAGAGTTCGACAACCATGGCCTGCCGGTATGACGGCTGGGGGGAGGTGCAACGCCAGCCCGTGGGTGACGTGAAGCCGGATGACACGCCCCAGGCGACCTCGAAGCGGCTCGCGAATCGCAAGAAAGCTGACACGGCCGATTACGTCGAAAGAGCTGTCAGCCTGGTCCGCACCTATCTCCCCCCGAAGTCCGATCAGTTGCGCGCCCTCATGGAGAACGGAAACGCCGCGCTCAGCAAGGCGCCGTCCGGCAAAGGCCGGATCGAGTTCACGAATTACTGGAAAGAAGGCGACTTACTTACTTTCTTTTATGATCCCGAATCGAAAGCCTTGCTGAAGGTTACAGTCAAATCTTATTTGGCGACGCCAAAAGATCCCGTGACGTTGGAGGCCTTATTCGAGAATCTCGCTGATGGGACGAATCACCTGGCCTCCTCGGTGCTAAACGGGCCAGCGAAGAAGATCCAGGTAAAGACTCAGAATTCGGCCTACCAGAAAGCCGTCGCGCCATAGCCGTCTAGCCGTATCCGAAAATGCCGATGTTCGATTGCCGCTTGACCGTCTTGATGCGCCACGTGCCAAGAAGCATACCCAGGTTTGCAAAAACAACCATCGGGACGACACCGTGCGGGTGCCAGTTGGAGCTGATGCCATACCAGTCCATCAGTTGGTCCTTCTGCGTATCGTTCAGTCCGTCGAGATGGTAGTCGGTCCCGTAAACGCTTTGCGTCTCCATCCACGTGACTTTTTCGGCAGCCCATTTGCTCAGGATCGTCCACAAATAGTACCGGCCAAGTTCCTCCAATTCGTCAGGCCCAAAAAAGTGCGGCAACTCAGGCAGAAGCTTCTTTGCCATGTCCATCATGGTCCCTGTCGAGTTATAGGGAACCTTGTAGAGCAGGCTGTGCAGCCTCGCTTTGAATTCGCTCGTCAATGCGTCCAGCGCCGTGTCCAGGCTCTCATGAGCGGTGTTGGATTCCTGGATGAGATCTCTCACCGGAGACCGGCTGGGATCCACCGGGATGACCATGCTGATGCCGACGGCCTTGTCTACCTTGTCGCGCACGTTGTTGGCCTTGTACATGACGTCGGCGATATTGTGTCCTCTGGTGATCGTGGCCGTGACGCGAGCGACGAGCTTCGGCGTCTTCATGAACGCCTTGGAAGCCGCGATCTCGATCTGCGCGGCTTTCTCCAATTTGCTGAAGAACGACGTCAATCGCAGGGCCGGAACAGTTGCGGCGGCGACGGCCCAGGCCGCGTCCCAGTACGCCGTCCACTTCGTCGCCTTTGCCGGCAGCTTCAGGAACTCATTGAAAGTCTGAATTGCTTCCTGCAGCTTCAATTCCTTGGCGTAATACTGGGCATCGATGTGATTGAGGTATTTGATCGCATAAGCAATCACGTCTTCGTTGTCGCTGAGAAGATCGGCCAGGTCGCGGAGAACCTGCTCGTTCTCTGCTTGGGCGGTCAGACGATCCTGCTTCTCCGTAGCTAGAGCAGTCTGCAGGTCTTTGACATCCTGCTCCAGCGTTCCGATGCGCACATCATAATTGCCCGTCTGATTTCCCATCCATCCTCCGCGTGTACTGAATTCTGCGGAATCGGAGGTGAAGGTTGTACGGCTTGATCATGGTTATTTACAATGGCCCCGTGTGTTCGTAAATAATGACGGTGATGTTATCGTCGCCGCCGGCGGCATTCGCCCGATCGACCAAAGCCGTTGCAAGTTGTTTCATCGAACCATGAGCGCCCAGAACCGCTCGAATGTCATTTTCGGAGACGGCCTCCCACAGCCCGTCCGAACACAGCAGGATCCGGTCGCCTCGCTTCACCCGGACCCGGTTCAGGCCGGGCCGGATTCCATGCCGGGTGCCGACGGCTTGCGTAATGTGAGCTCGCTGGGGATGAGATCGTGCCTGTTCGGGCGTCAGCAAGCCCTGCATCACCAGGTTCTCCCACACCCATGAATGATCGTTTGTGATGCGTTTCATCCGGCCGTTCGAGGCATGATAGGCCCGCACGTCGCCCACATGGCAGATTGCGAGCCGTTCCTCTTCGATCGTTCCCACGATTGCGGTGCAACCCATTCCGTAACACTTGTCATCGTCTTGACTGTGGCTGGCAACCCGATTGTGAGCGAAGGCAAACGCTCTCATGAGCCGCTCGCCCGCATCCGCGGGCGTCTGCGATTCTCCGTTCATCTTCATTGCTTCGACAATCGCCTGCACTGCGAGAGTGCTGGCCAGTTCTCCCGCCGCATGTCCGCCCATCCCATCCGCGATGATCCAAAGGCGCCGGTCGGCGGAAAGAAAATAGGTATCCTCATTCTGCCTTCGGCGCTTGCCGATATCGGTAATCGCGCACAGCTCGGGCGACGGTGCGGAGAGCCTGCGGTACGGCGACTCCTCGGCCACGGGCTGCCATGCGGCATGCGTTGCGGCCGAGTTGCGGCGTTGCGGGAGACCACGGCGAAGGGCTTCCAACAGGAGCTTGATCATCACGAAACCCCATCGAAAGAGCGACGCCTCCGGCGCGCAGACTCCGGAATCGGGTAACTTTGCCTCTCTTCCTGGACCTGCGTAATCACTTGACCTTATGTGCACCTTGGTTCGTTTGCGTAAGTGAAATTCGCGGATTTGACGCACTGGCTGCGCCGGGGTACAATTCCGGGTAACTGGAGAAGGTACTTTTTTCATTCAAGCCGCCCGAGGAGATTCCCGCCCGCAATGCTGCCCCGCGTAGAGGACCTCTTTCACGAACTTGCCGACCTCTCGGATGAGGACCGGCGCCGCTATTTCGCCGATCACGCCATCGACGCGCGCATTCGAAATGAAGTGGAAGAGCTGCTGGCGTTCGATTCCGACCTCGGCACTTCGATCGAGGGCGACATTGGCGAACTGGCGCAGCAAGCTTTGCTGGGGATGCAGGCGGAAGGCCTGTGCTGCGGTCCCTACCGGTTGGGAGAACTGCTGGGCCGCGGCGGCGCAGGAGCCGTTTACAAAGCCGAGCGCGTGGACGGAGAAGTTCGCCAGCAGGTTGCGGTGAAGCTGCTGCGGCCCGGCGCGGACGACGCTCCGGTTCGCCAGCGATTTCTCGCGGAGCGCCAGATCCTCGCGAATCTGTCCCACCCCCACATCGCGCGATTGCTCGATGCCGGTCACCGGCCGGACGGCCAGCCCTACCTCGTCATGGAGTATGTCGAGGGAACGACCATCGATGCGTATACCCGCGGGCTTCCCGTGCGGCAGAAAGTAGCCTTGTTCCTCAAGGTCTGTGATGCCGTCAGCTATCTGCACCGCAACCTGGTAGTCCATCGCGACCTGAAGCCGGCCAACGTACTGGTAACTGCCGGCGGAGAACCGAAACTGCTGGATTTCGGCATTGCGAAGATTCTCGAACTGACGAATGATTCGACCGCGACGAGCATGCGCATGCTCACCCCGGAATATGCAAGCCCCGAACAGGTCGCAGGTGGTCCCATCACCACGGCGACCGACATCTACTCGCTGGGCGCCGTGCTGTACAAGTTGTTGACCGGCGTGTGCCCGCACCAGTTCGACGGCGACTCGGCTGCCGCAGTCGCGCTCGCCATTGTCAGCGGCACGATTGCGCCGCCTTCCAAACTCGCGCCCGACGTAAAGGGCGACCTGGAACTTGTGGTGATGAAGGCACTCCGCAAGGAGCCCGAGGACCGTTACGCTTCGGTGGAGACGCTGGCCGATGATTTGCGCGCATGCCTCGAATGGCGGCCCGTACGGGCGCGTTCGGGCAACGTGTGGTATCGCACGCGCCGCTGGGTGCGGCGCTATTGGTTGCCGGTTGCCGCTGCAGCGCTGGTGATTGCGAGCCTGTCCGCGGGCCTTTATGTCGCGAACCGGCAGCGTCGAGCCGCGGAGCGGCGCTTCGCACAGCTCCGCCAATTGTCCAACCGCGTGATTGATGTCGACCGGTCGATTCGAACCTTGCCGGGGTCGATCGACGCCCGCCGCCGGCTGGTGTCCGCCTCCTTGGAATACCTGGAAGGGCTTTCCCAGGACGCGCGCGGCGACCTGGACTTGGCTGAGGAGATTAGCGACGGGTACTGGCGCATGGCGCGAATCCAAGGCGTCAACACGGAACTCAATCTCGGCGATTCCCAAAAGGCGGAGGAGTGCTTGAAGAAGGCCAACGATCTGGTCGAGATGGTGCTCAACGCCCGCCCCGATGATCGAGGCGCGCTGTTCCGGACCGCCGTGATTTCTCATGACCGGATGGTCCTTGCCGACACCGAAGAACGGCGCGCCGACAGCCTGGAGCACGCACGCCGCTCCATCGAGCAGTCCGAGGCGTTTTTGCGGCACGACGATCCTCAACACCCGGTGCGGTTGGACGGCTTTCTCCGCTCCGGCGCACCCCGCGATGCCGAACAATACGCCATTGCAACGTTCTTCTCGAACATTGCGCTCACGTACGTTCATCTGCACCTGTACCCGGACGGTATCCGCTACGCGCTGCGCGCCGTCGAACTGGCGGACGCGGTTCCGTTCGGGCAGGATATCGCCAGCGGAGCCCTCAGCATCGTCGCGAATGCGCAGCGTTACGAGGGTGATTTGTCAGCAGCGCTACGTACCATTCGCCAGGCAAAGAGCCTTTCCGAACAGGCCACCTACCCCGATGAGACCGCCCGTCTCTTCAACCAATTTGGACCCATGTTTCGCGAGGGCCTAATTCTGGGCGAGAAAGACGCGATCAACCTGGACCGCCCCGCCGAGGCGATTCACGTCCTGCAGCAGGCCTTGGATATGGCCGAGGAGACCGCGCGTAAAGACGCCAGCGATTCGGCGAGTCGCGCCCGTGTCGGGATGACGGCGCGGGCCCTTGGTGACATCTTGCGCGACCGGGACCCCCGCCGTGCGCTTGCGGTTTACGAGTTGGGCATACGGCGGCTTGAAGAAACGCCCAACAGCTTGAAGGCACGCCGCGACCGCGCGCAACTCCTCGCAAAGTCGGCCTATGCGTTGCGGCGGCTTCACCGGAGTGCCGAAGCTCGCCCGAGGATTGAAGCAGCGCTGGCAATTCTCAAGGACACCCACGACTATCCGATGGATCGTGTCCGCCCCGGTAGCCATAGTCATACGGTTATAGGCGCGCTGGCAGACGAGGAAGCGGAGGACGGGAATCCTCGTCGCGCGCTGGAGATTTACGAGGAGTTACTTGGGAAACTCATGTCGGCACAACTGAATCCGCAAGAGAGCCTGCCGGATGCCGTAGTGTTGTCGCAGATGTACGCGGCGATCGCGGAACTGAGCCGGCGCACGGGGGCCATCGACCATGCTTCCGCAACGAATAGTCTGCGCGAAGAACTATGGGGCCGATGGGACGCGAAGCTGCCGGATAACCCATTCATCCACCGCCAGATCGCGGTTCTAGGGAAATTCTGAGGCGCACCAACGTAAACAAATGAGCCTCCTCACACGAAGCCATCGCTTTCCCTGGTATGCAACTCACAAGCTTGCTGCAGCAACTCCAGGGCGGGGAACGGGCCGCGATGAACGACGTAATGCCGCTGGTGTACGACGACCTGCGAAAGCTTGCCCGGTCGCATCTTCGGCGGGAATCGCGAGCGGTCTCGCTGCAGGCCACAGCGCTGGTGCACGAAGCATTTCTGCGGCTGGCGGCAAGCCGGCAACCTGTATACGAGAATCGCTCCCACTTCTACGGAATCGCTTCCCGGCTGATGCGCCAGGTCCTCGTAGACACGGCGCGCGCGCAAGCCGCCGAAAAGCGAGGCGCGGCTCAGGAGGTCGCTCTGGCTCAGTTGCCGGACTGGGGACCTCGGCCAGACCGAACCATGCTCGAGTTGGAAGATGCCTTGAAATGGTTGGAGGAAACGGACCCGCGGAAAGGCCGTCTGATCGAGATGCGCTATTTCGGCGGCATGACGGCCGAGGAGTCGGCCGCGGCTCTATCCATCCCCGTGCACATCGTTCGCCGTGAACTTCGCCTTGCTCAAGCCATGCTGCGCCGGCAAATGGAAGGCGCCCGCCTTACCTCACAACCGTGCTGAGGAAACGGGTGGCCGGTCCCCAAACCCGGGACCGAATACCAGTCGGTCGTTGATAAAGTAATTGAGCAGTCCCGCCGCCGTAATCGAAAGCAAGTTGGCCACCAGGTAGTGGATGTGTAACAAGTCGGACAGCGTGCCGGTAAGCACGACGTTCGTAACGAGCGAAACACCGCCCGCGCCCAAGTGGAACTTCCCCAACAGCGAAGCGATTTGACGCGGAGTGCGAGCGCCCGTCTCACTCTTCCAAGTCCAACGTTCATGCCAGATGAAGTTATGCAGGATCGCCGTCTCCACGGCCAGCGCCGTAGCCCAGGCGGTGGCTAGACCGGCACTGTTTTTCAGCAGCGCCAGCATGCCAAGCTGGACCAGAATACCCAGCGCCCCCACACCCTGGAATTTGAGAAAGCGAATCACTTCGTTTCCTCGCGATATAACGCTGACGCATTTCGCCAGACCGCGGCCAGCAGAACGAATCCCATGGCGATAGCTCCGATAACGCCTCCGATGTCGTACAGCCGGTAATCGCCTCCAAGGAACGGCACCACAGGCCGGTCCAGTAAGAAGAAATTACCGACGATCAACAGAATCCGTAACTCCGTCGGGCCGAATCCGAAGTGCGATATCCGGAACTCATTGCGCGCGTAAGTGGCAAGATACGATTCGATGCTGAGCAGCAGGTAGACGATCAACAGGGCCGCCGCCACCGCCGGGTGCATGAAGCCTGATAAGCCGAGTCCTCCCAGCAGGAAGACGGAGCACACTGCGTCGACAATGTGGTCGATGTAATAGCCATATCTTGGCCGCTGCTTGTTTCTGACGCGCGCTACCGTGCCGTCCAGACTGTCGCCGAACCAGTTCAACACGATGCACAGGTTGACGGCCCAGAGCCACTGAGGATTCACGCTCGCGCGCCAGTAGGCCCATCCCGCGGCGGCCATCGAAACGAGCGACAGTCCGGTGAGGTGGTCCGAATTCACGGCCGGCGGCAGCCGTTTGGCAAGCCAGATGAGTAAGCGCTTCTCCGCGCCCGCGAGAAAGCTCGCCTGAACCCGAGTTGCTGTCTCCGTCATCGTTTGCCGCGCTTCGTCTTCCAGTGCTGAAATGCCACGATGGTCTTTGCGTCGATGATCTTGCCCGCCTGAATCATCGCAGCAATTTCCTTGGGCGTAAACCATCGCGATTCAATGCGCTCATCTTCCATCGGTTGTGCTTCGCCCACGGTCAAGCCCTCAGCCAGAAACAGGTGCATGACCTCGGCGACATAGCCCGGCGATGCGAACATGCGTCCCAGTTTGCTCCACTTGCGCGCGCGGCAACCCGTTTCCTCAATCAGTTCTCGCTTGGCCGCGCCCAGGGGCGTTTCGCCCGGGTCCATGCGGCCGGCCGGCAACTCCCAGAGGTAAGCTCGCGCCGGCAGACGATACTGCCGCACAAGCAGAATTCGCTTTTTGGCGTCGACGGCCATCATCACGGCGCTGCCGGCGTGTTGCACAATCGCGCGGTGGATCTCGAAGCCGCCGGGGTCGACGGCGTGATCCATCGTCACCCAGAAGATCGGCGTCCGGATGAGTTCTTTGGAGGAAATGAGTTTCATCGATGAAGTGCCTTTTCAAACTGCGCCAGGGGCAGGGTATTCATGACATCACCGGCCGTAAGCCAGCCACGCCGGGCCATGCGCACCCCGTACTGCATGTTGGCCAGATGGCGTGGATGATGCGCGTCGGTGGAGATCGTGAACTTCACCCCCTTCGGCTTTGCCGTTCGCAACAGTGTCGCGGGCAAATCCAGGCGCTCTGGACTGGCGTTGATCTCCATCCACACGCCCCGCCGCCCCGCTTCCGTCGCGACGCGTTCGAAATCGTAGGGAAACGGCTCGCGGTGCAGCAGCACCCGTCCCGTAGGATGACCGATCACCCGTAGCGAGGGGCTCTCCAAAGCGCGCAGCAGACGGTCAGTCATTTCGGCCGGCTCCAGGTTCATATAGCTATGAACGCTACCCACCACCCAATCCAATTCCGCCAGAGCACTTTCTTCCAAGTCCATCGTCCCGTCGCGGCGGATATCGCATTCCAGGCCTGAGAATACACGAATGCCGCGTTCCTCTTTGTTTAACTCGCGTACCTGCTTTGCGAACGCCACGGCGCGAGCTTCGTCCAAGCCGTTCGCCATGGCAAGCGCCTTCGAATGGTCGGTGATGGCGATATACGTGTACCCCAATGCGCGAGCGGCCTCAGCCATCTCCTCGAGTGTCGCGCGGCCGTCCGATTCGCGCGTGTGCATGTGCAGGTCGCCCTTGATGTCCGAAAGTTCGATGAGCTTGGGCAACTCGCCTCGCTCGGCCGCCTCGATCTCGCCCTGGTTCTCTCGCAATTCAGGCGGGATCCACGGTAGTCCCAGCTTGGCGTAGACCTCTACTTCGCTACCCGGCGGGCTGTACTCGTTCAGGGAAAAGCCAAGCCGCAGTGCCCGCTGGCGCAAATGGATGTTGTGTTCCTTGTTGCCGGTGAAATACTGCAGGGCCGCTCCCAGGCTCTCTTCGGGAACCGCACGGACGTCGACCTGCAATCCCTCGATGCCAAACCGCACGCTAGCCTTGGTGCCGCCGTGTCCTAACACCTCATGAACACGCGGATGCTTCACGAACCGGCCGAGCGCCGCCTCAGCGCCGGAGCCGGTCACCAGGATATCGAGGTCCCCCACCGTCTCCTTGCCGCGGCGGTAGCTTCCGCCAGGAACGACGTCTTTCACGCCCGGCGTTTCCTTCAAGTACGGAACCAATTCCTCGGCGACCTGCGACGCAAACGACAAAAGGAATCGCCCCGCGCTCTGCCGGTAATGGGAGATGCCCCTCAGGATCTTCTCTTCGAGCTTCGCGCCCATTCGCGGCAAATCCCGCAGCTTCTGGTCATGGCACAAGCGCTCGAGATCCTCGAGCGTTGAGACCCGGAAAACCTCCCACAGCGTCCGAACCGTTTTGGGCCCCAATCCTGGGATGCGCAGCATCTCGAGCGCCGTGGGCGGGTAGCGCTCGAGCAGTTTGTCACGCCGTTCGAACGATCCGCGAGCGACGAGGTCCGCGACCGCCCCTGCAATGCCTTTTCCGACTCCCGGAATGTCCGTGACATGCCGCCCCGGGTTCTTCAGAATGTCTTCGACGCGCTCCGGGTACGATTCGATGGACGATGCCGCGTTGCGATAGCTCCGGATGCGAAAACCGTCTTCTCCCGCAATCTCCATCAGGTCCGCGGTTTCCGACAACAGGCGGGCGAGTTCCTGATTCTCCATGATTACCGGGTACCATTCTCGCCGAGATAGGGCTCGACGTGAACCAGTACATCGGCAACCCAGGGTAGATTCTCCTTGCAGGCGATCCGCACCTCGGTCGCAATGTCATGCGACCTGCGCACGGTCAGGTCAGGATCCACTTCGAGGTGTAAATCGACGTGCCATCGCATGCCGGTCTTACGGGCGTAGCATTTCTCGACCTCGATCGCTCCGGGAACCGTTTTCGCCATGCGTCGAATTTCGTCCAGGCGTTTCCGGCTCGGCATGGTGTCCATGAGGGTCAACGTGTTGGTACGAATTACCTGCAGCCCAAGAAAGATCACAATCACACCGACGGCAGAGCCCCCGTAGTGGTCGGCACTCAGAAAACGGTCCGGATCCCACAATGTCAATCCCAAGGCCACCAGCGCCGTCAATCCCGAGAGGATGTCCACGGTATCATTCCAGGCATCGGCAATCAGCGCCGAGCTTCCCATCCGATTGCCCGCCCGCATCTTAACGACGGCGAGCGATCCCTTCAGCAATACCGAGGCAATCAAGGGCCAGATGGTGTAAAAGGCAGGAGCCTGAAGATTGTCACCAACGGTCTGCAAGGACCGCAGGGCAATCAATCCACCCGTGGCGGCAAGCACAAATCCCAGGCCTAGCGCGGTAAGAGTTTCGAACCGGCCATGCCCATAGGGATGGTCTTCATCGGGCGGCCTCGAGGCCACCCAGAGGCCAAAAAGAAGGAATCCAGAGGCCAATACATCGCTGGCGCTCTCCACGCCATCGGCCACTACCGAAGTGGAGCCCCCCAAAAGACCGACTGTGATTTTCGTCACCGCGAGCGCCCCGCTCACCGCCATGCTCAATACGGCCAACCGCCGCCCGTTGCGCGACTTCATCACGACCAAAAGGATATCCTGTCAGAGGCTTACAAGGAAACTCTCCACTTGCGAAGGAAGCCTGATTCGGATTACACTCAGGCAACACCACTTCGCTAGGTGTTCGTGTATCGTGTGTGATTGTGGCACTGACTGACAAAGTTCGATCTTTTTCGAGGGTAGGGAGGAGGCGCAAATAATATGGAAGAAATCCGAAAAGCGCCTGGTGGGCCGCGTCCGCGACTCGGGGAAAAAGCGGCTCAAAATATTCAGGAAGCGTTTCTCAATAACGCCCGGAAAGACAAGACGTTTCTGACCATTTATCTCATGAGCGGAGTCAAGCTGTCGGGGCGCATCAAAAGCTTTGATAAGTACTCCGTCATCCTGGAAACCAACAACCAGGAACAGTTGATTTTCAAACACGCAATCTCGACCGTTGTTCTGTCTCGTCCGGCGTATGGAAGCGCCGGTAGCCCTTCGAGCGCCTCGGCAATGGGCGCGGGTGCGGGAAGTCCGCCTTCAGAACACGGCGAGTCCTGATAGGGCCGATTTGGAGGAAACTGTCCGCGAACGCGCCTTGCTGGTCGGCCTTGCACTGACCGGAAAGCGCTATGCAGCCGGGAACACTACGCCCGAAGAGTCTCTCGATGAACTGGCCGTTTTGACTGCCAGCGCGGGCGCCGACGTCGTCGAGCCAATCCTGCAAACGCGACCTGCGCCGGATGCCGCCACCCTGGTCGGTTCCGGCAAAGTGCAGGAACTCGCCTCCGTCGTGAGGGG
>Ga0335084_10007120_pt1 | contig 11137 bp, 10 predicted proteins | sample Lox_Sample_44_FD_206721 | JGI IMG/M metagenome (GOLD analysis project Ga0335084, IMG submission 206721) | Soil microbial communities from Loxahatchee National Wildlife Refuge, Florida, United States - Lox_Sample_4.4 | ecosystem: Environmental > Terrestrial > Soil > Wetlands | place: USA...
ACGACCATCGTCGAAACCCTGGTGGATCTCGCGCGCAACATGCGCATGGAGGTGGTGGCCGAAGGCGTGGAGAATTTCGAGCAGGTCATGCACTTGCGTGCACTCGGTGTGCGCCTCGCGCAAGGATTTGTATTTGCGCCGCCGCTGCCGGCGAGTTCGTTCCTTCAGCTGGTCGAAGCCATCGATCCGCTCCAGCCTGCGGCGACCGATTCGACAGCAGTTGCCGGCGGACGGGTGAAGGTGCCGGCGTAGCAGGTCGCGCGTGTCCCGGACGCGGTGCGGCGCCATGGCGCGTGGAAGACATGCGTAAACGCGCTTATGGCGCTGCACCGCAGATCCGGGACCGTTACAAGCTCAGGGCATTGATACGGTCCCGGGTCTGCAGCGCACCACTCGCTGCGCTTCGTGCTGCGCCGCGCTCGGGACACACCGCGCAATGAAAAAGGGCGGCCTTGCGGCCGCCCAAGTTAAAACGCCACGCGGGAGGAACCTCGTCAGGGTCGGCTTTTTAAGTTTGCCGGCCCACGTGACCGTATGTCGTATCCGTGTTGTGAATTCGTCATGAACGCGCTGATTCGTCAATTGAATTTTTTAGATATGTGACAGCCGTGTCCCCGAGGGCGCAGCGCAGCACGAAGCGCAGCGAGTGGTGCGCTGCAGACCGGGGACCGTTCCAACGGCCTGAGTTCGTAACGGTCCCGGATCTGCGGTGTAGCGCCGTAAGCACGTTTGCGCGCGTCTTCGACACGCTATGGCGCTGCACCGCGTCGGGGACACACCAAGAATATGAGCGGTGCAACGTTGCTGGTGAGGGACACGATTACCAGCAGCGGCGAATCGACCGCCTAGGCCGCCGTCAATTCTCTTTCGATGGCGGCGATGACAAGCGGATCGGTCGGCTCGACCGCCGAACTAAAGCCGGCCTTCAGGTAGCCATCGTGGCCGATCAGGTATTTGTGGAAATTCCAGCGCGGCCCTTCCAGCGGGCGTTCGGCCAACGCCCATTTGTAAAACGGATGAGCGTCTTTGCCTTTGACAGTCACCTTTTCCGTGATGGGGAAGGTGACATGATATTGACCCTGCGCGGTGGCATGGATGTCGCTGACGCCACCGGGCTCCTGACCACCGAAATCATTAGACGGCACACCGAGAACGATCAGCCCCTTGTCGCGAAATCGCGACCACAGCGTCTGCAAGCCGGCATATTGGGGAGTGTAGCCGCAGAGGGAAGCTGTGTTGACCACCAAAATGGGATGACCGGAGTAGGATGACAGAAGGATTTCCCCGCCATCCAGACCCTTGAAGGTGAATGCATAGGCGGTGACCCGGCTCATGCCAATCGCATTGGCGCGATTTGGCGCAAAACCAAACAACGCGCAGGCCCCGGCGGACAGTAGATGACGGCGATCGATCATGGCCGCATTATAACGGCTCGCACACGGATTTTGCGCAAAATTATGTGAGCCGGGCGTGACGCCAAACAGGCTCACGGATATTGCGGCTATGCCGCTTCGAAGCGCACCGACGTCTCGAAAGACGTTCCGCAGGCTTCACATTGCCACAGGTGCCGCACCCGACAGCCATCGACACATTCGGACCATTCGGGAATGTAAATGCGCTCGCCGCATTGGGCGCACTCGATCACAGGACGCGAGCGCGCAAATCTTGCGACATCGCGAGACATTTCCATGGGGACTCCTCCCGATACAAATCACGCGGCCCCGCACCGATTTTTTTAACTTAGTGCAAAAACCACGCGTGAATGAAGCAGTGACGCTGCCATACCGTGCACGCGGCTCGTGAATTTTTTGCGGCAGAAATATCAAGGTCGAATCACAATCTTTTGCGCGCGTCAAAAAGTCTGTTGCACTGCATCACAATGTCACGCCGAATTTCGCGAGCACCCACATCGTCCCGAGATAAAGGACGAAGGTGAGAGCGCAACACACAGCAAGCGTTGCCCAAAATCCCGTTCCCTGGCGCAGCATTGCCGGCATCACCAGGAACATCGGCAGCGTCGGCAGGACATACCAGAAGGTCGACTGCGCGTGCGCTGCGGTGCGTTCCGCATCGCTGGTATCATGCCACAGCCAAAGAATCCCAAGGATCGATACCAGCGGCAACGAAACGAAGAGCGCGCCAAGGCTCGGCGAACGGCGTGCCACTTCAGAAACGATGGCTATGATGACGCCGGAAAGTGCGGCTTTGACAGTGAGATAAAGCATAAAAGGCTCCGATAGGGATGGAACGCGCGCGGCGCCGGCGGCAGAATAGGGGACCTCTGGCGGGATCAGGCTTAAGGAGGCTCCCTCGTGAGCCAGAAGACCCTCGCGAAGCCGAGCACGAAAACCAAGCCAAAAATACAGCGGCCACCGCTGTGGAAGGTCATCCTGCTTAACGACGACTTTACGCCGCGTGAATTCGTCGTGCTGGTGCTCAAGGCTGTTTTCCGGATGAATGAAAGCCACGCCTATAAAGTGATGATGACGGCGCACCAGAGAGGCGCCTGCGTGATCGCGGTCTATACCCGCGACGTGGCCGAGACCAAGGCGAAGGAAGCGACCGACATGGGCCGCTCCAAAGGCTATCCGTTGTATTTTACGACCGAGAAAGAAGAGTAGGGTGGTGTCCCGGGCGCGGCGCAGCACGAGCGGAGCGAGTGGTGCGCTGCAGACCCGGGACCGTTCCAACGTCCTGAGTTCGTAGCGGTCCCGGATCTGCGGTGCAGCGCCATAAGCGCGTTTGCGCGCGTCTTCGACGCGCCATGGCGCCGCACCGCTTCCGGGACACGCTTTTTTGCGGCGATTAACGGCAAACTTCATCAGTAACCATCCAGTTTAACATTAACGTCAGGTTGTGCTCCGAAAGCCATGCGCCGGTTGGTATTCTGGTCTGGAAGTTTCGGAGTGGAGCCGGCTCATGGCTGAAAAACGAAAGAGCGAGCGTTCGCGCACCTTTTTTGGCGCCGTCATCGCGTTCAATCAGCGCAAGTCCACCATGAACTGCAATGTGCGGAATTTCTCGCCGGCGGGCGCGCGGGTTGCGTTCGCGAATACGGCGGCCGTTCCCGACCAGTTTGATCTGACGATCGGGCACAAGGCGCGTTCGTTCAGGGCGCGCATGGTGTGGCGTGGCGCCGACGAAGCGGGTGTCGCGTTTTTAAGCGAATACGAGCAGGACAACAGGCCGGTTCCGAGCGCGTTTGCCCGGCGCCTGCGCGAGAGCGAGGCCGAAAAGGCTGCCTTGCGCCGGCGCATCGCGCAGCTGACCGAGAGCAACTGCGCATAAAGGCCTGCGCGGGCTGTCACGCCTCGTCCCGGAACACGATCTGCATCGTCACGACAAATCCGCTCATTCCCGCGCAAGCGGGAATCCAGAGCCAAATGCACCGTCCCTCCGGGTCGTCCCGGATCCTCGCTTAGGCGGGGATGAACTGTAAATTGGTTTGGCTGCCAACATTCTGCAGCGCGCCCGGGACACGTCCGTTTGGTGCGGATTAGTCGTCGTCTTGCGGGTGCGCCGCAACCACTGCCGTTGCGGGCGGGGGAACCGGCACACTTGCCGTGGTCTCAGGCGCAACGATTGGCCCCAGGGGAGCCGGCTGCGCCAATGCCGTCGGCTGTATTGCCGTTGGCAGCGTCAAAGGCGCGATCAACGTTCCGGCTGCCTGCATCAGGCTCGGCCACAGCGCGGCCTGCTTCTTGTTCTGTGCGTAGAAGAACAGCCCACCGAGCACGAGCACGATTAACACCAGGACGACGAGCGTGTTGACCGTGGTGTCCGGATTGTTGCGCCGCCGGCGTGCCGGTTTGCGCGTTCCCCGTTTCCGGGCCGCTTTTTGCTTCTTCGCCATGTCGTGGAGCTCCCTCGATGGTGTGGCCAACTCACGGCACTGACCCTCAATGTCGCGTCACCAAGTTGCTTAAATACACACCAGCTCCGTGGCCAAGCCGCCGCGGCGCGCAATAGCAAAAACCGAATCACCGCAAGAACATTAGCCGATTCGGGCATTCGATGGGTGAATCCCCTTGGTGTCCCGGACGCGGTGCAGCGCCATAGCGCGTCGCAGAAGCGCGTGCACACGCGCATGGCGGTGCACCGCAGATCCGGGACTGTCGCAAAGTCAGGACGTTGGAACGGTCCCCGGTCGGCAGCGCACCACTCGCCGCGCTCGTGTTGCGCTGCGCCCGGGACACGCTCATCCCAAACACTCAACTTGGCATCAGGATGATGCTGTGGTCAGATTGCCGTGGGACTCATGTCGCAGCGTGTATTGATAACGGCCGGCGCGGCCGGCATCGGCCGCGAGTTTGCGCGTGCCTTTACGGCGAACGGCGCCAAGGTTTTCGTCTGTGACATCGACGACAAGGCGCTTGCCGCCATCGCAAAGGAAATCCCCGGCCTCATCGCCCGGCGCTGCGATATGTCGAGCCGCGCCGAAATCGAGCGCATGGTGCCAGAGGCGGTCGCTGCGCTGGGCGGGCTCGATGTGCTCATCAACAACGCCGGCATTGCCGGACTGACGCTGCCGGTCGCCGACTACCCGCCGGACGACTGGGACAAGGTCGTTGCCGTCAACCTCACTGCTATGTTCGATGTGTCGCGGCTGGCTATCCCGCACCTGAAGAAATCGAAGGCGGGCTGCATCATCAACATGTCGTCGATTGCGGGGCGCTACGGCTTTCCCAACCGCAGTCCTTATGCCGCCACCAAATGGGGCGTGATCGGACTGACCAAGACGCTGGCCATGGAGCTCGGCGAATGGGGCATCCGCGCCAATGCGATCGCGCCTGGCGCGGTCGAGGGCGAGCGCATCGTGCGCGTGTTCCAGGGCCGCGCGCAGATCAGCGGCCGGTCGCTGGACGAGGTGAAAGCCGACGCGCTGGCAGCCGCGTCGATCAAGACGATGATCGACCCGAAGGACATCGCGCAGCTGGCGGTGTTCCTTGCCTCCGATGCGGCAAAGTCGATCTCGGGGCAGGTGATCCCGATCGACAACGACCGGCAGAAGGCGTGACAAGGTCCACACAGCCGGATCCGATGTGGCTGGTGGGCCCTTAGAGGGAAACGCCGGCGAGTTGGGGAATTACGCCGCGACGGACGTGAGCACGGCGGCGTAGTGGCAGAACGCGGCGGTAAGAACAAAGCCGTGCCAGATCGCGTTCTGGAAACGCAGGCTCCGCCAGGCGTGGAACACGACGCCGACCGTGTAGAGCACGCCGCCGGCGCCGATCAGCCAGAGCGTCACCGGCGCGAGCGCGGCGGTGATCGGCCCAAGCGTGAAAACGCCGCTCCAGCCCATCGCGAGATAGAGACCCACCGATGTGCGATCGAAACGGCCCGGCCATAGAAGCTTGAGCGCCATGCCCGCGAGCGCCGTGGCCCAGATGGCGGCGAGCACCAGGTCCGGGGCGGCGCCACGCATCGGCAGCATGAAGGCGGTGTAAGTCGCCGCAATCAGCAGATAGATCGCCGAATGATCCAGCCGGCGCAGCCACCATTTGAACGGCGAGACCGGCCACAGGTTATACGCCGCCGAGAAACCGAGCATGGACAGAAGCCCGGTGAGGTAGATCGCGACTGCGGCGAAGCGCGTGAGGTCGCCGCCGCGAACGGCAATAACGATCAGCACCGCGGCGCCGCCAATCGCCATGGCGACACCGAGGAGGTGGACGACCGCGTCGGCGAGAGTCTCGCCGCGGTCGTAACGCCAGCTGAAATGAGAAGTCATGCCGCTCGCATAATTGTGCATTGCGGCAATGAGAGGGCCGGAAAAAGAGTGCGCGCGTGGAATGTTGCTGGCAGGGCGAATAGCGAAACGTATTGCGCCGTTGTACTGGCGATGATGCGGCGCTCATCCGCATGCAGGGACCGGCGCGCGATTACGACGCCGAAGCAAAGTACAATACGGCGACAACCGCCATGATGGTCAGTGCACCAACAATCAATGTTTTCTGACTGTACGCGTCCTCGGCCACGTCATGAGGCTGATATTCGCTGTTCGTTGACATCGGATACCTCCATCAGGGCCCCCGCTGCGGAATGCCGCCCCGATACGGTCGCCCGTAGAATTAAATAATCGAATGTGGCTGAAGGTTCCTTGATCGAGATCAAGGGCTGCAGAAATTGGCTGGTTCAATGCGCGCGCAGGGAGCGGCCGCTACTCGCCGGGCGCCTTTCCACCGACGGCTCGATAGAAATTTGCCAGCTGTTGGGCAGTTTGAATTGTTTTAATACCGGCGTTGTAATTGTCGGAGACCGTTCTGGGCCTCGGCCTCGGCGACAGGATCTTTTATAAGCTCAGGCTCAAAAGCTTTGCTGTCGCGCTTCTCACTTCTTTCGGCCATCGTCAGTTTCTCGTGCAAGCGCTTCGGCCTGCCGATCAATCATTTCGCGCGTAATCCGACTATTCTCAAAAGCCGTATTGCCATAGGCAAAGCTGCGCCGCTGCTGCTCGCGTAGGCTTCGCGCGTTTTGCAGCTTCTAGCAGGAGCTTCAGGTCCTTGGTTATTTTTGAACCTTATCGAAAACTGTGACGTCTCGTCAGATGGTATACTGGCTAACAAAAGTTGATGCTGTGTTATAGGTTAGAGAGGCTCGCGCGCGTGCGCTGCGTTCCGCGCTGTCACCTTTTCTTCTTAGCCGCGGCCTTCGGTTTTGCCGCGGCTGCCTTTGGCTTTGCCACAGGCGGTGGCGGCGCCGCATTCAGCGCAGCCTCGCGATCGGCCGCTTCCTTTGCCAAACGAAGCGCCCGCAGCCGCTCGGTTTTGGCGCGCTCCGCTTGGCCGGCGGCTTTGTACTCGGCCATAGCGGTCGCACCTTCGCGGGCCTGGACTTCCTTCTTATGGAACGCGGCTTGAGCGCGTTCCATTTCCTTTGTGCTTTTCTGAGTGCTCACGAACACCCCGTCGTTGACCCGCAGGTATCGCACTTCATGCAAGTGCCGTTGCGTACCAGCGTGAAGTTGCCACATTCACCGCAGGCTTCACCTTCGTAGCCCTTGGCCCGCGCCTCGGCACGTTTCTCGGCGGCCGCAGTCTTGGCGTGGATACGCGCATCGGCCTGGTTGATCTGCTCCAGTGCCTGCGCCGGTGAAAGCTTGACCTCCGGCTCGGCCTTGAGCGCTGCGCTGCCGGCAATCTCGGCGCGCGCGCCGCCGACGGCGGCAAGCGCCGTGACATTGCCGCCACCACCCGCCGCCGGCGTCGAGACGCCGCGCACGACCGACAGACGGTCTGTGCGCGAGCGCGTCAGGCCCTTCGACACGTAGTTGGTCGCGGGCTTTCCTTCTTCCACGCCCTTGCCAAGCGCGTCGAAGCCGCCGGCCTCGCTCGGATCCACATGGGCGAGATCAAAACGCTCCAGGTAGGAGACGGCGAGTTCGCGGAACACGTAATCAAGGATCGAGGTCGCGTATTTAATCGAGTCGTTGCCCTGCACCGGGCCCTGCGGCTCGAAGCGGGTGAAGGTGAAGGCGTCGACATATTCCTCCAGCGGCACGCCGTATTGCAGGCCGAGCGACACCGCAATGGCGAAATTGTTGATGATGGAGCGCAGCGCCGCGCCTTCCTTGTGCATGTCGATAAAGATCTCGCCGAGGCGGCCATCATCGTATTCGCCGGTGCGGAGATAGACCTTGTGGCCGCCGACGACCGCCTTCTGGGTGTAGCCCTTGCGTCGGTCGGGCATGCGCTCACGCTCGCGCAGCACGGTGACACGCTCGACGATCTTCTCGACGATTTTCTCGGCGAGACCCGTGGCGCGGGCCGCGGCCGGACGCTCGAGGAAGGCGTCGACGGTGTCGTCTTCGTCTTCCTCGTCGGCGATGAGCTGCGAATTGAGCGGCTGGCTGAGCTTGGAGCCATCGCGGTAGAGGGCGTTGGCTTTGAGCGCCAGCTTCCAGGAGAGCAGGTAGGCTTCCTTGCAATCCTCGACCGTCGCCTCGTTCGGCATGTTGATGGTCTTGGAGATGGCGCCGGATATGAATGGCTGCGCCGCCGCCATCATGCGGATGTGGCTTTCCACCGAGAGATAGCGCTTGCCGGTGCGGCCGCACGGATTGGCGCAGTCGAACACCGGATAGTGCTCGGCCTTTAGATGCGGCGCGCCTTCCACCGTCATGGCGCCGCAGACGTGGATGTTGGCGGCCTCGATCTCGCGCTTGCCGAAGCCAAGCGCGGCAAGGAGGTCGAAATTTGGCGAGGCGAGATCCTCGGCGCTGATGCCGAGGGTATCGCGGCAGAATTCTTCGCCGAGCGTCCATTTGTTGAAGGCGAACTTGATGTCGAAGGCCGTCGGCAGCGCTTTCTCGATTTTGGCAATGGCTTCGTCGGTGAAGCCCTTGGCCTTCAGCGTGGTGTGGTTGATCGCGGGCGCCTGCGCCAGCGTGCCGTGGCCGACCGCGTAGGCCTCGATCTCGGCGATATCAGCTTCGCTGTAACCGAGCGTGCGCAGCGCTTCCGGCACCGCGCGGTTGATGATCTTGAAGTAGCCGCCACCGGCGAGCTTCTTGAACTTCACCAGCGCGAAATCAGGCTCGATGCCGGTGGTGTCGCAATCCATCACCAGACCGATGGTGCCGGTCGGCGCGATCACGGTCGCCTGCGCGTTGCGGTAGCCATGCTGCTCGCCGAGCGCGAGCGCGCGATCCCAGGCGGCCTTGGCATGTGCGATGAGAGCCTGATCGGGGCAGGCGCCGTGGTCGAGCGGTACCGGCGGCGTTGCCACTCTCTCGTAGCCGGTGCGCTCGTTGTAGGCGGCGCGGCGATGGTTGCGCATCACGCGCAGCATGTGCTCGCGGTTTTTCTTGTAGCCGGGGAAGGGGCCCAGCGTCTCGGCCATTTCGGCCGAGGTCGCATAGGACACGCCGGTCATGATAGCGGTGAGCGCGCCGCCAATGGCTCGGCCCGCATCGGAATCATAGGGAATGCCGGAGGTCATCAGCAGGCCGCCGATATTGGCGTAGCCGAGACCGAGCGTGCGGAACTCGTAGGAGCGCTCGGCGATCTCGCGCGAGGGGAATTGCGCCATCATCACCGAGATTTCCAGCACAACGGTCCACAGCCGCACCGCGTGCTCGTAACTCTCGACCCGGAATTTGCCGGTCGTCTCGTCGCGGAAGGTGAGCAGGTTCAGCGACGCCAGATTGCAGGCGGTGTCGTCGAGGAACATGTACTCCGAGCACGGATTGCTGGCGCGGATTTCACCCGAGCCCGGGCAGGTGTGCCAGTCATTGACCGTGGTGTGATATTGCAGGCCGGGATCGGCCGAAGCCCAGGCGGCGTAGCCGATCTTCTCCCACAGCGCGCGCGCATCGAGCGTCTTCGCGATCTTGCCGTTCTTGCGATAGGTGAGATCCCATTTGGCGTCGGCTTCGACGGCCTTGAGGAAGCCGTCGGTGACGCGGACCGAATTGTTCGAATTCTGTCCGGAGACGGTGAGATAGGCCTCGCTGTCCCAATCGGTGTCGTAGGTCGGGAAATCGATATCCTTGTAGCCCTGGCGCGCGAACTGGATCACGCGCTTGATGTAGCTATCGGGCACCATCGCCCTGCGCGCGAGCTTGATCTCGCGCTTGAGCGCGGGGTTCTTGTCCGGCGAGAAGCAATCGTCGCCCGAGCCCTCGCAATTCACGCACGCCTTGAGAACGGCCTTCAGGTGCTTCTGGTTGATCTTGGAGCCGGTGACGAGCGCCGCGACCTTCTGCTCTTCGAGCACCTTCCAGTTGATGTAGGTTTCGATATCCGGGTGATCGACATCGACGATCACCATCTTGGCCGCGCGGCGTGTGGTGCCGCCCGACTTGATCGCGCCCGCGGCGCGGTCGCCGATCTTGAGAAACGACATCAGGCCTGACGACCTGCCGCCACCCGAAAGCTTTTCGCCTTCGCCGCGCAGCCTGGAGAAGTTCGAACCGGTGCCGGAGCCATATTTGAACAGGCGCGCCTCGCGCACCCAGAGATCCATGATGCCGCCCTCGTTGACGAGGTCGTCGTTCACCGACTGGATGAAGCAGGCGTGCGGCTGCGGATGCTCATAAGCCGATTTGGATTTGGTCAGCTTGCCGGTGAATGGATCGATGTAATAGTGGCCTTGGCTCGGGCCGTCGATGCCGTAGGCCCAGTGCAGGCCGGTGTTGAACCACTGCGGCGAATTCGGCGCGCACATTTGCGCGGCCAGCATGTAGCGCAGCTCGTCAAAGAAGGCCTGCGCGTCGGTTTCGGATTCGAAATGGCCGCCCTTCCAGCCCCAATAGGTCCAGGTGCCGGCAAGACGATCGAACACCTGTTTGGAGCTTTGCTCGCCGATGTAGCGTTCTTTCTCGGGGAGCGTGGCAAGCGCGTCCTCGTCGGCGACCGAACGCCACAGGAACGAGGGCACTGAATTTTCTTCGACCTTCTTCAGGCGCGCGGGGACGCCGGCCTTGCGGAAATATTTCTGCGCCAGCACGTCGGCGGCGACCTGCGACCAGAATTCCGGGACCTCGACATTGTCGAGTTTGAAGACCACCGAGCCGTCCGGATTGCGGATCTCGCTGGTGGTATGTCGGAACTCAATGCCTGCGTAGGCCGATTGTCCATCCTTGGTGTAGCGCCGCTCAATTCGCATGTGCTTCTAGCCCCAAATTTCCGGACGGTTGACGACCGCCCTTTTGTTTCTGACGGACCTGTCCCGGTCCGTCGCCGTCGCTCGCACTCGCTTGACCCATCCATCTCATCTAGGTCCGGCGCTCTGATCCGGCACCGGTTCAATCCGGGTTTTTTGCCCCGGGGCACAGAAAGTCACTGTCCCAAACGCCTTGGTTCTGGCGCGGGTTGAGCTCGTCGACTGAAAGCCGTTCTGAGGGTCCGGAGGGAACCTGAAACTCAACGCCACCGACAACACCAAAGCTAAGTGGACTCGCCGTACACGTCAACAAGACATAGTGCTCAAATCTGAATCAAACACTAAATCTTGTGTCCAATGGATAACTTCGGGGACAACGGACCGCGAGAACGGGGCCAGTATTGGCCCATCCCGGACCGGCGAAAAGAGTTTTTCTCGGGGGCGCCCGGTAGGTTTTTATGCCTTCCATCATGACAGAAAAAAGACTGGAAAACGGGACTTCCGTGCGACCGGTAGCGGAGCCCGGCACGGC
>Ga0335084_10007121_pt1 | contig 11135 bp, 9 predicted proteins | sample Lox_Sample_44_FD_206721 | JGI IMG/M metagenome (GOLD analysis project Ga0335084, IMG submission 206721) | Soil microbial communities from Loxahatchee National Wildlife Refuge, Florida, United States - Lox_Sample_4.4 | ecosystem: Environmental > Terrestrial > Soil > Wetlands | place: USA: Florida...
GGGTCGCGCATCGAGCAGTGGCCGAGCGACATGTCGTTGTGGCCCTCCAGCTCGAGGATGCGGTGCGCGCGGGCGAGATCCCACAGGCCGCGCCGCACCTCGTCGTTCTTGACCATGATCGGCATGTTGCGGGCACGCCGCTCCATAGCGGATTCTCCTGCGGTTGCGGTATTCTTACGACGTGGAAAGGCGTTCTCAGCGACGGCGCGGCCACTCTACGCCCGCCTCTCCGGCCAGTAAAGGCCCGGCGCGGCACGGCGCGGCGGCGCCGGAGCGCGCCGCGTCGAGCCCGGCCAAGGTGCTGCGCATGCTATTGCAGTTCGGCCCGGAGCTCGCGACGGCGCGCGTCGACCGGCTCGCGCGCGGCGCCGGCGTGCCGCTGTCGAGCGCCTATCGCTACCTGACGCTGCTCCGCGAAGCGGGGCTCGTTACCGAAGCAGGCCAGGGCGTCTATCAGTTGACCCCGCGGGTGCTCGCGCTCGCCCATGCGGCCCGGATCGCGAACGGCATCACGGCGCAGCTTCCCGGCGTGCTCCAGGGCCTCCGCGAGCAGACCGGCGAGTCCGCGCTCTACGTCCGATGCGTCGCCGACATGGCCGTGTGCGTCGACCTCGTGGAGTCGTCGCAGCCGGTCCGGCTCTCGTTTACGCCCGGGCATCCGATGCCGCTCCACGCCGGCGCGGGCGCGAAGCTGCTCCTTGCACACCTGAAGGAAGACGCCCAGCTCCGCTATCTGCGGGCGCTGAAGGCCCAGTCGGCTCTGCGCGAACGGTGTGCGCGCCTCGAGCGCGAGATCCCGCTGATGCGCGACCGCGGCTGGGCAACCAGCGAGGCGGAGGTGGACGACGGCGTGTGGGCCGCCGCCGCGGTCGTCCGCGACACCGCCGGCGTCGCTGGCGTGCTGTCGGTCGCCGGTCCGGCGTATCGCCTGGACGACGCCAAGCGCGAGGCGATCCTCGCGCGCGTCCGCGATGCCGCCACGCGGCTGTCGCGCGAGCTCGCCGCGTAGGCGTCAGCGTTTTTTCACCAGCAGCGTCCCGCGGCAGGTGCGCGCGCCGCAGAGGCAGGCCCAGCGCCGTTGCTCGGCCGCGCTGTGGCGGTCCTCCAGGCTGATGTTGTAGTCGTAGCCCAGCTCTTCCCCGGCGCGGATCCGGCGGATTGCCTCGATGTAGATGCGCCCGCCCTCGTCGACCGCTTCGCAGTTCGGGGCGCAGGAGTGGTTGATCCAGCGGGCGGCGTTCCCGCGCTGCCCGGCGTCGATCACCGTGTCGTCGTCGATCTCGAACAGGAAGGTGTGGGTCGGCTCGTCCGCGAAGTCCGGGTAGAGCTCGGCGGCGCGGTCGTAGGAGATGCGCACCCCGCGGTATTCGATGATCCGCGTGCCCTTGGGGATGTCGCGCGCCGCGAACACGCCGCGGCCGTGGATCGACGATCGCCGGACCGCGTACAGCGGTCCGGTGTCGATTTCCAGTGCGTCGAGAGGGTGACCGCTGCGCGCGTGGCCGTTTGGCCTGTCGCCATTCGGCCGGTGGCCGTTGACGTTGCGGCCCTTCAGCTGGCGCCCGTTCAGACGGTGACCGTTGAGTTGGTACCCGTTACGTTTGTGTCCGTTTGATTTCTGCCCGTTCAGCTGCTTCTTGTGCGGCATGATGCGTCGTCTGATGCTCCGTCCTGCGAGCGCGGGATTGTAGACGATTCCCGCGACAGCAAACCCCCGCGCGCCGCGCCGCTCAGGGCTTCGGTCCGAGCATCTCCTCGGCGCGTACCCAGCGGTCGAAGTCCTCTCCGGTCACATAGCCCAGCGCGAGCGCCGCCTCGCGCAGCGTCGCACCGTCGCGGTGCGCCTTCTTCGCGATCTCGGCGGCGCGGTCGTAACCGATGCGCGGCGCGAGTGCGGTCACGAGCATCAGCGAACGCCCGACGAGCTCGGCGATCCGTTCGCGGTTCGGCTCGATCCCGCGTGCGCAGTGCTCGTCGAAGCTCGCGGCGCCGTCGCCGAGCAGCCGGACGCTCTGCAGGAAGCCGTGGATCACCAGCGGCCGGTACACGTTCAGCTCGAAGTTCCCGGACGCACCGCCGATGTTGACCGCGACGTCGTTCCCGAACACCTGCGCGCAGGCCATCGTCAATGCCTCGGACTGGGTCGGGTTCACCTTGCCCGGCATGATCGAGCTGCCCGGCTCGTTCTCCGGAATCGAGATCTCTCCCAGCCCGGATCGGGGACCGGAGGCGAGCCAGCGCACGTCGTTCGCGATCTTGCTCAGCGAGGCGGCGAGCGTCTTGAGCGCGCCGTGCGCATGGACGAGCGCGTCGTTCGATGCGAGCGCCTCGAACTTGTTCGGTGCCGACACGAACGGGAGGCCGGTGAGTCGCGCGAGCTCGGCCGCGACCCGGTCGCCGAACTCGGGATGGGCATTCAACCCGGTCCCGACCGCGGTGCCGCCGAGCGCGAGCTCGCACAGGTGCGGCAGCGCGTCCGCCAGGTGTGCAAGACCGTGATCGAGCTGCGAGACGTACCCGGAGAACTCCTGCCCGAGCGTGAGCGGGGTCGCATCCTGGAGATGCGTGCGGCCGATCTTGACGATGCCGGCGAACGCGTCGGCCTTGGCCGCGAGCGTTCCGCGCAGCGCCTTCACCGGCGGGTTCAGGCGATGGACGATCGCCTCGGCCGCGGCGACGTGCATCGCGGTGGGGAAGACGTCGTTCGAGGACTGGCCGCGGTTCACGTCGTCGTTCGCGTGCACCTTCCGGCCCTGCCCCCGGTGACCGCCGAGAAGCTCCGAGGCGCGGTTCGCGAGCACCTCGTTCATGTTCATGTTGGTCTGCGTGCCCGAGCCGGTCTGCCACACGACGAGCGGGAACTCCGCGTCGTGCATCCCGGCGAGCACCTCGTCCGCGGCGGCGATGATCGCGTCGGCCCTCGCGGGCTCCAGCGCGCCGAGCGACCGGTTGACGGCCGCGCACGCCCGCTTGACGAGCGCAAGCGCCCGGATGAGTTCCGGCGGCATCCGTTCGCCGGAGATCCGGAAATGCTCGAGGGACCGCTGCGTCTGGGCACCCCAGAGCCGCTCCGCCGGCACCTCGATCTCGCCGAAGGTGTCGCGCTCGATCCTGAAGCTCTCCGTCATGGCTCTCTCCTTCACGCTTGCCGAGACGAAACCTTAAGCCACAAACGAGAAAGGGGCCGGCCGGCCCCCTCTTCTCCCCGTCTGGCGGAGTTACTTGTTAATGGTTCCAGCGCCCGCCTTGCACACCACCTCGTCCTGCGAGCCGGTGCCGCCCGAGCAGCCGATCGCGCCGATCAGCCTCCCGCCCTCGATGATCGGGATTCCGCCCCTGGAAGCGATGACGCCGTCCAGCGTGCTGATGTAGTGGAGCTGGTTGAGCTGGATCGCGTTCTCGAAGATCTTAGTCTCGCGGCGGAAAACCGCGGCGGCGCGCGCCTTGTGCTCCGAGATCTGGATCGAGGCGAGCTGCGCGCCATCCATGCGCGCGAACGCGACCAGGCTGCCGCCGGAGTCCACCACCGCAACGTTCATCTTCCATCCGCGCTTGCCCGATTCGGCCACCGCCGCGGCGATCGCGGCCTGCGCGCGCTCCAGCGAAATTGCCGGGCCGTACGGAAGATCAAACGGCATCTTGTCCGGGACGTTGTCGAGCGGATTCGGCGGCAGCTGCTGCTGCGCGACGGATCCCCCGGCCACGAGCAGGGCCGCGACGGCGCTGACGACGAACGACGGACGCATCTTCTTCATGTCTCCTCCTGGAGGGTGCACTAGGAAAGGCAAGGGAGCGGCCGCTTGCGACGGCCCCTCCCGCTCACACCCGATTTCAACCCGCGCGGGCGACCGCGGTCCTGATCTGTTCCAGCGCGGCCGGGTCCTCGATCGTCGTGAGATCGCCCGGGTCGCGCCCCTCGGCGAGCGCCTGGATCGAGCGGCGGAGCAGCTTTCCCGACCGCGTCTTGGGCAGGAGGGTCACGAAGTGGACTCGCGCCGGCCGCGCGATCGCGCCGAGGAGCTTGTCGACGGTCGCCATCACTTCCTTCTCCTGCGCCGCGCGGCCCTCGGGGCTCGCGACCTTCGAGGCGTCCTTGACCACCGCGAATGCGAGCGGCATCTGCCCCTTGAGCTGGTCGGCCACGCCGACCACGGCGACTTCGGCCACGTTCGGATGCGACGACACCGCCTCCTCGATCTCCCGCGTGCCCAGGCGGTGACCCGCGACATTGATGACGTCGTCGGTGCGTCCGAGGATGAAGAAGTAGCCGTCCTTGTCGCGGATGCCCCAGTCGAAGGTCGTATAAACCTGCTTCGTCCTGAAGCTCGTAAAGTAGGTGCTGACGAAGCGCTCGTCGTCGCCCCACACCGTCGTCATCACGCCCGGCGGCAGCGGGGGAACGACCGCCACCACGCCTTTCTCGCCGGTACCGCACTCGGAGGCATCGGTCTCGCGCAGCAGCTGCAAGTCGTACCCGTACGCCGGAAACGACGGGCTGCCGAATTTGTTTGGCGTCTGCTCCACGCCGGGTACCGCGGTCAGGATCGGCCAGCCGGTCTCGGTCTGCCAGTAGTGGTCGATCACCGGTCTCCCCAGCGCCTCCGAGATCCAGCGATGGGTCGGTTCATCGAGCGGCTCGCCGGCGAGGAACAGGTGCCGCAAACTCGAGATATCGTATTTCTTGAGATACGCCGGGTCCTGCTTCTTGAGGACGCGGATCGCGGTCGGCGCGCTGAACATGACCGTCGCCTTCGTGTCCTGCACGATCTTCCACCAGATGCCGGCGTCGGGGCGGAGCGGAGTGCCCTCGTACATCACCGTCGTCATGCCGGCGATGAGCGGTGCGTAGATGATGTACGAATGCCCGACCACCCAGCCGATGTCGCTGGTGGTGAACATCGTTTCGCCGGGATAACCGCAGTAGATCCATTTCATGGACGCCGCGAGCGAGACCGCGTAGCCGCCGGTGTCGCGCTGCACGCCCTTCGGCTGGCCGGTAGTGCCCGACGTGTACAGGATGTACGACGGCTCGCTCGATTCGAGCCAAACCACGGGCACGCGCGCATCCATGTGCTTTGCCCGCAGCTCCTTCCAGTCGACGTCGCGTCCGGCGGCGCGGTTCATAGCGTGGTCGAGGCCCCGGTCGACGAGGAGCACCTTCGCTGGCTTCGACTCGGCGAGACGGATCGCCTCGTCGAGGAGCGGCTTGTACTGCACCACCTTCCCTGCCCGCATGCCCGCATCGGCCGACACGATGACCTTCGGCCGGGCGTCGTCGATCCGCGAGGCGAGGCTGTGCGAGGCGAAGCCGCCAAACACGACCGAGTGGATCGCGCCGATCCGCGCGCACGCGAGCATCGCGAACGCCGCCTCGGGGATCATCGGCATGTAGAGCAGCACCCGGTCGCCGCGCCCGACGCCGAGCGACTGCAGCATCGCCGCGCAGCGGTTTACCTCCGCATGCAGCTCGCGGTAGGTGTAGCGCGTCTCCTTCTCGACCTCGGTGGAGATCCAGAGGAGCGCGAGCTGGTCGCCGCGCGCGGCGAGGTGCCGGTCGAGCGCGTTGTGGCAGAGGTTGGTCTCGCCGCCGACGAACCACTTCGCGAAGGGCGGACGGGAGTAGTCGAGGACCCGGCCGAACGGCTTGCCCCACTCGAGGAGCGCCGCCTGCTCGGTCCAGAAAGCGTCGCGATCCTTTATCGAGCGGGTGTGGAACGCGCGGTACTTCTCGCCAGCCATTGCCTCTCCTCCTTCACGCTACCCGACCGGCGCCGATCAAACGGGCCCGAGAGCCGGATGGTGCCGCACGCCTCCACTCCCCGCTTGATCCGCGTCAACCCCCGGCGCTGGCGGCTCAGCCGGCGGCCATGTCGACGACCACCCGCCCGCGGACCCGCGCCTTCAGGAAGTCGTCGAACACCTTCGGCAGGTCCTCGAACGGGATGGTGCGCGTCATCGCCGCAAGGTGCCTCGGCTTGAGGTCCCCCGCCAGCCGCTCCCACACCCGGCGCCGTTGCGGCATCGGGCAGTTCACCGAGTCCACCCCGAGGAGGCTCACCCCGCGGAGGATGAACGGTGCCACCGTCGTCTTGAGCTCCATGCTCGCGGCGAGCCCGACCGCCGCGAGCGGCGCACCGATGTTCATGGTGGACGCGAGCCAGGCGAGCATGTCGCCGCCGAGGTTGTCCACCGCGCCCGCCCACATGGCCTTGTCGAGCGGCTTGATCTTCGCCAGATCGAGGCTGGAGCGGAGCACCACCTCTTTGGCGCCGAGGTCCTTCAGGTAGGCGGACTCCTGCTCCTTCCCAGTGACCGCCACCACGTGATGGCCGAGGCCGGCGAGGATGTCGATCGCGACGGATCCGACGCCACCGGTCGCGCCGGTGACCGCGACCGGTCCGTTGCCGGGCTTGAGGCCCTCGTGCTCCATTCGCACGATCGCGAGCGCCGCGGTGAACCCCGCGGTGCCGAGCGCCATCGCGTCGAAGAGGCTCATGCCCTTCGGCATCGGGACCAGCCAGTCCGCCTTGAGGCGCGCGTACTCCGCGTAGCCGCCGTCGTGCGCGACGCCGATGTCGTAGCTCGTCCCGATCACCGCGTCGCCCTTCCTGAACCGCGGGTCGCTCGACTCGACCACCGTCCCCGACAGGTCGATCCCGCCGATGCACGGAAAGCGCCGGATGATCCGGCCGGCACCCGTGGCGGCGAGTGCATCCTTGTAGTTGACGCAGGAGTAGCCGACGCGGACCACCACCTCGCCCGCGTCGAGCTCGTCGATCGTCGCCTCCTCGAACGCCGCGGTGACCTTCCGGTCGGCCTCGCGCAGCCGATAGACCCTGAATTTGTCCACTGGAACCTCCTTTACCCGCGACTGTACCGCGCGGGCATCCGAGATGAAACCGGTGCCGCAGGTGCCGCTTTCCCGGCCTCGGAGAGCACGAGGGGGCGCCGCGAAGCGGCTCTGCCCCCTCGTATCGTGAGACCTACGAAGCGGCCGGCGCCTCGACGATCGCTTGCGGCGCCTCGCCTGGTGCCCGCCGCGCGGCGGCAAGGTAGTCGCGCGACCGCATCTCGATCAGTCTGCTCGCGGTGCGCTGGAACTCGTTCGCGAGCACACCCTCGGTGTACAGCGCTTCGGGCTCCGCCTCCGCCGAGACGATCAGCTTCACCTTGCAATCGTAGAAGATGTCGACGAGCCAGGTGAAGCGGCGCGCCTCGTTTGCGCGCTTCGCCGAGAGCCGCGGCACGTTGGACAGGATGACGGTGTGGAAGCGCTGCGCGAGGTCCAGGTAGTCGAGGTGCGACCGCGGGCCGCCGCACAGGACCTCGAAGTCGAACCACACGACGCCCCCGGCGCGGTGCCGGTACGGGATCGTCCGTCCCTCGACGTCGAGCTCGTGAAACTCCTCCTCGACGTCGGCCATCTGCCGGAAGGCGGCGAGGAGCGCCGCCTCCGCCGCCTGCCCGAGCGGCGCGTGATAGACCTTCACCTGCTCGAGGGCGCGCCGGCGGTAATCGACGTCACCGCCGATGTGCACGACGTCGAGGCGCTCGTTGATCAGCGCGATCGTCGGCAGAAACCGCTCGCGCTGCAGGCCGTCCGGGTACAGGCCGTCGGGCGGGTAGTTCGACGTCATGCAGTACACGACGCCGCGGTCCATCGTCCGCTGCAGCAGGCGCCCGAGGATCATCGCGTCGGCGATGTCGTTCACGTGGAACTCGTCGAAGCAGATCAGCCGGTAGCGCTTGGCCACGCGCCAGGCCACGGCGTCGAGCGGATCCTCGCGGCCCTTGAGCGTCTCCATCTCGCGGTGCACGTCGCGCATGAAATGGTGGAAGTGCACGCGCCGCTTCCGCACCAGCGGCACGGTCAGGTAGAAGCTGTCCATCAGGAAGCTCTTGCCGCGCCCGACCGGACCCCAGAGATAGGCGCCGCGCGGCAGCGGCGGACGCACGACCAGGCGCTTGACCGCGGTGTTGCGCCGCGCCTTGTACGCCACCCATTGCTCGTACGTGCGCTGCAGCCGCTGGACCGCGGCGTACTGCACGTCGTCGGCGATGTAGCCCCGCCGCCCGAGCGCCTGCTGGTAGTACTCGAGGACGGTGAGCGGGAGGCGCTTGGCCGGCTTGGTGTACTCGGCAGAGTCGAACACGCTGCCGTCGCCGAGCGGCGGCAGTGGCTCCCGGCCGTCCTGCTCGTAGGCGCTGTCCCTCATGACCGGCGAAGGGTAGCGGCTGGGGCGCGCCGGGTAAAGCAATCCGCGGCCCGCGGCGTTACCCAATACCGGCCGGCGCTCACATGTTGAGGGCCCGCTTGCTCACCGCCAGCGCCGCCTCGTGCGTGACCTCGGACAGCGACGGGTGCGCGTGCACGATCCGGGCGATGTCCTCCGATGCGGCGCGGAACTCCATGGCCACCACCGCTTCGGCGATCAGCTCCGAAGCGTGGGTGTTGATGATGTGCACGCCGAGGATCTCGTCGGTGTGGCTGTGCGCGAGCATCTTGACGAAGCCGTGCGTGTCGCCGTGGCCGAGCGCGCGGCCGTTGATGCTGAACGGAAACTGCCCCGCGCGATAGGGCACCCCGTCGGCCTTGAGCTGCTGCTCGGTACGGCCCACCCACGCGATCTCCGGGGAAGTGTAGATCACCCACGGGATGGTCTCGAGATTCACGTGCGCCTTCTGGCCGGCGATCAGCTCGGCCACCATGACGCCCTCCTCCTCGCCCTTGTGGGCGAGCATTGGCCCGCGCACGACGTCGCCGATCGCGAACACGCTGGCGAGGTTCGTCCGGCACTGGTCGTCGACCTCGATGAAGCCGCGCGCGTCGATCTTCAGTCCGACCGCATCGGCACCCAGGCCGTCGGTATTGGGCACGCGCCCGATCGACACGATCAGCCGGTCGCACTCCAGGCGCTCGTCCTTGCCGCCCTGCTGGTAGGCCACGGCCACGCCCCTCTTGGTGATGTCGACCTTGCCGATCGTCACGCCGAGCCGGATGTCGAGGCTCTGCTCCTTGGTGAAGATGCGCCAGGCCTCCTTGGCGACGGTCTCGTCCGCGGCGGCGAGAAATCCCGGCAACGCCTCGAGGATGACGACCTTCGAGCCGAGGCGGCGCCACACGCTGCCGAGCTCGAGCCCGATCACGCCGGCGCCGATCACGCCGAGCCGCTCCGGCACCGCCGTGAACGCGAGTGCGCCGACGTTGTCGCAAACGAGGTTCTGATCGACCGGCACGCCAGCGAGATGCCGGGCCTTCGAGCCGGTCGCGATGATCACCGCCTTCGCTTCGGCGACCTCGGCCGGGCCGCCGCCCGACACCTCGATCTGCCAGCCGCCCGCGCCGCGGCCGACGAACTTCCCGTGGCCCTTGAGCCAGGCGATCTTGTTCTTGCGGAAGAGCGTCTCGATGCCTTTCGTCATCTTCGACACGATCGCCTCCTTCCGGCCGACCATCTTCGCGACGTCGACCTTCACGCCGGAGACCGCGATGCCGTGATCGCCGAGGCCCTTGAGCGTGTGCTCGTACTGCTCGGACGACTCGAGCAGCGCCTTCGACGGGATGCAGCCCACGTTGAGGCAGGTGCCGCCGAGCGCCGGCTCGCCGGCCGGGCTCTTCCATTCCTCGATGCAGGCCGTCTTCAGGCCGAGCTGGGCGGCGCGGATCGCCGCGATGTAGCCCGCCGGGCCGGCGCCGATCACGATGACGTCGAACGCTTGTGCCATGGGTACCCCGGAGAAGGTCGCCGCAGCGGTGACGGCGCTGCCGATGCGGCGCCGGGTCCGCTGCGACCGCAGGTCCTAGAGATCGAGCAGGAGGCGGGAGGGATCCTCGAGCGCTTCCTTCATCGCCACCAGCGCCAGCACCGCCTCGCGGCCGTCGATGATGCGGTGGTCGTACGACAGCGCGAGATAGTTGATCGGCCGGATGACCACCTGGCCGTTCTCCGCCACCGGCCGCTCGCGCGTGGCGTGGATGCCGAGGATCGCGCTCTGCGGCGGGTTGATGATCGGCGTCGAGAGCATCGAGCCGAAGACGCCGCCGTTCGAGATCGAGAACGTGCCGCCGGTGAGCTCCTCGATGCCGAGCTTGCCGTCCTGGGCGCGCTTGCCGAAGTCGGCGATCTTCTTCTCGATCTCGGCGAACGAGAGCTGGTCCGCGTCGCGCAGGATCGGCACCACCAGGCCGCGCGGGCTGCCGACCGCGACGCCGATGTCGAAATAGCCGTGGTAGACGATGTCGTTGCCGTCGACCGAGGCGTTCACGACCGGGAACTTCTTCAGCGCGTACACCGCCGCCTTCACGAAGAACGCCATGAAGCCGAGGCGGACGCCGTGCTCCTTCTCGAAGCGTTCGCCGTGCTTCTTGCGCAGATCCATCACCGGCTGCATGTTCACTTCGTTGAAGGTGGTGAGGATCGCCGCAGTCGACTGCGACTGCACCAACCGCTCCGCCACTCGCGCGCGCAGCCGGCTCATCGGCACACGCTGCTCCGGGCGTCCGGCGAGCACCTTGTCGACGTTCACCGGCACCGGTCCGGGCGGTAGCGCCGGCTTGGCGGCCGGCGTCGCGGACGTCGCCGGGACGGCGATCTGCTGCGACCGCGCCATCTGGCCCATCACGTCGGCCTTGGTGATGCGGCCCTCGCGGCCGCTGCCGGTGAGCCGGGTGGGATCGATGCCCTGCTCGTCCACGAGCTTCCGGGCCGACGGCATCAGCCGTGCGTCCTGCCGGAGCGTGTCGGGCGGCGGAGTCGGCGGTACCGCCGCCGGCTCGGGACGTACCGCGGAGGCCGGCGCCGGCGCGGCGGCGCCCTTGCCCTCGGTATCGAGGGTGGCGATGACCTCGCCCGCGACGACCGTGCTGCCGTCGCTCTTCACGACCCTCGCGAGGACGCCATCCGCGGGCGCGGGCAGCTCGAGCACGACCTTGTCGGTCTCGATGTCGACGAGGTTCTCGTCGCGCTTGACGGCCTCGCCTTCCTTTTTGTGCCACGACAGCAGCGTCGCCTCGGCAACCGATTCGGACAGCTGCGGCACCTTCACTTCGACCAGCATCGTTCGCTCCGTTCGGTTTTTCGCCGGGCTCCGCTAAGCATCGCCGCGACGTACTGCAAAAACTCGAGTGCGTATCG
>Ga0335084_10007124_pt1 | contig 11130 bp, 10 predicted proteins | sample Lox_Sample_44_FD_206721 | JGI IMG/M metagenome (GOLD analysis project Ga0335084, IMG submission 206721) | Soil microbial communities from Loxahatchee National Wildlife Refuge, Florida, United States - Lox_Sample_4.4 | ecosystem: Environmental > Terrestrial > Soil > Wetlands | place: USA...
CACTCGCCCCGATCTGCCGCCGCCAATCGCTCCTTCGTCACCTCGCCGCGGAACAGGCGCTCGGCCTGGTCGAGCACGATGGACGACAAGTCGTCCGGCTGGACCGCCTGCTCGATCGCGGAGGGGCTCATCAGCGTAACCCGAGTCCGCGCGCGATGATGCCGCGCAGGATCTCGCGCGTGCCTCCGCGCAGCGTGAACGAAGGCGCATACAGGACCACGTGCGCCAGCGTCTCGGAGAACGGGTCCGCAGGATCGTCGAGACTCGGCTCCACCGGGAACAGCCGGCGCGCGATCTCCGGCAGCTCGCGCTCGAACGCGGTGCCGACATCCTTGACCAGGGCTGCTTCCACGTTCGGGCTCTTGCCGTGATCGAGCAGGCCGGCGATGGAAGCCGACATGCGCCGCAGCGCTGCAAGATGCGCGACGAACCGACCGACTTCCGCCGCCTGCCTCGCGTCGGGCTGGCGGCCGACGCGGTTGATCAACTCGACCAGCAGGCGGTAGTCGGACAAGAAGCGGTCCGGGCCGGAACGCTCGAACGCCAGCTCTTCGGTGACCATGGACCAGCCTTGGCCTTCCGTTCCGACCATCATGTCGTCTGGCACGAAGTAGTCCCGAAAGAACACTTCATTGAACTCGTGCGCGCCGGAGAGGTTGTGGATCGGGCGCACGGTCACACCGGGTTGCGCGAGATCGATGATGAACTGCGTCAGTCCGCCATGGCGATCTTCACCCGCTTCACCGGTGCGCACCAGCGCGATCAGGTAATGCGCGCGATGCGCGTTCGACGTCCAGATCTTGCTTCCATTGATCACCCAGCCGCCGTCGCGCTTGACTGCCCGCGTGCGCACCGCGGCGAGATCGGAACCCGAATCCGGCTCGCTCATGCCGATGCCGAAGTAGCACTCGCCGCGGCAGATGCACGGCAGCAGCAGCCGCTTCGCTCGCTCGCTGCCGTTGTGCAGGATCTGCGGGCCCGATTGGCGATCGGCGATCCAATGCGCGAAGCACGGCGCGCCGGCGGCGAGCATCTCTTCGGTGACCACGTAGCGTACGAGGCTGGACAGGCCTTGGCCGCCATAGTCCTTCGGCCAGGTGATGCCGATGAATCCCTGCGCGCCGGCCCGGCGGCTGAACTCGGGGTCGAACGTGCTCCACGAGGACCGGTGCGGCACGTAGCGGCCGGCCTCGCGCTCGGCCGCGAGAAACTCGCGGACTCGGCGGCGGGCTGCCACCGCGTCGGGCGGAAGCTCAGGGGCGTGAAACTGTAGCGCTTGCATCGGCCGTCTCCCTGCAGCTTGGAAGGATTCCCGATGTCATGTTCCGATCACGGGCAGCGCCGCTCCAGGAAATCCCTGAGCACGCGCGCGCAACGCGACCCGTGCGACAGCGGCAGCCCGTGTTTGGCGTGCGCGAACACCTGCAGCTCCGCGTCCGGGATCGCCGAGCGCATTGCGACCATGACATCGAGCGGGATGAACGGGCTCGCGTCCGGGGACATGAGCAGCGTGGGGACTCGGATGTGCGCGAGCGCGGGGGTGAGGTCGGACGCGAGCAGCAGGTCCGCGAGTGCGAGCGTCGCGTCCATGGAGCAGGTCTCGTGCAGCCGGCGGTACCAGGCATCGATGTGCGGAGCGAGCGAGTCGGGGTAGAAGCGCGATCGCATCAGCTCCGCGGCCCATGCTGCTTGACCCTCTCGCGCCACCAGGTCGCGCCACCCGGTGACGTTGCTCACCAGCCCCCCGCGTGCCGCCGCATTCGATAGCGCAAGGCTCAGCACGCGCTCGGGGTGTCGCGAGGCGACCGCGATCGCCACCGTGCCGCCGATGGACTCCCCGACGAGATGGAAGCGATCGGCGCCGCTCGCATCCGCCACCGCACGCAGATCGTCGCACAGGACATCGAACGACCAACGGAAGTCCCGCACCGGTTGCACCGATTCTCCGAACCCACGCATGTCGAAGCGCACGAGCCGGAAGCGGGAGATCAGCACAGGAAGCCATGCGGACCAGATGTGCACGTTGGCGGCGATGCCGTGGTGAAACAGGATGGTCTGCGGGCTCGAGACCCAGGGCGCGACGACGTCGCAGACCTCGTAATGCAAGCGTCCCGTTTGCGTTTCGACGAATGGCACGTTCGGTCCAAGCCTCAGTCGTACACCGCAAGCGGCTTCCCGCGCGTCTCGGGCAGCAGCGCGATCGCTGCCACGGCCAAGACGAGAACCGTACCGGTGACGATCCCGATGGCGTCGCTGAGCGGGATCCGCTCGCTCAGAGATCCTACCAGCGGCGGCGAAAAGGCTCCAATGCCGCGGCCGCAGTTGTAAGCGAAGCCCTGGCCCGAGCCGCGCACCCGGCTCGGGAACAGCTCGGTCAGCAACGGGCCAAAGCCGCTGAAGTTGCCGTGCAGGAAGAACCCCAGTGGAAAGCCGAGAAACAACATCACGTCGTCGCTGATGGGGAGCAACGTGTAGAAGATCGCGACGACAGCGGTGCATGCTGCGAACAGGATGAACGTCTTGCGGCGACCCATCAGGTCGTGCAGGTAGGCGGCCACGATAAATCCGACGAATGATCCGACGATGATCACCAGCGTGTACCAGCCGGTACCGAGCACCGACAGGTGGCGTACGGTCTTCAGATAGGTCGGCAGCCAGGTGGTCACCGCGTAGTAGGCTGCCATCATCCCGCTGCTCAGCAGGCTGGCCACGATGGTGGTGCGCAGCAGCTCAGGTGAGAAGATCTCGAGGAAGTGGCTGCCGCTCTGATCGGCCCGGGCGCGGGTTGCAAGGAAGATCTCAGGCTCGCTCAAGTTGCGGCGGATGTAGACCACGAGAAGCGCAGGCAGGACTCCGATCCAGAACATGGTGCGCCATGCCAGGTGCTCGGGCAGCACGGAAAACGCAATAGCGAACACCACCGCTGCGCCGCCCCAGCCGATCGCCCAGCCGCTCTGCACCGTACCCACGGCCTTGCCACGGTGCCGCGCCCCGATCATCTCGCCGATCAGTACCGATCCCACGGCCCACTCGCCGCCGAAGCCCAAGCCCTGGAGGGCGCGGGTCACGAGTAATTGCTCGAAAGAGCGGGTGAACCCGGAAAGAAACGTGAACAGCGCGAACCACAGGATCGTGATCTGCAGCACCTGCACGCGGCCGAGACGATCGGCGAGGATCCCGGCGGCCCAGCCGCCGATCGCGGAGGTGATCAGAGCAGCGGTCGCGACCCACCCCGCCTGTCCTTTGCTCATGCCCCATGCCGTGAGCAAAGTGGGGATCACGAACGTATAGACCATGACGTCGAACGCATCGACCGACCAGCCGGCCAGAGCGGCAAACAACGTCTTGCGTTCTTGTGCAGACAGCTCGCGGAACCAGTCGAGCATCGTCTCCTCCCATCGCCGGCTTGCATATGCGACCGCTCGCATCGAGACGGGCGGCGACCGTCAGAGACGGTTTCCGTATCGGCCCGTTGTTGTTCGGGGGCCCGGCTACCCGCATTGTGCCATGCGCACGCCACCGGCTCAAAGTGAGCCCCGGTGTCTCGGCACAGGGTCGGCGCGGCGCGACGGACCCGACGATCTCGAACCGGCCTCACGCCCGACTTGCTTACGTCGCCGACAACCTGCCTGCAACGTGCGACGCGCACAATGCGCGCTCGTTCGCCAACCACGCTGCAGTTGGCGCGTAGCTCTTCGGCGACCTTACGGCGGCTGTAGTCGAGTCGACCACCGACGGCGAGGGACGACGACCAACGCGGTTCGGCGGGCTGCGCGGGAACTCTTGGGCTGCTCGAGCAGTCACCGCATAGAGCGGCGATCCATTCGACACGGCTGGGCTCGAGGGCGTCCTCATGCAGACCGTAGCTCAGTCGCGACAACGCGGAGGGAAATCGATATGAGCCAAGCGACCAACGCCGGGGAACTCGGTGATAGCTGGGTGCGGGTGATGCGCTCCTGCTGCCCGAACCTCACGCACAGCGATTGGCAGTTGCGGCACGGGGGCCTGGTGATCACGACTCGATTCGAGTCCCATGCCTCGCGTGGCAACGGGGCACGGCCGCATACCGTCGAGGTCACGGTGGGCGCACCGGTGGTGGACGCATATCTGCGCGCCTCGATGATGCAGCGGTACTACGCAACCGGCCGGCTGGTGCAGTATGTGCTCCTGGCGCAGCTCGGCGAATCGCCGCGCTCGGGATCGCGCGACGTGCACAGGCACGGGACCGAACAGCGATGGGTCACCTACGCGGACCTGGGCTTGCCGCCGGAATCGAGCCGGCCGTCGCAGTCCGGAGCCGGCTCCGACCTGTGAGGCGGAGCGCTAGCCCTACAACAACGAAGCTTACGCCGGCGACAGCGTATCGAGCCTGCGGTACCGTTGGGCCATGTGCTCGAGCGGCTCAGGCTGAATGCGGGCCGCCCGGCCTGCGCAGCCGAACGCCTCGAAGCGCTGCTTGCAGACATCGCGCGCGGCCGCCGTGGCTTCCTTCAGGAACTTGCGCGGGTCGATCTCGCTCTTGTCGTGCGCCAGGCTGCGGCGCAGCGCCGCGGTCATCGCCAGGCGGATGTCGGTATCGATGTTGACTTTGCGCACACCGTTGCGGATGCCGCGTTGGATCTCCTCCACCGGCACGCCGTACGTCTCCTTGATCTCACCGCCGTATTGCCGGATCACCTCCAGCCATTCCTGCGGCACCGAGCTGGAGCCGTGCATCACCAGGTGCGTGTTGGGCAGGCGAGCGTGGATCGCCTGGATGCGATCGATCGCGAGGATGTCTCCGGTGGGCTTGCGCGAGAACTTGTACGCGCCGTGCGATGTGCCGATGGCGATGGCGAGCGCATCGACCTTGGTCTTGCGCACGAAATCCGCTGCCTGTTCCGGGTCGGTGAGCAGCATGTGCTTCGCGAGCTTGCCCTCCGCGCCGGAACCATCCTCTTCTCCGGCCATCCCCGTCTCGAGCGAGCCCAGACAGCCCAGCTCCCCTTCCACCGAAACGCCCACGGCGTGCGCCATCTCCGCTACTTGTGACGTGACCTGCACGTTGTACTCATAGGATGCGGGCGTCTTCATGTCGGCCTTGAGCGAGCCGTCCATCATCACGGAGGTGAAGCCGGAGCGGATCGAAGCCTGACACACGTCGGGCGTCGCGCCGTGGTCCTGGTGTAGCACGATGGGAAGATGCGGATACGCCTCCACCGCCGCCAGCACGAGATGGCGCAGGAACGGCTCGCCCGCGTATTTGCGCGCGCCGGCGGAAGCTTGCAAGATCACCGGGCTGTCCGTCTCGTCGGCGGCCTGCATGATGGCCTGGATCTGCTCCATGTTGTTGATGTTGAATGCGGGCACGCCGTAGCCCTGCTCGGCGGCGTGATCCAGAAGCTGGCGCAAAGTGATGAGTGCCATGTCGTTTTTCTCCGTTAGCCAAGAGTCAGGACGGGGTGGCTTCGCTCACCGGTAGGCGGTGCTGCCGGCTCGGCCGCCCGATGTAAGGTAGAGCGCACGAGCGCCGACAAGTGCGAGGCCGTGAGACCGAAGTATTCGAACAGCTGCGGCGCCGGCGCCGATTCGCCGAAGCGGTCGATGCCGAGCACCGCGCCGTCCAGCCCGACGTACTTGCGCCAGTAGTCGCTCACGCCCGCTTCCACGGCGATGCGCGGGATCCCGTTCGGCAACACCGCGTCGCGGTACGCCGCGTCCTGTCGATCGAACACGCTGGTGCAAGGCATCGATACCACTCGCACCTCAAGTCCCTCCTGCGCGAGCCGGCGTTGCGCCTGCATGGCCAGCTCCACCTCCGACCCGGTGGCGATGATCACCGCCTGCGGGGTAGAGGAGGGCGCCTCGGAGAGGATATAGCCGCCTCGCTGCACTTCCGAGCACGCCGCGGTATCGCGCGCTTGAGCCGGCAGGTTCTGGCGTGACAGGAGCAGGCAGCTCGGGCCGTCCCGCCGCTCGATCGCCGCGATCCATGCCACCTGCGTCTCCACCGCGTCGCAGGGACGCCACACGTCCATGCGCGGGATGAGACGCAGTGCGGCCGCATGCTCGATCGGCTGATGGGTCGGGCCGTCCTCGCCCAGCCCGATGGAGTCGTGGGTCAGCACGAAGATCGAGCGCAGCCGCATGAGCGCAGCCATGCGCAGCGCGTTGCGCGCGTAATCGGAGAACACCAGGAACGTTCCGCCATACGGGAGGAAGCCGCCGTGCAGCGCGAGCCCGTTCATGATCGCAGCCATGCCGAATTCGCGCACGCCGTAGTGGATGTAGTTGCCAGCCGTGTCCGCGGTGACCGTCGTGGATCCGCTCCAGGCCGTGAGATTGGAGCCGGTCAGATCGGCCGAGCCGCCGAGCAGTTCGGGAAGAGACGGGGCGAGCGCTTGCAGCGCATTCTGCGACGCTTTGCGCGTGGCCAGTTTGTCGCTGCGTGCGGCGGCGTCGCGCACGAGCGCGGCAGACCGTTCCGCCCAGCCCGGCGGCAGCTCGCCGGCCACGCGCCGGACGAACTCCACCGCGAGTTGCGGGTGCGCGTGCGAATAGGCCTGAAACCGCGCGCTCCAGGCACGTTCCAGCGCCGCGCCGCGGCTGCGCGCGTCCCAGGCCGCGCGGATCGCGTCCGGCACCTCGAACGGCGGGCTCGCCCAGTTCAGGTTTGCACGTGCAGCCGTAACTTCTTTCTGGCCTAGAGGCGCGCCGTGCACGTCGTGGCTGCCAGCTTTGTTTGGCGCGCCCTTGCCGATCACCGTCTTGCAACAGATGAGCGTGGGGCGCTCGGCCGCGTGCGCTTGCTTCAAAGCCGCGTCGATCGCGTCCGGGTCGTGGCCGTCAACCGGCGAGATCACGTTCCAGCCGTAGGCTTGGAAGCGCCGCGGCGTGTCGTCGGAGAACCAGCCCGACACATGCCCGTCGATGGAGATGCCATTGTCGTCGTACAGGCATACCAGCTTGCGAAGTCCCAGCGTGCCCGCGAGCGAGGCGGCCTCGTGCGAGATGCCTTCCATGAGGCAACCGTCGCCCAGCAGGACGTAGGTCCGATGGTCGACGATGTCGAAGCCGGGGCGGTTGAATTCGGCGGCGAGCAGCCGTTCGGCGAGCGCCATGCCCACTGCATTGGCGAGGCCTTGCCCGAGCGGTCCGGTGGTGGTTTCCACCCCTGGGGTCAGGCCGTACTCGGGATGGCCGGGCGTGACCGAATGCAGTTGCCGGAAGCGGCGGATCTGCTCCATGGGAACGTCATAGCCCGTGAGGTGCAGCAGCGCGTACAGCAACATCGAGCCGTGGCCGTTCGACACCACGAAGCGGTCGCGGTCGGCCCATCGCGGGTTGGCCGGGTTGTGCCGCAGGTGGTGCCGCCACAACACCTCGGCGATATCGGCCATGCCCATCGGCATGCCGGGATGGCCGGAGTTCGCTTGTTCCACCGCGTCCATCGCGAGCGCGCGCAAGGCGTTGGCCAGAGTGGTGCGCGAGGGAGACAAGGATTGGGTCGCTGCGTTCATGTCGGCGTGTCTCCTTACACGGGAGCCGGGTCGCGGCTCGACTTCCTCTTCTTGTCGATGAGCTGCAGGATCATCGGCGTGAAGATGAGCTGCATGGCGAGCTCCATCTTCCCGCCCGGCACCACGATGATGTTGGGCCGCGACATGAACGAATCGTGGATCATGCTGAGCAAGTAGGGGAAGTCGATGCCCTTGGGATTGGCGAAGCGGATCACCACGAAGCTTTCGTCCAGCGTGGGGATGTAGCGCGCGATGAACGGGTTGGAAGTGTCCACCGTGGGCACGCGCTGGAAGTTGATGTGGGTGCGGCCGAATTGGGGGACGATGTAGTTCACGTAGTCCGGCATGCGGCGCAGGATCGTGTCCACGACGGCTTCGGTCGAGTAGCCGCGCTGCGCGCGATCCCGGTGCAGTTTCTGGATCCACTCCAGGTTGATGATGGGCACCACGCCGACCAGCAGGTCCACGTGCTTCGCCACGTCCACCTTCGGTGTGGCCACGCCGCCGTGCAGCCCTTCGTAGTAGAGCAGGTCGGTGTTCGGCGGCAGCTCCGCCCAGGGCGTGAAGGTCCCGGGCTTTTGCTCGAACGGCGCCGCCTCGGCCTCGTCGTGCAGATACTTGCGCACCCGGCCGCGCCCGCTTTCGCCGTAGGAGCGGAACAGCTGCTCGAGTTCTTCGAACAGATTGGCGTCCGGGCCGAAGTGGCTGAAGTGGTGGTTGCCGCGGCGGGTCGCCTCCGCCATCGCGGCCTTCATCGCTTCACGGTCGTAGCGGTGGAAAGCATCGCCCTCCACGAAGGCGGCGTCGACCTTCTCGCGCCGGAAGATATGCTGGAACGTGCGCGTCACCGAGGTCGTGCCGGCGCCGGAGGAACCGGTGATGGCGATGATGGGGTAGCGGGTCGACATGTCGATTTGCCTCTCGGTCGATCGTCGGCGCTCAGCCGTGCATGAACAGCGAGCGCGTGTTGAACAGCGGGGAGGAGAACGGCTGGTCCACGCCCTCCTCGTGCTCGCGATGATAGCGTGCCACGCGTTCCACCTCGTCGCGCGAGCCCAGGATCACCGGCACGCGCTGGTGCAGATCCGTCGGCTGGATCTCGAGGATGCGTTGTCGCCCCGTGGAGGCGGCACCGCCGGCCTGCTCGACGATCATGGCCATGGGGCTCGCCTCGTAGAGCAGGCGCAGCCGGCCCGGCTTGGAGGGGTCGCGCGTGTCGCGCGGGTACATGAACAGCCCTCCGCGCATCAGGATGCGGTGCACCTCGGCCACGAGCGAGGCGATCCAGCGCATGTTGAAATCGGTGCCGCGCGGCCCGGCGCGTCCGGCCAGGCACTCCGAGACGTAGCGCTTTACCGGCGGCTCCCAGAAGCGCTCGTTGGAGGCGTTGACCGCGAACTCGCGCGCCTGCGGGGGGATCGTGAGGTTGGGGTGGGTGAGGATGAACTCGCCCATGTCGCGGTCGAGCGTGAAGCCGTGCACGCCCTGGCCGAAGGTCAGCACCAGCATCGCCGCCGGGCCGTAGATGGCATAGCCGGCGCAGACTTGCTTGGCGCCCGGTTGCAGGAAGTGCTCGGCGCGCACCTGTGCGACCGGCTCGGGACAGCGCAAGACCGAGAAGATGCTGCCCACGGAGATGTTGACGTCGATGTTCGAGGACCCATCCAGCGGATCGAATACCAGCAGGTATTTGCCGCGCGGATACTGTGCGGGGATCGGATAGACGTCGTCCAGCTCCTCGGAAGCCATGCCGGCCAGATGCCCGCCCCATTCGCAGTGGCGGATCAGCACGTCGTTCGCCAGCACGTCGAGCTTTTGCTGCCGCTCGCCCTGGATGTTCTGGGTCCCCGCGTCGCCGAGCACGCCGGCGAGGCCGCCTTTGGCGACCGACAGCGCGATGACCTTGCAGGCCGTCACCAGATCGTTGAGCAGCGCGCTGAACTCGCCCGTAGCGCCGGGTGCATGGCGCTGCTCCTCGATGATGAACTTGTTCAGCGTAATTCTTCCGTTGTGCATAGAGTCTCCTCCGGGCGCTGGCCGCTCACATGGCGAATACGCGGCTCTTGCGGATATCTTCTGCCTCGATCGTCACCAGCGACTGCCGGTCGAGCGGCTGTGCGCGTGCTTCGAACAACCGACTGGCTTGCCGCAGCCGGGCGCGGTCCAGGGCGTTCCGGATCGAGCGGGCATTGGCGAAATCGGGCTGAGCCATCCGGCGCGCGATGTATTCCTGCAGCGCAAGCCTGGCGTCCGTGCTCAGCGCGTACTGCATGTGTGAGAGCATCAGCTCGGCGATGGCGAACAGCTCCTCCGGTGTGTAGTCCGGAAAATCGATGTGGTGCGCGATGCGCGAGCGCATGCCTGGGTTGCTGCGGAAGAAAGTGTCCATGCGGTCGCGGTAGCCGGCGAGGATCACCACCAGGTCTTCGCGCTGGTTCTCCATCACCTGAAGCAGGATCTCGATCGCCTCCTGCCCGTAGTCGCGCTCGTTCTCCGGGCGATACAGGTAGTAGGCTTCATCGATGAACAGCACGCCGCCCATCGCCTTCTTCAGGACCTCTTTCGTCTTCGGCGCGGTATGGCCGATATATTGGCCGACCAGATCGTCGCGCGTGACGGCGACCAGATGGCCTTTGCGCACGTAGCCCAGTCGGTGCAGGATCTCCGCCATCCGCAGCGCGACCGTGGTCTTGCCCGTGCCGGGCTTGCCGGTGAAGCTCATGTGCAGCGAGGGGGCCGCGGTGGTCAGCCCCAGCCCTGCGCGTGCCCGCTCGACGAGCAGCAGCGCGGCGATCTCGCGGATGCGGGCCTTCACCGGCGCGAGCCCGATCAGCTCGCGGTCGAGCTGGTCGAAGATCTCGCCGATCTGAGACTGCGCGAGAAGCGCTGCGAGATCGACTGGTGCTTCGGCCGCGCGCGATGGCACGGCGCTGAGCGGTGCGGGTTGCGGGCTCATGGTGCTCGAGTGGGCTGTTCCAATCCGATCACGGGACCGCCGAGCTTGCTAGGCGGCGCGGCCGATCGTGTAGCGGATCGTGCGGCCCTCGGCTTCCTGGCGCTCGAGCGCGAACGCCGGTTCCTGCGCCGGGCGCTGCACGATGAAGGACAGCCGGATCGTCTCCCAGCCGCGTGTGGAATCGAATGCGTTCACCTTGACGAAGTGGGCGGGGAAGGCGGCCTTGCACGCCTTGATCTCTTGCACCACCCCGGCGGCGTCGCGCAGGTCGAACATGGGCTGGCCCCACATCTCCCAGTACACGTTGCGCGGGTGCGGGTCTGCCGTGTGCTCGACGGACACCGCCCAGCCGCGGTCCAGCGCGTACTCGACCTGCGCGCGGACCTGCTTGTCGGTGAGGTCCGGCAGAAAGGAAAACGTACCTTGGGTCATTCGCATGATTCTGGCTCCTGTGAGCTCGTGTTCACGCAGGCGTCGGCGTGGCCACGTAGTCGACCGTGTCCGTGGACTCGTAGTTGAAGCTGATGTCTTTCCAGGTGTCGAGCGCCGCTTTGAGCGGCGCGCAGGACCTGGCCGCGTGGTGCAGGATCTCGGGCCCCTCGTTCCAGATGTCGCGGCCTTCGTTGCGCGCCTGGATCATCGCCTCCAGCGCCACGCGATTTGCGGTGGCGCCGG
>Ga0335084_10007128_pt1 | contig 11125 bp, 11 predicted proteins | sample Lox_Sample_44_FD_206721 | JGI IMG/M metagenome (GOLD analysis project Ga0335084, IMG submission 206721) | Soil microbial communities from Loxahatchee National Wildlife Refuge, Florida, United States - Lox_Sample_4.4 | ecosystem: Environmental > Terrestrial > Soil > Wetlands | place: USA...
CCACCTGGACGCGGCCAAGCCACACACCTACGTCCGGAAGGCGCCGTACCTGTTCATGAACCACGCCAAGCATCTGGAGAAAGACGACAAGTGCGACGTGTGTCACCTGGAGCTTCCGGCGCGGGGTCAGCTGGACAAGCCGGTCCCCCCGATGAAGACCTGCCTCAGCTGCCACAACCACGAGGAGCAGTTCGCCCGGGGCCAGTGCTACGCCTGCCACCTGGACCTGACCCGGTTCCCGCTGCGGCCGACCACGGCGTACAGCCACCAGGGGAATTTCACCCGCCTTCATCCCCCCATCGCCCGGTCGACCTCCGCGGCCTGTGAAACCTGTCACCAGCAGACGTTCTGCGCGGACTGCCATGCGGCGAGGACCCGTCCGATGAAGCCGGAGGAGATCCAGCCCGATCGCCCGGACCGGAACTGGATCCACTGGGGCGACTTCCTCACCCGTCACTCCATCGAGGCGCGGGGGAACGAGGCGGCCTGCCAGAAGTGCCACACGGTCAAGTTCTGCAACGACTGCCACCGCATCCAGCGGCTGACCCCGGACTCGACCAATCCCCTCAATCCCCACCCGGCGAGCTGGCTCACGCCCGGGAGCCCGAGCTTCCACGGCTCGGCCGCGCGGAAGGACATCGTCAGCTGCGCCGCCTGCCACGACCAGGGGGCCGCGTCCAACTGCGTGAGCTGTCATCGGGTGGGCGGGCCGGGCGGCGATCCGCACCCACCGAACTGGACCTCGAAGCACCCCACTTCGGAAATCAACCGCAACTCCATGTGCCTGTCATGTCACCTCTAGACGGACCCTTGCGAAGGCAGGTGGCGCTGCTGGCTGCGCTCATGGCGCTGGCCGGATGCGAGGCACGTACCCAGAAGCTGGGACAGGCCGAGTGCAATGACAGCTACGCCCAGGGCGTGGGGACGGTGCTCGAGTCGCGGTGTGCCTCCTGCCACGGGGCCACGCTGGCCGAGGCCGACTACAGGGTCGACAGCTACCTGGCCGCCGTGGCGCGTCGGCCAGACGGGACCTATCGGGCCCGCGCGGGGGACGACAACTCGCTCCTGCTCCAGGCCGCGAGAGGGACGCTGCCGACCGGACACCTGGCGATTCCCCAGGCCGAGCTCTCCGAGCTGCAGAGCTGGGTGGTGGAGTGCGCGCTCAAGCCCAAGGCCTACACGGTGCACGTCAACGGCTGGATGGATCCCGGCAACACGGACCAGTTCCACGGACGCGTGCTCCGCCAGGCCGTCTACGACCTGAGCGGTTGCCAGGCGTGCCATGGAGAGGACCTGAGCGGCGGCGTCGCCAACGTCGCCTGCCAGAGCTGTCACGCCTCCGGGGTGACGGCGTGCAACAGCTGCCACGGCAACACCGCCAACGCGGCTCCTCCCCGGAACCTCGACTACAACTCCGCCACCTCGCTGGTGACGGTGGGAGCGCACCAGTCACATGTCACCGACGGTCCATTGCACACCGGCTTCTCCTGCGAGGTGTGTCACACCACCCCCAAGAAGCCCGGAGACGAGGGCCACTACCAGTCGGGAGGCAAGCTCCTCCCCGGCCCGGCACCGGTGATCGTCAAGAGCGGCTTCGCCGGCAGCTTCTCCTGGGACCGCTCGAGCGCCACCTGCACCAACAGCTACTGCCATGCGCCCTTGCAGGACGCCCAGGCTTCCTTCATCACTCCGGTCTGGACCAAGGTGGGGCAAGACCAGGCCCCCTGCGGCAGCTGCCACGGAAACCCTCCCGCAGGCCACGGGCCGGAGACGCGCTGCCAGACCTGCCACCGCCCGACGTTCATCGGTGGGCAACCGCGCTCCGTTCTCCACGCCAACGGGCAGGTCGACCTGGCCGCGCCGGCAGGCAGCTGCGTGGGATGCCATGGGAGCGGCGACAACCCGGCGCCTCCGGTGGATCTGCTCGGCCGCTCGGACCCGGCTCTTCAGACCGTGGGGGCGCACCGGGAACACCTGGGCGCGCTGCACAAGGTCGCCGCGCCGGTGAACTGCAACGAGTGCCACAAGGTGCCGACCGAGCTCCACAGCCCGGGTCACATCGACACCGGTCCGCCTGCGGAGGTCTTCCCTGCGGGGGCGGGGACGCTGGCGCGGGCGGACGGCGCCTCGGCGTCCTACGATCCGGGCGCCGCCACCTGCACCGCGTACTGCCATGGGTCGGGCACGCGGCTGTCGAAGGACACGTCCGCCGGCCTCAATCGAACGCCGGTCTGGAACGGCGGTTCGGGGCAGGCTGCATGCGGCACCTGCCACGGGATTCCGCCGCAGGTGACGGGCACGACCTACCACGCGGGCGTGACGAGCATCACCCAGTGCGCGACCTGCCACCCTGATTCGGTCACTCCGGCCGGAAACATCAAGGTGGATGCATCCGGCCACACCACCCACCTGGATGGAGTCGTCCAGGCGAACTGAGACCGAGCTCCGGCGCACGCTCCAGGCCGCAGCGCGCGTCTGCGGCGCGCCGCGTGCGGCACGCGCGCAGAGCAGAGCAGACTCCCCCACCTGCATTCGGGGCGCGGCGATCCAGCGACAGTGACGGAGTCCGGAGCACCGACATGGAGCCGGGCCACGCGTGCATCACCTGCCACAGCCAGCAGGGTGGACCGAGCCTCACCGTCGCCGGGACGGTCTTCCCCACGGGGCACGAGCCGGACGACTGCAACGCTCGCGCGGCCGGCGGAGCGGTGGTGACGGTCACCGACGCGAACGGTGTGACGGCGACGTTCACCGCGAGCAGCGTCTCCGGCAACTTCCACGGCTCCACCCAGCTCACGTTCCCGATCACTGCCCGGGTGACCTTCAACGGGAAGACGCGCTCGATGGGGACGGCGGTGTCCACCGGCGATTGCAACAGCTGCCATACCCAGACCGGGGTGAGCCAGGCGCCGGGGAGAATCACCCTGCCGCCCTGAGGCGTAGGAGTCGCGGGGCTTGACCGGGGCGCGACCGCGCGCCTCGGAGCACTCAGTTTTCTCGCCTGATGCCCGGCGAATCGGCAGGATGGCGCGCCGATGTACCGCCGGGCGAGCCTGCTCTGTGGACTCTGTCTCGCGCTCACCGGCGCGGCGAGCGTGAGCGCGCGCGCCAGGAAGCCGCCGGCGCACGTGCGGCTGGACTACCGGCGCCTGGCCGGAGCAGAGCGGTGCCCGGGGCAGCACGAGCTCGAGCAGCAGGTCTCGCAGATTCTCGGCCAGCGTCCTTTCACCCGGAAGGCCCCGCGCACCGTCCGCTGCGTGCTCCGGGGAGAGGGGGCGGGCATCGCCGCCCGGGTGCAGCTGCTGGACACGCGCTCGGGCCGGGTGCTCGGGGTGCGTGAGCTCTCCGGCACCGGTCCGGGCTGTGAGGAGCTCGGAGGCGCCGTCGCTCTGGCCATTGCGCTGGCCGTCGATCCGCTGGCGAAGCCCCCCCCGTCGCGCCCGCCGCCCGCCAGCGCGTCCGCCGGTCCCGTCGTGGTGAGCCCGCCGCCGCCCCCTGCGCCCAGGTCCACGCCCTCCGCCAGCTCCCCGCCCGCGTTCACCTCCACGCCCGGAGTCAGCGCCACCGTCCCCCAGACGGGTCGTCCGGATCGGACGGGGCCGCTTCCTGACGCCGGACCCCTCGCCTCGCTCGGTCTGGTTCCCCTGGCGCTCGCCTCCAGTCCGGACGCCGGCCGTCCTCCGGTCGCTCCCGATGCTGGGCCGCTGGCCTCGCTCGGTCTGGTTCCCCTGGCCGTCGCACTGGGTGCGGACGCCGGCCGTCCTCCAGCCGCTCCGGATGCCGGGCCGCCGCCCCGGGACGCCGGTCCCGTGCCGCTCGACGCCGGCACGATGGCGCCCGATGCCGGGCCCGGGACGGCCGACGCGGGCCTGCGAGCCCCGGATGCAGGCACCGACCCGCTGGCCGTCGCGGATGCCGGTCCCGAGGTGGCGGCCGTCGACGCGGGCCTGCCGGCGGAGGCCCTTGCCGGGCCCGAGGCTGCCGGGCCCGCGTCCACCCCCTCGGGCGGATGGCGACCGGTCGCCGGCGTCGGTGTGTTGGGCGCGGCGGGGGTCCTGCCGGGCGTCGCCGGGGGAGTCCTGGTGCACGCCGGTGCCGCCTCGAGCACCGCGTCCGTCGAGCTCGAGGGACGGTGGCTCCCTGGGACGAGCACGGCCTTCGGTACGGGCACCATCTCCACCAAGCTGGTGAGCGGGGCCGTGGTGGGCTGCGCGCGGTTCGGCAGCTGGTCCGCCTGCGGGCTCACGCAGGCTGGTCCGCTCAGCGCCAAGGGACAAGGGTACAGTCGCTCCCAGGAGGCGACGGCGTGGATGGTCTCCGTGGGTGCCCGGGGCCAGTGGGAGTGGCTCTTCGCAGACCCCGTCGGTCTGCGACTGCACCTCGACGGCGCAGTGAACGTCGTCCGTCCGCGACTCCTCGTGGATTCGCAAGAGGCCTGGGCCGTCCCGCCGGTCTCGGTGTGGGTGGGTGGAGGTCTCTTTGGGCGCTTCTGACGGTGACGGACCGGGGCCGGTTCCGGCAATGGACAGAGGAGTGCAGTCCGCCGCCTCCCTGGCCCCCCGGGCCACCGTTCCCGACGACGCGGCCTTTGCGGCCGCTTACGAGGCGGAGTTCGAGGCGGTCTGGCTCTACTTGAGGCGGCTGGGGGTACCGGAGGCAGACGTGGAGGATGCGGTTCATGACGTGTTCGTGGTGGCTCACCGCCGCTATGGCACTTATGACCCATCGCGTCCGCTGCGGCCCTGGCTGCTGGGCATCGCCTTTCGCATCGCGGCACAGTGGCGCCGGCGGCACCGGCTCGAGGTCACCGTCGCCGAACCCGAACCGGAGCGCCCGGACGGCGCCCGGTCGCCGGACGAGTTGGTCGCCTCGCAGCAGGCCCGCAGCCGCCTGCAGGCGGCGCTGGCGCAGCTCGACATCCACCAGCGCGCAGTGGTGGTGATGCACGACCTGAACGGCATCCCGGTCCCGGAGATCGCCAGGTCGCTCGAGGTCCCGCTGAACACCGTGTACTCGCGGCTCCGGCTCGGCCGGGCGAAGATCACCGCCGAGCTCCGAGGTGAGCCGTGAGCGAGCGGCTGACTCCAGAGCTTCCCGACGGTTGGGAGCACCTCGGCCGCGAGGATGCCGCCGCGCTCGCGCCGCCCGACGGAGCCAAGGGACGGGTGCAGCGGCGGGTGGCCCTGACGCTCGGCCTTGGCGCGGGGTTCCTCGCCGCTACCGCCGGAACCTCCACCGCTGCAGCCGCAGGGGCCGCAGGGGCCGCAGGGGCCGCGGGCGGGGGCGGCGGCGCTGGTGGGACGGGCGCTGCAGCGACCGGGCTCGCCGGCTCGCTCCTGGCCAAGAAGGCGCTGGTGCTCGGTGTGGCCGCCGCGGTGGGCGCTGGCGGAGGCACCGCGGCGTACCTCGAGGTCCGCTCGGAGCGGGCGAGGAGCCACGCGGCGACCACGGTGCCGGTCCCGGCGCGCGCACCGGTCGCCGGGCCCGTCGCTCCTCCGGCCCCCGAGCCGCCGGTCATCGAGGAAGCGCGCGAGGCGGCCCCCGACACCCTCGGCGAGGAGGGCACGCTGCTCGACCGGGCACGGCGGGACATCACCCGCGGCCAGCTGCGCGAGGCTGGAGCACTGCTCGATCGGCATGCAGCACAGTTCCCCGCCGGCCACCTGGTCGAGGAGCGCGAGGCGCTGCTCATCCGCCTGCTGGTCCGCGAGGGCCGCGAGTCCGAGGCCCGGGCGCGCGCCACGCGGTTCCGGAGGGCGCATCCGCGCAGCATCCAGCTCCCGGGCATCGATGCGGCGCTCCGGGAGCACCGGTGAGAGCCCGGGCAGCTCTCGTTGCCGCTGCCGTCCTCGGTCTGGCGATGGCCTGCACCGTGGATGAGGTGGTCGGCGCGAATGTCGGCCTGGATGGCGGTGCCGATGGCGGCCCGGACGCCGGCACGCCCATCTGCCCCGGAACGGACGACAGCTGCGGTTCGGGTCGGGTGTGCGGCTCGCAGCTGTGCGACCCCGGATGCACCGGTCTTCAAGACTGCACCGTCAACTGCTCGGGGACGAGCTGCAGCTTCAGCTGCGAGCGCTCCGGTCAAACCTGCACCCCGGTCTGCGCTCCCGACGTCCCGTGTCAGATGCACTGCGCGACCAACGGAGAGCGCGTCGACTGCACGATGGACTGCAGCCCGGCGCAGACCTGCGCCGCCGACTGCCACGGCGGGACCTGCAAGGTCGCCTGTGGACAGCTCGTGCCGGCGACCGCTTGTGACGCAGGTGTTTACAGTTGTTCCGGAACCTGTCCTCCTTGAGCGCAAGGTTGCGCTCACACCGTTCACGCCGGACCCACGTCGGCCCTGCTGACCGCAAAGATGTTCACTGGGTCTGACACGACTCGCCGGGTCGGCGTCGACTGTTGGACGAAGCGCAGACCGGCGATGCAGGGGGACGGCCGGTGCCTGCGGGTCAGTTCCGGACCGCCGGGGAATCGCCCGTGCGGTGGTCGGAGATCTGGAAGCGCAGGAATGCGTGGACGGCCTGCAACGCCTCGGGATTCGCAGTGCGGATGACCACCCGGGCGCCGCGCTCGGTGGGTTCGGCCCGGTAGGAGATGTCCTTGCGGAGCCGCTGCATGGTCTCGGCACCCGGGGGCATCCGATCGTGGATGAACATCGGAAGGTGGAAATCGCCGCTGGCGAACGCCCGGGCGATGTGGGCGAAGTGGGAGCGGATCGAGTCCCTGGTGGCGGCGTCCGCCGCATCAAGGGCGTCGGCCGAGATGACGCCGCCCTCGCCGGTGAGCGTGAAGTGGTGCTCGGTGCGTCGGCGCGAGAACCCCATCCCCTCGTCGCCTCGCTGGTCGACCGCCGCGCCGTGGGCGTGGGCCACGTCATCCGCCTCGGACGTGCCGGCGTCCGGCGCGGCCGCGACGAGAAGCAGGAGGGTGGTCAGCATGGCTGGCTCCATGAAGTGCCTGCACACCGGAGGAACGGGGCAGCCCTCCGCCGATTTCGCTTTCGGCCCGCGGCGCTCCGCGAGGGAAGGGGACTGGCGCCGAGGACCTGGGTGCGCTATGAGCCAGCCCCCGTTCGGCAGCCCTCCCAGGGGCGGCCGGCGAAGGGCCCGGGGCTATAGCTCAGCTGGGAGAGCGCTTGAATGGCATTCAAGAGGTCACCGGTTCGATCCCGGTTAGCTCCACTCGAAACCCAGCGCCAGTGTGGAATCCGGGGGGCCTTCACCTCATCGGCAACGTTGATGCTGACCACCAGGCCCTGCTTCTTGGCGTAGGCGAGCAGCGCCCGGAGATGGTCCAGTTCCCGGTACACCGTGCTCGGGGAGACCTCGAAGGGTGGCCTGCGCTACCCGCTCACTCGCCTTGGCCCGCAGGAAGGCCTCCCCGAGACGGGCGAGGGTGACTGGGGCAGGGCGGCGATGGGCGGCTAGGTCCTGCCTTCTGGGCCCGGCGGAGCTCGCGCTCGGCGGCCTTGGCCTCGTTGCAGGACGAGCCGAAGCGATGAGTCATCCAATGATGGTCCGGAGGCCGGGATGAGAAGGAAGTCGCTGTTCACGCGGGAGCAGCTCGGGAGCGCGACCGCAATCTCCTGATCGCCCCCTGGGGGATGGCAGGATGAACCCCTTCATCGATTGCGGTGCTGCACAGTCGGAGGTGACTCGTGCTGGACATCCTCCTTGGCCTAACGCTCGCTGGCTCTTCCTCGGCAGGCACCGCGCTCGACATCCACTCCTTCCAGGTCGTGAAGCAAAGTTCCGGGCCGGTCGACTACTACACCGTCGAGACCGGCCCCGATGGGACGTACCTCGCAGCGCGGTACCGGCCCCCGCTGGACACGGTGGTCCGAGGCATCGAGATTCCGGAGGGCCTTCGGCGCACGGTCAGCGGGATCCAATGGCGTTGGCGGGTCCACGCGTTTCCCAAGGGGGCCGACGACTGCAATCCAAAAGTGGGCGATGCCGCAGGCGGAGTTCACGTCACCTTCAAGGCTGGGCAGAAGGTGATGATCATCAAGTACGTGTGGAACTCCACCGGTCCGGCTGACCGCAGTTGCGAACTCGTCGACACGCTGTTCTTCGCCAAGCGGGATGTGGTCCTCCGCGCGGGCGGTTCGACCGGGACCTGGCAAACGGAGACGGTGGATCCTCGTGCGGACTTCGTGCGCCTGTTCGGAGGCAAGCTCGAGTCCGTTCCGGACTTCGTGGGCCTGGGCGTGCTCACCGATGGGGACGCGACGCATTCGGTGAGCGAGGCGGACTACGCCGACTTCGTTCTGCTCGAAACCCGACGCGGCAACGACGCCGGGCGATTCTGGCCGGGTCGCAGAAGAGCACGTGACGCTCCGATGCGACCAGGCCCAAGAGGAGCAACGCCCGGCACAGACCCCGGGCACTGCTCTCCGGATACCGGGTCCTAGAACTTGAAGGACACGGACATGATCACGCTGAAGGTGTCGAGCGTGATCTCCGCGTGCTCACCCGCGATCGGCACGTCCGCGGGCTCGAGATCGTCGGTGGCTTTCCCGTGCTCCCATCCGAGCCCGAGCGACCCTGAGACCTTCTCGGCGTGGAATGAGATACCGCCCCGGAACCCAATCAGATCCACGCGGCGGAAGACCGGGGTGTCCAGATCCACCGGGGAGTGATCGAGGTACATCCCGCCACTGAGGCTGACGGCGGGCGAGAGCATGAGATGCGCCCCGAAGCTCCAGTTCCAGACCGGCCGCGCGCGGTAGGTGATCGAGGGAAAGGGGATCTCGCTCGCCACCGGAGCGCCCGAGGTCGTATCGACCAGCCGTGCGGTCTTCTCCGAGCTGAAGAGCGGATACTCGTGCGTTCCGGTGTGCCATCGCAGGTCGATCTCGAACCTGAGCCGCCAGAACTCGACCGCCGTTCCGAGGCCGATATCCGCAGGAAGACGATATTGAAACCGCGGGTCGGTGTCCTGAAAGAAGATCTGCTGGGTGCCGGCATTGAGGTTGGTCAGTGACTCGTACGTGAACGATCCTCCGTTGAGAAGCTTGAGGCCGGGGGTTCGAGCCGTCATCCCCAAGGCGAGCCACGACAGAGGCTCCCACTGCACGCCGGCCACTGCGCGGAGCTGAAGGGTGGAACCGCCGGCGGTGATGTTGCGGATCGTCCCCTGACTGGTACTCGCCGCGGTCAGTTCGCCCGAGAGCTGACCGGATTCGGAGATGGTGGTGTAAGGGAACTCGAGCGCCGCACCTAAGCGCAGGTTGCTGACCGCTGCCCATCCGACGGTGACGCTGGGAACCAGCATATCGAGGGCCGAGCCAACCGCATAGGAGACCCGCTGCCCCGGCGCACCCGCAGTGCTGGCGACGGCATTCTGATGCCAGTGAATCGGTTCGGCGACCGCGAAGCCAAGCCGGACCTTCTCCCACCGAATGACCTCGTTGCCGAGCACGACGCCGATGGAACTCGGGAGCCCCTCGAAGCTCGACACCGGCGTGGAGTGCTGGAACCCGCTCCCGCCGAGTGTGGTCAGCTGGTAGCCCTGGACGCTCGCGCTGAGCACGCTGCGCTGCACGAGAGCGATTCCTGCCGGGTTGTAGAAGAGGGCGGTGACGCTGCGCACGCGCGCAATGTACGCCCCTCCTTCGAGCGCCTCTTCGAGACCGGGGTAGATTCGGTCGTAGTTCGGAAGCAGTAGCGTGGGCGGGAGGACGACCTGCGCGCGAGAGGTTCCCCCGACCAGGAAGAGGAGAAGAAGCGTCCGGCTCGGCCATCGCGCGATGCCACGGTGATGTGAGAACTCACATCTCTTCAGCCCGTTCATGAAGTTTGCCTCCGGTTTCGAAGAGCTGCCTTTCTGCGCAGAGTCCAGGCGCACGTCGCCGACGCTGACGCGCGGCGGCCCGTCGTCGGGAGGGCCAGGCGAGGACACCGCCGCCAGAACTCTGTCGCTGGCGAAAGTCTGCTCCCTCGGCCCGTCGCCGAACCGGGTTCCTCCTGGGGAACCTGAAGCAGAATGCCGCGGTGATGCGACTGGTGAAGGCGCGCCGAAAGGATGGCAACGCCTGATGCTCTCCTCCGAGGCGCGGGTTCGGGCGGCGATCAGCCAGGCGGTGAGCGGTTCAAGCCCCCAAAGGTGGCCTGTGCGCGGGCGGCGCAGCCGGGCACGGCTGGAGCGCTTCCCGGGCGATATCCCAGGCGTGCGACAGCCTCTGCTCGCGCTCGGCGAACTCCTTGCGGATCTCCGCGATGCGCGCATCGATCTGCTTCTCCGTCTGCGGCTTCGCCTTGATGGCCTGCTGCTCGAGGGTCTGGACCTTCGGTCATCCTCGTGCTGCTGCTCGCCCTTCTCGAGGGCGCACGCGGCTCAACGGGTCCTGGTGCGTCCAGTGCAGAGGCCACCGTCGCCAGCTCCGGCTCCGCGGTCGAGCCCGACCGTTATGTCGGAACGTACCTCTATGGCGGGACCGATGCGGCCACCGACCATGCGACGCGCGGCATGCCGGGCCGTCGCGCAAATTCTGCACGCATCCCGTCTCGAGATTGCTGTGACAAGCTCCCGGAGCATTGTTCGCGCCGGCATGGGAGACCGCACATGGAACAAGGAAGTCTTTGCTGGGCAATGCTGAGCGGGTTGCTGTTCTTCTCCACGCCCCAAGCCGCGGACGCGCCGAGGCGCCTCGACGTCAAGAGCCTCAGCTGCCAGCAATGGCTCGAGCAACCCGACGACATTCGCCCCATGCTGGTGGCGTGGGTGCACGGCTACACTCGCGCCGGCGGCGAGAGCTGGATCCTCGATGTCGCCTCGGCGCGTGAATTCGTGGCCACGGTCCACGCGCGGTGCATGGAGATGCCCCAAGGTAGCTTCCGCTACCAGATCCTGGAGGTGTCTAAGCAACGCCAGGCCGAAGCAAAGAAGAAGTAGTTTTCGTTGGGAAATTGGTGGCACGGCCGATGCTTGTCGAAGCGCGAGCGACTCCAGACAAGCGACGGCCAGAACGAAGTTGCCGTGATTGCCGCCAGCGAAGGAGAGGAAAGCCATGACCACGCTGGAAGGGAGACCGACAGCTCCGTCGCGGCGCAGGACCTCGCCCGGCAGACCAGTCAGGAGTTCGTGGCTCGTGGCTCTGTCCATCGTGGCAGTGGCC
>Ga0335084_10007129_pt1 | contig 11124 bp, 10 predicted proteins | sample Lox_Sample_44_FD_206721 | JGI IMG/M metagenome (GOLD analysis project Ga0335084, IMG submission 206721) | Soil microbial communities from Loxahatchee National Wildlife Refuge, Florida, United States - Lox_Sample_4.4 | ecosystem: Environmental > Terrestrial > Soil > Wetlands | place: USA...
GGCGGGCTGCGCCCGCGCGAGGTCGTCGACGGCGTGCTCGCGCGGATCGCCGCGCGCGGCGACGACAAGGTCTGGATCCATCGCGCGGCGCGGGCGGCGCTCGACGCGCGCGCGGACGAGCTCGAGCGGCGCGGGCCGGCCGGGCTGCCGCTCTACGGCATCCCGTTCGCGGTCAAGGACAACATCGATGTCGCCGGCCAGCCGACGACCGCCGGCTGTCCGGAGTTCGCGTATTCGCCGGCGTCGTCGTCGCCGGTGGTGCAGGCCCTCGTCGACGCCGGCGCGATGGCGATCGGGAAGACCAACCTGGACCAGTTCGCGGCCGGCCTCGTCGGCACGCGCTCGCCCTATGGCGCATGCACCAACACGTTCGATCCGCGCTACGTGTCGGGCGGCTCGAGCTCCGGCTCCGGCGTGGCGGTGGCGGCCGGCCTCGTAACCTTCGCGCTCGGCACCGACACGGCCGGCTCGGGGCGCGTGCCGGCGGCGCTCAACAACATCGTCGGGCTGAAGCCGACGAAGGGCGCCCTGAGCACGCGCGGCATGGTGCCGGCCTGCCGCTCGCTCGACTGCGTGTCGATCTTCGCGCTCACCGCGGAAGACGCCCGCGCGGTGCTGGCGGTGGCGCGCGGATTCGACGGGCGCGACCCGTGGTCGCGGCAACCGGCAGCCGTCGCGCTCCCGGATGCGATCGCCGGCTGCCGCATCGGCGTGCCGCGCCCGTCGCAGCTCGAGTTCTTCGGCAACCGCGACGCCGAGCGGCTGTTCGGCGCGGCGGTCGCCGCCCTCGAGCGGCTGGGCGCGCGCCGCGTCGAGGTCGATTTCGCGCCGTTCCTCGAGGCGGCACGGCTGCTGTACGGCGGGCCGTGGGTCGCGGAACGGTACCAGGCGATCCGCGAATTCTTCGACCGGCGTCCGGAGGCGGTCTTCCCGGTGACGCGGCAGATCCTCGCCGGCGCCGCGAAGTACAGCGCCGCGGACGCCTTCGCCGCCGAGTACCGGCTGCAGGAGATCCGGCGCGCGGTGGCGCCGGTGTGGCAGGCGATAGATCTCCTCGTCACACCGACCGCGGGGACGATCTACACGATCGCCGAGGTGAACGCCGACCCGGTCGCCCTGAACACGAACCTCGGCTACTACACGAACTTCATGAATCTGCTCGACCTCGCGGCGATCGCGGTGCCGGCCGGGTTCCAGACGAACGGGCTGCCGTTCGGCATCACGCTCGCGGCGCCGGCGTTCACCGACGAGGGGCTGTGCCGGCTGGGCGGCGCGCTGCACCGGCAACTCGTCGAGCGAATGGGCGCGACGAAGCATCCCCTGCCTCCAGCGGGCGAAGCCGCGATCGCCACGCCCGGGACGGTGCGGGTTGCCGTGTGCGGCGCGCACATGTCGGGGCTCCCGCTCAACCATCAGCTCACCGAGCGCGGCGGGCGGCTCGTGCGGACCTGCAGGACTGCACCCCGCTACCATCTGTACGCGCTCGCCGGGTTCACGCCGCCGCGCCCGGGGATGGTGCGATCGGATGCGGACGGGAGCGCGATCGAGGTCGAGATCTGGGCGGTGCCCTCGGCGGCCTTCGGCAGCTTCGTCGACGGCATTCCGCCGCCGCTCGGCATCGGCACCGTCGAGCTCGAGGACGGCGAGCGCGTGCGCGGATTCGTCTGCGAGGGTTACGCCGTCGCCGGCGCGAACGACATCTCGGCGCTCGGCAGCTGGCGGAAGTTCGCCGGATGAGCGCGCCGGCCGGAACGCCGCGCGTCGTGGCGCACCTCCTCGCGCCCGACGGCGCGATCCCCAACCATCCGCGCTGGCCGCTGCTCGTCTATCCGGGCGCGGTCGAGATCGCCGGGAGTGACCCGGCGGCCGCGTTCGAGGCGCTGTTCGGCCGCAACCGCTGGCCGGCGGCCTGGCGCAACGGCGTGTTCCCGTTCCACCACTTCCACACCACCGCGCACGAGGCGCTCGGGATCTACAGCGGCGAGGTCACCGTCCAGTTCGGTGGCGACCGCGGCGTCGCGATCACCGCGCGTCCCGGCGACGTGATCGTGCTGCCCGCGGGCACCGGCCACAAGAAGGTCGCATCGCGCGGCGAGCTCGGCGTGGTCGGCGCCTATCCCGCCGGCCAGCATCCCGACACCAATACGCCGCTCCTCGCGAGTGCACGGCGGGCGAGCGAAGCGATCGCGCGCGTCCCGCTGCCCGCCCGCGATCCGGTGCTCGGCGCGGACGGGCCGCTCTTCGAGCACTGGAAGGTCTAGAGCGCGGCGGCGCGGCGGAGGAAGTCGAGCAGCAGCCGCGCCGTTTCCTCCGGCTGCTCCTGCTGTACCCAGTGGCCGGCGCCCTCGACGAAGTGACAGCCAAGCATGCGGGTGCAGGCGCGCGTTTGCATCGCGTCGAGGTCGCCGGGCTTCTGCAGCGGCCCCCAGTCGGCGCGGCCCGCGATGAAGACGCTCGGCACGTCGATCGCGCGGCCGGAGAACACCTGCAGCTCGGCGGCAAAGCGCGGGTCGGTGGCGCAGCGGTACCAGTTGAGGCTGCCCTGGAAGCCGGTGCGCGCGAACGCCTCGCTGTAGACCCGCAGCTCCTCGTCCGGCAGCCAGCGGCAGGCCGCGATCGCCGCGGGCGAAGGCATCTCGGGCGCGACCGTCTCAGCCATGTTCCGGTCGAGGTCCATGATGTAGTAGGTCGGGAGCTGCGCGAACGCCTCCGCCGTCCACGCGCCGAGCGGGAACGGCCGGTTGGCGGGCCAGTCCGCGCTCTTCATGTGGTAGTAGGCGCGCAGGAACGCGTGGATCCCCTGGGGACAGTCGCGCATGTCCGCGTCGGCCGGGCGCGTCGAGTAGTACCACTGGTAGTGCTTGCGCGGCCGCGCGAGCGCGGCGAGCGCCGCGTGCGGCACGGTGCCGGAGAAGCCCGCCGCCGGCACCGCACCTTCCGCGGTGCCGAACGGCAGTGCCGGCGGCCCGGCGAACGGCGCGCTCATCAACGCCACCGCGGGAAAGACGTCCGGGCGCACGAGCGCGCACCACGCCGCCACCGGCGAGCCGAAGTCGTGGCCGATCACGGCCGCGAGACGCCGGTAGCCGAGCGCGTGCGCGAGTCCGATCGCGTCGCGCACCAGGTTCAGGATGCGGGACGCGCCGACGTCGCCGTCGTAGTCGCCGTCCCAGCCGGTGGTGAGGCCGTAGCCGCGCTGGTCGGGCGCGACGACGTGGTAGCCGGCCGCGGCGAGCGGCAGCATGACCTTGCGCCAGCTGAAGGCGAGCTCGGGAAAGCCGTGCAGCAGCAGGAGGCAGGGCCGGCCGCGCGGCTCGAAGCCGGCCTCGAGCACGTGCATGCGGAGGCCGTTCACGCCCTCCACGTAACGCGAGCGCATGCCGGCGGGGAGGGGCAGCATGGTGTCGCGCTCGCTGCGCCGCGCGAACGGAAGCGCTACTTCGCGGCCGCGACGCCGCGCACGCCGTTCTGCTGGATGACCCTGGCGAAGAGCCCGGTGGCCTTGCCCTCGGTGACGAAGGCGCGCAGGTACTGCGCGACCGCGTCGCGTCCCTTCGGCGTGCCGATCGACTGCTGGACCGCGGTGAAGCTGCCGTCGAGCACGCGCGAGCCGGGGTGCTTCTCGGCGTCGGTGACGAGCCGCGGCTTGAGGCCGGCGAGCGCGTCGAGCTTCTCGGCGACCCAGAGCTTGTAGGAACCTTCGATGCCCTCGGCACGCATGAGCTTCGCGTGCTTCAGCGAGCGGCTGAGGTAGAGATCGTAGGCGGCCCGGTCCGCGATCGCGATGCGCACGCCGGGACGATCCACGTCGTCGATCGTGCGGATCGGCGAGCCGGCCGGAACGAGATAGCTCGTCTCGATCTCGAGGTACGCCGGCGAGAAGTCGATCTCGGCCGCTCGCACCGGTTCGTTCGCGAGGAACGCGATGTCCCACGCGCCCGCTTTTCCGCCGTCGGCGAGCTTGCCGGCCTGGTCGTAGTGGACGAACTCGACCGCGAGGCCGGCGCGGCGGGCGATCTCGCGCCCGAGGTCGGGCGCGATCCCGCCGGGTTCGCCGCCGGGTGGCGGCCGCTTCGTGAGCAGGAAGTTGCCGAAGTTGAGCCCGACGCGGAGCTTCCCGGTCGGCGCGAGCTCGGCGCGGAGCGCGGGGGAGAGTTCGGTGGTCATGGTGGCGCGATGTTAGCGCAGTCTCCGGCGGCCCCGCCTACGGCCGCTCGGCGTGCTGCGGCAGGTCGTCCAGGATCTCGAACCACGCCGCCTTCGAGCCGACGAAGATGTGCGCCTCCGGCCCCTTCGCGAGCGGCGTGTCGATCGATCCCATCCGGACGCGCACCACGTCGGGCATGCTCTCGCGGAAACTGATGATCGGCGAGCCGCAGTTCGAGCAGAACTGGCGGTGCACGCCCGCGGGCGTCCGGAACGTCTTGAGCGCTTCCTGCCCCGCGACGACGACGAAGTCCTTCGTCGCGACGACCGCGTTGGAGGCGAACGCCGAGCCGCCCGCCTTGCGGCAGCGGGAGCAATGGCAGTAGACGGCGGTCTGGAAGTCGCCGCGGATCTCGTACTTCACGGCCCCGCAAAGACAGCTACCCGCGTGCATCGGCTCTCCTCTGGAGGGGATGGTCGGAGTCGGTCGGTTCGCGGGGGTTGACGCCGGAAGCCCGGCCCGGTCTGATGTGCCCGCGAGTCATGATGCGCACTGTACCGGATGGCCGGACCGGGGACGAGGAGCCGGGCTCGTGAGCGCCGAGCAGGTTCACGCGTTCCTCGTCTTCGCGGTCGTCGCGGCGATCACGCCGGGGCCGAGCAACGTCATGCTGACCGCGACCGGGGCGAACGTCGGCGTGCTGCGTGGCCTGCCGTGTCTGTTCGGCGTCAGCGCGGGCATGGGGGTCATGATGTCCCTCGTCGCCTTCGGGCTGGGCGCGCTCGTCCTCGGCCACCCGCTCGTGCTCGGGGTGATGAAGTGGTGCGGCGCTGCGTTCCTGCTGTGGCTCTCCTGGAAGATCGCAACCGCGGGGAAGGGCGGCGCGGCGGAAGGCGGGCGGCCGGTGGGATTCGTCGGCGCGGCGCTCTTCCAGTGGATCAATCCCAAGTCGTGGCTCGTCAGCGCGAGCGTGGCCGGGACCTATCTCCAGGCGGAGGCCGGAACCGCCGTCGCGCAATCGCTGGCGATCGGCGCGCTGTTCGTCGCGGCCGCGCTGCCGAGCGGCTTCGTGTGGCTCGCCGCCGGGGTCGGACTGCAACGGGTGCTCGATTCGCCGCGGCGGCTACGAGCGTTCAACGTCGCGATGGCCGTGATGCTCGCGGGCTCGGTGATCTGGTTCGTGTGGTGAGCGTCAGGACCGGGCTTCGACCACGACCGCCTGCGCCGACCCGCCATACGGGTCCGCTCCACCGACCTTCGCGATCGCGGCCGTTGCGAGCTCGACCGCCCGGTCGACCGGGACGCCGCGTTTCTCGATCAGGGCCGACCGCGGCGAACCGCGGATGTGTCCAATGGCGATCTTGCGCGCGCTCACCGGGCCGCACTGGACGCGCTTCGTGTCGATGCGGATCTCCTTGAAGCCTGCCGCGGTGAGCATGCCCTCGAGCGATGCCGGGTCGCCCATCTCGTACGGTCCCCTCAACCGCATTTCCGCGTCACCCGGGAAGAGTCCCTCGATCACCTCCGAGAACGCCAGGGCGTGCGGGTTCGCCTCGATCCGGTCCCAGACGTTGAAGAGCAGAGTGCCGCCCGGCCCGAGCACCCGCCGCGCCTCGCGAAGCGCCGCCTCCTTGTCGGTCACGAACATGAGACCGAAGGCGCAAACGACGCCGCCGAACTGGGCATCGCCGAAGGGGAGGCGCACCGCGTCGGCCTCGCGCCATTCAATGCCCTCGCGGTCGCCCAGCTTCGTGCGCGCGAAATCGAGCATCGCCTTGCTCAGGTCGGTCGCGACCAGCCGGATCGACGGATCGAGGTGCTCGCGCATCCGCCGCGTCACGATGCCGGTGCCGCAGGCGATTTCGAGCACGTCGCCCGGCGGCTTCGGCGGGAGCCTCCCCGCGAGGTCCGCGGCGAAGGACTCGAACCACGCCGGCCCGAGGCAACTGTCGTAGAACTCCGGCATCGAACCGGTGAAATTCGCGCGTGGGTCGACCATCGGTCGCTCCTCTCCGGTTGACGCGAAGAGTAGACCCCGGCGGGTCAGGAGTCGATGGCAGCCACGCGTTCGGCCATGAACCGCTGCAGAGCGCCGGCCTCGAGTTGCGTCCCGGCAAGGCCCACGTGGCCGTCGGGACGCAGCAGGTAGAACGAAGGCTTGGGAACCTGCGCGCGAGCGAGCTCGCGGTCGTTGTCCGGGTCGTCGGGAACGACGTGGGTGAGCATCAGCCCGCCTTGATCGTCGGCAGGCAAGGGCTGCCCGACCAGGATGAGATTGAAGCGGGTGTCGTCGAGCTTCGCGAACAGATCTCCGACCGCTCCGTTCGGCGCGAGCTTGAGCCGGAGCCACGGGAAGCGATCGCCCGCAGATGGGCCGCTGGAGAGGGCCGCCAGCGTCTGCGACAGGGGGCTCTTCGGGTAGCGGATGCCGATCTGTGAAACGGTGCGGAACGCGAGCTTTCGCACGCCATCGAAGCGCATCGCGAACGCCATCACCTTCGGCACGACCTTCGTGCGTAACAGCCCCGCCAGCCACCGGTTGGACACGACGAGGGAAAAAGCCTGGTCGGTCGTCCTGAGCAGCCGCTCCGCGACCGGAACGCGCTCGAGCTCGTAGGAGTCGAGCAGCCTCGCATCGGCGCGTCCGGAGACGACCAGCGCGAGCTTCCACCCGAGGTTGTACGCGTCCTGCAGGCCGGTGTTCATGCCCTGGGCGCCGACCGGGCTGTGGATGTGCGCGGCGTCGCCGAGCAGAAAGCAGCGGCGGTCCCGGAACCGCGCCGCCCGGCGATGGCTGATCCGGTACATCGAGAACCAGCTGCACGACTCGAACGCGAGCCCGGCTCCCGCTTCCTTCCGGAGCGAGGGCAGCAGCGCGTCGAAAGTCAGGTCGTCGCGTCCACGAAGCTCCGGCGGCACGATCCCGACCAGCCGCCAGTGATTCGTGCCGCGCATCGGGAAGAAGAGATGAAAGCCGTCGCGCCAGAGGTAGACGTTGAGCTCGTCCGGCGCCATCGAACCGGTGACGACGGTGTCGGCGACGAAGAACACGTGCTCGTACGGCGCTCCGGGGAACTCGATCCCGGTCAGGTGGCGCGCCGCGCTGTGCGCGCCGTCGCATCCGGCGATCCACTTCGCCTCGATTTCCTGGATCGAGCCGTCCGCGCGCTTGAGCTTCGCGGCGACGCGCTCGGACGTCTGCGCGAGTCCGACGAGCTCGGTGTTCCACTGCACGTCGATGCCCTGGCCGCGGAGGGCTTCTCCGAGCAGCCGCTCGTTGTCGTCCTGGCCGAGGATCAGCAGGAACGGATACGGGCTGAGGTCGCGCCCGATGTCGCCGAGAGGAACGCGCGCCGCACGCACCCCTCCTGCCCACATATTTGCGCCCGTGGCCCGCTTGCCGAGTTCGAGCGCCTCCCCGAGGATCCCCAGGTGGGCGTAGATCTCGAGCGTGCGGGCCTGCACGCCCAGCGCCTTGGTCTGGCGCGAAGGGCCGGGGTTGCGGTCGACGATCAGCGCGCGCACACCCCATCGGGCGAGCTGATTCGCGAGCATCAAGCCGGTCGGACCGGCGCCGACGATGAGGACGTCGGTGTTCGCTGGCGTCAACGCTTCGCGCCGCCCATCACGGGGCGCGCGTCGCCAGGTACGCAGCGATCGACACCATGTCCTCGACGGTCAGGTTGACCACCGTGGCCTTCATGAGCGCCGCCGCCGCGCCCGCGCGTGCACCGTTCTGCATGTCATAGAGTTGACGCACGACATAGCTCGGTGAACGGCCCGCGATCGGCGGCATGCCGCCCAGACCTTTCAGGTCAGGGCCATGGCAGATCGCGCATTGCTGGGTCTTACCCCCGCCGCCGGTGCTGACCAACGCCGCGCCTTTCGCGATGCTGCCGATCGGCACGTAGGCGATGAACTGCGATCTCGGGTCGCGATTCTCGAATTGCTCGACATCTTCGGGCATCTCGATGATGCGTTGACCGAGCGCCTCCTTCTCGCCCGTCGGCGAGGCGGCCAGGAACCATCCGGCGACGAACGTCTTGGGGACGGCGGCGGTTTCGACGACCTTGATGTTCGATCTCGGCTTCAGCGCGGAGAAATAGGCCGCCGCCGCTTCCACCTCGGCGTCCGTGATGTCCTTGGAGAGCGAGATCATCAGGTCGACGTTTCGCTTCGGCACCGAGGTCTTCCTCGCGCCGCTCTTGTAGTCGGCCATCTGCTGGACGATGTAGGCCGCCGGAAGACCGGCCAGGCCCGAGTTCTCCGGTCCGCCCGGGCCGTCTGCCCGGTGACAGAAACCGCAGGCGAAGACGTTGGGCTTCCTGCCCTGGGCGACGATCGATGGCAGAGGCGGGTGATCGCCGGGGTGCCAGACCGGCGCGATGAAGCGATCGCGCAGTTGAGTCACGGAATACGTGGCATCGCTGCCCGGTACGCGCCTGGGGACGCCGTCTTCGGGGCGAACCTTGAAATCGGGAGGGTTGACCGGATACGCCCACGCGGGCGGCTCCTCTGCAGCGAGCGCCGGCGTTGCAATGGAGGAGACGGATGCCAGCGAGACTGCAACCATCAGGAGACGTATCTTCACGTGGACTCCCCTCAATTTCGCCGCCCCGAGAGTGGCGCAAGCCCGGCCTTCGAGATCGCCGGCGCCGCCTCGGGCGAAGCCAGGAAGCGGATCAGCGCCGCGGCGGCCTCCGGCTGCCGGGCCTTGCTGGTGATCGCCCCCGCGAAAGAGAACCCCGGCTGCAGCTCGGCCGGAATCGCACCCACGAAGGTCACCCCGGGGACGTGGATCAGCTCGCTGACCTGCTGGAAGCCGATCTCGGCCTCGCCGCGCGCGACGACTGCGGCGACCGGCTCGCCCGACGGCGGTCCGCGGACCTTCCGGCTCTTGGGCATCACCTGGTCCGCGACGCCGAGCTTCGCGAACAGCTTGGTCGACAGGTAGGTGCCGCTGCCGCTGTCCGAATATGCGATCGACTTCGCGGCGAGCAGCGTGCTCCGGAACGCCTCGACGCTGCCGATGTCCGGCTTGGCGGCACCGGCGCGCACCACCATGCCGATCATCGAGCGGGCCAGCTCGACTTTGCTGTCGGCGCGCACGACGCCGCGCTTGGCGAGCTCGTCGACGGACGCTCCGTCCATGATCACGACATCGGCAGCCTCGCCGCGCGCGAGGCGGGTGGGAATCGCCTCCGGCGAGTCGCCCATCGATGGGCCGCGGGTCGTGACGACGCGGTGGCCGCTCGCGCGCTCGAAAGCCGGGACCAGCTCGGAATACGCGCCATAGAAGCCGGCCGAGATCATCACCTGCACATCGGCGGCAGACGCTGCGCCCGCGGCGAGCAGGATCGCCGCGGCGGCCAAGCCGGACTGATGAGCGAGCGATCGTGGTTTCATGAGGGCTGTTCCAGTGCGCGTTAGGGTCTGTTGCGGCAGCGAGTCCATGGTGCCGGATGTTTGCGTTCAGCCGGGTGGCGCGGTCGCCGCAAACGACGGCCTCGCGGCGAAGCGGTCGAACCATTCGCAGAGCTTCGGACGCCCGGCGCGCCAGCGAAAACCCGGAATGCGCGCCTCGAGGCCGAGGGCGCATGCGAGGGTGATGTGCAGCATGTTGAGCGGGCCTCGCATCATCGGGTGGTCGATCTCGCGCTCCCAGACGTCCGCCATCCGCCGGGCGCGGTCCGTCTCATGCTGAATCACCCCTGGTGAACGCTCGTTTTCGGGCCGCAGGATCTCGCGGCCCCAGACCGAGAGGCCGTCCAGCATGCTTCTCGCCAAACCTTCGAGGCGGCGCGCCTCCCACGATTGATCGCCGCCCGGCACATCGAGCGCCGGCTTGCCATCCAGCCGGTCGAGGTATGCGCAAATAAGGGCCGATTCCTCGAACCCCACGCCGTCCTCACGGACGAGATAGGGGACTCGACCCGACGGATTGATGCCGTAGTACGGACTGTCGGCAGCGCGCGTCTTCGCGGTGATTATCTCCACGCGATTCTCCAGGCCCTTTTCCAGAACCACGATTCGCGCCATGCGCGCGTAGGGAGAACCGGGGGTGATGTAGAGCTTCATGGATGGCGCTCCCCGATGAGTTGCGGCAGATTGTGCGCCCTCAACCGATGCCCATCAACGGCGTTGCCGGGGGCCGGCGCGCGGCTACTCGGCCTTGAACCCGATCCGGCGGATGATGGCGCCGTTCCTTTCCGAGTCCGTGCGCAGCACCGAGGTGTACTCCTCGGACGTGCCGGCGCGCGGTTCGAGCCCCTGGCCGACGAATTTCTCTGCGACGTCCGGCAAGAAGACCACGGCACGGATCTCGGCGTTCAGCCTCGCTACGATCGCGGGCGGCGTGGCGCGCGGGACGCTGATCCCGAAGCTGGCCGTGTACTCGAAATCCTTCACTCCGGCCTCGGAGATCGTCGGCACCTCGGGCAATGCGGCCAACCGGCGCGCGCCACTGACCCCGAGCGCGCGAAGCTTTCCGGCTTTGACATGCGGGACGCCGCTGGTCGCCACTGCGAACATCGAATCGACTTGTCCGCCCAGCAGATCGTTGACGGCGGGGCCCGCGCCCTTGTAGGGCACATGGGTGAGATCGACTCCGGCCGCGGCCTTGAACATCTCGCCGACGAGGTGCGTCGTCGCTCCCTGTCCGGTAGAGGCGAAGGTCACTTTGCCCGGACGCGCACGAGCGAGGGCCAGAAAATCGTCCAGGTTTTGCGCTTTCACGGACGGGTGCACTGTCAAGAGGTACGGGAAATCGCAGACCTGTACGACGTGAATGAAATCCTTGAACGGATCGTAGGGAAGTCGCTGGATATGCGGCAGCACCGCGATCGCGGAGGGCGACGTAAACAGCACCGTGTACCCGTCGGCAGCCGCTTTCGCGACGTAGTCCGTGCCGATCAGCGTTCCGCCGCCCGGTTTGTTCTCGACGACGATCGGCTGCCCCAACCGCTCGGCGAGTTTCG
>Ga0335084_10007131_pt1 | contig 11122 bp, 6 predicted proteins | sample Lox_Sample_44_FD_206721 | JGI IMG/M metagenome (GOLD analysis project Ga0335084, IMG submission 206721) | Soil microbial communities from Loxahatchee National Wildlife Refuge, Florida, United States - Lox_Sample_4.4 | ecosystem: Environmental > Terrestrial > Soil > Wetlands | place: USA: Florida...
TGACCGGCTCGCTCGCGCGCGGCGCCGCGCTCGAGCCCATGCTCGTGGCGGAGCTGAACCACGCGAAGGTGCCGCCGCTCCTGCGCTACCTGGCGATGATCGAGAGCGGCTACAACCCCGGCGCCAAGAGCACCGCCGGCGCGCGCGGCCTGTGGCAGTTCATGCCCGCGACCGCGCAGCGCTACGGCCTGGCCGTGAACGGGAGCGTCGACGAGCGCCTCGACGCCGCCAAGTCCACCCAGGCCGCCGCCCGCTACCTGAACGATCTCGCGTTCGAGTTCGGGGACGAGGCGCTGCTGCTCGCGATCGCCTCGTACAACAAGGGCGAGAACGGGATCCGGGGGGCGCTGCGGAAGCTCGACGACCCGCGCACCGAGCGCTCGTACTGGGTGCTGGCGGAGCGCGGCCTGCTGCCGGCCGAGACGCGCGACTACGTGCCCCGCCTCATTGCGGCCGCCGTGCTCGGCGAGGCGGGTGTGCCGCCCGAGAGCGCGGTGGACGGCGGCGCCGCTGTGGGCAATTAGGGGACTGGAAAGCGTGGGGCCCGTGAGGTCAAATTCCCGGCCGTGAGCAGCAGAGCTTGGCGAATCTCGTGGGCCGCGGTGCTCGTCTTCCTCGGGTGCCGCAGCCTGCCGGCCGATCCCGACGGCCGCCCGGAGGGCGCGCGGCCGCTCGAGTTCGGCACCGCAGCGCACGACAGCCTGAAGTGCGACGAGGGCGACTGCGCCGACTGGTACACGATCGAGGTCGACCAGAAGGGGCCGGTCGCGATCCAGCTCGACCCCGACACCGGCCCGGCGTGGAACGTCGAGGTCGAGCTGCTGGTGTACGACGAGGTCGGCACGGTGATCGAGAACGAGCGGACGGACGGGCGGCCGGATCTGTCAGTGCGGCCCGAGCTCGCGCCCGGGAAGTACTTCATCGCGGTGGGCTCGACGACGGCGGGCAACGTCGTTCCGTACGCGCTCGTCGCGCGCGAGGAGAAGAAGGCGCCCGCCGCGGCGACGACCGGAAAGAAGACGCCGGCGACCAAGCCGAAGGTCGAGACCAGGCGCGGCTCGGTGCTCGAGGTCTCGGACGGCGGGCGCTCGGTGCTGCTCGACATCGGCAAGTCGCAGGGGATCAAGGTCGGACAGAAGGGCCGGCTGCTCACCGGCGGCGCGGCCACGGGCGCGCTCGAGATCGTCGAGGTCTACCCCGAGGGCTCGCTAGCGCGCGTGTCGGGGAACGCCAAAGCCGAGGCGAACAGCACCGCCGAGATCGACGTGCCCGCAGCCACGACGGCACCGGCCCCCGCGCGTTAGGGGGCGGCCGGGCCGCGCGCGAGCGCGGCCTTCTCGGCCTCTTCGAACATCCCGCGCGCGGCGGTGAAGCGCTCGGCGGCCGCCGCGACGTCGCCCTTCTTCAGCGCGGCGTCGCCGTCCTGGATCGCGGCGCGGCCGGCGCGCAGGTCGCTCTCGACCGCCTGCGCGCGCACGGCCTTGCCCTGCGCGCCGAGCGCGACCTGGCGCGCGGCGAGCGCATTGGCCTTGCCGGCGTCGGCGCCGGCGGCGGCGAACGCCCGCTCGGCCTCGCCGGACAGGCGCAGACCGTCGGCGGGCGCGGTCGCGGCGCGCGCTTGCTCGAGCGCGGCGTCGCCCACGGCGAGCGCGTCGGCAGCCGCGCCCGCGGCGACCGCGGCCGCGCGCGCCTGGCTCGCGCGCTCGCCCGCGACCCGCAGCGGGGCGCGCTGGAACGCGTCGCGCGCGGCGGAGAACTGCTGGCCCGCTTCGACCGGCGTGGCGGCGAGCGCCTGCTCGGCGCGCTGCTCCGCTTGCTCGCCCTCGGCGAGGTCCTCGGCGCTGGCGCCGAGCTCGCCCGCCTTCTGCTTCGCGGCGGCGGCCTCGGCCCGCACCTTCTCGGCGGCGCGCGTCGCCGCGGCCGCGGCCGCGCTGCGGGCGGCCTCGAACTCCTTGTCGGCGCCCGTGAGCGCGTCGACGCCCTTCACCGGATCGCCCGCGGCGACCAGCTTGTCCGCCTTCTCGACCAGCGCGTCGCCCTTGGCGAGCGCCCGTTCGGGCGCGCCGAGCGCCAGGGCTGCGGCGCGTGTCGCGAGCGCCGCCTCGCGTGCGCCGCGCGCCGCGCCCGCGCCCTCGGTGACGACGGCGGTCTGGTGCGCGAGCTCGTCCTTCAGCGACACGGCGGACGCCATCGCGGCGGTGAAGCGATCCTTGCCCGCGTCGGCGCGCGCGCTGGCCAGCGCGGTCTCGCCCCGCGCGACCGTGTCCTTCGCGACGCCGCTCTCGCGCGCCTTGGCGAGCGCCTGCTCGGCGGCGGCGAGCGCGCCCTCGACGTCGCCGCGCACGGCCACGAGCGCCGCGGCCGCGGCGGCCTCGGTCGGCTCGAGCTCGGCGGCGAGCGCCTCGAAGTCGCGCAGGGTTCCGAGCTTCACGATCCGGGTCAGCGCGCCCGACACATCATTGCGTCGCTCGGCGAACTCCGGCGCCGCCGCGATCTCGCGGAGCTGCGGCGCGAAGCGCTGCGCCAGGTCGGCCGCGCGCGCGGTGAGAGCGGCGTGCATGTACAGCTCGAACGCGCGCGGCAGATCGTTCGCGGCGAACGCGGCGTCGGCGTCGGCGAGCGCCTTGTCGTCCACCCGCGAGGCGAGCTCGGGCGCATGGCTCTGCTCGCGCAGCGCGCCGACCTTGCCGCGCAGCTCCGCGCCGGCGAGCGCCGCGGCGAGCGCGCCGTTCGCGTCGCGCAGCGCAAGCGAGTAGTCGGCGAGCCGCAGCGGCGCGTCGCAGGCGGGCGCGCCCGCGGCGGGAGGCGCACGGCGCGACTCGTCCTTGGCGAGCTGGTCGAGCTCCTGCCAGGCATCCCCGCCGAGCGCAGCGTGGCGCACGGTGAACTCGGCCCCCTGCAGCGCCGCGCCCGTGTCCGCGAGCGCCGCGTCCACGCTCGTGCCGGCCCGCGGCGCGAGCTGTACGCAGAGCGCCGTCGCGTGCGCGAGCGCGGACTCGGGATCGTCGCGGTCGATCTCGCCTGCGGCCGCGGCGAGCTGGCCGGCGACCGCCGCGTCCTCGGGGGCGAACGCGGTGACGACCTGGCGCACGCGCGCGAGCTCGGCCCGCGCGCGGTCGCGCTGGTACGCGCTCCAGCCCGTGTGCCCGACCCAGACCAGCCCGGCCAGCGCGGCGGTCGCGCCGAGGCCGATGCCCAGCCGCGCCGCGTTCCCGCCGAGCCAGCCGAACAGCGCGCCGGCCCCGCGCGTCAGCGCGCCCCCGCCCTCGGATTCCTCGGCCGAGCGCATCGCGCTGCGCAGCGCGCGGCGCATCTCGTTCGCGTCCGAGAAGCGCTTGTCCGGCTCGATCTCGACCGCGGTGCGGACCACCGCGCGGACGGCCTTCGGGATCTCGCGCGGGAACTCGAGCGGGATCGGCTTCTTGTCGCGGTAGAGCAGGGCGAGCAGCCCGATCAGAGACGCCGCGCTCGAGGTGTCGACGTTCTTGGCGTCCTCGTACGGGTGGTAGCCCACCAGGGTCTCGAAGAGCGACAGCCCGAGCGAGAACACGTCCGTCCGCGGGTCGAGCCGCAGGCCGTGCGCCTGCTCCGGCGAGGAGTACTTGGGCGAGCCGATGAAGTGCTGGGTGGTCGAGCTGCCGAGCGCCTGGGTGTCGCGCGCGATGCCGAGGTCCGCGAGCATCGGCTCGCCCGAGCGCCACAAGAGGATGTTCGACGGCTTGATGTCGCGGTGGATCACGCCTTCCAGGTGCAGCGCGGCGAGCGCGCCGAGCACCCGATCGAAGAGCTCGCCGGTCGCGTGGAGCGGCAGCGCGCCCTCGGCGTCGAGCCGCTCCGCGAGCGTGCCGCCGTCGATGTAGTCCATCGCGAAGTAGGGGCTGTGCGAGGCCTCGTCCACCCCGAACGAGTGCACCGAGACCAGGTGCGGATGGCCGACCCGCGCCAGGAGCTGCGCCTCGCGCAGGAAGCGTTCGCGCATCTGGGGCATGACCGCGAACTCGGACTTCATGAGCTTCACGGCCAGCCGCTTCTCGGGGAACTGCGGATGGCGCGCCTCGTAGAGCCACGCCATGCCACCCGCAGCGAAGTAGCGCAGGCCCTTGTAGGGCCCGATCACGGTCACTGCAGTGGGATCGAAACGGGCGCCTTGCGAGGCGAACGCGTCTTGGGTCTCGTCACTGCTCACGGCCGGCGGGCGCGCTCCTCGACGCATAGTGTCACGGCCGGCGCGCGGCGGCCACCGGCGGCCTCCCTGCCGGCGGGCTGCCGGTCGAGCGCACTTCGGCGCGGAGGGTTCGACCCGCGGGTCGTCTTCCGGCGCCCGTTCGGCATCATTGCGGCGCCCTGGCTCCCTGGCGTCCCATACTCGTAGCGTTCGCGCTGGTCGCGGCGGGGCTCGCGCGCCCGGTGGCGGGCGGCGACGCCTCGTGGCGCTCCGACCCCTTGTATCCGCCGGGGGCCACCGAGGTCGGCTGGACACGCCAGTCGCTCTACGTGCCGATGCGCGACGGGGTCGAGCTCGCGATCGACGTCTACCTGCCGGAGGCGCCGGACGGGGCGGCTCCCGCGAAGCGGCCCGCGATCCTGCGCCAGACCCGCTACTGGCGCGCGCCGCAGTTCCGCGCGCTGTGGCGGCCGCTGCTCGACCGGCCCACGCCGCTCGCGAAGCGCTTCCTCGCGGCGGGCTACGCGTGGGTCGACGTCGACGTGCGCGGCTCGGGCGCGTCGACCGGCGTGCAGACGTCGCTCTGGTCCGACGCCGAGGTCGCGGACGGCGCGGAGCTCGTCGACTGGATCGTGCGCCAGCCCTGGTCGAGTGGCGCGGTCGGTGCGCTGGGTGATTCGTACGACGGCACGGCCGCGGAGTTCCTGCTCGCCAACCGCCACCCCGCGGTGAAGGCGATCGCACCGCGCTTCGCGCTCTTCGACGGCTACACCGATATCGCGTTCCCGGGCGGGGTGCCGCTGGTCTGGTTCACCGAGACCTGGGGTGCGTACAACGAGGCGATCGACCTGGGCGAGCTCTCCCGCGCGTTCCCGTGGTGGGTGCCGATCTTCATCTCGGGCCCGCGGCCGGTCGACGCGCCCGACGGCGCCGAGCGGCTCCACGCCGCGCAGCTCGGGCACCGCGCGAACTTCGACGTGCGCCGCGCCGCGCGCGAGGTGGTCTTCCGCGACGACCTGCCCGACGAGATGAAGCGCAGCGCCGCGGACTGGAGCCCGTGCGGCACGCGGCGGCCGGACATCGAGGCCTCCGGCGCGGCGGTGTTCAGCGTCTCGGGCTGGTGGGACGGCGCGTATCCGAGCGCGGCGACGAAGCGCTTCGAGACACTGCGCAACCCGGGCAGCCGGCTGCTGCTCGGCCCCTGGAACCACGGGGGCGACCAGCAGCTCGACCCGCACGCGAAGACGCGGGACAGCGAGTTCGACCACGCGAGCGAGCTGCTGCGCTTCTTCGACTTCCACCTGAAGGGCGCGGCGAACGGCTGGGACGCCGAGCCGCCCGTGCACTATTTCACGACGGGCGAGGGGCGCTGGAAGTCGGCGGCGAGCTGGCCGCCACCCGCCGAGCCGACCGGGTTCTACCTCGCGTCGCACGGCGCGCTGGTGCGCGAGGCGCCGGTCGCGCGCGAGGCGAGCGACGCGTACGCGCCCGACCCCGCGAGCGGCACGGGTGGGACCAGCCGCTGGCGCGGACTGGCCGTGCCGACCTGGACCTCGTACGGCGATCGCGCGGACGCCGATCGACACAATCGGGTGTACGAGTCGGCGCCGCTCGCGCGCGACCTCGAGGTCACCGGCCAGCCCGTGCTGCACCTGTGGCTCTCTGCGGATGCGGCCGACCTGGCGGTGTTCGCCTACCTGGAGGACGTCGACTCCGAGGGCGAGGTCGGCTACGTGACCGAGGGCCAGCTGCGCGCGCTGCACCGCGCGAGCCCGCCCGCGCACAGCTTCCGCCGCGCCGACGCCCGCCCCTTGGTCCCCCGCGAGACGGCGGAGCTCGTGGTCGAGCTCCTCCCCATCTCCCATCTGTTCCGGGCCGGGCACCGGCTGCGCCTGTCGCTGGCCGGGGGCGACCGCGACCAGTTCGCCCCGATCCCGGGCGCCGCCCGCGAGTGGTGGATAGAGCGCAGCGCCGACGCGCCTTCCCGGTTGGAGTTGCCGGTCGTCGCCCGCGACTGACCGTGCAGGCGCCTGCCTGCACTGCCAGGGGCCGGCTGCAGGCTGCGCCCTGCTTCCCGTTGCCGCAGACGCGCAGCGCGCGCGCAGCGGCGGGCACGTCGTTTGCTCTCGGGCAGGGCGGATGCGGCGATCTACAATCCACAGCACACGGCCCGGGCCCCCGCTGGCGTTCCTGTTCGGCGCGCTGGGCCCGTGCGGAGTGAAGCGGATGCCCCACGACTGGGACGACTGGGAGAAGTGGCGCTCGCGCCATCGCCACGGGCGGCCGGACTGGAGCCGCCCCGGCCGCGGCAAGAGCCGCTCCGAGCGGCGCGAGGCGCGCGACGAGTTCCGCAAGACCATCCACGAGGCCCGCGACGAGCTGCGCCACGGCCTGCGCGAAGCGCGCGAAGAGCTCCGCGACCGCCGCCGCACCCGCCGCCGCGGCCGCGAGCTCACCCCCGAGGAAGAGGCGCACCGGATCGCCGAGCACAAGATCCGGTTCTTCCAGCACCTCGTCTCGTACACCTTCGTGATCCTGTTCCTCCTGTTCGTGACCAAGAGCGCGTTCGTCGCGACCGTGGTCGGGCTGGGCTGGGGGATCGGGCTCGCATCGCACGCGTTCCAGGTGGTGATCGCGCCGCGCCTGCGCCAGAAGTGGGTGCGCGCCGAGGTCGAGCGCCAGGTCGCGCGCAGCGTGTCGCGCCAGCGCATCGTCCTCGAGGACGAGAAGCTCCGCTCGCTCGAGGAGCTCTCGGCATCGATCGCCCACGAGATCCGCAACCCGATCACCGCCGCCAAGAGCCTCGTGCAGCAGCTCGGCGAGGACCCCGGCTCCAGCGAGAACGTCGAGTACGCGAACATCGCCCTGCAGGAGCTCGACCGGGTCGAGAAGTCCATCTCCCACCTGCTGCGCTACGCGCGCGAGGAGGAGATGAATCCGCGCCCGATGAAGCTCGCCGACGCGATCGAGTCCGCGCTCGAGACCGTGCGCGAGCGGCTCGACACCGCGCACGTGAAGGTGCGCCGCGACTTCGACACCACGGGCGAGCTGGTCGGCGACCCCGAGCAGCTGCGCCGTGTGTTCATCAACCTGGTCGGCAACGCGATCGACGCGTGCGTCGAAGCGAAGACGCCGAGCCCGACGCTCGAGATCGCGCTCGGCGAGAACCTGGGCGGCAACGAGGTGTGGGCGCGCGTCCGGGACAACGGCCCGGGCATGGACGCCGACACCAGCGCCCGGATCTTCAAGCCGTTCTTCACCTCGAAGGCGAACGGCACCGGGCTCGGGCTCGCGATCACCCGCAAGCTGCTCGACGCGCACGGCGCGACCATCGAGGTGACCTCGGCGCCGGGCCAGGGCACCGAGTTCACGCTGATCTTCCCGAGGCAGGCGCCCGCGCCGGAGGTGCAGGCATGAGCGCGCGCATCCTGATCGTCGAGGACGAGAAGGCGATCCAGCTGGCGCTGCGCGGCCTCTTGCGCCGCGACGGCTACGACGTCGATCTCGCCGACACCGGAGAGGACGCGGTGCGCAAGATCGGCGAGGCGCAGTACGACCTGGTGCTGACGGACCTGGCGCTCGGCCGCGGCCTCTCCGGCATGGACGTGCTGCGCGCGAGCAAGGATGCCCGGCCCGAGACGGCCGTCGTGATGATCACCGCACACGGCAACGAGAAGGTTGCCGTCGAGGCGATGAAGCAGGGCGCCGAGGACTACCTGCCCAAGCCCTTCGACAACGAGGAGCTGCGCATGGTGGTCGCGCACGCGCTCGAGCGCACCCAGCTCGTGCGCGAGAACCGCTTCCTGCTCGAGCGCGTCGAGCGCGACTTCAGCTTCGAGAACCTGGTCGGCCAGGGCCGCGCGATGAAGCAGATCTTCGAGACGATCCAGAAGGTCGCCGAGACGGATCTGTCGGTGCTGGTGCGCGGCGAGAGCGGCACCGGCAAGGAGCTGGTCGCGCAGGCTCTCCACCAGCGCAGCGCGCGGCGCGCCAAGCCGTTCATCGCGGTGAACTGCGCGGCGATCTCGAAGGAGCTCGTCGAGAGCGAGCTGTTCGGCCACGAGAAGGGCGCCTTCACCGGCGCCGACGCGCGCCGGATCGGCAAGTTCGAGGCGGCGAACGGCGGCACGATCTTCCTCGACGAGATCGGCGACATGGCGCCCGAGACGCAGGCCAAGGTGCTGCGTGTGCTGCAGGAGCGGAGCTTCGAGACCGTCGGCGGGAACCGCCCGGTGACCGTCGACGTCCGCGTCGTCGCGGCGACGCACCGCGACCTCGAGGCCGAGGTGAAGGCCGGCCGCTTCCGCGAAGACCTCTACTACCGGCTCAAGGTCGTCGAGATGACGCTGCCGCCGCTGCGCGAGCGGCTAGAGGACGTGCCGCTGCTCGTGCAGCGTTTCCTCGACCAGGTCGCCGAGCGGCTGCATCGACCGCGCAAGCCGATCTCGGCCGCGGCGCTCGCGCGGCTCGCCACCCACCCGTGGCGCGGCAACGTGCGCGAGCTGCGCAACGCGATCGAGCGAGCCGCGGTGCTGGCGAGCGGGCCCGAGATCGAGGCGAGCGACTTCGCGCTCGACGGCGAGCCCCTCGTCGCCGACGGCACCGCCGCAGTGATTCCCGGCGTCCCGTTCCGCGACGCCAAGCGCCTGACCGTGGAGAGCTTCGAGCGCGCCTATCTCATCAAGGCGCTGCGCGACCACGGCGGCAACGTGTCCCGCACGGCCGAGGCCATCGGCATGGTGCGCCAGAGCCTGCAGCAGAAGATCCGCGAGCTGGACCTCCGCTCCGAGGATTGGAGCGAGGATTCCTAGGAGGACGTCATGACGTACCACTCGACCCAGCGAGGCTTCCTCGGGCGCCTGCGCGACTTGTTCAGCGGCATCTTCTCCGTGTGGATGCGCGAGCAGGAGGCGGGCAGCCCCGACGCGGTCTACGAGCGCGTGATCGGCGAGCGCGTCCGCCAGTACGCCGAGCTGAAGCGCGCGGTCGCCGGGATCCTCTACATGCGCAACAAGATCGAAGGCGAGATCAAGGACCGCCGCGCGGAGCTCGCGCGCCTGCAGACCGACATCGCGCGCGCCGTCGGCAAGAACGACGACGAGGTCGCGGTCGTCCTGATCACGCAGAAGGACACCCTGCTCCAGGACCTGGAGCGCTCCGAGAAGGAGCTCGACGAAGTCTCCGCGGAGTGTGAGTCGGCCAAGGCGAACCTCGTGAAGTTCCGCGCCGAGATCCGCAACCTGGAGCGCGAGAAGGTGCGCATGCTGGCGGCGCTGGCCAACGCACGCGCGCGCAAGCGCATCCAGGAGGCGTTCGAGGGTCTCTCGACCGAGGGTGAGATGCGCGCGCTCGAGAGCGTGCGCGGCGAGATCGAGCGCATGAAGGCCGAGAGCCGCATGGACGTCGACATGGACTCGAGCCTCGAGAAGCGCGTGCGCGCGATCCGCGACGAGGCGCGCCTCGAGGCGGCGCGCCGCGAGCTCGACGAGCTGAAGCGGCGCCTGCGCCCCGCGCTCGACGGCGGCCGGCCGCCCGTCCGCGAGACCGTGGTCGAGCCGGCGCCGATGGCCGTCTCGAACGGCTGACGCGCTCCTCGCAGCTCCCGCGACCGGCGTGCTCCCGCTGAGCGCCATCGCTACCTTCGCGCTGCTCCTGCCGGGGTGGCGGAATTGGCAGACGCGTCGGCCTTAGAAGCCGTTGCCGCAAGGCGTGCAGGTTCGAATCCTGTCCCCGGCACCCGCCACGGAGCGGTGTGACGATCCGCCGGGAGCGCGGCGAGGGCGGCCGGGCGTACCCTCTCGCCATGCCCAACCCGATCGCCCGCTTCGCGATGCGGCACGAGGCGCGCGCATGACGATCGCGCTCGACCACTACATCCTGCACGTGGACGACGTCGCGGCGAGCGTCGCCTTCTACACGCGCGTGCTCGGCCTCGCCCACGAGAGCCAGCACGGCCCGTTCCAGGTGTTGCGCGTGAGCCCCGACTTCGTGCTGCAGCTCGCTCCCTGGGGCGCGAAGCTGCCCGAGCACCTGGCGTTCCGGCTCGACGCCGCCGCGTTCGACGCGGTGTTCGCGCGCCTCCGCGCCGAGGGCATTAGGGCCCCGGCGTCGAGGCCGGCGCGCACGGCGACGAGCCGTCGCTCTACTTCAACGACCCGAGTCGTCACCTGCTCGAGATCCGCCGCGGCTAGTCGGGCGGGAACTGCGCGTCGAGGTCGTACTCGACGTCGAGCGCGCTCGTGGCCGGTCCGCTCGTGCCCACGTTGCCCATCTTGCGGCTGCGCCAGTACGGCGACCAGTCCCACGCGCTGAGCCGCTTCGCGTCGGGGTCGAAACGCACCACGGTGTAGTAGATCCCGGCGCTGTACACCTCGCTGGCGCCGTGCGGCCGGGTCGACGCGCCGCCGGCGTGGAGCGCGATCTCCTGCCAGTTCGAGTAGAGCAGGAGCTGCAGGCGGTCGTTCAGCGCGTTCAGGCGCAGGATCTTGCTCGAGGTCGCGACGCCCCAGTGCCCGCCCGCCACGGCGACGATCGGTTTGGTGCTGGCGGCAGAGCGCGTGACCACCTCGGGCGTGTCCGTCATCAGCCGCTCGCCCAACACGCCGCCGTGTTGGATCAGGACGGTCGGGTGACCGCCGCCGCAGCCGACGTGATCGATCACCCAGCGCACCTCCGCCGGCGTCGCCTTGAACACGATGCCCTCGGCCAGGTTCAGCGCGCAGAAGCGCCGGCCGCCCGCGTTGAACAGGATCGCGTTCTCCTGCCGACGGCTCGGCTCCGCGGCGTGGAAGAACGGCGCGTCCTCGAACGCGAGCGCCTTCGTGAGCCGGCGGAACAGCTTGGGCGGATCGTGGTTGCCCGGCACCGGCAGGTAGGGAACTCCGCTCGCGCGGATGATGCGCCAGAAGTCCGCGTCGATCGCGTCGGCCTGCGCCTTCTGCCACGGCGGCAGGTCGT
>Ga0335084_10007132_pt1 | contig 11122 bp, 8 predicted proteins | sample Lox_Sample_44_FD_206721 | JGI IMG/M metagenome (GOLD analysis project Ga0335084, IMG submission 206721) | Soil microbial communities from Loxahatchee National Wildlife Refuge, Florida, United States - Lox_Sample_4.4 | ecosystem: Environmental > Terrestrial > Soil > Wetlands | place: USA: Florida...
ATCAGCGGAAACGGATGTTCCCGCTCATTGGCTTCCCGCAGCATTTCCAGCGCTTCGCGGGCCCCGGAGGCGACCGCCGCCCGCATCCCCCACTGGTTCACCATGTTAGCGAGAATTCGACGATTCGTTGCGTTGTCGTCCACCACAAGGACTGGGATATCCGTCAGAAAATCCGGCGCAACCGGTTGTGCTGTCACCGGCTCGGGAAGCGTGGTGATCTCAAACGGCACGGTGAAGTGAAAACGGCTGCCCTGGCCTGGATCGCTCTCCAGCCACAGCCTCCCACCAAGCATCTGTACCAGACGCTGGGAAATGGTCAACCCAAGTCCAGTGCCGCCGTAACGGCGTGTTGTTGAGGTATCAGCCTGCTCGAAGGCGGCGAAGATTGCTTCCTGCTTTTCTCGCGGGATACCAATACCCGTGTCGCGAACAACGAAATGCAACCTGGCCTGGTCGCCGGCACGCTGCGCCGCGCTCACTTCCAGAGCTACCTCGCCGGCCTCGGTGAACTTGACTGCGTTGGCTACAAGATTCACCGTGATCTGTCGCAACCGAGTGGGATCGCCCAGCACCACCTCGGGGACGTCTGGTGCGATCTCACAGACCAGTTCCAGCTTCTTCTCGTGAGCGCGCAGCGCCAGGGTCCGGATGCTTTCCTCCAGGTTGTCACGCAGATTGAACGCAACGATGTCGAGGTCCAGCTTGCCGGCTTCAATCTTCGAGAAGTCGAGGATGTCGTTGATAATCGTCAGCAGAGAATCGGCTGACTGTTTTACGGTCACCAGGTTTTCGCGTTGCTCATCGCTCAGGTCGGTCTCGAGAGTGAGTTCTGTCATCCCGAGAATGCCGTTCATCGGCGTGCGGATCTCGTGGCTCATGTTGGCCAGAAATTCGCTCTTGGCCCGGCTGGCGGCTTCGGCTGCATCCTTGGCATTGCGCAATTCGACAGTCCGTTCGGCCACCACGCGCGTCAACATGCTCGCACGGTTTCGCAGGCTGCGCGTGTGCAACCGCTGAACCGCAAACGCCGCCAGAAGGACGGCCAGGGCGGAAAGCAGCGAGAACCAGAAGGTCTGGTAGAAATGCGGCCGCAGGATGACACGCAGTGAGGCACCCTGCTGGTTCCAGACACCGTCGCCGTTCGACGCCACCACTCGGAAGCGGTAGTCGCCGGGGGGGAGCTGGGTATAGAAAGCAACCCGGCGCGAACCTGCATCCACCCAATCCTGGTCGTATCCTTCCAGCTTGTAGCGGAACTGAACGCGATCCGGGGTGAGCATGCTCAGACTGGTGTAGTGAAACTCGATGCGGTTCTTGTCCGGAGCGAACTCCAGTTCGCTGCGGGCCGGCACGGCCGTTCCACTCGCGGCCACTTCCTCGATCACCACTGGCGGAATCATCGTGTTGACGTGCAAGCGCGCCGGATCGATTTCCACGAGGCCTTTCTGCGTGGTGAACCAGAGCTTACCGTCGTGCGCCCGCCAGCCAGCAGGTTCAGCGAGTGACGAAGCCTCGCTGGTCTTCATACCGTCGGCCCTGTCGTAACGAGTGGCCTGTACCGACGGGATCCGACCGGCGGAATAGTCATCGAGTTGCTGCCGCGGGGCCATGTAGATACCGTTCGACGTGCTGACCCAGACATTGCCAGCCACGTCAGCGAGCGCGCGGATGGAATACTCGTCGAACAGGCCGGAGGCCTTCGTGTAATGGGTGACGTGCCCGTCGGAGATCCGGAATCGGGTCAGGCCGGAAACACGTCCACCCAGCCACAAGCTGCCGCGACCGTCGTTGAAGATCGAGGTGACCGGAAAGTCGATTTGTTTCTGCCGGGCATCACCGGGCGGCACGCTGCGCGCGAACTTGAACAGCCCCTGTACAGTCCCGAACCACAGTGTCCCGGACGAGTCCTTTTCAATGGTGAACGTGTAGTTGCCCGGGGTCGAGAGCGGCGTGGTCTGGCCGCGGAAGGTCAGAGGGGCAACTTCGCCATCCCGGAAGCGCAGCGCGACGGTCTCCGAAGTGGCGACAATGAGCCCTTCATCGTCTTCGCTGATGGCGGAGATGTAGTTGTTCGACAGGCGTCCGCGCGCTTTGTACTGCGTGAACTTCCCATCCTTGTAGCGTGTCAGCCCGCCCGTGGTGCCAATCCAGAGGCTGCCATCCCTGCTCTCGAAGAGGCCGTTGCCGTATGCGCTTGGCAGACCGTCGCGGGCGGTAATGCCCGTCACCGCGTTGTTGCGCATCCGCGCGAGGCCGCCGCCGGTACAAAAGACATAGAGACTTCCGTCGTGCGCCTCGAGCACCATCGACGCTTCATTCGAGGGCAAGCCCTCTTTGACCGTGAAGGGCGTGAAACGGGTGTCGCGGAAACGGTCGAGTCCGCTGGCCGTGCCCACCCATAAGCTCCCCTCGCGATCCTCATAAAGCGACAGCACCCGGCTGTCGCTCAAGCCGTCCAGCGAACTGAACGTGGCGACGCTGCCGCCGTTCACCCGCATGACGCCTGCGTCGTTGGAGGCAATCCACAGATTGCCCGCCCGGTCGCGAAGAAGCGCGTTCACACCTCCGCGGATGCGATCGCCAGCGACGGACATCGCATTGTGCGAGGCCAGGTCCATTTGGTACAGACCGCTGAACGTTCCCAGCCACGCCCGGTTCCCGCCGTCTTTTAACAGGGCCGTGGTCCGCAGCTTGTCGTGGAAGCGCTCGAACGCCGTAAGGCGCCCCTGACTCCAGGAGTAAAGCGCGGCGGAGCCCCCAATCCAGACCGTGCCCTGCGGGTCCTCGAGAAAGCTGAAGATCCAGCCGGTGCCGCGCTGCAACATGTGTGCGCCGCTGTCGTCGATGAGATAGATGAAGTCGTCCGCTCCGACCAGGACCTGGTGGTCACGGGATTCGAAGAGGACACGGACACTGCCATCGGGCAAAGGCGCTGGCGGACGGTAGTCGAAGAACTGGCCGCTGCGATAGACAAGCGTCCTCGAACGGGTGCGAATCAGGAGATCGCCGTCTGCCCCGAGACACATGGCCAATACCGGCTCGTTGACGGGGCGGCCCTGCACCGCGGGACCGATCGAAACGAAGCGCACGCCGTCAAACCGTTCCAGCCCGGCGGAAGTGATCATCCAGAGATAACCGTCGCGGCTTTGCAGAATCCGATAGACTGCCTCGCCGGAAAGACCGTTCTGAGATGTCCAGTAATCGTGACCGTATTGATCGATGTTGCGGGCAGGATTCAGGGCAAAGGACACACCGGTCGCGAACACAACCGTTAGCCAAACGAGGGCGTTAAGCAGGTGTCGGTCCACGAGCCGGGTCTCTGCATTCCTATCGGCTCTTTCAGGCAAGTACCTTAGATCTTCATGTCAGATGTGCTACAGGGATACAGGGTAGTAGAGCCGGGCCGGGTCGATCCCCGCAGACCGGACCGTGGCGGCGTTCCGGAACAGGACCCGGTTAGCCCGGTTCCGGGGGGCAACACCTGGGTTTGCACCCTCTCTTATCAGGCAATTGGCAGCAGCACCGAGGAAATCTCCGCTTCGACAAGCGGCCGAAAACATGGAGAAGCGTTCCAGGCCCTGCACACCGAGCGCCCAGGACATACTTAACAAGCCGAGCTGGGCGTCAGCCGGCCATACGTCGAACGCCTGAAAAGAGCTCTTCTTGGTTAATAGGGCCTCGTTGGCGTCGAGGCAGGAAGAGATGAGGGCGTCGATAGCATGGTCGTCCAGTCCGAGCGTGGTCACTGCTTCGCAGGCACGCCAGCCCGCGTGAGCCAGCGACGTCGCGCTCTTTACGCGGCGCCACTCGGCAGCGATCTCGCCGGCGGTGGCGGCGCGTGAAGGCTCGGCGCGGTGATGAAACGGCAACTTCAGGGCCAACTCGACCGGCTCGATCAGATTGCCCACCCCCACCGTGACGAGGCCCCTGACATCAAGATACATCCAGTGGACGACCCCCTCAAATGGCTCATTGAAGGCCCGAAATGCGGTCTGGACAGACGAATGCACAGCATCACTCCTCAGAAATACTGCCGGACCGGAATGGTAACATCGCGCCTGCGTGTTATACCTCCTGGCGATTGATTCTGCTTGCAAAAGGAGATGAACCAGGTTAATCTCGCATCCCACAGGAGGGAACGATGTCATGGAATTAAATGACCCCGTGCGTTCAATTCTCCAGCGGAAACACGCTGAAATCCGGACCGTTTCTCCCCACGCTTCCGTTTACGACGCCATGGCCATGATGTCCGACCACAATGTCGGCGCGCTGCTGGTCATGGAGGAGGGCCTGCTGGTGGGCGTCATCGCCGAGCGGGATTATGCCCGCAAGATCGTGCTCAAGGGGAAATCGTCTCGCGACACCGAAGTGATCGAGATCATGCGCGTTCCCGTCACCGTCACACCGAATCACACGGTGGACGAGTGCATGGCACTTATGACCGGCGAACGGGTGCGCCATCTCCCGGTGGTCGAAGACGGCGGGGTGATCGGCGTGATTTCGATCGGCGACCTGATCAACTGGATCATCTCGTCACACGAGGATACGATCAAGCACCTGCACAGCTACATCTCCGGTTCCTATCCCGCGTAGACCGTCACTTCCAGCCCTTTGCCGATCGGCAGGGTGATGGATTGTGTGCTGCGGGAGCGCACGAAGGCCAGGTAATCGGTGAGGCCGTGCGAGAGGATGTTGTCGGCCACGATCACGGTGCCGGGATGGCTGGGGATTGCTTCGAAGAAGCGGGTGTAGTCGTCCTTCTCGCAGTCGATCAGGGCAAAGTCGAAAGGCTCGACGAGGGCAGGCAGCACGAGCGAAGCGTCCGCCAGGATGAATTCAACGTGCTCCTGCAGTCCGAGGCGGCGAATGGTCTCGCGCGCTTCGGCCTGACGCTGTGGCTCGATTTCGATCGAGGTCAGCCTGCCTTCCGTTGCCAGAGCCGCGGCGCCCAGTGCGATGGTGGAGATGCCGCTGGATCCGCCGATCTCCAGAAGGCGTTGCGCGCGAATGCCGGCGGCCAGGGCGGAAATGAACTCGGCGCTGTCCGGTTCGAGGTTGCGGTGCCGGACAGACTGGGGGAGTTTCTGTTCGTCCTGCTGGAGCTTGCGAGTCCACAGGCGGGCGATTTCGGCGCGCTGAATTTCGTTGAGCATAGGGAAGAGCGGCGTGTTACAAGTCACGATAGCGGGCGAGTAGAACTCCGGATTCGGCCAGCGCCTGCTTTGCCTCCGCCGAGGTCAGAGCGGTGAGTTCCTCCTGCCGGCTTTCCTTCAGACGCGTGTGCGCGGCACGAAGCTCGGCCGTGCAAACGCCGGGGTGGGTCATCAGTTCCGTGAGGCCGTCGGGCAGAGCGCGGATCAGCATGGAGAGCTCGGTTATGTCGTACAGCCCGGTGATGCTGAAGCCCGCGAAGTAGTCTGTCGTGCGGCAGCCATAGCTGGTCAGCACACTATGAAACCGTCCGCGTAATGCGCCCATCGCTTTGGTCAGCACACGGCGCGAGAGCGGCACACGCTTCGCTTCCAGGGGAAAATCGAACGGGCGGCGCACCCAGGGGATTCCGTATTCGCGCGAAAGGGCGGCCACGCAGCGCAGCACCGGCGGCAGCAGATGCGTGTGCTTGTGTGCGTCCATGTGGCGTGGGCGAATGCCGGCAGCCAGCACCTTCTCGATCTGCCCGCGCAGCTCGCCCGCAATATCGATATGTCGCCGCGCCATCGCGATCATGAGATCGGTCACCGAGGCCGGGTAGCGCGCTCCACCGACCAGTGTGAGGTGCACGCCGATATCGAGCTCTGGCACTTCTGCGGCGAGCCCCACTGCATCATCGAAGGCGTCGCCGTGAGCCATCAACGTCGTGGCGGTGAGGATACCTTCGCGGTGCGCGCGCACGATTCCCTCATTCACGTCGCGCGTGAAGCCGAAATCGTCGGCGTTGACGATCAGTCTTCTCAAAACAGCGACAGCTTGATGCGCAGGAACTTCTTCGGGTTGGCGCGGAAGTCCTTCATCAGGCCGTGCATCTCCTGCGTGGTGCCGTTCAGATTGTCGTAGAGCTGCTGATTGACCAGCAACTGGCCGAGCGTACCCTGGCCCGAGTTGACCTTGTCGAGGATGAGGTCGATACGGTTGATTGTCTCCGAGAGCTGGCCGGCCAGCGCGTCATCCTTCAGCAGCTTGCCCGCCGTGCCCTTGCCGGCGTTCAGATCGGTGACGATTTGCCGCAACTGGGCGACGCTCTTTTCAAGGTCGTCATAGACCTTCGGATCCTTAAGCAACTTGCCCGCGGTTCCCTGTCCTTCCTGCAGGCCTTCCAGCAGGCTGTCCACGCGCCGCACGGAACTGTGAATGTCGTTGTAAAGAGCAGGATCGTACACCAGCCTGCCAACAGTCCCCTGGTTGCTGTTCAGCGCCACGGCGATTTTCTGCACCTCGGTCACAATTGCCAGAATGCGGTTATAAAGCTCTTCATCCACCAGCAGCTTGCCGATGCTACCCTTGCCGGATTCGATCAGGTTGACGACGCGATCCACCCGGTCGACCACGCTTTGCAGAGAGGTAAGCACGCCATAGCTCTGCTTCACCACATCTTCAAAGCCGCGGGTATCGAGGCCGGGCAGAGTTGCGCCGGGTTTCACTGCCGTGGCGCTGGCGCCCTTATTGATGTTGACGAACTTGGTGCCGAGCAGGTTCGGCGCCGTCAGTTCGGTTTTGGAGTCATCTGGAATGGATGCGACGAAACGGTCTTCGATAGCCAGGGTGACCCTAACCACGCGTTGCGGGTCGTTCAGGCCTGAGAGGGAGACCTTCGAGACTTTGCCGATGGCGATGCCGTTCAGTGTGGCCGGTGCGCCCTCCGTGAGGCCGGTGGCATCGTTCATATAGGTATAGAGGGTGGTCTGGCCCTCGAACAGAGGCGTATCGCCAGTGATCAGAACGATCACTACCACGAGGATGGCCATGGCGCCGATGGCCAGCAAACCCACCTTCAACCGCGCCCAGCTTGTTCTTTTCGTCACCGGCATTAGGTATCAGTGGCGTACGAATCGCGCGACGTAGGGATCGTTCGACGCCTCCAGCTCCTTCTGGCTTCCCTCAAAAACAAGCCGGCCGCCTTCCATCACCATGAAGACAGTCCTGAGCCCATTATTCCGCGAGTCGTCGGAGACGGGGGCAAGCTGGCCACTGTCGGGATTGTAGCGAAATCGGGCCATGATTTCCGCATCTTGATAGCGATGGGTCACCATCAGGTTGGCGGTGTCGTGCATGTCACGCTCCTTGGCGATGAGCGCGACGATGGTGTTGGCGGTAATAGGGTCAAGTCCGGCGGTCGGCGAGTCGTAAAGCACCAGGGGCGGCTCCGTGACAGACGCGCGCGCGATGCCCACGCGCCGGCGCATGCCGCCCGAGAGTTCGCCGGGAAACTTATCAACGGTATGCTCCAGCTCGACGAAACTCAGGGCGTCGAGCACACGATGCTCGATCTCCTCAGGGGACGCCGTGGGGCCTACCTGCTGGTTCTCCAGCGGGTAGGCGACGTTTTCGCCAACGGTGAGCGAATCGAAAAGGCCGCCCTCCTGAAACAGGACTCCCACGCTGCTGCGCAGGCGGAACAGATCGCGCTCGTTGCGGTTGGTGATCTCCTCGCCGAGCAGCCAGACGCGGCCGGAGTCAGGCCGAAGCAGTCCGACGGCTGTCTTGAGCAGCGCGGTCTTGCCCGAGCCCGCCGCGCCGAGGACGATCAGCGTTTCCCCGGCGTGCTGCTCGAAGGAAACGCGGTCGAGCGCTACGTTTTCGTCAAAAGCCAGGCTGACGTCTTCGAAACGGAGAACGGTCTGGGCTTGTCCATTCGTGGCGGCGGGGTTCATCATCTATCCCATCCGCACGAAGATGCGGCCAATCAGCGCGGTGAGCACGAAAACCCAGACGCACGCGACCACCACCGCCTGCGTGGTGGCGCGCCCCACGCCCTGCGTTCCGCCGGTAGTCTGCATGCCGTAGTAGCAGCCCACGAGCGAGATCACAAAGGCAAAGACGAATGGCTTCAACAGCCCCTGCACGAGATCGTTGTATTCGAGGATCTTATACGCCGGAGTCCAGTATTCTCCCGGCGTCAGGCGGAGGGTAAAGAAAGCGATGAGAAAGCCGCCAACCATCCCGATGAAATCGGCAATGATGGTCAGCAGCGGAAGCATCAGGGCGGTGGCAATCATGCGCGGGGTGACGAGTTTCTGGATGGGATCGGTGCCCAGTGCGCGCATGGCGTCGATCTGTTCGCTGACCTTCATCGATCCTAGTTCGCTGGCAATGCCCGAAGCGGTGCGTCCCGCCACAATCACCGCGGTCAACACCGGCCCCAGCTCGCGAACGAGCGTCAGGATGACGATGGGCCCAACCTGACCGATTGCGCCGTAGGTGGAGAGGGCGCGGGACATCTGCATAGTGATCACCAGCCCGCTAAAGAAGCCGATGAGAGCGACGATCGGCAGGCCGCCGATGCCGATGATGTCCATCTGCATGAAAACGTCGTCCCAATAGTGCGGCGCTCGGAAGACGTTCACAAGGGCCCGGCCCGACAGCACGAGGAAATCCTGAAACCCCGCTACCGGCCGTTTCAGGAAGTCGAGCAATCGATCCCCTCCATGACTTCCGATGCTACCATACAAACGATATAAGTCATGCCAGCAAAGGGGCTTACGGCGATTCCTGGGGTGCAGGTCGGACACGCGTCGGACTTCGACGGGCTCACCGGCTGTACCGTCGTGCTGTTCTCCGGAGGCGCCGTCGGCGGCGTGGATGTCCGAGGGTCGGCGACGGGCACCGAGGAACTTACCCTGCTCAGTCCGATGCACCTGACCGAGCGCGTCCACGGGGTGGTGCTGGCGGGCGGCAGCGCGTTCGGGCTGGAGGCCGCATCCGGAGTCCGGAGATATCTGGAACACAAGGGGATCGGGTACGAAACCGGCGCAGCGAAGGTGCCTCTGGTACCGGCCGCAATTCTCTACGATCTGGCGATTGGCAAGGCGTCGGCACGGCCCACGCGGGAAATGGGGGAGGTGGCGGCGGGAGCGGCTTCGAGCGGACCGGTCGCCGAGGGCTGCGTTGGGGCGGGGACGGGCGCGACCGTCGGCAAGGTGCTGGGGACGGATCGCGCCATGAAATCCGGCCTCGGGACGGCTGCGGTGGAGATGCCGGGCGGTGTGATGGTGGCAGCGCTGGCAGCAGTGAACGCGGTTGGGGACGTGATTGACCCGAAGACCGGCCGGATTGTGGCGGGCGCGCGGACGGCGAAGGATTCGCGGGAGTTTGCGAACAGCGCGGCGGCGCTGGAGCAGGGGACGGGCCGGCACGGGCTGAATACGACCCTGGTGGTGGTGGCGACCAATTCCCGGTTGAACAAGGTTGGCGCGGCGAAGCTGGCAGAGTTCGGCAGCGCCGGCGTGGCGCGCACGATTGCGCCGGTGTGGACGATGTTCGACGGCGACGTGACGTTCGGGTTTTCGTGCGGAAATGCCGAGGCGGACATCAACGCGCTGGGCGTGGCGGCGGCCGATGCGGTGTCGCAGGCGATTCTGCGCGCTGTGCGACTGGCGCGCAGTATGGGCGGGCTGCCGGGGCTGGCAGGGTAATAGAATCCAACTGAGGTTCCCCATGCACAATTCGGTTCGCGCTCTTCTTCTGACTACCCTTGGTGTATCCTGCGCCTTCGCGCGGGTAGTCGTGTTCGAGCAGGCGGGGTTTGCGGCGAAGGCGCTGCCAGACGCGGCGGTAGTCGGGGCGGACGCCTTGAAGGATCCCGCGACATTGAAGGACACCGACCTTCTGGTGCTGCCAGGCGGACCGGCTTTCCCCGGTGCTGCGTGGGGAGCGATCCACAGTTATCTGAGGGCTGGCGGGAATCTGCTGGTCGCCTGTGGCGTCGTGCCGGAGCCATATGCGCGCGAGATGGGCTTCCTGCACTCATACGAGATTCCGCGACTTCCCGACGGAGTGAGGTTCGCCTGGCAGGAGGGCTATGGGTTTCTGCGGGCGTCACAGGTTCGCGCGAATCGGTTCTATGCGGTTGAGGGGGATGTCAATGGGCTCGGCTTCATGGTGGACGCGGGCGGCGACCGGGTTGCAGCGCCAGTAATCGCGTCGGATCGCGGCGGTTCTCGCGTAGTGCTGCTTGATTTCGAGCCCGAACCCGGCTATTGGGACTCCTCCGACGGCTCAACGTTGATCCGCGAAACGGCGGCATATGCGCGCCGCGGCGCCGCGTCGTTCTGGATTGAGACGCTTTTTGCGGCGCTGAAGCCAGGCGAGTTCCCGGAGCTGGTGGTGCATCTCAACGGGCGGCACGCGGCGGGTGAGATTCGCGTCGACCTGCTCTCCGGCAACACGGTGCTCGATACAGCGCGCATCCCGTGCACCGCCGCGCGCGTGGACGCCCCGGTTGACTTTCGACGCGACCTCGCGCCGGGCTTCTACACTTTGCGCGCGATCTGGCCGGAGGGCGAATTCGCGCGGAACGGCTTCTGGGTAGAAGACGAAAAGCTGCTGAAATCGGGCCCGGCGCTCGGCGTCGCCGGCGATTTCCTCACCCGCGATGGTAAGCCGTGGTTTCCAGTGGGCGCGAACTACTTCACCACCGGCGATTCCGGCTGGGATTTCTCCAGCCCGCGCAATGCCTGGGTGTGGGAGCGCGATTTCGCCGACATGTCCCGCCACGGCGTGACCTTCGTGCGAACGGGCGTCTGGATGTCCTACAAGCGCTTCATCGAGCCATCCACCGACATGGTGAGCGAGCGGTTCCTGCGCAATCTGGAGGCATTCCTGCTGTGCGCGCATCACAACAACATCGCGGTGAATTTCACGTTCTTCGCGTTCGCGCCGGAAACCACCCGGCGCGGCGACGTGGAGGCCGGTCCGAATCCTTATCTCGATCCCGGCGCCGTGTATGCGGAGAAGATGTACGTAACATCCGTGGTGAATCGCTTCAAGGGCGCTCCCTGGGTAAGCTGGGACCTCATTAACGAACCAAGCTTTTCGAACCCGCGCCGGTTGTGGAAGGGGAACACGCCGAACGGCGACGCGGTAGAAGTGGCGAGCTGGCACAAGTGGCTGAAGTCGAAGTATGCCG
>Ga0335084_10007134_pt1 | contig 11121 bp, 8 predicted proteins | sample Lox_Sample_44_FD_206721 | JGI IMG/M metagenome (GOLD analysis project Ga0335084, IMG submission 206721) | Soil microbial communities from Loxahatchee National Wildlife Refuge, Florida, United States - Lox_Sample_4.4 | ecosystem: Environmental > Terrestrial > Soil > Wetlands | place: USA: Florida...
GATCGGGTGGGCGAACGTGCGGAAGAGGAAGCCGAGCGCGATGAACCCGAGCGCGATCCCGCTGAGCGTCGAGAGCAGGGCCGCGCGCGGCGTCGCGCGCCGGATGCGCTCGGCGACGAGCGCGCCCGCGAGCTCGATCACGCCCGAGCCGAGGCACGCGACCAGCCCCGCCTGCCACGCGACCCGCACCGGGTCGGCCGCGCCCGCGGCCTCGGCCGCGAGCTTCGCCGGCAGCATGATCAGGAACACGTGCCCGAACAGCGACACCGTGTTGATGCCGTAGGGCAGCGCGCAGACGTCGTCGCGCCCGGTGGCGCGCGCCAGCCGGCGGGCCTGCCAGCTGTAGAAGACGTTGCCGACCAGCAGCGAGACCGCCGCGCCCGGGAGCACGCGGCCGTAGAGCAGCGCGGACGGGAAGCCCAGCACCGTGCGGCAGAGCGTGTCGATCAGGAGCAGCTGGACCAGGTTGTCGAGCGCGAGCCCGAAGAACCCGTCGACGTCGCCCCGCACGAAGGCCCGCATCGATGGGCGGGTCGTCACTCGCGGGCCAGGGGAACGTTGACGTTGTACTGATACTGCCCGCGGCCGATCGCGAGCAGCACGCTGCGGGCGCCGCGCACCTCGATCATCTTGCGACGGAACTCGGCGCGCGACTGGAGCGGAGCGCCGCCCATGCCGAGCAACCGATCGCCGCGCTTGGCGCCGATGCGTGCGGCCGGGCTCTTGTCGCGCACCTTGGCGATGACGACGCCGTCGTCATCCTCCCCGAGCCCGATCCCGATCAGCTGCCAGGCGAGGTCGTCGGCCTCCTCGGAGGGGAAGGCGGCGGCCGCGAGCGTGACGTCGTCGTCCTTGCCGTCGCGGCGGAGCGTGAGCCGGATGTCGTCGCCGGCGCCGTGAGCGGCGACCAGGTCCTCGAACTCCTCGCGCGACTGGACCTCGTGGCCGTCGACGCGCGTCACGACGTCGCCGCGCTCGACCTTGCCCGCCGCCGGGCTCTTGGCGTCGACCTCGGCGACGATCACGCCCTTGGTGGTGCCGAAGTGCCGCGCCAGGTTCGCGGTCAGGTCCTGCACCGTGAGCCCGACCCAGCTCCGCCGCACCTCGCCGTACGACACCAGGTCCTTCATCACGCGCCGCACCCGGTCGACGGGGATCGCGAACCCGATCCCCTGCGCCTTGCCGTAGATCGCGGTATTGATTCCAACCAGCGCCCCCTTGATGTTGAGGAGCGGCCCGCCCGAGTTCCCGGGGTTGATCGACGCGTCGGTCTGGATGAAGTCGGTGTACGTGTGCCCCTCGCTGCGGAGCGAGCGGCCGAGCGCGCTCACGACGCCGGTCGTCACCGTGTGCGAGAGGCCGAACGGGTTGCCGATCGCGATCACGGTCTCCCCGATCATGAGATCCGACGACGTCCCGAGCGCGATGTGCGGCAGCGCCTCGCCGGTCTTGATGCGCAGCACGGCCACGTCGGAATCCGGGTCGGCGCCCACCAGCTTGGCGTCGAAGTCGCGGCCGTCGGCGAGCGTCACCTTGATCTTGCTGGCCTTCAGCACGACGTGCTCGTTGGTGAGGATCGTGCCGTCCTCGGCGACCAGCACGCCCGAGCCCAGGCTGGTGTTGGTGTAGCGGCGCGGGCGGGCGTCGAAGAAGTCGCGGAAAAACTCGTCGAAGAACGGGTCCTGCTGGGAGGGGAAGGGCGAGCCGCGCTGCTCGATCACCTGCTCGGTGGAGACGTTCACCACCGCCGGGCCCGCCTGCTCGACCGCCTCGACGACCAGGCTCCGGCGCGCCGGATCGGTCTCCGGGCCGCGCGCGAGCGCCGTCGCGACCACCAGCAGCGTCAGCGCGCCCGCCGCCGTCGTCCTCGCCATGCCTGCCTCCCTGGCTCCCGGCGCTGCTGCCCGGCGAGCACGAAATCGATCTGCCGGCGCTCGATCGAGACCCCGGCCAGCTCCACCTCGATCGGATCCCCGATCCGGAACGTCCGCCGCGTCCGCCGCCCGCGCAGCAGGTGCTGGCGTTCGACGTGCTCGTAGAAGTCGTCGCCGAGCGCCGTGATGTGGATGAGCCCGTCGACGAACAGGTCCGTCAGCTCGACGAACAGCCCGAAGTTGGTGACGCCGCTCACGATGCCGGCGTAGGTCTGCCCGACCTTGTCCTGCATGAACTGGATCTTCTTGAGCTGCACGATCTCGCGTTCGGCTTCCATCGCCACGCGCTCGCGCCGGGACGATTCCTCGGCGATCGCCACCAGGTCGGGCGGGACGCGGCCGCCGGCGCCGAGCGCCACGTCGAGGAGCCGGTGGATCACCAGGTCGGGGTAGCGCCGGATCGGCGACGTGAAGTGCGTGTAGGCGTCGGTGGCGAGCCCGAAGTGGCCGAGCGACTCGGCCGAATAGCGGGCCTGCTGCATCGAGCGCAGCAGCACCGTGTGGAGGAGCCGCCCCTCGGGCCGATCCTCGGCCTGGAGGAGGAGCTGCTGGTACGACCGCGGCGTCGCCTGGCCGTCCTCGAGGTGGAGCCGCAGCCCGAAGCCCTCCACGAAGCGCGCCAGGTCGTGGACTGCGTCGGGCGCGGGGGGCTCGTGCACGCGGTGGAGGAGGGGGAGCTTCCGATGCATCAGCTCGCGCGCCACCGCCTCGTTGGCGGCCAGCATGAACTCCTCGATCATCTGGTGCGCGATCGAGCGCTCGGCGCGCAGGATGTTCTCGGGGCGTCCCTGGAGGTCGAGCACGATCTCCGCTTCCGGCAGGTCGAAGTCGATCGCGCCGCGCGCGTGGCGGCGGTCGATCAGCAGCCGGGCCAGGCGCTCGGCGTCTTCGAGCGAGGCCACCAGCGCGCCCAGCTCGTCGCGGACCCGCTGATCCCGATCGACGAGCACCTGCCGGACCTGGGTATAGGTGAGGCGCGCGCTGCTCCGCATGACGGCGTTGTCGAAGCGCGCATTCTTCAGCCGCCCGCGGGCGTCGAACTCGAGGCGGACCGCCTTGGCGAGACGATCCTCGCCCGGGTTCAGGCTGCAGATGCCGTTCGACAGCGCTTCGGGCAGCATCGGCACCACGCGGTCGGGGAAGTAGACGCTGGTGCCGCGGGCGCGCGCCTCCAGATCCAGCGGGCTTCCCTCGGGGACGTAGTGCGCGACGTCGGCGATCGCGACCGTGAGCAGGAAGCCCTGTCCCAGCGCCTCGACGAGGACCGCGTCGTCGAAGTCGCGCGCGCGCTCGCCGTCGATGGTGACGAGGGGGAGCGCGCGCAGGTCGAGACGCTCGGCGACCCGGGCCGCCGGCACGGCCTGCGGGATGCGGCGGGCCTGGGTCAGGACCTCGGGCGGGAAGTCGAGCGGCAGGTCGTGGGCGTGGATCACTGCCAGCGTCTCGACGCGCGGGTCGCCGGCAGGCCCGAGGACGCGGGTCACGCGCGCCTCCGCGTCGGCCTCGACACCCGGGTAGCGGGTGAGCTCCGCGACCACCATGTCGCCGTCCGCGGCGCCGCCGTCGTCGCCCTTCGGCACCAGGATCGGGACCGTGAGCCGCTGCTCCTGCGGCACGACGACGCCCGTGGTCCGCCCGTGGCGGTAGACGCCCACGACCTGGGTGACCGCCCGCGCCACCACCTTGACGACCCGGCCACCCGTCCGCGGGCCGCGCTTGAAGTACCGGGGCTCGACCAGCACGCGGTCGCCGTGCATCGCCGGCCGCACGCCGCGCGCCGGGACGTAGACGTCCTCCTGGTCCGCCTCGTCGGGGCGGCAGAAGGCGAAGCCGGTGGGGTTCACCTCGAGGCGCCCGGCGACCAGGCCGACCAGATCGGGCAGCGTGAAGCGGCCGGCGTGGTTGCGGACGATCCGGCCGTCGGCCTCGAGCGCGGCGATGCGCTCGAGAACGTCGGCGCGCTCGCCGCGCCCGACCCGCGCCTGACGCAGCAGGTCGGCGGGCGCCAGCGACTTGCGTCCCTTGCCGAGTGCGAACAGGAGCCGCGCGTCGAGCGCGGCGCTCTCCTCCGGGGTCAGCGTGCGGGGAGACTACTCGGCGAACACGGCGGCCGCCACCACCGACGTCCAGAGGCCTTCCCGGTCGCCGAAGGCCGACTGGGTGATCTCCCGCGTGATGACGATCTTGTCGCTCATGCGCCAGACGTCCTTGCGGGCGTCGTAGCTGGTGTTCGGATCGAAATCGACGCCGAGCACGGTCGCCAGCATCGACGCCGCCAGGTCCTCGGCGTAGTCGCCGGCCTTGGCGTCGGTCTGCCCGAAGCTGTGGTGCTCGGACAGGTAGCCGTAGTTCGAGCGATCCTTCGGGATGGCGACGCCGACCGACGCCGCCACCATCCGGTGCGGCTCGTTGGTGGCGTTCTCGCTCATCACGACGTACAGGATCTGCCCGGGCTTGAGCATCTTCTCCCCCGCCTGGCGCGTGATCAGCTTGCAGTGCGGCGGAAAGATCGACGACACGCGCACCAGGTTGAACTGCGCGATGCCGGCGCTCCGGAGCGCCATCTCGAAGCTGGTGAGCTTCTCGCGGTGCTTGCCGACGCCCTTGGTGAGGAAGATCTTCTTGGTGACGAATGCGCTCATTTTCGAGGCCCCGCCCTAACAGAATCGACCCCCCCCTACAAGTTTCGGCGCCGAGTTTTCACGCGCGGGCCGGGGTCAGGCGATGACCGCGAGCAGCTCGCCCGACTCGACCGCCTGGCCGGGGCGGACCCGGAGCTTCTCGATCGTGCCCGCGCGGGGCGCCAGGATGTCGTTCTCCATCTTCATGGCCTCGATCACGAGGAGCCCCTGGCCGCGCTCGACGGCGTCCCCCTCCCGGATCAGCACGGCCACGACCTTGCCGGGCATCGAGGCCCGGAGCTCGCGCTCCCCGTCGCCTCCCGCCCCGGGCCGCTCGCGCCGCGCGGCCCGGAGCTGGAACCGGTGGGTGCGCCCGCCGAGCTCGACCGTGTAGGCGTCGCCCCGGGCGGTGACGGTCGCCTCCGCGGCGACCGGACCCGAGCGGAGCGTCCACCCGGTGGTCCCGGTCCGGCGGGCCTCGACGAGGTGGGTGCGGCCGTCGACGGTGACCCGGTAGCGGCCGTGGGGCAGGGAGGCGACCTCGACGGTCTCGCCCGAGCCGGTGGCGAAGCGGGACGGGCGGCCGCCCTCAGCCACGCAGGGCCTCGCGCCGGCCGGCGCTCCGCCAGCGGGAGTCGGGGACGGGAGCCGGCGGCGGCCGGTGGGCCTCGTGCGCCGCGATCGCGGCGGCGATCAGGGGCAGGTCCGGGGAGGGGTCGGCGCCGCCGGCCTCGGTCCGCGGATCAGAGGGGGATGTTCCCATGCTTCTTCGGCGGGTTCCTGTCACGCTTGTTCTGGAGCATCGCGAGCGCGCGCACGATCCGCGGCCGCGTGTCCTCCGGCGCGATCACCTCGTCGACGTAGCCCAGCTCGGCGGCCTTGAACGGGTTGGCGAAGTTGCGCTGGTAGTCGGCGACCAGCCGTGCCCGCTCCGCCTTGGGATCCGCGGCCCGCTCGATCTGGCTCCGGAAGATGACGTTGACCGCGCCGTCGGGGCCCATGACGGCGATCTCGGCGGTCGGGAACGCGAAGTTCACGTCGCCGCGGAGGTGCTTTGAACCCATCACGATGTACGCGCCGCCGTAGGCCTTGCGCGTGATGACGGTGATCTTCGGCACGGTGGCCTCGCAGTAGGCGTACAGCAGCTTGGCGCCGTGCCGGATGATGCCGCCGAACTCCTGCGCGGTGCCGGGGAGGAACCCGGGCACGTCGACGAACGTCACCAGCGGGAGGTTGAAGCAGTCGCAGAACCGGACGAAGCGGGCGGCCTTCACCGACGCGTCGATGTCGAGGCAGCCGGCGAGGTGCATCGGCTGGCTGGCGACGATGCCCACCGGGCGGCCGCCGAAGCGGGCGAAGCCGGTGAGGATGTTCTGCGCGTAGCCGGGCTGCACCTCGAAGAAGTCGCCGTCGTCGACCACCGCCGCGATGAGCGCCTTCATGTCGTAGGCCTTGTTCGGCTGCGCGGGCACGAGCGTCGCGAGCGTCGGGTCGCGGCGCTCGGGGTCGTCGGTGGTGGGGCCGAGCGGTGGGTCGTCCAGGTTGTTGCTGGGCAGGAACGCCAGCAGCTCCTTCACCATCGCGAGCGTGTCGGCCTCGGTGTCGCCCTGGAAGTGCGCGACGCCGCTCCGCCGGTTGTGGGTGTCGGCGCCGCCCAGCTCCTCCTGCGTGACGTCCTCGTGGGTGACGGTCTTGATGACGTCGGGGCCGGTGATGAACATGTAGCCGCTGCCCTTCACCATGAAGATGAAGTCGGTGATGGCGGGGGAGTAGACCGCGCCCCCGGCGCACGGCCCCATGATGACGGAGAGCTGCGGCACCACGCCCGACGCCAGCACGTTGTGCAGGAAGATGTCGGCGTAGCCCGCGAGGCTCACCACGCCCTCCTGGATGCGCGCGCCGCCCGAGTCGGTGAGGCCGATCACGGGGGCGCCGGTCTTCATCGCCAGCTCCATGATCTTGACGATCTTCTCGGCGACGGTGCCCGACAGGCTGCCGCCGAACACGGTCGCGTCCTGCGAGTAGACGAACACCGTCCGGCCGTCGATCGTGCCGTAGCCGGTGACGACGCCGTCGCCCGGAATCTGCTTCTCGCCGGCGCCGAAGTCGGTGCAGCGGTGGACCTTCAGCCGGTCCGTCTCGACGAAGCTGCCGGGGTCGAGGAGGAGGTCGAGGCGCTCGCGAGCGGTGTGCTTCCCCTGGGCGTGGCGGGCGTCGATGCGATCCTGGCCCCCACCGGCCAGCGCCTCCGCGTTGCGGCGTCCCAGCTCGTCGAGAGTGTCCTTGAGTCCCATCGGGGTCGCGCGGCCGCGTGACGCCACCTGCGTAGTATGGGGTCGGGGGAAATACAACGTTGCGACCGACGTGCTCGCGTGCGGCGCCTCCGCAAGGGGGGCCGACCCCGTCGAATTCACCTTGACGCCGCCCGGGACCGCATGTGACGGTGCGCTCCGGGGGGAACGCGCATGGCTTCCGTCGTCCCTGGCCGTGGAATCGTCGTCGCGGGCCTGCTGCTGATCGCCGCCTCGGGCTGGAGCGCCGATACCGCCACCCGGTGCTGTGCGAAACGCCTGCGCCCGAGCGGGCAGAGCGAGCGCCGCATCTTCCGATGCCACGCGGCCGCCGCCGCGCACGGGACGGTGGTCGACGCCGGGTGCGTCGCGGCGGCGGGCGACGCCCTCACCCGCACGTTCGCGCGAACTGGATGCCCGGCGCCGAGCGATGCGGCTCTCGTCCGGGCCGATCTCGAGCGGATCGTCGCCGCGGCGGCGACGGCGCTGCGCCCCACGGTCGCGGCGTCGAAGTGCGCGGCGGGGAAGCTGAAGGCCGCCGGGCGACTCGTCGCGACCGCGGCGCGCGCGTTCGCCCGCGAGGCCCCGCGTCCGGCGGACCGGCTCGCGGAGCTCGATCCCGTCGTCACCGCGCTCCTCGGCGACCTGCGGACCGCGTTCGCGCGTCTCGAATCGCAGGGCCCCTGCCTCACGGCGCACGACGCCGACGCGATCTGGTCGCGGTTGATGGCCGGCGATGCCCCCCCCGTCCCGCCCGACGGGACGCTGCTCGTATCTCTCCGGCTGTGCCCGGCGTGCGGAGATTCGGCGCGCGGCGGTGTCGAGCAATGCGACGGGCTCGATGCGCTCCAATGCAACGGGCCGTGCCGGCCCGACTGCACGTGCCCCACGTGCGGCGACGGCGTCAAGAACCAGACGACCGAGGCGTGCGACGGCGCGGACGCGGCCGCATGCCAGGGACTCTGTCTGCCCGACTGCACCTGCCCTCCGCCCGTGTGCGGCAACGGCATCAAGGAGACCGGCGAGGACTGCGACGGCCCCGGGGCGCTCGGCGCGTGTGGCTCCTCGTGCAACCCCGATTGCACGTGCGGTCCGGCGGTCTGCGGGAACGGCATCGTGGAGCCGCCCGAGCAGTGCGAGGGCACCGTCTGCTACTACGCGGGCGGCCTCGGGGCCACGGAGTGCCGGCCCGACTCGTGCACGTGCTGCGGCTACCCCTGCTACGTCTTCGGTTGCTGCGATCCGGAGGAAACCTGCATGCCGTCGCCGTCCACCGGATACTGCTTCAAGTTCGCCTGCAACCAGAGCCCGTGGTGTGACCATGGGTTCGAGTGCATCGACACCCCGGGGTTCCCGGAACCGACCGGGAAAGTGTGCGCCGGCAGTCCGGGGAACCCCTGCTTCCTGCCGAATTTCACCGGTGGGGTGATCCTGCCGTGCGTCCCACCGGGTGTGTGTCTGGGCGGGGTGTGCTGCCTCCAAGGAGGAGAGGGCTGCTCGGACGCCCGAAGCTGCTGTAGCGGAACGTGCACCGCCGGGACGTGCAGCTGACGTGCCGCGCACGCTCGGCGTGGGCGTCACCACGAAGATGAAGTCGGTTCGGCGGCCCCCCGCGGGTGCGAGGGCGCCGTGGGGCGCTCCCCTCGCTCGGATCCTCGGCCCGGCGCGTGGGATATTCGGCGAATTCCACGCGAAGACCAGGCACGCCGGGCCTGCGGGTGCCGCTCGGGGAGCGCCCCACGGCGCCCTCGCACCCGCCCCCCCGCCGGCCTCGCTACACGGTGCGGACTCTGGCATCTTTCGGCGTTGCCTCGTAGGGAGTGGGGTCCGGAGCCATGGCGAAACGACAGGTGAGAGCGCAGGACGAGACGGCGGCCGAGCAGGGGTCTGCTCCCGTGGTGCCGACGTTGGACGACCCGCTCGCCGAGCCGCCTGCGGCGGCTGGCGACGCGGCGGCGCAGCCCGGGCCCTACGACCTGGCGATCGAGGCCGGGCTGGAGCTGCGGCAGAAGCCGTACGAGGCCTCGTCGACCGTCCAGACGCTTCGGCAGCACGCCAAGGGGCGGATGACGGTGTGGGAGCGGATCGACGTCCTGAAGGACCCCGGGTCGTCGCCGTTCGTGCTGTACCAGAACTGGGGCAAGAACCTGGACGGCGCCTCGATGGTCACGGCGGTGATCGAGATCGAGGGGCGCGAGGTGGCGCTCTACGGCCACGACTTCACGGTGCGCGCGGGCTCGATGGACGCCACCAACGGGCGCAAGCTCGCCAACCTGATCTACCTGGCGGGGAACCGGGGCATCCCGCTGATCGGCATGAACGACAGCGCCGGGGCCTACGTGCCGGCCGGCGTCGGCGGGCTCGACGGGTACTCGGAGGCGTTCACGGCGCTCCGGAAGATCAGCGGCGTCGCGCCGAGCATCATGTGCATGTTCGGGTTCAACGCCGGCGGCGGGTCGTACCTGCCGCGGCAGGGGAGCTTCGTCATCCAGCCGGCCGGGACGTTCTTCGGGCTCACCGGGCCGCAGGTCATCAAGAGCGTGCTGGGCGAGGACGTGACCCCCGACGACCTCGGCGGCCCCAAGGTGCACGGCGCGAGCGGCGTCGCCGACGTGACCGTCGCCGACGAGGTCGCGGCGCTGCGCACGGCGAAGCGGCTGCTGGGCTACCTGCCCAACTCGAACCAGGTGGCGCCGCCTTTCGAGAAGACGTCGGATCCGATCGACCGGAAGACCACCGAGGTCGACACGCTGCTCCGGCGCGCGTTCAACTCGCCTACCGGGTTCAACACGCCGATCGACGTCAGCATCATCGTCGAGCGCATCTGCGACCACGGCGACTACTTCGAGCTCCAGCCCGACCGGGCGCGCAACGCGCTCACCTGCTTCGGGCGGCTCGGCGGCAACGTCGTCGGCTTCGTCGCCAACAACAGCGCGGTCGCGAGCGGGCAGATCGACATCGACGCCGCGTTCAAGATCGCGCGCTTCGTCCGCTTCTGCTCGATCTACAACATCCCGGTGATCTTCATCGAGGACACCACCGGCTTCCTCCCGGGGCGCGATCAGGAGACCCGCGGCATCGTCCAGGCCGGACGCGCGATGCTCGACTCGATCATCGACCTGCGCACGCCGCGCATCCTGCTGATCCTCCGGAACGCCTTCGGCGGCGCCTACGCCGCGTTCAACTCGACGTACGTCGGCGCCGATCTGGTGCTGGCGCTGCCGACGACGCGCGTCGCGGTCATGGGCACCGCCGGCAAGGAGTTCGTCTACAAGGAGGAGCTCAAGCAGGTGCGCACCGAGGTCGCACGGCGGCGAAAGGCCGGCGCGCCCGAGGCCGAGGTCGCCGAGTGGCTGAAGGCCCAGGAGGCGGCGCTCAACCAGCGCTACGAGAAGGAGCTGATGAACCCGAAGGAAGCGCTCAGCCTGGGTTCGATCTCCGAGATCGTCATGCCGGCGGACCTGCGCACGATCCTCGGGCGCAACCTCGACTTCCTCCTCCGGCACTACACGCCCGGCCCGATGCAGTCGGTGCAGCGGGAGTTCCACTGATGCCGACGTCCCCGGCTCCCGAACCGCAGCCGTCCCTCGTCCACCGCGATCGCCGCCTGGCGCGCGCCACGTCCGCGTGGGTGCAGTCGTTCTCCTGCGAGGACATGGGCGTGCTCATCGTCTGCCGCGGCCCGATCCGGAAGGAGGCGCTCGACGTCTTCGCCGAGATGGGGATGACGAACGTCGGCATCCTGCTCTCGGAGAAGGACTCGATCGTCTACCCGCGGGCGCTCTCGCCCGAGCTGCGGCAGCTCGACCCGGCCCACGTCCACGCGGTGCCCGACTACTCGGGCGCGACGAAGGAGGAGCGCCTCGAGCGCGTGCAGCAGATGATCCGCATCTGCCGCGAGCACGGCTACGGCTACGTGTTCGCCGGCTACGGGTTCATGGCGGAGGACGCGGCGTTCGTCGAGACGCTGGAGCAGGCGGGGATCGGGTTCATCGGCCCGTGCTCGCACACCCAGCGCGCGGCCGGCGCCAAGGACGAGGCCAAGCGGACGGCGATCGCGAACGACGTGTCGGTGACGCCGGGCGTGAACGACGCGACCGTGCGCACGCTGCACCGGAAGCACCCCGACCGCGCCGCGCTCGCGAAGCTCGCGCGCGAGCACAAGCTGGACGTGCCGGCGCTGAAGGACGAGAAGGCGCACCTGGACGCGCTCGCGGCGCAGCTCCTGGAGGCCGCGCACCGCAAGCACATCGACCTCTACACGATCGACGAGCT
>Ga0335084_10007135_pt1 | contig 11120 bp, 12 predicted proteins | sample Lox_Sample_44_FD_206721 | JGI IMG/M metagenome (GOLD analysis project Ga0335084, IMG submission 206721) | Soil microbial communities from Loxahatchee National Wildlife Refuge, Florida, United States - Lox_Sample_4.4 | ecosystem: Environmental > Terrestrial > Soil > Wetlands | place: USA...
CGATCCGCACACCCTCCGGCGGAGCGACCTCGGGCGGGTCGAGCTCGATGAGCTCGAGCACCAGCGCCTTCTCCGCCCCGACCTGGACGTAGCCGCGACGCTCGAGGAACGCCCGCGACCTCGAATCGGACTCCCGCACCTCGCCCTGAATCATGTCCTTGCCGAGCTCGCGCGCCCGCCGCGAGACCTCCGCGAGCAGGGAAGAGCCGATACCGCAGCCGCGGTGCTCGGGCACAACCGCGACGTCGCCGCACGCGACGTCCGTCCACGGCTCGACGAAGCCGCGTCCGACCGGCTCTCGGTCGAGTCGCGCGACGAGGTAGACGAGCTGCGGGTACGTCTCCAGGTTGAAGCGCAATGTTTCGTGAAGCGGTTCGTCGCCCGGGTTCACGACACTCGCGACGTGGATCATCGCCTCGAGGTCAGCGTCGGTCTCGGCACGCGTGACGGCGAGCCGCGATAGCTCGTGTTGGCGCATGTGATGTCCTCCTGAGGTGGGTCGGGTGCTACGGCGTGATGCGGTTGTCGGCCATGCACACCACCTCCCTGGCGCCCGCAGGGGCGCGGGCGTGAGACGCCTGGATCCTAAGGTTCGTGGTGATGGGTGTCCACGTGAGGTTGTTCGCGGGCCTGCGCGAGCAGGCCGGCTGGTCGCGGCGGGAAGTCGAAAACGTCGAGCGCGTGCGCGACGTCTGGGCGGCGCTCGGCCTCGGCGACGAGCCGGAGGGCCTGCTCTACGCGGTCAACCGCGAGTACGCGGACCCCGACCAGGAGCTCGGCGACGGCGACGAGGTCGCGCTGATCCCGCCGGTCTCCGGAGGCGCGTTCCGCGTCACCGAGGAGCCGCTCTCGCTCGACGCGGCCGTCGCCGAGGTCGCCGACGAGCAGGCGGGCGCGATCGCGACGTTCACCGGGACGGTCCGGCGGCAGTCACGCGGACGTGAGGTGACGCACCTCGAGTACGAGGCCTACGCGGAGATGGCCGAGGAGGTCATGGCCAAGCTCGCGGCCAACCTCGAGGCGAAGCACGAGCTCTGCCACGTGGCCATCCACCACCGGGTCGGTCGGCTGGAGATCGGCGAGGCCAGCGTCGTGATCGCGGTCTCGGCACCACACCGCCAGGACGCGCTGGCCGCGTGCCGCGAGGCGATCGACACACTCAAGGAGACGGTGCCGCTCTGGAAGAAGGAGCTCTACGAGGGTGGAGAAGAATGGATCGGCCGCGGGTCCTGAGGGTCGCCGTGAACGGCAAGGCACCGCGGGTGACCAGAGCCAGCTGAACCGCAGCTGCCGCGTCGAGGCGGCCCCAGCCGAGCTCCTCGTTCCACGTGTCGCCTGAGGCGCTTCGCTTGAGCACCGACGCGACCTGGCGCGCCGTCAGCCACGGGTTCGCGGCCCAGACCAGCGCGGCCACGCCGGCGACCTCCGGAGCCGAGAACGACGTCCCGCTCGCCCAGCCGTAGAACCCGGGCGATGCCCAGGGAACGTCTGCGTGCGGCCACCCCGCGTCGGCCGACTCCGCCGCGAAGACGTTGAGGCCGGGCGCGGCCAGCGAGAGATACGAGCCGGTGTTGGAGAAGTCGGCGCGTGTGCCGTCCATCTGGGTCGCGCCGACGGCGAGGCCGATCCCGCCTCGGCCGCGCGAGCCGAGCGGCTGCAGCAGCACAGCCGGGTACTGCGGCATGTTGGCCTGCTGGTAGTCGTTTCCGGCCGCGGCCACGATCAGCACGCCGTGCCTGGCGGCGTAGTGGATTGCCCGCCGCTCGATCCGGGAGCTCTGCACACCGCCGATCGAGAGGTTGATGATCTTCGCGCCGTGCTTGACCGCGTAGACGATCGCGGCCGCCTCCTCGACGTCGGTCACGTACCCGTCGGGCTCGATCGCCTGGACGACGAGCAGCTTCGCGTCGCCGCCGAACCCGGACACGCCGACCCCGTTCGTCACGGACCCGGCGGCGAGCGACGACACGAACGTCCCGTGGCCGAGCACGTCGCGCACCCGGTTGGAGCGCGAGAGCACGCTCCACGTCCGCGGCCTCTTGTCGGCGATGTCGGGAGCGCGCAGGTCGGCACCGCTGTCGATCACGGCGATCTTGACGCGTGAGGCCTTGCGCAGGACCCAGTCGGGGACAGCCTCCATGCCGGACGCGTCCCACTGCCACTCCCAGGCGACACCGGGGAGGTAGGTGTCGGCAAGCGCAGGCTCCTCGACCGTGAGCGACCTACGCAGGACGGGTGGATCGCCGACCTGTCGGCTCGACTCGACGACCGCGCTGTGCAGCGACGGAAGCGTGCGGAGGACGCGAACGCCCGAGCGTTCGAGCTCAGCGAGCCGAGCGTGCGAGCCGTACCCGACGATCTGCCGGGTCGCAGGGCTCGAGGCAGGCGAAGCGCTCGGCGCGGCGAGAAGCGCGATTGCGGCCACCGCGCAGAGCGCGCGGAGGACGGCGCTCATTCAGCGGCTATCGACCCCTATCACTCGATCGAGTACCCCGATTCGAGGGATGCGCGTCCCCACGAAACGCTGAAGGTCAGGCCTCGCGCCGAAGTGCTGGCGCAAGCCCTGACCTTCAGGCTGGAGCGGCCACGTCCTCAGCCGACTCGGAAGGACCTCCGCACCGACGGGCGTCCATCGGAGAAGTAGCGATATCGCCCCGGAGCCAGCTTCAAGGTCCAGAGCACCCGGCCCATGAAGCGAATGCCGGTCTTCTTCTTGAAGCCTCCCGGCCCGAGCAGGTGGAAGTTCCCCTTCCTGGACTTATCCACCACCGCGATGACAACCGCTCCGGCTTTCAGCCGACGCACTGCGGTTCCGTCGCTCGCTCGAAGCATGACGCTCCGACTCGGCCCGACGGTCGCGGCTAGAGGTGAATTCGCGGCACCGACCGGCCCCGCGCACACTGCGCCGCAACAGAGCACGAGCAGCATGCCGAGGAAGCCGAGAACGCGCACTCGTCGTATGCCAACGCTGTGGTGCTTCGTCTCCAACGGCCTACGGCGCCTTGTACGCCCAGGTTCCGGTGGTGTTTCCACCAGTTTGCGTGGAGTCGAAGTACAGCGCGGCCCCATCAACGGTGGGGCTTCCGCCGCAGGCGCCTGTTGGGCTTCCGATGCAATGGGAGGTCATCCCGAAGATCCAGCCCTGGTAGATGCAAAGGCGACCGGCTGTGGCCTGGCCGACTCCTGGACAGGTGGCGGTGGCGGTTGTGACGTACTCCTTGGCGGTGGGTGCGGCTGCAAGCTTGGGCACAAACGTGATTCCGGTCACTCCGTATGCGCCGTTCGTTGCGGCCGCTCCGTACACGCCGGTCTCGGTGTCACCGGAGGCGAGCGTCGCTCCGGGGCGCATGTAATGGCTTGCGACGACGCCGCCCAATTGAGCACTGTTCGTGGCGTTGGTCGCGTTCGTGGCGTTGGTGGCTGAGGGCACCGTGCCGAGCGTCGCCTCGTTGATGTCGGCGCCCGTGAGAGCGTTGTCCTTCACCTTGATGCCCGTGACGGCGTTCTTCGCGATCTTCTTGTTGGTCACAGCGTTCTTCTTCAGCTGCTTCGCACCGACGGTGTTCGGCCCGAGAGCGTTGGCGGCGGCAAAGGTCGTGCCGGTCAGCGCGAAGAACAAGGCAACAAGCGCGATCGAATGCCGGCGCATGAAGCGCGTAAACCTTCTGGTCATCTGACGTCCTTTCTGTAGCGAGCGCCCCGACGGCGTGTGGGGATTCTGTCTCGCACACAGGACGACAGCGGGCCGCGGATCCTTCCCTCAGCTGAGCGCGGTCGCGTTCACCACCTCGACCCAGCCGTTGACCCAGTTGTTGTTGTCGAGGTTGCTCGCGCCGTTGTTCTTGACGCAGAACCCGACCGTGAACGTCCCGGCCCCGGGCGCGACGCTCGCGGAGACCGCCAACGGCTGTCTGGCACCAACCAGCGTCTCGAGGTAGTCGACGCCCGCCCAGTTCTGGAGCGTCGAGCTCGTGGACGGCTTGTAGCAGAGGCCATACCAGATGTTCGTGCCGCCGCTCGAGCCGAGCAGTGCTGTCGCCGAGCCCACCAGCCGCTGGCCTGCGGTCGTCGTCACGCTGAGCGTCGGGCCGACGAACACGTAGATGTTCGAGTTGGCGATCGCGGGAGCGATCCCGCCGTTGAGCGCTCCGGTCGCGACCACTCCGGTCGGCCCGGTCGGACCTGCGTGACCAGTCGGGCCGGTCTTGCCCGTCGGCCCTGCCTTACCCGTCGGGCCTGCGAGGCCGTTGGACCCCGTCGCGCCTTTTGCGCCGGCGATCCCCGTCGGGCCCGCCGCGCCACGCGCCCCGGGCGATCCCGGGGCTCCCGCGGCGCCCGGCGAGCCTTGCGCTCCTTGCACCCCCTGCGCTCCGGGAACGCCCTGTGCGCCCCGGGTGCCTCTCAGCGATTTGATCGCCCCGCTCGTCAGCCGGTTCTTTGGGATCGAGTGCGGCGCGATCTGCGACCCCTTGATGACCCCGGCCGCCGCAAAGGACGTTCCGCCCAGCGCGACGAACAACGCGAGCAGACCCAGATGATGACGCCGCATGTACGCGGCGATCCCCCTCAGCATGACGGCTCCCCCTTCGAGTTGACGGCAGTCCCCTTGGGAGGTCACACAGTGAAGCACCATTTCGCCTGCTCTTACAAGGGTCCGGCCGGAGCTACGATGAGGTCGTGAGCCAGCTCTACACACCACCCGAGCTCGAGCCGGAGCCCGAGCCCGAGCTCCGCGGCTACGAGCCGATCCAGCCCGAGCCGGGCTGGAAGAGCCTCGCGCGCAAGCTCTGGGCGCCGTTCGCCGCGATCGGCGCCTTCCTGGCCAAGTTCTGGTACCTCGCGGCCGCGTTGCTCAAGTTCAAGGTCTTCACCGTGGCGGCGACGATGATCGTCTCGGTCGGCGCGTACGCGCTGCTCGGCGGCTGGTGGTTCGGAATCGGGCTCGTCGTGCTGATCTTCATCCACGAGATGGGTCACGTCCTCGAGCTGCGGCGGCAGGGCGTTCCCGCCTCGGCCCCGCTCTTCATCCCGTTCATGGGCGCGGTCGTCGGGATGAAGCAGATGCCGAAGAACGCGTGGCACGAGGCGCAGGTCGCGCTCGCGGGACCGATCCTGGGCACCCTGGGCGCGCTCGCCGTGTGGGGCATCGGGATCTACTACGACTCGAACTTCCTCAAGGCGCTCGCGTTCGTCGGCTTCCTGCTCAATCTCTTCAACCTGCTGCCGATCGTGCCGCTCGACGGGGGACGCGCCGTTGCGGCGCTCCACCCGCTGGTCTGGCTGCTCGGCCTGATCGGGCTCCTGGCGCTGTTGATCTACTCGCCGAACCCGATCCTGCTGATCGTGCTCTTGCTCGGCGCGAGCGAGCTGTGGAACCGCTGGCAGACGCGGAACCACCCCGAGCTGCAGGGCTACTACCGCGTGAAGCCGTGGCAGCGCGCCGTCGTGGCCACGGTCTACCTCGGCCTCGCCGCGTTCCTCGTGCTCGCCATGGAGGCGACGCACGTGCCCCGCAACTTCTAAGTGCAGGACCGTCAGCTCCTCGCGCGCGGCGACGGCGACCTGGCCGGACACGTCGCCCGGATCGCCGAGGAGTTCCGCGAGGGGTTCATCGCCGTCGAGCGCATCCGCGGCCCGGCGATCACGATCTTCGGCTCGGCACGAGTCGTCGAGGGCGACGCGGCGTACGAGGAGGCGAGAGCCGTGGCTCGGAAGCTCGCCGAGGCGGGATTCGCGATCGTCACCGGGGGCGGGCCGGGCGCGATGGAGGGCGCGAACCGGGGCGCGCAGGAAGGCGGCGGGATCTCGGTCGGCTTCAACATCGAGCTGCCGCACGAGCAGCACGAGAACCCGTACCTCGACATCGCGATGACGTTCGACCACTTCTACGTCCGCAAGACGATGTTCGTGAAGGCGGCCGAAGGGTTCGTCATCTTCCCGGGCGGCTTCGGCACGCTCGACGAGCTGTTCGAGTCGCTCACCCTGATCCAGACCGGCAAGGTGCTCCATTTCCCGGTCGTGCTCTACGACACCGACTACTGGCGCCCGATGCTGGAATGGATCGACGCGCGCCTGCTCGCAGAGCGAATGGTCTCACCCGAGGACGTCGCGCTCCTGCAGCTGACCGACGACCCGGACGAGGCGGTGGCGCTGATCCTCGAGGGCTGCAGGCGTCAGGCCGCCGAGGCGGCGAGAGAGGCCGCGAAGGCCAAGTAGCTCGACGCGCCCGACGACGGCAGGACGTCGATCGAGGTGCTCTGCATCGTCAGGCCCTTCGAGTCGGTCGCGGTGACCGTCTGCTTCCCGGCCGTGCGCATGATCACGCCGTCGAAGACGTGCTGCGCGGCATCGGTCTGCACGTACGTGTACGCGCCCGGCAGCGTCGCCTTCGGGTCGCTGCTCTTCAGAGAGGCGCTCGTGCCCGCGTACGGGTAGGCGTTGTTGCCGTAGGCGTCGACCGCGCGAACCGTCACCCCGAAGGGGACGCCCACGGTCGCGACGCTCGTCACGCCGACGAACAGCGACGACGCGGGGCCTCCGCGAACCTTGACGATCGGCTGCTTCCTGCGGCCGAGCGGCTTGAACTTCGCCTTCTTGCCGGCCTTGGACGAGCGCGTGCGCGCGAGGAAGATGTAACCGTCGGCGGCGATCTCCGGCGCGGTCGCCTTGTGGAAGAGCAGCTCGAAGCTCTGGCGCCGTCCGCATGACGTCGTGATCGTGATCCGACGCACCTTGACCGAGGCGATCTTCGTCGCGCGACCGCACGTTCCGCGCCTGAGCTCGACATGACCGGGGGCCGCCGCGTTCGTGCGCTGCGGGAACGTCCACCCGCGCGGAAAGTCCACGATCGTCTGCCCCTTCAGCGACGACGAGTCCGCGACGAACGTGAACGTCAGCTCGTTGTTCGTCGAGCCGGCAGTGACGATCGTCGGAGTCACCGTCATCCTCCCGATCCCGCTCGGAGACGACGCCTCGACCGTGGCGGCAGGAAGCGCGAGCACGCCCAGCAGGGCGGCCAGCGCGAACATGAGTGCTCTCGTCGTCGTTCCCATCACCGACCCCTCAGCGCGGAAGCGCGAACCCGAAGTTAAGCAGCAGGCGCGCGTCGCGGTAAGGGTCCGTCGAGTGCAGCATGACCGCGATCAGGCTGCGGCCGCCGCGCCGCGCGGAGGCGACGAGGCAGTGCCCCGCGAGCGTCGTCCAGCCGGTCTTGACGCCGTTTGCGCCGCGGTACGAGCCGAGCAGCTGGTTCTTGTTGAGGTAGACCTTCCCGTAGGTCGGCGCCGTCCAGGGGACGCGGGCGATCCGGGTGTCGACGATCCTGCGGAAGCGCGGATCGCGCATCGCGTAGCGGGCCATCGCGGCGAGATCCCACGCGCTCGAGTGGTTGCCCTTGTCGACCACGCCGCTGACGGAGGTGAAGTGCGTGTCCGGCAGACCGAGCTCGCGCGCCTTCTCGTTCATCAGCTTCGTGAACGCGCGGCCCGACCCGGCCACGGCGTGCGCGAGCGTGAGCGCGTCGTCGTTCCCGGAGAAGATGAGCAGCCCGTCGAGGAGCTTCCAGACCGGAACGTGCTCGCCGCCGCGCAGGCCCTCGCGCACGAGCGGCATCCGGGCAGCCGCGACCGGGACCGTCACGACCTGATCCAGCGAGAGCCGCTCGAGGACGATCGTCGCGGTCATGATCTTGGTCGTCGAGGCGATCGGCAGCGGAACGTGTGGCCGCTTCTCCCAGAGGACCGTTCCGTCGTCGCCGTCGACGAGGATCGCCGTGCTGGCGGTCACGCTCGGGAAGCCCTCGCGCGGTGGAGTCGGCGCTGCGAGGAGCCGCACCGGCTTGGGCGCGGGCGTGGGTACGGGCGCGTGCGTCTTCGGCGCTGCAGCCGCCGAGGCGGTGTGACCGTGGAAGTGGCGGAAGCCGAAGAAGCCCGCCGCGGCGAGTGCGAGCAGGACGACGAGCAGGACGATCAGGCCTCGCCGCCGGGACCGCCGGCGACGCCGAACCGGCGTGAGCACTGGATACGACACCGGCGAACGAGTGTACTCAGGAGGGCCGTAGACTTGGACGAATGCGCCTTCGCGACCTTCCGTCCGTGGACGATCTCGCCCGGGACGAGCGTCTGGCGGGCGAGCCACCTGCGCTCGCCGTCGAGGCTGCGCGGACGGCCCTCTCGCGCGCGCGTGAAGAGATCAAGGCGGGCCACGACCCGGGCGACCTCGGCGAGCGGGCGGTCGCGGAGCTCGCTGCGGCCCGAACGCCGAGCCTGCGCCGGGCCCTGAACGCGACCGGGGTGATCGTCCACACGAACCTCGGCCGCGCCCCGCTCGCGGAGGCCGCGCTCGAGCGGGCGCTCGAGATCGGCGGCGGGTACTCGAACCTCGAGTACGACCTCGCGGCGGGTGGGCGCGGCTCCCGTCAGGACCACGTGGCCGCGATCCTGCGCCGCTTGACCGGCGCCGAGGCCGCGCTCGTCGTCAACAACAATGCGGCCGCGGTCATGCTCGCCCTGGCCGCGCTCGCCGAGGGCCGCGAGGTGCTCGTCTCGCGCGGTGAGCTGATCGAGATCGGAGACGGCTTTCGGATTCCCGACGTGCTTGCGCGATCCGGAGCCCGGCTACGCGAGGTCGGGACGACGAACCGCACGCGCGCCGCGGACTACGAACGAGCGATCGGCGCCGAGACCGCGGTGCTACTGCGGGTGCACCAGTCGAACTTCCGCGTCGTCGGCTTCACCGAGCTGCCGAGCCTCGAGGAGCTGGCCGCCGTCGCCAAGCGCCACGATCTTCCACTCGTCGACGACCTCGGCTCCGGGGCGCTCTTCCTTAGTAACAGTCTGTTACTAAGTGACGAGCCGACCGCCCACGAAAACCTCGTGGCAGGGGCTGATCTCGTGTGCTTCTCCGGGGACAAGCTGCTCGGTGGGCCTCAGGCGGGGATCGTGGTCGGGAACGCCGAGGTGGTCGAAAAGCTCCGCCGCCATCCGCTCCAGCGAGCGCTGCGGGCGGACAAGCTGACGCTCGCGGCCCTCGAGGGAACGCTCGCCCTCTATCTCGATCCCGAGCTGGCCGCGCGGGAGGTCCCCGTGCTGCGGATGCTGCAGGAGCCGATCGACGCGATCCACGCCCGGGCCGAGCGTCTGGCCGAGGCCGTCGGCGGCGAGGTCGAGGAGACGGTTGGACGCGTGGGCGGCGGCGCGCTGCCGCTCGCGGAGCTGCCGAGCTTCGCCTGCGCAGTCGAGGAGGACCTCGCCGCGCCCCTGCGCGCGGGCGACCCGCCCGTGATCGGCGTCATCCGCGACGGCCGCCTCCTGCTCGACTGCCGCACGCTGACCGACACTGAGGCCGACGAGGTGGCCGCGGCGGTCGCCTCCGCGCGCCGATGACCGAGATCTCTTCCCACGAGCAGATCTGGACGCTCATGAACGGCGCGCTCGCGACGCGCGCGCTCGCGCTCGTGGCCGAGCTCCGGGTCGCGGAGGCGCTGGCCGACGGACCTCGCCCCGTGGCCGAGGTCGCCGAGGAGGTCGGCGCGAGCCCGGACGCACTCCACCGGCTGCTGCGGGCGCTCGCGAGCGAGGGCGTCTTCGCCGAGCGCGACCCCGGGGTCTTCGCGAACACGGACGCATCCGAGCTGCTTCGAAGTGACTCCGCCTGGGGCGACTTCGCGCATCTGTTCGGCGGCGTCTGGTACCGGACGATGGGCGAGCTCGACGCGACCGGCGGGCCGTCCTTCATGCGAGCGCTCGGAACCGACTTCTGGAGCTGGCTCGCCGCCCATCCCGACGAGCGCGCCGCGTTCGACCGCTCGATGCAGCAGGGCATGGAGCCGCGCGTCGAGCGGCTGGCCGCGCTCGACTGGCGCGAGGGCGAAACGGTCGTCGACGTCGGCGGCGGGAACGGCTCGACGCTCGCGCTGCTCCTGCGCCTGCGGCCCGAGCTGCGGGGAATCGTGTTCGACCTGCCCGAGACCGTCCGCGACGAGGAGGCGCTCGGCGAGCGGATCGAGTTCGTCGAGGGAAGCTTCTTCGAGCGCGTCCCGGAAGGCGACGCCTACATCCTCAGCGGGATCCTCCACGACTGGAACGACGAGCAGGCGGCCGCGATCCTCCGCACGATCCACACGGCCGCCCCGCCCGACGCGCGCCTGCTGATCGTCGACGGCGTCGTCGAGTCGGGGAACGAGCCCGATGGAACGAAGTGGCTCGACCTGCTCATGCTGGCGCTGCTCGACGGCCGGGAGCGGGACGAGCCGCAGTGGCGCGAGCTGCTCGCGGCCGGCGGCTTCGAGCCGATCGACATCCGCGACGGGCTGATCCAGGCCGTCCCCGCCTGATGGAGGTGACCGCGGTCGAGGACCCGGCCGCGCGCTCGGACCTCTGCCGAACGATCCTCGAGGCGCTTCCCGACTGGTTCGGAATTCCGGAGGCCGTCGACCGCTACATCCGTGACGTGGCGGACCTCCCGACGTTCGCGGTGGGGAGCGACGCGTTCCTCGCGCTCAAGCTCCACAGCGAGGCCGCAGCGGAGATCTACGTGATGGGCGTTCTGCCCGCGAGCCAGGGCCGGGGCATGGGCACTGCGCTCGTCGAGGCCGCCCAGGAGTACCTCCGCGAGCGCGGGATCGAGTTCCTCCAGGTGAAAACGCTCGGGCCATCGGATCCGGACCCGGAGTACGCGCGCACGCGCCACTTCTACGAGACCCAAGGCTTCCGTCCGCTGGAGGAGCTGACCCAGATCTGGGACGAGGACAACCCCTGCCTGATCATGGTCAAGTCCCTGCGCTGATGGCCCTGACCGTCGGGACAGCCGGCCACATCGACCACGGCAAGACCTGGCTCGTGCGCGCGCTGACCGGGAAGGACACGGACCGGCTGCCCGAGGAGCAGGAGCGCGGGATCTCGATCGAGCTCGGCTACGCGCCTCTGGAGCTGCCGAACGGGCAGCAGTTGTCGCTCGTGGACGTCCCCGGACACGAGCGGTTCGTGCGGACGATGGTCGCCGGCGCGACCGGGATCGACCTCTTCCTGCTCGTGATCGACGCGGGCGAGGGCGCGCGGCCGCAGACGCACGAGCACCTTGCGATCCTGCGGCTGCTCGGTGTCGAGCACGGGGTCGTCGCG
>Ga0335084_10007137_pt1 | contig 11120 bp, 10 predicted proteins | sample Lox_Sample_44_FD_206721 | JGI IMG/M metagenome (GOLD analysis project Ga0335084, IMG submission 206721) | Soil microbial communities from Loxahatchee National Wildlife Refuge, Florida, United States - Lox_Sample_4.4 | ecosystem: Environmental > Terrestrial > Soil > Wetlands | place: USA...
CCAGTGGGCGTGACTCGGGTAGCCGAGCAGCTGCGCGCGCTCGGCGCGCAGCCGCAGGATCTCGCTGATCGTGGCGTTGTTGTCGTGCGCGTCGCCGTTGTCGCCGCGGCTGACGAAGGTCCGCCAGACCTTCTCGCGCAGGTCGCGCCGCGCGGAGTACTCGAGAAAGGGCTCGACGCTCGAGCGCGTGTTCAGCACGGCGCCCCTGGCCTTGATGCCGCGCGTCTCGGCGCCGGCGGCGAGCGCGGCGCGCGTCGACTCGGGCAGGCCCGCGAAGTCCGCCTCGTCGTCGAGCGCGAGCCAGTGCTCGTTCTCGTCGGCGAGCAGATTCTGCGAGAAGCGGGTGTAGTGCGCGGCCAGCGCCTGGTTGAGTTCCGACAGCCGCGCCTTCGCCGCGCCGTCGAGCTTGGCGCCGGCGCGGACGAAGCCGCTGTAGATCACCCAGGTCAGGCGCTGCTGCTCGGCCGTGAGGCCGCTCGTGTCGCGCGCGGCGTAGACGGCGGCGATTCGGGCGAACAGCGCCGCATTCTGCGTGATCCGGTCCGAGTGCGCGGCGATCAGCGGCGCGGTCTCGGTCTCGATCGCCTGCACGTCCTTGTCGTTGAGTGTCGCGGTGTAGACGCCGAAGATGCGCCCGACGCGGCCGAAGCTGCGCCCGGCGCGCTCGAGTGCCGCGATCGTGTTGTCGAAGGTCGCCGCGTCGGCACTGCCGGCGATCTGCTCGACCTCGGCGAGCTCCTCGGCCATCGCGGCGAGCAGCGCCGGCTTGAAGTCCGCGACCCGCACGCGATCGAAGGGCGGGATGCCGCCATACGGCCCGCTCCAGGGCGCGAGCAGCGGATTCGGCGCGGCCGCTGCGCCCGGCGCCGCAGCGGCCGCGGGTGCGCAAGTCAGGATCGTGGTGAGGGTCATCGTCAGCCCCAGGAGCGGGCGCAGGGTGGGATGCAGCATTCTAGCCGGCCTCGGCGCGCGCGCAGGGCGCGCATCATACCCGCTCGAGCGCTCCCGCGAGCAGCCAGCCCTTGAGCCAGCCCGCGGCGCTGGCCGCTGCCGTGGCCTCGTCCGCGCGCGTCGCGGCGAGCGCCTCGCAGAGCTCGCCGAAGGTCGCGCCGCCGAGCAGCCGGTCGAGCGCGGCCGCCTCGTCGTCCGGCAGCGACCGGAACTCCGTGTCGAGCGCGGGTCGCAGGATCAGCCATTCGACCGTCGCGCTGCGTGCCGCCGCCGGCTCCGAGAGCGGTGTCCCGGCGCTGCCGGCCGCGCCGGCCGCGGTCGCGGCCCGCCACACGGCGACGGCGTTGGTGCGGGTCGTGAGCCGGCCGAGGCCCGGCACGCCGCGAAAGCGGAGCCCCGGCCAGTCGGGCGGCGCGACGTCGGCGAGCCCGGCCGGGCCGGTGGCCGCCCCCGGCGCCGCGTCGAAGGCGGCGGCGAGGCGCCATTCGAAGGCGGCGAGCTCGGCGCGCATCTCGTCCTCGAGGTCGCGGGCGCCCGCCGCGAGGTGTGCCGCCAGCTCCCCGCCGTAGTCGCGGATCGAGCGGTGCCGCGACGGCGTCGTCGCGATGAATGCGCCCACCCGCTCGGCGAAGCCCTCGCGCCCCGCGCGTGCGGCGAGCGCCGGGTACTGCGCCGCGAGCGCCTCGCTGAGCCGCAGGCGATAGGCCTCGACGTAGATCTGCCAGCGCTCGGCAGCCGGCGGTGCGACCGCGGCCGCGAGCGCCGGCGGCAGCGGGCCGCCCGTCAGGACGTGCCGCTGGACCGCGCGCTCGAGCTCGGTGAGGGTCATCAGGCCGCCTCGCTCAGGGCGTGCTGCGCGACCGTGCGGGCGCGGTCGAGCTCGGCGAGGAGTTCCTCGAGCGGCGGGATGTTGTCGTCGCGCTCGAGCAGCGTGCTGAGCGGGCCGAAGCGGCGCAGCGCATGCGCGTACAGCTCCCAGACCTCGTCGCGGACCGGCGCATCGTGCGTATCGATGACATGCGTGCCGAGGTCGAGGTGCCCGGCGAGATGGAACTGCTGCACCGCTGCGACCGGCACGCCGTCGAGGAAGTCGCGCGGCTCGAAGCCGTGGTTGCGGCTGCTGACGTAGACGTTGTTGACGTCGAGCAGCAGCCGGCAGCCGGTGCGCGCGGCGAGTGCGGCGAGGAATTCCCACTCGCTCATCGCCGAGCCCGTGTAACTGACGTAGCTCGAGACGTTCTCGATCACCAGCGGCCGCGCGAGCAGTTCCTGGACGCGGTCGATCCGCGGGCAGAGGTGCGCGAGCGCCTCCTCGGTGTACGGCAGCGGCATGAGATCGTGCAGGTTGCTGCCGTCGGTGCCGGTCCAGCAGAGGTGATCGGAGATCCACTCGGGCTCGCAGCGCGCCGCCAGCCGGCGGACCGACGCGAGGTAGGCGAGGTCGAGCGGCGCGGTGCTGCCGATCGACAGCGAGACGCCGTGCATGACCACGGGATAGCGGGCGCGGATCGCGTCCAGGTGGTGCAGCGGCCGGCCGCCGCCGACGAGGTAGTTCTCGGTGATGATCTCGAACCAGTCGACGGCCGGCCACGTCTCGAGGATCGCGGCGTAGTGCGGCGGTCGCAGGCCGAGGCCGAAGCCGAGGGCAGGTCGCATGGCGGCGGCGGACTCCGTGGCGGTCCGAGCGGGGCGCGGCGGCTTGCCGCCGCGCCCGCCGATTCTACTTCTTGGAGAGCTTGGCCTTCGCGGCATCGCAATCGGCCTTGCTGAGCTGCAGGAAGCCCTGGCCCTTGCACTTGTTCTGCCCCTGGCACGAGTTGTGGGCCGTCGCGCAGGCCGAGGTGCCCTTGCAGGAATTGACCCCCTCGCACTTGATCTTCGCCTCCTCGGCGCCGGCGACCGGGGCCGCGATCGTCGAGAACAGCAGGGCGGCGGCGGTGGCGATCGCGGCGCCGGTGACGTTGGTCTTCATGAATCAATACCTCTATATGAATGGCTGGGTGGAGCACTGCAGGGACCGGCGGCGACGGGCCCGCTCCGTGGAGCGGGCCCGGGCGATCCGCCGCGCCGGTCCCCGCGGAGCGGCGGATCGCCGTGTGCTCGGCAGCGCGGCTACGCGCCCGGCTGCTGCACCGCGCGGCGCGCGGCGCCGCGCCCCGGGCCGGCCAGCAGGCCGTCCAGCGACCAGCGGCCGGGACCGTGCACGGCGAGCAGCAGCAGCATGAAGCCCCACAGCACGTGCTGGCCGACGGCGGCCTCGAATCCGTCCTGCAGCAGCACGTGGCGGTAGGAGATGAACGCGAGCGCGTTCACGGCGAACAGCCCGAGCGCCGCGCCGCGGCCGACGAGCCCCAGGATCACGAGCGCGCCGAACAGGAGCTCGCCACCCGCGCCGGCGTAGGCGGCGAGCTGCGGCGGCAGCAGCGGCACGTGGTACTCGGTCTCGAACAGCGACAGCGTCTGCCCCCAGTCGCCGACCTTGAGCGCGCCGGACTTGACGAACACCCAGCCGACGTACAGGCGGGTGGCGAGCGCGAACGGCGCGGCCAGGGGACCGGCGAGGGTCGCCAGACGCTGCTCGAGCGCGGCGGGCTGCTGCCTCACGTTCATTCGCGATCCTTGCCTCGCGGCGGGTGGCGGCGCCGGGTCCGGGCGCACCCCGAACTAGACCGGCCCACTGCGCGACTTCTTACACGGCTGCCGCGGCGAGCGCGAGAGCGGCGCATGCTGCGCCGCGACAGCGCCCGGCCCGGCGCCCGCGCCGTGTAGGATTCGCGCGGGGCGGCGGATGCCGCTCCCGGTAATAAGCCAGCCCGAGGACCGGTCTTCGTCCATGAGCGAGTCCGTTTCCACGCCGGACCAGAAGCTGCGGTTCGAGGCCGTGTGCGGCCGGCTGCGGCCGGACCTCTACCGGTTCGCGTTCTGGCTGGCGCGCGACCGGTCGGTCGCCGAGGACGTGGTGCAGGACACGCTGCTGCGCGCCTGGCGCTCGTTCGACAGCCTGGGCGATGCGGCGGCGGCGCGGCCGTGGTTGCTGACGATCGCGCGGCGCGAGTTCGCGCGGCGCTTCGAGCGCAAGAGCCTCGAGACGGTCGACGTCGACGACCTCGCCGAGCTCGAGGATCCGGCGCTCGCGGCCGAGAACTCGCAGGAGGTCCTCGACCTGCGGGCCGCGATCTTCGCGCTCGAGCGCGACTACCGCGAGCCGCTGGTTCTGCAGGTGCTGATGGGCTATTCGACCGAAGAGATCGCGACGCACATGGAGCTGACCCCCGGCGCGGTACTGACGCGCCTGTTTCGCGCCCGCCAGAAACTGAAGGCCGCCGTGCTCGGCGAAGCGGAGGAGCCGTGAACTGCCTCGACGTCCGCCGCGCGCTCGGCGCCGAGCCCGGCCGGCGCACGCCCGAGCTGACCGCGCACCTCGCCGAGTGCAGCGCCTGCGCCGCCTACGCGGCCGAGCTGGCCCGGCTCGAGGCGACGCTGCGCCGGGCGCTCGAGGTGCCCGTGCCGCCGGCGGCGGCGCGGCCGGCGGGCGCCGCGGCGGGCGGCGCGGCGGGCGGCGCGGCGCGGCCGCGGACCCGCTGGTACGCGCTCGCGGCATCGCTGGCCGGCGCGGCGCTTCTGTCGGCTGCGCTCTGGTCGCTCTACCCGCGCGAGGCGCTGGCAACGGCGCTGGTCGAACACATGGCGCACGAGCCGCAGTCGCGGCGGCGCAGCGAGGTGGCGGTGGCGCCGGCTGCGCTCGCCGCCGTGCTGCGGCGCTCCGGGGTCGCGCTCGCGCCGGATGCGCCGTTCGTCAGCTACGCGCAGAGCTGCTGGTTCCGCGGCCGGTACGTGCCGCATCTGGTGGTGCAGACGCCGGACGGCCCGATGACGGTGATGGTCCTGCCGCACGAGCGCGTCGCGACGCCGGCGCTGCTGGACGAGGGCGGCTACCGCGTGATGATCGTGCCGGCCGCGCACGGCGCGATCGCGGTGCTCGCTCAGGGGCCGGTCGCGGCCACCCGTATCGAGGAAATCGTCGCGCGCGTCGCGGCGGCGGTGCGCTTCACCGGCTGAGCCGCGCGCCGGCACGGCGCCTCGCCCTGGTCGCGGACCTCGCCGCCGCTGGTGCGAAACGTCCAGTAGTAGCGGTCGCGTTCGAGGCGCAGCTCGAGCACGCCGTACTCGCGTGCGAACGCGCGGTGGCGCGCGGACCACGACAGGTCCCGCAGGCGCGCGCCGCCGGTGCCGACGACGAACTCGCGGATGCCCGCCGCGCGCGCCGCGCCGTCCGCGTCAAGCGGCTCGAAGGCCTCGTAGAAGTGCTCGTGACCGCTCAGCACGAGGTCGGCGCCGGCGGCGTCGAGCGCCGCCCAGGCCGGCTTCATCCGCGCGCCGTCGCCGCGGTGCAGCCCGGTCGAGAACAGCGCGCGGTGCCAGAGCGCGATCACGCAGCGCCCGTCGCCCGCGATCGCGGCCAGCTCGCGGTCGAGCCACGCCTGCTGGCGCGCAAGCGCCCGGTCCGCGAGTTCGCTGTCGAGGCCGATCAGCCACCAGTCGCCGAGCGGCGCCCGAAAGTAGGTCCGCCGTCCGTTGCGTGCGCCGAAGTAGGCGAGGAAATCGCTGGCGCTGCCGGCGACGTAGTCGTGATTCCCGGGCACCGCATAGGTCGAGGAGCGGAACCGCCCCCAGGTCGGGCCGTAGCACGCCTCGAGCGTCGCGCGGTCGGCCAGCGGGTAGGCCGCGTCGCCGAGCACGAGCACCGGCGCGCCGTCGCTGATCAGCCGTGCGGTCTGCGCGGCGGGGCTCGCGGCGGGGTCCGCGTCCTGGCATTCGGCAATGTCGCCGGCGGCGTAGACCGTGACGTCGGCGATCGCCGCCGGCGCGAGCCACGCCCCGAGCAGGCCCGCCAGGCAGCATAGCGCCACCCGGCGCAGCGGCCAGCCCGTCGCGCCGAGCGCGGCGCCGTCGGCGATCCCGCGCGCCTGCATCTAGGCCCCGGGCGCGGCCGGCGCCGCAGGCAACAGCCGCGCGCGGCGCCAGCCGCCGAAGCGGTAGTACGCGATCGCGAGCGTGGCCGCGACCAGCGAGGCGAGCGGGAAGCTGTACCAGATCGCGTCGGCGCCGAGACGGGGCAGCAGCAGGTTGGCGAACGGCATCCGCACGACCCACAGGGCGAGGAACAGCACGACCACCGGCGCCATGACCGCGCCGGTGGACCGCACCACGCCGAACAGCACCATCGAGATGCCGAAGGTCACGAACGACGGCGCCACGACCAGGTTGACGTGCCGGGCGATCTCGACCGCGTGGCCCGCCGGCAGGAACAGGCGCAGCGCGTACGCGTCGATCGCGATCAGCAGCACGACGCTCGACCCGGTCGCGAGGCACACGAACCAGAGGCCGGTCCGGGCCGTGCGCGCGACGCGGTCCCAGCGGCCAGCGCCGACGTTCTGCGCCGCCATCGACGAGACCGCGGCACCGAGCGCGAAGGCCGGCATCTGCACGTAGTTCCACAGCTGCCACGCCGCGCCGTAGGCGGCCGCCGTGTCCGAGCCGAAGCGATTGACGAGCGTGATCATCGCGACCGCGTTGGCCGAGATCACCACCATCTGCAGTCCCATCGGCAGCCCCTTGCGCAGCAGCGTGGCGATGATCTGTCCGTCAAAGCGCAAGAGCGCGAGCTCGCCGCCGCGCAGGCACAGCGGGTTGCGGGTGCGGTACAGGTACGCGACCAGCGCGCCGAAGCTGATCGCGTTCGCGACCAGGGTCGCAAGCGCGGAACCCGCGATGCCGAGCCGCGGCACCGGCCCGAGGCCGAAGATGAACAGCGGATTCAGCCCGATGTCGAGGCCAACCGACAGCAGCAGGAAGCGGAACGGCGTGCGCGAGTCGCCGGCGCCGCGCAGCACCGCCATCACGTAGGTGTAGAGGTACAGGAACGGCAGCGCGGCGAAGATGATCCGCAGGTAGGAGCGCGCAAAGGGCACGGCGTCCGCCGGCGTGCGCATCGCCGCGAGCAGCGCGTCGGCGGCGAGCGCGCCGACCAGCGCGAGCGCGAGCGCGACCGCGCCGAAGAACGCCGCGCTGGCGCCGACGACGCGCCGTGCCTCGGCCAGGCGCTGCGCGCCGACGTGCTGCGCGACCAGGATCGTCGCCGCCATCGCGACGCCGAAGGCGCCGCCGAGCAGCAGGAACAGCACGGTGTTGGCGTTGGAAGTCGCCGTCAGCGCCGCCTCGCCGAGGAACTTGCCGACCCAGACCGCGTTCACCGAGCCGTTCAGCGACTGCAGCACGTTGCCGAGCAGGATCGGCAGCGCGAAGGTGAACAGCGTCCGCGCGATCGGTCCCTCGGTCAGGGCGGTCGGCGGCGGCCTCATGCGGCAGGGTCGACGAGGAGCACGGTCTTACCGACCGTCCGCCCCGCCTTGAGTTCCAGCAGGGCGGCGCGCGCGGCGGTGAACGGGTGGCGCGCGCCGACGTGCGGTGCGGGCAGCGCGAGCGCGGCGAGCGCGCCGTAGGCCTCGGGCACGCGCTCGACCGCCTCCCACAGCCAGATCAGGTTGAAGGCGAGCAGGCCGCGGTTCTGCGAGATCATCGCGAGCGGATCGAGGCGCGGTCGCCTGAGCCAGCGCCAGGCGAGCCGCGCCCAGCCGCGCCGCGTGCCGGAGGGCATGAAGTCGGCCGCCCCGTAGAGCACGTAACGGCCCTCCGGCGCGAGCCGCGCGAACGCCGGCCGGAAGCCGTGGCCGAGGACCGCGTCGAAGACGACGTCGAAGCCGCGCGCTCCGTGCGCGGCGAGTGCGGCGTCGAGGCGCGCGGCGTAGCCGCGCCGCTCGCGCAGCACGAGGCTCGCGGGCGCGAGCCGCTGGTGCGCGGCGAGGAACTCGAGCTTCGCGCCGCTGCCGACCACCGCGACCGGGCGCGCGCCGAGGCGGGCCAGCAGCGCGAGCGCCTGCAGGCCGACGCCGCCCGCCGCCGACTGCACGAGCACGACGGAGCCCTCGCGCACCGCGCCGAGCCGCACCAGGCCGTACCAGGCGGTCAGCGCCTGCACCGGGAATGCCGCCCCGGCCGCGAAGGACCAGCCGGGCGGCAGCGGCGCGAGGTAGCGCGCATCGACGTTGACCGCCGTCGCGTAGCCGCCGAAGCGCGTCAGCACGATGACCCGGTCGCCGACCGCAGGCGCCGCGCGGCCGGCGAGCGGCGGGCCGAGGGCCTCGACGACGCCGGCGGCCTCGAGACCGGGTACGAAACTGCCGCGCGGGGTCGCAGAATAGAGCCCGAGACAGGCGAAGGCGTCGGCGAAGTTCAGGCCGACGGCGCGCACCGCGATGCGCGCCTCGCCCGGGCCGGGCGGATCGAGCCGCTCCTCGACCAGCCGCAGGCGGTCGAGCGAACCCGCGCGATCGATGCGCCATGCGGCGCGGTGGCTTTGCATGGGATCATAGTAACTGCATGACGGATCCAATTGCTCGGACGGCCGCCGCGCCGCCACCGGCCCGGCAATGGCGACGCTGGCTCGGGCCGTCGCTGTCGGTGCTGGTGTTCCTGGTCGTCGCCGCGGTGCTGCGCCACGTGCTCGGCAGCTACCGGCTGCACGATGTGCTGGCGGAGCTGCGCGCGATCCCCGCGCGCGCGCTCGCGGGCGCCGCGCTGCTCACGGCCGGCAGCTACCTGATGCTGACGCTGTACGACTGGCTCGGTGTCCGGTACGTCGACAAGCCGGTGTCGTACGCGCGCACCGCGCTGACCTCGTTCATCGCCTACGCCTTCGGTCACAACCTCAGCCTCGCGGCGTTCACCGGCGCCGCGGTTCGCTACCGGCTGTACTCGTCCGAAGGGCTGACCGCCGTCGACGTCGCGACGATCGTCTCGATGTGCGCGCTGACGACGGCGATCGGCGTCAGCGTGCTGGCCGGTGGCGCGCTGCTGCTCGCGGTGCCGGGCGCCTCGGCGCTGCACCTCGGTCACGTCTGGTCGCGGCTCATGGGCCTCGTGCTGCTCGGCTGGGTGCTCGCCTACGTCGCCTGGGCGAGCCGCGCGCGCGAGTCGGTCGCGATCGGGGCGTGGGCGCTCAAGCCGCCGGGCGCGCCGATCGCCGTGGCCCAGGTCGCGGTCGCGGTCACGGACCTGTCGCTGTCGTCGGGCGTGCTCTACCTGCTGCTGCCGCCGGCGGCGAACACCGACTTCCTGACCTTCGCCGGCATCTATGCGGTCGCGATCGTCGGCGGCATCGCGAGCCAGGTGCCCGGCGGGCTCGGCGTGTTCGAGGCGATCCTGCTGCTCGCCCTGCCGCAGCTGCCGGCGCCGCAGCTGCTCGGGGCGCTGCTCGCCTACCGCGGCATCTACTATCTGGCGCCGCTGATGCTCGCCGCGCTCGCGCTCGCGCTGCAGGAGCTGTATCGGCAGCGGCCGCGCCTCGAGCGCGTCGGCGGCCTCGCCGACACGCTGCTCGCGCCGGTCGCGCCGCAGCTGATCGGCGTGCTGGTGTTCGTGGCCGGCACCATCCTGCTCCTCTCGGGGGCGACGCCGGCGCTCGATGCGCGCCTCGGCAAGCTGGTCGAGGTCGTGCCGCTGCCGTTGCTCGAACTGTCGCACCTCGCGGGCAGCGTCATCGGCGTCGGCCTGCTGATCCTCGCGCGCGCGCTGTTCCGGCGCGTCGCGGCCGCCTACCACGTGACGTTCTGGCTGCTCGTCGCCGGCATCGTCGCCTCGCTCGGCAAGGGCCTCGACTTCGAGGAGGCGAGCTACCTCGGGCTCGTGCTGCTCGTCATGTGGGGCGCGCGGCGCGCCTTCCACCGTCCGTCGACGATCATGAGCCAGCGCTTCACGCCGGTATGGGTGGCCAGCATCGCCATCATCGTCGTGCTCACGCTCTGGGTCGGCTGGCTGTCGTCGCGGCACGTGCCGTACTCGGGCGACCTGTGGTGGACGATCGCGCTGCACGGTCACGCGCCACGCGTGCTGCGCGCCTCGCTCGCGGTGCTGGTCGTGCTCGCGGCCTTTGTCGGCGCGCAGCTGCTGCGCCCGGCCCCGCCCGAGCCGCACGATCCGGCGACGGTCGATCTCGAACGTGCGCGGCGCGCGCTGGTCGGCTGCGACGCGAGCCTCGCGAACGCGGCGCTCGCCGGCGACAAGCGGCTGCTGTTCCACCCGGGCGGCGACGCCTTCCTGATGTACCAGGTCAGTGGCGGCAGCTGGGTCGCGCTCGGTGATCCGGTCGGCCCCGCGGCGTGCGACGAGGAGCTCGTCTGGGCGTTCCGCGAGCTGGTCGACCGGCGCGGCGCGCGCACGGTCTTCTACCAGGTCAGCAGCCGCTCGCTGCCGCTGTACGTCGACCTCGGGCTGTCGCTCTTGAAGCTCGGCGAGGAGGCCCGCGTGCCGCTCGGCGAGTTCAGCCTCGACGGCAGCGCGCGCGCCGACCTGCGCCAGTCGCGCCGCCGCGCCGAGCGCGACGGCGCGACCTTCGAGGTCGTGGCGCCGGAGGCCTTGCCGCCGCTGCTGCCGCGGCTGCGGCAGATCTCGGACGCCTGGCTCGAGGAGAAGGCGACCGCCGAGAAGGGCTTCTCGCTCGGCGCGTTCGACGAGCGCTATGTGGCCGAATTCCCGGTCGCCATCGTCCGCGCCGAGGGCGACGTGGTCGCGTTCGCGAACCTCTGGCCGACCGGCACGCGCGAGGAGCTCTCGGTCGACCTGATGCGCTTCGGGCCCGACGCGCCGCGCGGCACGATGGACTACCTCTTCATCAAGCTGATGCTGTGGGGCCGCGCCGAGGGCTACCGCTGGTTCAATCTCGGCATGGCGCCGTTGTCGGGTCTCGAGAACCGCGCGCTCGCGCCGCTCTGGCACCGGATGGGCAGCTTCCTGTTCCGCCACGGCGAGTCGTTCTACAACTTCGAGGGCCTGCGGCGCTACAAGGAGAAGTTCGATCCGGTCTGGGAGCCGCGCTACCTCGCCTCGCCCGGCGGCCTGCACCTCGCGCGCGTGCTGCTGGACGTCTCGACGCTGATCTCGGGCGGTCTCAAGGAGCTGATCCGCAAATGACGCGGCTTCGCATCGCGCCCGGCGCGCTCGTCCTCGGTGTCGCGGCGTCCCTCGCGGCGGCCGCCGCGCACGCCGACAGCGCGGCCGCGGCCCCGCCGGCGCAGCCGGCCCGGACGGCGCGCGCATCCCCGCAGCCCGGC
>Ga0335084_10007138_pt1 | contig 11119 bp, 9 predicted proteins | sample Lox_Sample_44_FD_206721 | JGI IMG/M metagenome (GOLD analysis project Ga0335084, IMG submission 206721) | Soil microbial communities from Loxahatchee National Wildlife Refuge, Florida, United States - Lox_Sample_4.4 | ecosystem: Environmental > Terrestrial > Soil > Wetlands | place: USA: Florida...
CTGTTTCATAAACTCCCAGAATTGACCGGGCCCTGCGAGGCCCGGTTTTTTTTTGCCTGCTGATTATTGCGGCTGGTCTTTGCTGCGGGGTGGCTGGATCCGGGTAGGTAGCGCGGAGGGCGCTGTCGCCCCCCGCTGGCACTGCTGGCTAGGGCTACTGCGTCTTCGCGTGCTTGGCGTTCATGAACGCCTTGATTTCCTCCATGGAGACCGTGCCGTCCTTGTCTGTGTCTATGGCTTCGAAGTTCTTGGCTACGCCTGGCATTGCCTTCGCCTCTTCCTTGTCGAGCGTGCCGTCATTGTCGGTGTCCGCTTTCTTGAAAGCGGCCGCGCCGTGCTCGTGCTTGGCCTGCTTCATGAACGCCTTGATCTCGTCCATCGACACGGTACCGTCCTTGTCGGCGTCAATTGCATCGAAGTTCTTCGCTACGCGGGGGAGCGCTTTTGCTTCTTGTTTGTCGAGCGTGCCGTCGTTGTCCTTGTCGGCGGCTTTGAACGCAGCGTCCAGCTTGCCGACGTTGTCCGCGAGCGTGATGCTCGGCGAAGCGAGCACAGCGACGAGGGCGAGGGTCGAACTGAAAAGGCAGGTCTTGAACATGATGGTTTCCTTCAAGTCGTAGAAATAGATACGCCACGGCCTGCCCAACGGCTGATTCCAGCGCGGGCGCCTGTGTCGGGAATTATGACCGATATAGTTCGGGAAGGTTTCTGTGATGTATCGGGAAATTATCCCGATGTACTGGGAATTTATCCCAATTTATTGGGATTTTTTCCCGACAACCGCTTCTTTGGCAAGGATGCTAAACGCGTTTGAAGGGCCGACTCACTTCTTCAAGCTGCGCACGTAGGCGATGATTTTCAGTATCTCGTCCTGACTGATGCGCTTGCTGAACGGCTGCATCGCGCCGGCAGCGCCGCCGTAGATTACTTCGAACATGCCGACGTCGCTCGACACCCGATCGTAAGTGAAGCTGTCACCGATCAGGCTGGGGCCGATGCGGCCGCTGCCGTCCGGCAGGTGGCAGCCTTGACACCAGCTATTGTAGAGCGCTTTGCCCTGCGTTAAAGCGTTGGCGTCGTCGCGATAGCGATTGCGACCCTTAGTGTGGAATTCCTTGACGGCATCGGAGAAGGCCTCCCCAGGCTTCGGCTGGACATTCAGGGGGCTGTCGTCGAATGCGCTGCGAAATTGGATCGGCGCTTGTGCCTGCACACTGACAGAGACGAGCGGCATGACACACGAGAGGAACACCGCGAATCTCGATCGGATCAGGCAACGCATCGGCCGAAGCGGCGACGCCCACGGCGCGATGGCCGCAGGCGTCGCTCGACGAGAACCTAGAGATTATCGAACGCGTGTCTTTGCGGTTTCGGCGCCAGCCGGAACGTCGCTGGCACCGACGACGCGCCACAATGCTCCGGGCGGATTAGAGGTCGCGCCCTTATCGTCGGTGTAGAAGCAGTAGCAATTGACGGCGAGTATCGAGCCATCCTGATCATTGTTGCCGCCCGTGAACTGCAGTGCAGTGTGCAGCAGCTCCTGCATCTGCCACTTTTTCGCCGATTTGTCCCAGCCCACGCCCCAGACTCTGCCCGAGCACCAGTCGCCGGCGATGAACACGCCATCCATGCCGGCGTAATTCGCGACGCCAAGGCCGGTAACAGAGCAACCCCAGCCGTCCTTCAGCTTCGCGGCGCCAGGATAGGGCTCCTGGTGCGGATACTCTGCTACGGGCAGCGTTCCGACGATCGGACACACGTCGTTCGGCCCCAGGGTCGGATGGCAGTGGGACGCCTGATTGTGCTTCCACCCGTAATTCTCTCCACCCTTGCTCGAACGCGGCTGCCAGTCGATCTCTTCCCAGTGGTTCTGGCCGACGTCGCCGATCCACAAATCCCCGGTCTTCGGATCGAAACTGAACTGCCAGGGATTGCGCAGTCCGTACGCCCATATCTCCGGCCGGGCGCCGATCTTGATCTTGGAGAACCCCTCTTCGGTGATGCCGAACAGGCTCATCATCCGATCCTTCGAGGCGGCGAGGAAAGGATTGTCGTGCGGGATCGTGTATGCGGGATTCTCCTCTTTCGTATCCACGTTGACGCGCAGCATCTTTCCCCACAGCACCGTCAGAGTCTGACCGGCGTCAAGCGGATCGCCTTCCCACCCGCCGTCGCCCTTGCCGACGTACAGATAGCCATCGGGCCCAAATACGATCTTGCCGCCGTAATGGTTGTAGTAAGGCTGCGGGATGTTCAGGATCACCTTGGCTGTCTTGTTGAACTGCTCGGTGGTTACCTGATTCGGGCTCGCAGGGTCGACCGTGAAGCGGACGATCAGGTTGGCCCCGTTGAAGGGCACCGACGCGAACGACACGAACGCGTAACCGTTGCTCTTGAACTTCGGGTGGAACGCGATCGCCCATAGCCCCTGCTCGACGAACACGGTCTGCACTTCAGTTCCGAGCGGGTTGATCTTGGTGAGATCGAGGAACGGCTCTGGGACAACGCTGCCATCCTTGTTCACCACTTTAATGCGTCCGACGCGCTCAACGACGAACAGGCGTCCGGTGCCGTCGAACGCAGATGCGACACCGATCGGATCGTTGAAGCCGTCGGCGATCTTGACCAGTGCGATTTTCGGATTTCCCGGGAGCGTGCCCCCGGGTCTGGCGACCTGATCAGGTGACTTTGGAATCGTTTGACTGGCGACGGGCAACGCCAGCGCCAAGCCTATCGACGCAACGAAAGCCGATATGAGTCTGAGCATGCCTCCTCCTTTTTGTGTGGATTCACCAATCGTGTGATCGCCGCGGTAGCGGATACCTGCACGAGGCTTCGGAGGCAACCGCTCAAAAGGCTCGAGCTACCCTCGTCTGTTGGAAAATTTTCGAGTGACGCTTGACTGCGTGCGAGGGACCATAGCGACACAACACGCGCACGATAGGTTCAGCCGTGGCGGGGTGACAGGGAAAAGCTCCTGCGACACCTGGGCGTACACCCGGGCGTCGGACGAGATCAGACTGATACGGGGTTGCCGTCGGGAGCCAATCCCAAGCCAGGAGGGTGAAGCCAAGGGGGAACTCTGCGAAGCTTCCGCTATCGTGGCGTAGTTGTTGGTCGCCGCGCTGTTGCCAGCATCGCAGCGCCCGACGGCATTGCTTGGTTCTTCATTGTTTCATCCGGACTCCCAAACTTGCCGGGCCCTACCAGGCCCGGCCTTCTTCTGTGCGCCTTCGGGCGGCTACGCGAGAGAGAAGAAAATGATATTCGCCACCCGTGCGCAGTCACCGTTACTGTTGTGTGCGCTGGTTGCATGGTTGTGTGCCCTTGTTGGACAGGCTTCGGCGCAGTCGCCGAGCTTGGACCTGATGGCCGAGGGTCTCACCGCGCCCCTCGACTTGGAGGACCCCGACGACGGCAGCGGGCGCAAGCTCATCGGTCAGCAGAACGGAGTGATAAAGGTCTTGGGCGCGGACGGCCGATTGATGCAGGAACCGTTTCTCGACATCACACCTCGCCTGGTTGCTCTCGAGAAGAATTTCGAGGAGCGCGGTCTGCTTGGATTCGCGCTGCATCCACGCTTTGCCGAGAACGGGCGTGTGTTCGTGAGCTACTCCGCTCCGCTGCGCGGTAGCGCACCGGAGGCTTGGAACTACACCCGGCGTGTATCCGAGTTCAGCGCGAAGCCCGGTGACTTGTCAAAGATCGACGCGAGATCGGAACGCATCCTGCTGGAGCTCGACTGGCCCAGCCGGAAGCACAACGGCGGGGGCCTCACATTTGGCCCCGATGGCTACCTCTACATTGGATTCGGCGACGGCGGCGTGTCGCACGGGGTCGGCGAGCAGGTCGTCTGGGAAGCGTTCAACGTTCCGCGCGAAGCGCTGACCTGGGACGCCGTCGCCCAGGACCTGGATTCGTGGTTCGGCAAGATCCTGCGCATCGACGTCGATCACGGCTTTCCCGGCTACGCGATTCCCAAGGACAATCCCTTCGCTTCCGGTGGGGGACGTCCCGAAATCTGGGCGTGGGGCTTCCGGAATCCATACCGTATTGCCTTCGACCGCAATGGCGACGGCGACCTCTTCGTTACCGCTGTCGGAGAGACGTTGTGGGAGTCGGTCTACCGCGTGCGCGGGCCGGGCAACTTCGGCTGGCCACTGATGGAAGCTTCTCACTGCGTCGACCGGTTGCACCCGCGCAACCCGCCCGCGAGCTGCCCCCACCGCGACGCAGCGGGCCGCCCCCTCGAGATGCCGATAGTCGAGTACGCGAACATGCAAGCTTCGAATCCCGAGACCAAGCTGGGCATCGCAGGCGTCGGTACCGCCGTCACCGGTGCCAGGATGTATCGTGGCCAAGCGCTGGCGGGACTCGAGGGGCGCCTCCTCGTTTCGGACTGGAGCGCCGCGTTCAAGCAGCCTTCCGGACAAATCTTCGTCGCCGATCCGTCCGATCAGGCGAATGCGTTATGGTCTTATTCCCGCATCATGAAGCTCGACACGCGCATCATCGGGCTCGCCGAGGATCGCGCCGGCGAGATTTACGTTCTCACCAACGAGACCCTGGGGCCATACGGCGAAACGGGAAAGGTGTTTCGGCTCGTGCCCGGTGCGCAGTAGCGGCGTATCGCGCTGTTGCCCAGCGTCAGCGCTACTTCAATGGGCGGCAGGCTTCGCGCCCGGCGCATCACCGTCCACGTGTCGCAGCGACACGATGGCGGCGATGGCGGTCCACATCTCTGCTTCGGACAGCGTGCCGTTCCAAGCCGGCATCAGCCTGCCGGCGCGTTTGCGACCGTACTTGATCGTGGCGATCATGGAGTCGGTTGTAAGGTCGGTGCGGTTGCGCAGTGGAGGGCCTTTGTAGCCGCGGCCGGCAGTGCCGTGGCAGTAGCCGCCGCAGGTACTGTTGAGCATTTCCATTCCCTTGTCGATCACCTGAGGGTCGCGCAGATCGACCCCTGCGGTTTTCTCGGGAGACGGTATGTCGTTTTCCACCTCCGCGGTGCTGCCAGGGAACGGAGCGAACAGCGACGCGACGATCGGCAGAACAACAAGAATGATGATTTTCTTCATCGGCGGAAAAGACGAAGGGAGCATAAGCCCCCTTCGTCGGATGCTGGTAAAGGTCTATTTCGAGACTTTGAACGCGAACAACGTCGCTCCCGAGGGAAATTCCATCAGCTCGGGATAGATTTGCGATGTCACTGCCTGCAGCGCGGAGCCCAGGCCACTCGGGACCAGGACGTATTGCTCGCCGCCGGCCATGTAGCTGATGATGCCGCCGCGTGAGCCCGAGCCCATGTTGAACTTCCACAATTCCTTGCCGTTGTCGGCGTTGTAGGCATAGACGTAGCCCCTCATGTCGCCGCTGAACACCAGCCCGCCTTTGGTCGAGAGGATGGTCGAGATGCGCGGATACTTGTCGGTCACCGACCACTTCTTCTTACCCGTGAGCGGATCCCAGGCATCGACGGCCCCCGAAGCCTGCTCGCCCGGGGGATGGACCCAACGCAAATCGGCGCCGGCATACCACGCAGGAATGGGTTTCATCTTGGGTCGCTCGGGGCGCACCTTCGCCTCCTCGCACATTTCCTGGCGTGAATTGAACCAAACGCCGGTCTCGGGATTGTAGGAACCTGCGTTCCAGCTGCGCCCGCCGCCCATCGAGGGACAGAAGACGTTGTCCGCGAGCTCGATCGGCGACTTACGGCCGACAAGGTTGCCCGTCTTGGGGTCGATCGTCTTGACGAAGTTGACGTGCTTGTTGATGGTCCACACGTTTTCGACGTTGCCGTTGGTGCGGTCGTAGATGAACACGAAGCCGCTCTTGGCCTGGTGCAGCATGAGCTTCTTGCCGCCCTTGTTGATCAGCACGAACTCGCCGAGCGTGGCGTCGAAGTCCCAATCGTCATGCGGGTGCTCCTGGAAGTGCCATACCAGTTCGCCGGTGTCGGGACGCAACGCCAGCACGGATGAGCTGTACAGATTGTCGCCCGGCCGAGCCCCCAGACCGCTCTTGCGCAGATAGCCCTCCGGGCCGGGCAGAGGCGGCGCCCAGTCGAACCACGGCGAGGGATTGGAGGTGCCGTAGTAGATCAGATCGAGCTCTGGATCGTAGCTGCCGACGTGCCAGGCCCCGACCCCCGCGTACTTGGCGCTCGACTCGCCGAAATCGTTGATGCCCCAGTGCTCCTCGCCCTCGAGGACAGGATCGAAATACCAGAGCTTCTGGCCGGTCTTCTGGTCCACGCCCCAGATGCCGCCGCCGCGTGCGGGAATGCCGCCCTGAGTCGAGCCGTAGATCACCTTGTCCTTAACCGCCAACGGCGGTGAGGTGAACATGCAGCCGCACTCCATCGTCTCGACCAGCTGCGTTTCCCACACGGGCTTGCCGGTCTTCTGGTCCAGTGCGATCGCGCGGCCGTCGATGGTGCCGATGAACACTCTGCCGTTGGCTACCGCGACCCCGCGGGCGGTGGGTGCCGTGGGCAGTTGCTCTACGCCGTCCTTGATCTTCGGATAGTAGTGCCAGATCTCCTCGCCCGTCCTGCCGTCGAGGGCAAAGATACGGTTGAAGTTGGCCGAGTAGTAGATGATCCCATCCAGGGCCACAGGAGTCGACTGCAGGCCCTGTGTGATCTCGCCCGCTTGATGCGCCCAGGCTACGTTCAGTCTTTGGACATTGCTCTTGTTGATCTGGTCCAGAGGACTGTAGCGGTGGGCGTTGTAGGTGCGGTGGTAGCTTGGCCAGTCGCCCGCAGCCGCGTTCTGGATGGTCTTGACTTCGTCCGCGATGGCGCTGCCCGAGAAGCAGAGAACGAGAATGGCAGCGGCTTCGCCGACGCGTTTGAGCCTGCGCATGTGGATTCTCCCCTAATATAGTTCTGTTTGTGGAAGGCGTCGCGTGGCTGCTCTCGGCTGGCGACGCACCTTTAGGTGCTGCCAGAGCAAAGTAGAGGGCGCCGAAAGAATCCGATAGGGAGTGTATCCGCCGCCGGTCAGGATCTGCTCCCGAGTGCCGCCTTCGCGCAAGCGGAGCACGAACGGTGTGGACCATGCACAGGGGCTTTCATCTCTTACGCCGCTCGGGAGCTAGTCCCGAGTGGCGCGGGTAAAGGTCAGAGGTAAGCCCTTGGGAGATGAGGCTATGCTTCGCGGGTCGTTGCCTTCAACATTGGTTCAGGCACCGTTGGGTTCAACGACGACTCTCGCAAATCTTGACCAAGTTGACCGGGCCTTCCGAGGTCCGGTCTTTTCTTTTGCGATGGACTCAATCGCGAAGTAGCCAGCGAACCTCGGTCACGTGTCTTGCTGTTGATTCGCGCAGGCCGTCACTTCTTTCAGCGCGTCCTGATCGTGATACACGCGACGGCGGATCTCGAGGATCTCGGCCCTCTCCTGCGACGAATCCCAGTCGGTCGAGATGATGATGCGGTCCTCCGGAAGCCCCTGCTCGTAGTACGAGAGGAACTGCCGCGTGTAGTAGACGCGGGCACGGCAAGTAAGGACAGGCTCGTACGGCCACGGCATCGGCTGCTGGACTTCGGCCGCGGGGGCGGTTGGTCTCGTTTGGGTGCACGAGGCGAGGCACAAGAAGGCGAGCGCCGTGCCGAGGAAAGCTCCGACGCTTCTCTGTTTCCTTCGCATGAGGGATCTCCGCAGACGGCGGCCGAGGCACAGCTCTCGGCGTCGTTACCGCCCGTCTGCTAAGGTAGCCGCCCATCAGGCGCGGTCCCAGAGACCTGATCCTCGGTTGACTGTGATCTCTTCCCGAGGCCCGGAAAACGTCAGGAGAAGCTGCTCTTGAGTAGCTCGATCCAGTGCCGAACAGGTAGCCGGGTACCGCTCTGGATGTGCGCGAGACAGCCGATGTTGGCGGTAGCGATGACCTCAGGTGATCCCGATTCGAGCGCGCTGACCTTGTTCTCCAACAAGCGGCGCGACAGCGACGGCTGAAGGATCGAATAGGTCCCGGCCGAGCCGCAGCACAGGTGTGCATCGGGCACCGCCGTGAGCTGGAATCCGGCCGCGCCCAGCAGGGCCTCGACTGCCCCGCGGATTTGCTGGCCATGCTGCAGGGTACACGGCGAGTGGAAAGCGACCCGTCTGACGCGTGACTCGGAATTCGTGGTTTGCGTTGTGCGCTGACACAGCGCTTCGAGCGCCTCACGCTCGGCAAACAGGATCTCGCTCGCGTCCTTGGTCAGGTGCGAAATCTTCTCCGCCTTCGCACTGTAGCGCGGGTCGTGCTTCAGCAGCTCGCCGTACTCTTTGACCGTGACGCCGCAGCCGCTCGCGGTCATGACGATCGCCTCGACGCCCTGCTCGACGTAGGGCCACCAGGCGTCGACATTGCGCCGCATGTACTCGAGCCCTTCCTGTTGAGCGTTCAGGTGATAGGCGACGGCGCCGCAGCATCCTGCCTCGCGCGCCGCGACCAGCGAGATGCCGATGCGGTCCAGGATGCGCGCTAAAGCGGGGTTGATGGAGGGCGCGATGCCAGGTTGGACGCAGCCGTTCAGGACCAGCATCCGCCGGGTGTGGCGCGCCGCGGGCCAGGGGGTGCGCACCCCCCGGCGTGGGATCTTGCGCGCCAGCGCCCCCGGCAGAACAGGGCGTGCGAGCTGGCCCAGGTGCAGCAGCGGATTGAAGAGCGCCGGGTTCGGGATCACCGTCTTCAGTGCCGAGCGCCACAGCCTGCGGCCGAAGCTGCGTCCGACCCGCTGCTCGACGACGTTGCGCCCGATGTCGACCAGCCTGCCATAGCGCACGCCGGACGGGCAGGTGGTCTCGCACGCGCGGCACGTGAGACAGCGGTCGAGGTGCAGCTGCGTCTTGGCTGAAACCTGGCCGCCCTCGAACAGCTCCTTCATGAGGTAGATGCGCCCGCGCGGCCCGTCCAGCTCATCGCCCAGCAATTGATAGGTGGGGCAGGTCGCGGTGCAGAACCCGCAGTGCACGCACGCGCGCAGGATGGCGTTGGCCTCCTTGCCTTCGGGCGTGTCGCGGATGAAGTCGGCGAGGTTGGTCTTCAATCTAAAAATCGGCATGCAGCCGATGAGGACCAAACACGCCGCTGGGATCGAGCGCAGCTTTGAGCCGCTTGTGCATCTCGAGCACAGCTGGATCGAGGAGCATCAACGGGGTTCCGGTGGGCCCGCGGAAGCGCGTCGCGTGTCCGCCCGCCTGTCGCGCCACCTCGAAGACCTGCTGCGCGGGCGCGTCGGTCGCGACCCACCGCAAGCTACCGTTCCATTCAATCACCTGCTGACCTGGCAGCGCGAGCGGCGGTGTGGTTGGCGTGATCGACAAACGCCAGAGGGAGCCGCGGAACGCATCCAGGGTCTGCTCGCGCACCGCGCGCCAGAAGGCGTTTCCCTCCGCGACAGCCTCGCCGCCGATTTTAGTGCGCGCGGCGGCGACACCCAGCTTGCTCCCGGACAACCGGACGCTGAGGGCGTTTCCGAAATGGCACGTGGCGGAGATCGGAAGGGGCTGCGCGGCCCAGCGATTCATCGCCTCGATTGCTTTGGCTGCGTTCAGCTCGAAGCGCACCGTAAGCTCCTCCTCGGGGCGGGGGAGGACCTTGAGCGACGCTTCGACGATCACGCCGAGGGTTCCGAATGACCCCGCCATCAGGCGCGACACGTCGAAGCCGGCCACGTTTTTCATTACGCGGCCGCCGAAACGCAGATCCTCACCGGCACCGTTCAACACCTGGGTACCCAGCACGAAATCGCGCAGCGACCCAGCCGCCGCGCGACGCGGGCCAGAGAATCCGGCGGCAACGCATCCGCCGAGGGTGGCATTGGCCCCGAAGTAAGGCGGTTCGCAAGCCAGCATCTGTCCGCCTTTGGTCAACGCTTCCTCCAACTCCGCCAGCGGTGTTCCGGCGCGCGCCGTCATCACCAGCTCACTCGGCTCGTAGTCGACGATGCCGCGGTAGCCGGAGACATCCAGGGGCTCCCCCTCGAGCTTGAAGGCGTAGAAGTCCTTGCTGCCGCTGCCGCGAATGCGCAGCGCACGCTTGTGCGCCGCCGCTTCGCGGATGCGCTCGATCAGCGGAGAGAGCGACGGGTCCATTGGCAAGACTGCGCGGGGTCGATTCAGCCTGCGCGCCGCGCCTCAGAAACGGGGAAGCTCGGGGAACTTCTCCTGCCCGCGGTGCACGTGCATCGCCCCGAACTCTGCGCAGCGATGCAGCGTCGGCACAGCCTTGCCCGGGTTCAGCAGGCCGTGCGGATCAAACGCGCGTTTGATGGCGAGGAAGCACGCGAGCTCACCGGTGCCGAATTGCAGGCACATCTGATCGATCTTCTCCACCCCCACGCCGTGCTCGCCGGTGATCGTGCCGCCGGCGCCGATGCACAGCTCGAGAATGCGGGCGCCGAACGCCTCGGCGCGCTGTGCCTGATCGCCCTCGTTGGCGTCGAACATGATGAGCGGGTGCAGGTTGCCGTCGCCGGCGTGGAAGACGTTCGGGCAGGTCAGGCCGAATTGCTTCGACAGCGCGCTGATGCCTGCCAGCACCTCGCCGAGCTTTTTCTTCGGGATGGTGCCGTCCATGCAGTAGTAGTCGGGCAGGATGCGGCCCACGGCGGGGAACGCCGCCTTGCGGCCGGACCAGAACTTGAGGCGCTCCGCGTCGTCGCGCGACAGCCGGATCTCGGTGGCCCCGCTCGCACGCATCACCTGCGACACGCGCTCGATCTCGACCGCCACCTCCTCGCTGGTGCCGTCGCATTCGCATAACAGGATCGCCTCGGCGTCGAGCGGATAGCCCGCGTGCACGAACTGTTCCACGGCGCCGACGGCGAGCTTGTCCATCATCTCGAGACCGGAGGGGATGCAGCCCGCCGCGATGATCTGCGCGACGGCCTCGCCCGCTTTGATGACCGAATCGAACGCGGCCAGCACGACCTGGGCCTTGACCGGTTTTGGCAGAAGCTTGACCGTCACTTCGGTCACGACGCCGAGCAACCCTTCAGAGCCGGTCGCGAGCGCCAGCAGATCGTAACCGGGCGCATCCAACCCTCCCGACCCAACTTCCAGCACTTCTCCCTCGATGGTCACCACGCGCAGCTTGAGCACATTGTGCCCGGTCAAGCCGTACT
>Ga0335084_10007139_pt1 | contig 11117 bp, 14 predicted proteins | sample Lox_Sample_44_FD_206721 | JGI IMG/M metagenome (GOLD analysis project Ga0335084, IMG submission 206721) | Soil microbial communities from Loxahatchee National Wildlife Refuge, Florida, United States - Lox_Sample_4.4 | ecosystem: Environmental > Terrestrial > Soil > Wetlands | place: USA...
CCATTGAGCGCGGCCAGTTGCTCTTCGAGGAGCTCGGCTGTCCAAACTGTCACCTCGTCGATGGCTATGAAGACCTGCCACGTGTGGGGCCGTACCTACGGCGCATCTCGGCCAAGGTGGATCCGGCGTGGCTGGTGCGCTGGGTGACCAACCCGCACCAGTATCGCCCCAAGACGCGCATGCCCAACTTCATGTTCAACCAAGATGAAGCAGTGGCGGTGGCCGCGTACCTGCTGGAGGCCAGCAAGGCGGAGAGCGACCAGTGGTTGGAGAGCCGGCCCGCACCCACGGGCATCGATCCGAGCAACGCGGCGCTGGTGGCGCAGGGCAGGGACGTGATCGACAACGTCGGTTGCCGCGCCTGCCACGGCATCGCGCCGGGCGAGTCGCCGGCGTTGCTCGGTGAAAACAAGGACATCGCGCCGAACCTGAGCAACATCGCGGAAAAGACCGACGCGCGCTGGATCTATTACTGGCTCAAGGGGCCGCGTGACTTCTCGCCGGTGTCGCGCATGCCGAGCTTGCGGCTCAGTGATGACGAGGCGCGCGCCGTCGCGTCGTTCTTGCTGACGCTCGGCGACAAGCATCCCGACCCGGCCCTCACGGCGCAGCTCACCAAACCGGAGACCATTGCCCACGGCAAGGCGCTGGTGCGCAAGTACGGCTGCTTTGGCTGCCACGATATTCCGGGCATGGAAAGCGAGTCGCGGGTCGGCGCCGAGCTGTCGACGTTCGGCTCGAAGACTCTCGAGGAATTGTTCTTCGGCAACCACACGGACATTCCGGAGACCTGGGACGACTGGACCTACAACAAGCTCAAGACGCCGCGGACGTACGCCACCGAACGCATCGAGCAAGCGATGCCACAGTTCGATTTCGCGGACGAGGACATCAAAGCGTTGCGGGTCTTCCTCGCGAGCCGCACCGACTCCAAGTACCCGGCCAAGTTCTACGCCGCCAGCGACATCCGCGGTCAGCGCGAGGTGGCGGGCCGCCGCATGGTGGCGCGCTACAACTGTGTCGGCTGTCACATCATTGAAGGGCAGGGCGGCGCCATCCGCGCCCGCTACCAGGAGACGCCACAGTTGGCGCCGCCGATTCTCAACGGCGAGGGAGCCAAGGTGCAATCGGATTGGTTGTTCGGCTTCCTCAAGCAGCCGGTGCCGATCCGTCCATGGCTCAGAGTCCGGATGCCGACCTTCAGTTTCAGCGACACCGAGGCGACGACGCTGGTGCACTACTTCGGTGCGGTCGACAACATGCTGGTCCCGTATGTGCACGTCAACGAGATGCAGATCCCCGTCGACTACATCGAAGCGGCGCAGAAGCTGGCAAGCCCGGACTACCTCAATTGCTTCTCCTGCCACCAGCAGGGTGACAAGAAGCCGGAGGGTCCGCCTGAAGGCTGGGCGCCTGATCTCGGGCTGGCCCACAACCGCCTCAATCCGGACTGGATCGTGCATTGGCTGCGCGATCCGCAGAAAGTGCAGCCGGGTGCGAAAATGCCGTCGTTCTTCGAGATCGGCGCAGACGGCAAAGCGACCGGTGGGCCCGACGACGTCCTCGGCGGTGACGGGGACAAGCAGATTCAGGCGCTGCGCGACTACCTCATGGTGTTGAACGACGTGAAGGAGATCCTGGCGCGGCACCAGCAGATGGCCGCAGCCCAGGGCGCCATTGCGGCGCCCCCGGCAAATTGATAACCGCTTGCCCTGCAGGCGCTCACCCCGAGCGCCCTCAGCGCGAGCTTGTAGAGAGGAGGAGGAGAATGCATCGAACGAGTGTTCGTACCATGCTGATGATCATCGCCGCCCTGATCTGGGGCGCGGCGGCCTACGCCTACGAAGGCGGTGCCGTTGCGAACGGGGGCTCGATATCCGGCCAGGTGAAGGTCCAGGGAACGGTGCCGCCGCCGAAGACGCTCGAAGTGACAAAGGACAAGGAAGTCTGCGGCCAGCATGAGCTCAAGGACGAGGAGTTGCTAGTCAGCAGCGGCGGTGGCTTGGAGAACGCCGTGGTGTCGATCGTCACCATTGCCAAGGGCAAGCCGTTCGGACCGGCCGAGGCGACGCTGGATCAGCAGGGATGCAAGTACGTGCCGCACGTCTTGCTGTTCCCCGCCGGGAGCAACGTGAAGATCAACAACGACGACGGCATTCTGCACAACATTCACACCTACAGCACCAAGAATCCACCGATCAACCGTGCCCAGCCGAAGTTCAAGAAGACCATTGAGGAGAAGTTCGCCGAACCCGAGGTCATCAAGGTGACCTGCGATGCGCATGGCTGGATGCAGGGGTGGTTCATCTCCCAGGACAATCCTTACTTTGTGAAGACCGACGCCAACGGCAACTTCAAGCTGACCGACATCCCGCCCGGTGACTACGAGGTGAAGGTGTGGCACGGCAAGCTCGGCGAGAAGACGCAGAAGGTGACGGTGCCGGCGGGTGGTGAGGCCAAAGTAAACTTCGAGCTGGCGGCGAAGTAAGCCGTCTGGGCGCGCTGCCGGCTGAGTGACCCGCGGGGTGCTCGACCCTGTGGCCGCAGCGGCGCACCAAAGGATGAGGTTCCACCGATGTTGAGTTGGCTTCCCGAAGATGTGTCGACGTTCGGGCCGAAGATCGATCAGCTGTTCTATCTGATCTACTACATCACAGGCTTCACCTTCGTTCTCGTCAACGTCCTGCTCCTGGCCTTTCTGGTCCTCTACCGCCACCGCGACGGGCGCCGCGCGACGTACACGCACGGCAACAGCACGCTGGAGATCATCTGGACGATCGTCCCCGCTCTGATCCTGGTGATGCTGGCCTTCATGAGCAAGGGGCAGTGGGATGCGATCAAGAAGAACGCCCCGCCGGCTGATGTCCTGGTGCAAGTGACGGGCAAGCAGTTCAACTGGGAGATCGTGTACCCGGGCCCGGACGGGAAGTTCGGGACGCCGGACGACTACCAGGTCGACAACGACCTGCACGTACCGGTCAACAAGGTCGTGCGGGTGCTGCTGCATTCGAAGGACGTGATCCACAGTTTCTTCCTGCCCAACCTGCGCTTGAAGCAAGACGCGTTGCCGGGGCGGGAGATCGTGGTCTGGTTCGAAGCCACCAAACCGGGCACGTATGAGATTCCGTGCGCCGAACTGTGCGGCTTCGGACACTCGGGAATGAAGGGCCAGCTCACGGTGCACGACACCGCCGGCTACGACGCCTGGTTGAAGGAACGCTGGCCTGCAACGACGGCGAACGCGCCGGCAGCTGACGTGGAGAGAGGATAACACCGATGAGTGAAAGCGCAGCGATTGCACCGGCGGCGCATGCCGCGCACGATGCCCACGAGGAGGTGAGCTTCCTCCGCCACTACGTCTTCTCAACCGATCACAAGATGATCGGGCGGCAGTTCCTGTTCCTGGGGCTGTTCATGATGATCATCGGCGGCCTGTTGGCGCTGATGGTCCGCTGGGAGCTGGCCTGGCCGGAGGAGGTCGTGCCGTTCACGCAGTGGATTCCGGAGCCGTACATGTCGGAAGGCCACATGAACCCGGCCTTCTACAACACGCTCTTCACCATGCACGCCACTATCATGGTGTTCTTCGTGGTGATGCCGATCCTCGTCGGCTGCTTCGGCAACTTTCTCATCCCGTTGATGATCGGCACGCGCGACATGGCGTTCCCGGTGCTCAACATGCTGTCGTTCTGGGTCGGTGCCGTCGCCGGCGTGCTCATGCTTTCCGGCTTCTTCGTTCCGGGCGGTCACGCGGCGGCGGGCTGGACGTCGTACGCGCCGCTCTCCTCGGTGCCGGTGTACAGCGGTGTGGAATGGGGGCAGAACCTGTGGTGCATCAGCCTCCTCGTCCTCGGCGTCTCGTCGCTCATGGGATCGATCAACTACATTACGACGATCATCAACATGCGTGCACCGGGCATGACCCTGTTTCGCCTGCCGCTCACCATCTGGGCGCTCTTCATCGTGGCGATCCTGCTGCTGCTGGCATTGCCGGTGTTGAGCGCGGCGCTCGGGCTGCTGCTCCTCGATCGCATGGCGGGCACGACGTTCTTTCTGCCGTCCGGTGGCGGTGAGCCGCTGCTGTGGCAGCACCTCTTCTGGTTCTTCGGGCATCCCGAGGTTTACATCCTCATCCTGCCGGCCATGGGTATTGCCTCCGACATCCTCTCGGTCTTCGCGCGCAAGCCGATATTCGGCTACCGTGCCATGGCGTACTCGATGATCAGCATCGCCGGCCTGAGCTGGATCGTCTGGGGCCACCACATGTTCCAGAGCGGCATGAACCCCACGTTGGGTAGCAGCTTCATGATCTCGACAATGGTCATCGCCGTGCCGTCGGCCATCAAGACCTTCAACTGGCTGGGCACCTTGTGGGGCGGCAACATCCGCTTCACCGTGCCGATGCTCAACGCCTTGGCGTTCGTTTCGATGTTCGTGATCGGCGGCCTGAGCGGCATCTACATGGCGGCGACCCCGGTCGACATCTTCATCCACGACACCTACTTCATCGTCGCGCACATCCACTACGTCGTCTTCGGCGGCAGCATCTTCGGGATCTTCGCCGCGATCTACTACTGGTTCCCGAAGATGTTCGGCCGCATGATGAACGAGACTCTCGGCAAGATTCATTTCTGGCCGACGCTCATCGCCTTCAACTGCACGTTCTTCCCGATGCACATCCTCGGGGTCGGCGGGCACATGCGCCGCATCTACAACCCCATGCAATACGACTTCCTGCATCCGCTGCAGCCGATCAACGTGTTCATCACCGTCAGTGCCGTTTGTCTGGGCCTGTCGCAGATCCCCTTCGCCATCAACTTCTTCTGGAGCCTGTTCGCGGGGAAGAAGGCGACGGAGAATCCGTGGAATGCGAACACGCTCGAATGGACGGCGCCGTCGCCGCCGCCGCACGGTAACTTCGGGGCGCTGCCGACGGTGTATCGCGGACCCTACGAGTACAGCTCGCCGGAAGTGACGGAAGATTGGCTGCCGCAGACGCGGCGACTGGAAGGAGCGGTGGCGCGCGCCCACTGACGCCGTCCCTTCGCAACATGGCGATACAGGCGCGCTCGCACAACCACTGGCCGCACCGCTTGTCGGTGCTGACTGCCGCAACCACGCTGCTGCTGATCTTCGTCGGCGGACTGGTCACCAACACCGGTTCGGCGCTCGCCGTCCCGGACTGGCCGACCACGTTCGGCTACAACATGTTCCTCTACCCATGGTCCAAGATGGTCGGCGGCATCTTCTACGAGCACAGCCACCGGCTCATCGGCAGCACCGTCGGCTTGTTGACCGTGTCGCTGGCTGTGTCCCTGTGGCTGGCAGACCCGCGGCGGTGGGTCCGCGGGCTCGGGCTGGTTGCTGTGGTTGCGGTGGTCATCCAAGGCGTGCTCGGCGGCTTGCGCGTGGTGCTGCTGCAACACCACTTGGCGATCCTCCATGCCTGCCTGGCGCAGGCCTTCTTCGCGCTACTGGTGAGTCTCGCTGTGGTGACCTCGCGCTTCTGGCAGGACGCCGCGGCCGCTCCGCGACTGGTTGATGGCGTGCGGCTGCGCGCCGCTGCGCTGACGACGGCTTTCTTGATCTACGCGCAGACGGTATTTGGCGCGCTGCTGACGCACACCGGCACGCGGCTCGACGCGCACCTGCTCGTCGCCGCGCTGGTGACGGGGTCCGTTTTACGTTTGGCGGTGCGCATTTTCGGCGCGCGCGCTGAGCGTCGCGAGCTGCGGCGGCCGCTGGTGCTCTTGTCGTCGCTGTTGATCGTTCAGCTGAGCCTTGGATTGAGCGTCTACTTGTGGCGTTACACCGCGGTGAGTGCGGCCATGGCGCCGGCGCTCGGGGTGATGTTCCAAGCCTTGCACCGCATCGTCGGCACGGCAATCCTGGGGGCCGCGGTTCTTCTGGCGGTGCGCATCATTCGGCTGGCAGGTGTCGTACGCCCCGCCGCGGCGCCGGCGGATCAGGCCGAACCGCGATTCGCGGGGCAACGCGAGGTGCTCGCATGATGCACGAGTCCGGGGTGCTCGCCGCCGACGTCACACGCGCGCGCCGGGTTCTGGCCTACGCCGAGCTCGGCAAGCCGCGTGTCGTGGTCATGGTGCTGATCACCACCTTCGTCGGCTTCTATCTTGGCAGCCGCGGCATGCCCGACTATTTGCGCTTGCTGCCCACACTGATCGGCACGGCACTCGCGGCCGCCGGCACGCTGGCCCTGAATCAGTACTTGGAACGCGATGTCGACTCGAAGATGCAGCGCACGCGGTTTCGTCCGCTGCCCGAGGGCCGATTGCAACCGAGTGAGGCGCTCGCGTTCGGCGCGTTCACCACCCTGGCGGGGTTGGCGTACTTGGCGCTGGCGGTGAACCTCGTCTGCGCCGCGGCGACCGCGGCCATCACCGTCAGCTATCTCTTCGTGTACACGCCGCTGAAGCGGCGCACGCCGCTGTGCAGCATCATCGGCGCCGTGCCCGGCGCCCTGCCGCCACTCGCCGGCTGGGTCGCGGCGCGCGCCACGTTCGACATCGAAGCGTGGATCCTCTTTGCGATTCTCTTCCTGTGGCAGTTGCCGCACTCGTTGGCGATTGCACGGCTGTATCGCGACGACTACGCGCGGGCCGGCATTCGCCTCCTCCCCGTCGTGGAACCGGACGCCAAGAGCACCGGCCGGCAGATCGTCGCCAACTGCCTGGCCTTGCTCGTCGTCGGGTTGCTGCCCACGGTGGTCGGCTTGGCCGGTCCCGTGTACTTCATCGCGGCGTTCGTCTTCGGCGCGCTCTTTCTCGGCTACGGCGTGGCCTTCGCGTTGGCGCGCACCGCGACGGCGGCGCGCCAGCTCCTGTTTGCATCTCTTCTCTATCTTCCGGCAACATTGCTGGTGATGGCGTTGGACAAGGTCCCGTTCTGAGTAAGGGAACGGCGATGACTCAAGCTCGGTCGCTCCAATCGGCAGTGCAGGCGCAGGACGCGCGTCGCCAGCGGTCGCGGAACCTGCGCACCAGCCTGCTACTGGTTGGAACCGGTCTAGCCCTGTTCGCCGCTTCGATCCTCTACATTCTGTTCAATCGGACGGCGCAGTGAGATGGCCCAGACGCAGCCACAGGAGCCCGCAAACGATCGTGGCGTGACGCGTCGCCTGGTCCTGGTGCATGGTTCCGGGGGCGGCGGTCCGCCGATGCCGGTCCTGCGCCAGCCGCCGATCAGTAACGCGCAGCTGGGGGTGCTGATCTTCATCGCGTTCGAGACGATGATCTTTGCCGGCCTGGTGACGGCCTACTGGGTGTTGCGCAGCGGTAGCTTCGCGTGGCCGCCCCCGAACCTGCCGCGCTTGCCGCTGGCGGTAACGTCGGTCAATACGGCGATGCTCGGCTTCAGCGCCGTCACCATGTCGCGCGCCGTGAGGGCGATTCGCGTCGGCACCCAGGCGGGTCTGCACAGTGCGCTGGTGGCCACCGCCGTCCTGGGCGCCGGCTTTCTAGCTATTCAAGGATCGGAGTGGGCACGGTTGGTTCACCAGGGACTCACGCTGTCGTCAGGTTCGTACGGCGGAACCTTCTACGCGCTGATCGGCTTGCACGCGTTGCATGTGGTCGGCGCGGTGGTTTGGCTGCTGGTTGTGCTTGCGGCAGCGTACCGCGGCAGGTTCAGCGCTACGCATCATGCCGGCGTCACGCTGTGTGCCACCTACTGGTACTACGTGTGCGCCTTGTGGATGGTGCTGTTTGCCGTCGTGTACGTGTATTGAGGAGAATGGTCGCGAGAATGGACACGAAGCAATCATCACGCCGGCGCTGGGTCACCGCGCTCCTGAGCGGTCTGCTGCTGGTTGCGCCGGCGGTGGTGCTGGCGTGCGAGGCGTGCAAGGACGCGGTCAAGGATGACCCGGTGGGAACGGCGTTGAGCGCGACCACGCTGTTGCTCATCGGCATGCCGGTGTTACTGATCGGGTCGATCGGTGGGTGGATCGGCTACGTGTATTGGCGCGCATCGCGTCAGGCTGCAGCTGGTGATGACGCTCCTGAGCAGCCAACTGAGATCGCCCCGCAACCCGTATGACACGAAAGGAGAGCCAAGTATGAGTCAAGCCGCTGCTGCAGCGGAGCATGTGTTGGGCGTGGAGCCCGCCGAATCCCCACTGACGCCGGAAAGCTGGGGCAAGCTGGGCATGTGGGTCTTCCTGGCCGGCGATGCCATGTCGTTCGGCGGGCTGATCTGCGGCTACGCGGCGCTGCGGCTCGGCAACCCCAGCTGGCCGGTGCCGTCGACGATCCTCGGAGTGCCCTTCACGGCGGTCATGACCTTTCTGCTGATCTGCAGCAGCGTGACCATGGTCAAGGGGCTCGAGTCGATCAAGCACGGCAACCGCGCCGGCCTGCGCAAGTTCCTGTTGATGACCGCGATCGGTGGCTCCTGCTTTCTGGGGATGCAGGCCTATGAGTGGACGCATCTGATAGCGAGCGGCATGACGCTCACGAGCAAGGGTCTGTTCGGCGCCACCTTCTTCGTCCTCACCGGCTTCCACGGCTGCCACGTATTCTCCGGAGTCGTCTACCTCTGCAGCATTCTCGGCAATGCCAGCTACTACTCCGCTGACAACCACAACTCGGTCGAGATCGCCGGACTGTACTGGCACTTCGTCGATCTCGTGTGGATTTTGATTTTCACTTTCGTCTATCTCATCTGACGCTCCCTGCAGGAGGATTTCGATGGACCTCGCACACGACGAACCGAACTACATGCTGATTTTCTACTGGCTTGCCGCGCTCACCGCTCTCGAGGTCGGCGTAACGTACGCGGGACTCCCGAAGGTGTTGATGATCGCGCTGCTGGTCGGTCTGGCCGTGGCCAAGGCGGCGATGGTGGCGATGTACTTCATGCACCTGAAGTTCGAGCGCACGACGCTCGGCCTGATCGCGCTGACGCCGCCGCTGCTGCTCGTCATGTTCGTCTGCATCACCTATCCCGACACCGCGTGGAGGTTGTTGGCGGGCCACTAGGCCATTGCCCCTTGCCCGTTTGCAGCGGGCGGCTAAGTACTGTTCGTCGGAAATACGATGACGTTTCCTCGTGCTCGTGCTCAGCGAAGCGGTGCTCGTAATCGTTCAGTCGCAGGACTTCCGATTACGATTACGAGCACGCGCACGAGCACGATACGTCACAGTAATTCCGAACGGAAACACCAAGCCTGAGTGACATGCGACGTCTGTTGCCCACCGCGTTGATTGTCTGCGGCGCGCTGCTGGTCAGCGCCGCCACGTGGACGCTCTTCCGGCACGGCGTGGTGTCGACGGATACGGGCTTGCCGGTGCTCGGCCAAGTGCCGGAGTTTTCGCTCATCGACAGCGACGGCCGGCCGCTGTCGCAGGCGCAACTCGCCGGCGGCGTGTGGATCGCCGACTTCATCTTCACGCGCTGTCCCGGGGTGTGCCCGGCGTTGAGCGCCCAGATGGCCAAGTTGCAGCACGCGTTGGCGCGCGAAGGCAGCAACTCGGTGCGCTTGGTGTCGTTCAGCGTCGACCCCGCCAACGACACACCGGAGACGCTGCGCGCCTATGCCCAGCGCTTCGGTGCCGAGCCCGGCCGGTGGCTCTTCGCCACCGGCGAACGTGACCGGCTGCACGCGCTCATCGGCCAGGGCTTTCACCTCGCGGTCGCCGAACGGGCGCCCGGCGAGAACACCGACGGCGAGGGCTTGATCACCCACAGCGACCGCTTTGTGCTCATCGATCGCAACCTGCAGATCCGCGGCTACTACCACGGTACGGAGCAGGAATCGGTGCAGAAGCTGCTGCAAGATCTCAAGGAGCTGGGGAAGGAGAAGCGGTCGTAAAACGTAAAACGTAAAACGTAAGAAGAAGGATCCCCGGCTTCCCCTCCTGACTACGTTTTACGTTTCACGTTTTAGCCCACGCATGTCGATCCGCGATCTCCCCACGCTCAACGCGGCCCTGAACGGCACCAGTGCTGTGCTGCTGCTCCTCGGCTATCGCTTCATCCGGCGCCGTGCGATCAGCGCCCACCGCTCGTGCATGCTAGCCGCTTTCACGGTCTCGATCATCTTCCTGGTATCGTACGTCGTCTACCACGCACAGGTGGGTTCAGTGCATTTCCCCGGCACTGGATGGGCCCGCGCCGTGTACTTCGGAATCCTCATCACCCACACGATCCTTGCGGCACTGGTACCGCCCCTCGCCATCGTCACGCTGTCCCGCGCCTTGCGAGGCAACTTCGAGCCCCACCGCCGCTTGGCGCGCTGGACGTTTCCCATCTGGCTGTACGTGTCGGTCACCGGCGTAGTCGTGTACGTGATGCTATACCACCTCTACGCTCCCGGCTGAGTGCGCACGGTTGCCAGGGTCAGAATTACAGACTAGATTCGGTCCTACGGAAAGCGAGCGTGAGATGGAGCTGAAGCAGGACGTCAAGCCGATCACCTACCTCAAGAACCGGACTGCGGACTTGGTCCGTGAGGTCTCCGAAGAAGGCCGGACAGTGATGATCACGCAGAACGGTAAGGCCAAGGTCGTGGTGATGGACGTGGAACTGTACGACCGGTGGCAGGCTGCAATGGCGCTGCTGAAGATACTGGCGCATGCGGAGCACGACGTCGCAGCCGGCCGAACCGTTGCGCAGGAGACCGCCTTCGCGCGGGCCGCGGCGGCGATCAAGGCGGCGGCGCGCGGTGCCTAAAACCAGGTTGCGCCTGCGCTGGAGCGAAGCCGCAGCCGTGGATCTAGAGGCGATTGCCACCTACGTTGCGGCCGACTCGCCAGTGGACGCCCACAAGCTCGTTGCGAAACTGAAGGCAAAGACCGACTCGTTGGTTCGGATGCCGGGACGAGGCCGCGTCGTTCCTGAGCTTGCCTACTTTGGCATCCGCACGTGGCGAGAACTGGTGCTGCGACCGTACAGAATCATCTATCGGATGGAGGCGGGCACGGTCTATGTGATGGCGGTCCTTGACGGCCGGCGCGACCTCCGTGATGTCCTGCTGGAGCGGCTGCTGAGAACCGGGTGACCCTTGTCATTGGCGGCGCGCAGCGTGTAACTAAAGCGGAGAGGCGACAGGATCATGGAGACGATGATCGTTACCGGCGGCGCCGGATTCATCGGAT
>Ga0335084_10007140_pt1 | contig 11117 bp, 12 predicted proteins | sample Lox_Sample_44_FD_206721 | JGI IMG/M metagenome (GOLD analysis project Ga0335084, IMG submission 206721) | Soil microbial communities from Loxahatchee National Wildlife Refuge, Florida, United States - Lox_Sample_4.4 | ecosystem: Environmental > Terrestrial > Soil > Wetlands | place: USA...
CACGTGACCATCCGCGACCTTAACCGCGAGTTCGATTGGCGCCTGCCCGACGACGTCGCGGCGACCATCGCCGGCCTGGTGCTGAACGAGGCGCGCTGCATCCCCGACGTGGGCCAGGTGTTCACCTTCTACGGCTTCCGCTTCGAGATCACGCGCCGCAAGCGCAACCAGATCGCCGCCCTGCGCATCACGCCGCCCGCGGCCCAGCCGGCAACCGTGCCGGTGGCCGCACCGGCAAGCTAACCTATTGGCATCCCTCGCGAAGCGCGCACCGTCTTCGCGATCCCGTCCGGATCGGCTATACTGCCGAAATTGGGGGACGCCATTCCCGGATAACGGGACGCCGGCGGTCAAAGGCGACATCATTCTCCGGCGGGTCAGCCGGAGCAGGAGGTAACGCCATGCGGATGAAGATCGTGCCCGACGTCATCGGCAAGCAGAACCTGATTCTCGTGAAGCCGGAGATCACCGTGCGCGAGGCGGCCAATCTCATGACCACGCATAAGATCGGCGCGGTCATGGTGGGCAGCGAGACCGACCTCATCGGCATTTTCACCGAACGCGACATCGCGTTCAAAGTCGTGGCCGGCGGCCGCGATCCGGAGAAGGTGAAGCTCACCGAGGTCATGACGAAGGACCCCGACACGTTGCGCCCGGAAGACACCGCGCACGACGCGCTCCAGCGGATGAGCCAGCGCGGCTACCGCCACCTGCCGGTGGTCGACGACAGCGGCCGGGTGGTCGGCATGGTGTCGATCCGCGACATCTACGGCGCCGTGTTGCGCGAGCTCTCCGACGAGCTGAGCGACCGCGAGGCGTTCATCCAGGGCAGCGCCGGTTACGGGCTCAACTGACGGCACGTCTCGCGCCGTCACCCCGCACTTGATGCGGGGTCCAGCGAAGACTCGGAGTCTTTAGAAGAAGACTGGACCCCGGCTTTTGCCGGGGTGACGACTTGGTATGCGGCGACTGCGTGCTAGATTAGCGGCAACGCAACCGCTCTAGGCCGCATCATGCCGCTCTCGCCGCCCGTCGCCCGCGAACCGCTCCACCGCCGTCAGATCGAATGCCGCGGCTATCGCCGCGCGGACGGCCTGTGGGACATCGAAGGCCATATTGTCGACACGAAAACCTACAGTTTCCCCAACCGCGACCGCGGCGAGATCCGCGCCGGCGAAGCTCTTCATGAAATGTGGGTGCGGCTGACCATCGACGACGACATGCTGGTGAAAGAGGTCGAGGCAGTGACCGACAACGGGCCCTATCGCGTGTGCCCCGACATCACGCCCAACTTCCAGGTGCTGAAAGGCGTGCGCATCGCGCCGGGCTGGACGCAGAAGACGCGCGAGCTCCTCGGCGGCGTGAAGGGGTGCACGCACCTGGTCGAGCTGCTCGGCCCCGTGGCAACCGTCGCGTACCAGACGTTGGTGGCGCTGCGCATGAAGAAGCTGGACGCCACGCCCAAGGACAAGCGGCCGTCGGTCATCGACAGCTGCCACGCCTATAAGAGCGACGGCAAAGTCGTGCAGCGCCGCTGGCCGCAGTTCTATACCGGACCGAAGAGCTGACGTGCATTCGCAGGTCACTGCGAGCGGAGCGAAGCAGTCCAGGGCAGCCGACGGGCCCTGGATCGCCCCAGGGATCCGCGCAAGGGGCGAAGCCCCTTGAAACCCGGGTCGCTACGCTCCTCGCGATGACGAATTCGGATGAAGTCGCGCGTCAGTCGGCGGCTTCGGCCGCCGCCTTGGCCGGATCGCGCCCGGCCGCGAGTTCGCGGTAGTACGCGATCATCGCCACGCGCACGGCCGAGCTCAGATTGGTGCTGCGGCAGCGCTTGGCGATGCGGGTGCAGATCTCGCCGACATCGGCCTGCTCGCGTTCGGCGACCTCGCGCAGTGCGTCCCAGAATTGGTTCTCGAGCCGCATGCTGGTCCTGCGGCCGCTGATCCTGACGCTGCGCGGTGCATTGCTCCCCATGACGCAAATTACAATCACTGCGAGGTGGGTTTGTCAACGTCACACGCATAAATTGTGAGTAAAAATTTAAACGATTTCCGTGGTTTGGCTGGTTAACGCCTACCAACGTAACAAAGCGACTTTGTCGCCAAACCTATGGCCGCGGCGCGTCTTCTTCGGGCGCAAACGTGCGGAGAGCCAATGCGTGCACGCGCTCCTGCAACTCCGCCGCCAGCGCCGCATACACGAGGCGCTGGCGCTCGACCCGTGATTTTCCCCGGAAAGCCGCCGCCACGATCTCGACCGAGAAATGCGTCTCCCCACCCTCGCGCGCGCCGGAATGGCCGGCATGGCGATGCGAGTCATCGACAATGTCGAGACGCTCGGGCGCGAACGCGTCCGTAAGTTTGCGGTGGATCCGTTCGGCCATCGTCATCGGGTAACCTTTTTCACAACGCCGTGAGCCGGCGCTGGTACCAGGTGCGCCGCGCTTCGGTTTGCACGATTTCCTGGTCCAGCCAGTCCCCGAGGACATCCTCGGGTTTGGCGCTCTGCGCCCGCAGGTCGGCGAGGCGCGCGAGCTCCGTCGTCGTGAGTTCGACCAGCATCTCGTACTGCTCCTTCTGCTCGGCGCGGTCGAGCAGGTTCATAAACCGGAGCTTCAGCGCCACCACCATGCGTGAGAGATCGGTCATCGGTGCCCGCACGCGCGAGGTCAGCAGCTCTTTGAGCGCCACGCGGCCGGCGTCGGTCATCCGGACGCTGGTCTCGGCGGAAAGGCTTTGGCTGGGCCCGGCGCGCCGGCCGATCGGCTCGATCAGGCCTTCATGGCGCAACAGCTCGATCGACGTGCCGAGCACGTCGAGGCTCGGTCCCAGCATGCGGCTGGTGAAGCGCCGCACTTCGACGGCAAGATCGCCGTAGGCGCGGGCGCCGCTTTCGGCGAGGAAGCCGAGAGCGGCCAGGCGCACCGCCTCCGTGGGAATCAACGAATGGTCGCGGAACTTCGGCATAGACTCAACATAAGGCGCCGGCCGGCCAAGAATAAGGCCCGCTCGACGCGCGGGCGCGGATTTACGCCGCCTGGCGGCTCAAGCCCAGGCGCTTCCACACATCCTGCAGCGCCGCGACCAGCCGCTCCATCGCGGCGTCGTCGTGCAGCGGCGTCGGCGTCAGGCGCAGGCGCTCCTGGCCGCGCGGCACGGTCGGATAGTTGATCGGCTGCACATAGATGCGATGCCGCTCGAGCAGCTCGTCGGACGCCTGCTTGCACAGCCGCGCGTCGCCGACGAACACCGGCACGATATGGCTCGGTGACATCATCACCGGCAGCCCGGCCTCGGACAGCAGGCGCTTGAGACGCGCCGCGCGCTCCTGATGGCGGTCGCGCTCGCCCTGGCTGGCCTTGAGGTGCTTGACGCTGGCCAGCGCCCCGGCGGCGATGACCGGCGCCGGCGAGGTCGTGAAGATGAAGCCGGGCGCGAAGCTGCGCACCGCGTCGACCAGCGCCGCCGAGCCGGTGATGTAGCCGCCGACGCAGCCGAACGCCTTGGCGAGCGTGCCTTCGATGACGTCGACCTTATGGGCGACACCGTCGCGCTCGGAGATGCCGCCGCCGCGCTTGCCGTACATGCCGACGGCATGCACCTCGTCGAGATAGGTGAGGGCGCCGTAGCGCTCGGCCAACTCACAAAAATCTGCGATGGGGGCGATGTCGCCGTCCATCGAATAGACCGATTCGAACGCGATCAGCTTCGGCCGGCCGGGTTCGATGGCGCGCAAATGCCGCTCAAGGTCCGCCGGGTCATTGTGCTTGAAGATTTGCTTCTCGGCGCCCGAATGGCGGATGCCCTCGATCATCGAGGCATGGTTCAGCGCGTCCGAAAGGATGATGCAGCCCGGCATCAGCCGCGCCAAGGTGCTGAGGCTCGCCTCGTTCGAGGCGTAACCGGAGACGAACAGCAGGCCCGCCTCCTTGCCATGCAGGTCGGCCAGCTCCTGTTCCAGCAGCACGTGATAGTGGTTGGTGCCGGCGATGTTGCGGGTGCCGCCGGCGCCGGCGCCGCATTCGCGCAGCGCCTTCTCCATCGCCTTGAGCACCAACGGGTGCTGGCCCATGCCGAGATAGTCGTTGCTGCACCAGACGGTGACCTCGCCGGCCTGGCCGTTGGCGTCGCGATAGGTGGCCTGGGGAAACCGCCCGACGCAGCGCTCGAGATCGGCGAAGACCCGGTAGCGGCCCTCGGCCCTCAGCTTGGCAAGGGCGTCGGCGAAGATACGGTCGTAGTTCATGGTCGGCTCAGGCTGATGCGGTCAGGTCTTATACCGGGGCGACTGCCGGCAGGAATTGATTTTGATCAAGAGTTTAGCCGCCGCCGCCGCCGTGGAAAAGCGGCAAATACATCAACACCTCAATGACTTAAGTATTCCCGCTCAGGCCGTCGCCAGGCCTTTGCTCTTGACCATCGCCGTTGTGTCATCGAGCGCCTGGCCGAAGCGGCGGAACATCTCGTCGATCTCACTGTCGCTGATGATCAGCGGCGGGCACAGCGCCACCCGGTCGCCGAACAGCGGCCGCACGATCAGGCCGTGCTCCTGCGCGCATTTGGCGAAGTAGGGCGCGACACCCGCGGTCGGCGCGAAGAAGGCCTTCGGCGTCTTGCTCTTCGCCAGCTGGATGGCGCCGATCAGGCCGATGCCCTGCGTCTCGCCGACCAGCGGATGGCTCTCGAAGCGCTTGAGGGCCGCGAGGAACCGCGGCGCCACTTTCCGCACGTGCCCCAGCGTGTCGCGCTCTTCGTAGATCTTGAGCGTCTCGATGGCCACGGCGGCCGGGACCGGATGCGCCGAATAGGTGAAGCCGTGGCCGAAGGTGCCGATCTTCTCGCTTTCCTTGACCAGTGCCTGCCAGATCGGCTCCGAGATCATCAATGCCGAGATCGGCAGATAGGCCGACGACAGCGCCTTCGCGACCGTGATCATGTCGGGCTTGAGGCCGTAGGTCTCGGTGCCGAACATGTTGCCGGTGCGGCCGAAGCCGCAGATCACCTCGTCGGCGAGGAACAGGATGTCGTATTTCTTGAGGATCGCCTGGATCTTCTCGAAATATCCGGCGGGCGGCAGCAGCACGCCGCCCGCGCCCATCACCGGCTCGGCGACGAAGGCGGCGATCGTGTCCGGCCCTTCCTTCAGGATCAGCTTCTCGAAATTCTCGACCAGGCGCGCCGTGAACTGCGCCTCGCTCTCGCCCTCCTGGGCTTGCGTGTAGTAGTGCGGGCAGTCGGCATGGAAGATGCCGGCGATCGGCAGGTCGAAGTCGCGGTGATTGGCCGGCAGGTGCGTGAGGCTCGCCGTCGCGATGGTGACGCCGTGATAGGCGCGGACGCGCGACAGGATCTTCTTCTTCTGCGGCCTTCCCAGCGCGTTGTTGTAGTACCAGATCAGCTTGATCGCCGTGTCGTTGGCCTCCGAGCCGGAATTGGCGAAGAACACCTTCGACATCGGCACCGGTGCCATCGCGAGCAGGCGCTCGGCGAGCTCGATCCCGGGCTCGTGCGACTTCTGGGCGAAGATGTGATAGGTCGGCAGCTGGCGCATCTGCCGAACCGCCGCCTCGACCAGCCGGTCCTCCTTGAAGCCGAGCGAGGTGCACCACAGACCCGCGAGGCCCTCGATGTACTGCTTCCCGGTTTCGTCATAGATGTAAACGCCGTCACCGCGTGCCACCACTAGTGGTCCTTCGGTCTGATGCACCTTCAGGTTGGTATAAGGATGCACCAGCGACGCAATGTCGCGGCTCGCGAGCGAATTGCCGCGCGGGACAACACGGTCGGCAGTCATGGTAAGCTCCTTGGTCAACTCGCGTCAGATTAGCAGAGGACTCGTCGCGCCGCGAACCGGTCCTCTGCTGGCCCGCTGGCCTCAGAGGGTGCGCGATGGTGAAGTCGGACAAGCTGCATCTCGTCGGCAGCATTCCGCTGCCGGACAGCGAGCAGGTCTTTCGCCGCGTGAGCGGCAAGCTCGGACCGTATCTCGCGCGTTTGCCTGACGGCGAGACCGGACAGCGGTCGCGCTGGATCTGGTTCCAGCGCCAGATGCTTGAGCAGCATCCGGCGATGGAGCTCGATCCGACGGTGCCGCCGCTGCGGCTCAAGCAATGGGACGGCAAGCTCCTGCGCGAGACCCCGCTGTTGCGCTTCAAGCCTGGCACCGATCCGGCGACCGTCACGTTCGACACCGGCTACGAGCGCGCGGCCCTCGACTCCTACGCGGTGTTCAAGCGGTTGCGCGACAAGGGAAGCATCCCACCGCGGATGCGGTTTCAAGTCTGTCTGCCGACGCCGATGGCGACGGGATACATGTATGTCAGCCCGCACGCGCGCGACGCCTATCACCGGACCTACGAGCGGGCTCTGCTCGATGCCGTGTCGCAGATCGTCGCGGCGATACCGCCGGCGGACCTCAGCGTCCAGTTCGACGTCTGCCAGGAGGTGCTGGTTTTCGAGAACTACTTCGCCGACCGGCCGTGGACCTACAAGGACGACGTCTTCGGCATGCTGGGCCGGCTCGGCGAGGCGGTGCCGGCCGACGCCGAGCTCGGCTATCACCTGTGTTACGGCTCGCCCTACGACCAGCACCTCGTCCAGCCCAAGGACATGGGCATCCTGGTCGAGATGATGAACGGCATCGGCGCTGCCGTCCGCCGGCGGCTGGACTTCCTGCACGTGCCGGTGCCAAAGCCGCGCAGTGACGACGCGTACTTCGAGCCGCTGAGCGGATGGCGACGGCGCCATGAGACGCGGCTGTATCTCGGGCTGCTGCACTACGCGGACGCCGAAGGCGACCGCCAGCGCGTCGAAGCCGCGCAGCGCCATATCAAGGACTTCGGCGTCGCCAGCGAGTGCGGCTGGGGCCGCACCGACCCCGCGCGCTTGGAAGGGCTGCTCGCCGGCCATCGCGCGGCGGCGGAGATGCTGTAGACCCACTCGGGCCGACTCGTCATCGTCATCACCGGGCCCCCGGGTCCGGCCGAAGGCCGGCCCGAGGACAAGCTTCACGTCCCGGTGATCCACGTCGGTGTGCAAAAGCCAGACGTTCATGCTGGCGGCACAACGTGGATGACCGGAACAAGTCCGGGCGTGACGAATCGAAGGCTAATCGACTCGCCGGCTCAGCACCACGTGCCGCTGATCCTTTACGACCGTGTCCTGCACGACGGTGAATCCCGCGCGCTGGTGGAACGCGACGCTGTCGGGATTGTCGCCGATCACGTCGGAGACGAGCTCGGTCGCCCCGGTGCTGCGCGTCCACTCGGCGGCGGCATCGAGCAGCAGCCATCCCAGCCCGAGCCGGCGGTGTGCGATTTCGACGAACACACCCTCGACGTAGCCCACAGTCTGGTCCTCAAACGCCGCGACGTCATCGCGCAGCGATACTTCCAAGAAGCCCACGCAGACGCCATCGACCAGCGCCACCAGCGCTTCATAACGGATGGCGCCGAACCGTTCGGGCTCGGTGAACAGCGTGCCGTCCCAGGCGGCGCGCGTCGTCGCGTCGGTTCCCATCCACAGCGCCTGGCGCATCGACAGCCACGCATCGTGGTCCGCGGCGGTGAGCCGGCGGACGATGGCGTCGGGCTTATTTCCGCCCGTAGCTGTCTTCGAGCCGGACAATGTCGTCTTCGCCGAGATAGCCGCCGGACTGCACCTCGATCAGGTGCAGCGGCTCGGGGCCGATATTCTCCAGCCGGTGGACGGCGCCCACCGGGATGTAGGTCGACATGTTCTCGCGCAGCACGATCGAATCCTCGTCGCGCGTCACGCGCGCCGTGCCGCTGACCACGACCCAGTGCTCGGCGCGCTTGGCGTGCTTCTGCAGCGAGATCTTGGCGCCGACCTTGACGATGATGCGCTTGACCTGGAAGCGCGGCCCGAGGTCGACCGTCTGGTAGCTGCCCCACGGCCGGTGCACCACCGTGTGCGTGACCGCCTCGCTGCGCCCGCGCTTCTTGAGCTCTTCGACGATCGTCTTCACGTCCTGGGCGCGGTCCTTGGCCATGGCCAGCACGACGTCGCGGGTGACGACGACGACGATGTTGTCGAGCCCGATCGTCGCCAGCAAGGTGCCGTCGCTGGTCCGGAGATAGCTGTTCTTGGTGTCGAGCGCGATGACGTCGCCGCCGATGACGTTGCCGGTGCCGTCGCGGATGCCGATGTCCCACAGCGCCGACCACGCGCCGACGTCGCTCCAGCCGAGCGACGCCGGCACCACCGCCGCGCGCTTGGTCTTCTCCATCACCGCGTAGTCGATCGATTTGCCCGGCGACGCTTTGAAGGCCGCTTCGTCGAGCCGGAGGAAGTCGAGATCCTGGCGCGCGGCCGCGACCGACTTGCGGACGGCCTCGGCGATCGCCGGCTCGAGCGCGGTCAGCTCCTCGAGGAAGAGGCGCGCTTGGAACAGGAACATGCCGCTGTTCCACGACCACACGCCTTCGGCGAGATAGGTCGCCGCGGTCTTGGCGTCGGGCTTTTCGACGAAGCGTTCGACGGCATAGGCGCCCGCGACATCGCCGAGGGCCGCGCCGCGCTTGATGTAGCCGTAGCCGGTCTCGGGCTGCGTCGGCGTGATGCCGAAGGTCACCAGCCGGCCGGCGCGCGCCGCGGCGGCGGCACACTCGACCGCGCGCCGGAACGCCGGCTCGTCGCGGATGACGTGATCCGACGGCAGGATCAGCATCAGCGCATCCGGGTCGTCCTTGCCGAGGAACGCGGCCGCGGCGGCGACGGCGGGGGCGGTGTTGCGCGCCGCCGGCTCGAGAATGATGGCGCGCGGATGGACGCCGGCCTGGCGGAGCTGCTCGGCGATGATGAAGCGGTGCTCTTCGTTGCAGACGACGACCGGCTCGGTGAAGCCGTGCTCGCGGTGAACGCGCTTGGCGGTGTCCTGCAGCAGGCTGAGATCGGAGGCGAGCGGCAGCAGCTGCTTGGGATAGAGCTCGCGCGACAGCGGCCACAGGCGCGTTCCGGCGCCGCCGGACAGGATCACGGGACAGATCTTGCTCATATCTGGATCGGCGCCGATTCGTGGTGCTGCGTGGGAGAGAGTGTCACTTGTCGCCGCCGTGTTGCTAGCGCAATTCCGCCATCCCGCCAATTGCCAATCTGCGCCAAGGGCATAGGGATTTAGGCGGGGGTCCGGGACGGGTCCGCCGGGTTTGCGTTTCGCGGCCCGGCTTGCGACAACCTGGGACAGGTTTTCGCAAGTGGGACAGCGTCCGGTGCGGTCGCGTCCGGGCGGTCAGCGGATGACGGCGGATTTTCTGTTCTGGCTCGCGGTCGCGGCGAAGATGGCGGCGACCGCGGGATTTGTCGTGCTGGCGACCCGCATGGCCGAGCGCGCCGGGCCGCTGATCGGGGCGATGATCGCCACATTGCCGCTGGCGGCGGCGCCGTCTTACGCGTTCGTGAGCCTCGATCACGATTCGGCGTTCATCGCGACCAGCGCTCTCGGCAGTCTCGCGGGCAACGCCACCAACATCGTCTTTTGCCTCGTCTATGCCCGCGCGGCGCAGCGCTTCGGCATGGTCGTGAGTCTCGCCATCGGCTTCGCCGTGTGGGCGATCCTGGCGGTGATTCTGCGACAGGTCATATGGACCCTGCCGTCGGTCCTGCTCCTGAACGCGGGCGCGGTCGCCGTATGTCTGCCGCTCGCCAACCGGCTGCGCCACGCCGCGATGCCGGCGATGGTGCGGCGCTGGTACGATGTGCCGTTGCGCGCCGGCATGGTCGCGGTCCTGGTCGCGATCGTGGTCACCATCAGCGCGCAGGTCGGACCGACCGTGACCGGGCTGCTGGCGATCTTCCCGATCGTGCTCACCAGCGTGATCTTCATCTTTCATCCGCGGGTCGGCGGCCGCGCGACTGCGGCGCTGATCGCGAACGCGATCATCGGCCTTGCCGGCTTCGCCATCGCACTCACGGTGCTGCACCTGAGTGCCGTGCCGTTTGGCTCGGCCGTGGCGATGGCGCTTTGGCTTCTGTGCTCGCTGGCGTGGAATTTTTCCGTCGTGACGCTGCGGGGTTGGCGCGCGAGGATTGGGGCGCGCTAGGATGGCGGGATGATCACGGTCTTCGGATCGATCAATGTCGACTTGGTCTTCCCGGTGCCGATCCTGCCGTGCGCGGGCGAAACGGTGCTGGGCAGCGACTATCACGTGGCCCTCGGCGGCAAGGGCGCCAATCAGGCGGTGGCCGCCGCGCGCGACGGCGCCAAAGTCAGCTTGTACGGCCGCATCGGTCGCGACGAGTTCGGCAGGATGGCCCGGGCGGGTCTGGTCGCAGCGGGTGTCGACGTCACGGGGGTCGCGGAGAGTGTCGCGCCGACGGGGTGTGCTGCGATCTGCGTCGACGCGGCGGGGCGCAATCAGATCGCCGTCGCCGGCGGCGCCAATCTCGAGCTGCGTGCCGCCGACGTCCCGGACACGGCCCTCGGGCCCGGCACGACATTGGTCCTGCAGATGGAAGCGCCGGCAGACGAGGTCGCGGCCTTGATCCTGCGCGCCCGTGCGCATGGCGCCGACGTCATCTTGAACCTGGCGCCGGCCCGTGCCCTCGGCCACGACGCTCTACGCGGCGCCGGCATCCTCGTGGTCAACGAAAGCGAGGCGGCGGCGCTCGCTCATACCCAGCGGGTGACGGCCTCTGAAGCGGCGGCCATTGCGCGCGAATTGGCGAGCGTGTTCGGCAACACCGTCGTGGTGACCTTGGGGGAGCGCGGCACCGTCGGCGCCACGCCTGAGAAAGACTGGTCGGTTGGCGCGCTGCCGGTCACGGCTTTGGACACAACCGGCGCCGGTGATGCCTTCGTCGGTGTGCTCGCAGCGGCATGCGATCGGGGTGAAACGTTCGCGACCGCGTTGCACCGCGCCAGCATCGCCGGGAGCCTCGCGTGCCTCGCGCCGGGCGCACAGCCGAGCCTGCCGACCAAGGCCGCGATCGACGCGCGCCTCGGCGATCTCCCTTTACCTGTCTAACCGTTTCCGCGGGTCGAGCGCTTCCTGCAGCGCGTCGCCGAGCAGGTTGCACGACGCGACGGTCGCCAGGATGAACAGGCCGGGCCAGATCGCCAGCATAGGGTCGGTCTGGATGATCTCCTGGGCGTTG
>Ga0335084_10007141_pt1 | contig 11116 bp, 9 predicted proteins | sample Lox_Sample_44_FD_206721 | JGI IMG/M metagenome (GOLD analysis project Ga0335084, IMG submission 206721) | Soil microbial communities from Loxahatchee National Wildlife Refuge, Florida, United States - Lox_Sample_4.4 | ecosystem: Environmental > Terrestrial > Soil > Wetlands | place: USA: Florida...
GGCGTTACATGAAAAGCGCTCCCTTACAACCCCTGTCCATACACAGGAATCGCCGCGCCAGTCACATCTTTTCCCGCGTCGCCCGCAAGCCACAGAATCAGACCCGCAATCGACTCCGGTTTCACCCACGTCGACACATCCACCCCGGGCATGGCGACGCGATTTGCGGGAGTGTCAATCGTCCCCGGCAGGATGACGTTAGCGGTGATACCCAGGTCTTTATTCTCGATTGCCACGGTTCGAATCAGCGAAACCACAGCCGCCTTCGAAGCGCTATAAGCCCCAACTTTGGCCCCGGGGCTCTCCGCGGCGCGGCTTCCGATAGCCACGATCCGTCCCGATCGCGCCGCCTGCATGTGCGGGATCACCGCCCGCAGAATGTGAAACGTGCTGTTTACGTTCATATCGAACATGCGCTGCCAGGTTGCGTCATCTGTATCGGAAACGGTCGCGCCTCCAGCGAATCCGCCAACCGTGTGGACGAGCAGATCAATTTTGCTGAACTTCGCAATGACGGCCTCGACCGCCTTTCGTGCCTCATTTAGGTTGTTGAGCGCTGCGGGCACTGCGCTGAAGTCAGGGTGATCAAAATCTTTCGGCTGAATTCGAGGAGCAAGCCCAGCCACAAGGAACTCAGCATCAAGCAAGGCCTTCGTGACGTGGGTACCGAGCCCGCCATTGGCTCCTGTGACGAGCGCAACTTTTTCAGGCATGCGATCAGACTATCCAAAGAGGGCGGCGATCGCAAAGAATGAAGCCGGGCATTCGGCGCCTCAAGCGGCTTCCTACTGTTGAAGAATCTGCCCCGCGTTCGGATGGACCTGCTCGTTCCTGATGTCGTTCGCGTCCCAGCCCCCGCCTAACGCTTTGACAAGATAGACCGTACTCACCAACTGCTGTCCGAGAAGTTGAGTTTCAAGCCGCTGATTGCTCAGCAGCGTAGTTTGAGCAGTGATCACATCCAGATAGTTAGTGACTCCACCCACGTACCGATTATTCGCGATTTCCAGTGCCTTGCGCGCATCCTCGACTGCTGCACCCTGCGTAGAGAGTGCTTGCGAAAGAGTGCTGAGGTTGCTGATCCCATCCTCAACCTGCTGAAAAGCTGTCAGCACCGTCTGCCGGTAATTCGCTACCGACTCGTCATACGCTGCGCGTGCTGCCGCCAGGTTCGCGCGGTTGCGTCCGCCCTGCAACACCGGTTCCAGAGCATCTGCACCCAGGGACCAGAAAAGACTCGGGGCATTGAATAGCGAACCCAAAGCCGTACTCTGCAATCCCCCTGCACCGCTCAGCGTAATGTGTGGATAAAACGCCGTCTTGGCCAAACCTACCTGAGCGTTCTCATACGCCATCTGCCTTTCATACGTGGCGACGTCCGGGCGTCTTTCCAGCACGTCTGACGGAACCCCCAACGGTACAGGCGGGGGAACAGTTTTCAACGGGGCGACTGGCATACTGAAGCTCGGAGCCGGTTGCCCCACCAGCACCGCGATCGCATGTTCATATTGCGCTCGCGATTGCTGGACCAGCGCGGCCTGCGAGATGGTTGAATCCAGCAGCGTAGCCTGCTGCGCGACTTCCAGCCCGCTGGCAATTCCGCCTGCATGTCGATTGTTTAGCAAATCCAATGCCTTTCGCTGATATCCAACCGACTCTTCTACGACCTGATACTCCGCATCGAGTTCGCGCAGTGTGAAATAGTCCGCAGCGAGCTCAGCTGTCAGCACCAACTGTACATTTCCCAGATCCGCGGCGCTGGATTGCAGCGACGCATTCGTTGCTTCCAAATTTTTCCTTACACGCCCGAACAGGTCCGCTTCATAATTCACGCTGAACGGGATGGTGTAGACGCTCTGTGTGTAGGGTCGGATGGGTTGCACGCCATTCGGGCCAACCACAATCTGTGATCCTCCGTTCAGAGGACGATTTCCCGACCCTCTCTCGCGCACCGCCGATGGATCGGCAGACACTTGTGGAAAGTAGTCGGCTGTAGCGATTCGCGCCAGGGAACGGGCCTGATTCAGTCGATCTCGCGCCGCAATCAGAGACTGGTTTGCTTGCAGCAACTGCTGCTCATACCCATCCAGCGTCGGATCGTGAAACACCTCCCACCAGGTTCCCTTGGGAGTCGCATCTTTCGGTGCGGCTTGCTCCCAAGGTGGCTGCGTCTTCCACGCATCTGGCGCGGGCGCGGGAGCAGAAGGCCGGGCGTACCGAGGTCCTACCGTGCATCCTGCGGCGAACATCAGCCAGACCAGCAGCCATACAAGGAGCCCCCGCTTCACTGCTGGCTTCCCTTCTGCTTCTTTCCAGCGCTGTTCTTCTGGCGATTCTGTTGTCCCTGTTGGCCTGAAATGTTCTGCTGTTGCTGCTCAGGAAGATTCTCTTCCTGACGAACACTCGGTGGAGTTTGCGGCCGTGGAGTAGCGGACTGGTCCTCTCCCTGCCCGGGCGACGCTTGCGCAATATTGACTTCCTGCCCGTTCTCCAGAGAATCGGAAGGATTGATGACTATCTGGTCCTGAGTTGTGACTCCGCCCAGAATCTCGAGTGTCGTTCCGTAATCCCTCCCGATGTTGATGGGACGCAACTGTATCTTCTTATCACGTCCGACGACAGCCACCTGCGGGCCTGCCGCCCGGAATAACATTGCATTCACTGGGACGGTTACTTTGTTGACGTTGGATCCAATGGAAAAGTGAACTTCACCAAACGATCCCGGCAGCAGTCGTCCATCTCGATTTGGCACGTCCACTTCCGTGCGCAGCGTCCGGGTGTTTGTATCAATTGCCTCTGCCGTACGCGCAACCGCCGCGGAGAATCGCTGTCCTGGAAATTCCTGCAGAGTCACATACGTCGACTCGCCCACCCTGATAAATGGAGCATAGGCCTGCGGTACGCTCGTATAGACGCGCAGTGGGTCCACTCTCGCGAGGTCAAACAATTCACGTCCAGTCGCACCCGCTCCTGCATTGATCAACGCACCCGGATCTACGTTGCGTTGCGTGATGACGCCGTTGAAGGGTGCGAAGACCTTTTTGAATCCCTCAAGCTGTTCCAACCTTTTGACATTGGCATCCGCTGCAGCCAAATTGGCCTGTGCCTGCCTGTATCCACTGGTCTGTTGGTCCGCTTCTTGAGCAGACACAGAATCGCTCTTGCGCAGGTTCTCCCAACGCTGCGCGCTGATCTTCGCCAGTTCGAGTTGCGCAACGATCTGCTCCCGCGCCGCCCGCGCCTGATTCAGTTCCTGATCTACTTCCGGAGTATCGATAGTGGCGAGTAACTCGCCCTCCTTTACTCGGCTTCCGATATCTTTGTACCAGCGGACCAGATAACCGCTAGTGCGCGCATAAATTGGTGATTCGGCGTACGCCAGCAATGAGCCGGGCAGCACAAGTTCCTGATCAGGTTTTTCTGCCAGCGGATGAACCACTGCAACCGTTGGGATCGTCTCCTGTTCCGTTTCCTTGGCCAGAGCCTGTTCATGGCTTGCGCGGCCAATCAACGTAATCGCGCCGGCCACCACCAGAATCAGGAGCGCTACGCCCACCACCATTAGCGCGCGGCGTGGAGATGCTGGCGGAATTTCCGGCGGCGCCTGGATGTTATGCGTCTGATGGCGCGAGCGCGTTTCCAGTTCCTCGATCTCCTGGTCCACTTGAGCCTTGGTACGGTGCTGCTCTTCACTCGCGCCGTTACCGTCTGCGCCACTCCGCGAGCGCCGTTGTTCTTGTTTTTGCTCGTTCTCCACGCTCATGCTTACTCCGAATCTATAAGAACCAATCTACTCTCATGTAAGACCTTGTTCGCGCGCGCGTTTGGCTTCGCGACGGCTATGGAAAATTGCGAAGACGCTTGGCACGAAGAATAGTGTCGCCACCGTTGCAAAAAGAAGGCCGCCGATCACGGCGCGTCCCAAAGGTGCATTCTGTTCGCCACCTTCTCCAAAACCGAGTGCCATGGGCACCATTCCGATGATCATAGCGAGCGCGGTCATCAGTACCGGCCGCACGCGTGTGTATCCGGCAGCCACTGCGGCGCGGATCGCAGGCACTCCTTCATCCATCTGCTCGCGTGCAAAGCTCACCATCAGGATCGAGTTCGCCGTAGCGACTCCCATACACATCACCGCTCCCGTCAGTGACGGCACGTTCAGCGTCGTGTGCGTCAGCAGTAAGAACCAGCAGATTCCGGCAAGAGCACCCGGAAGCGCAGCAATAATAATGAATGGATCGAGCCACGACTGGAAGTTGACGACGATCAGCAGGTATACCAGACCGATCGCACCCACAAGTCCGATTCCCAAACCGATGAATGACGACCGCATCGTCGCGACCTGTCCGCGCACGACAATATGCGTCCCGCGTGGAAGTTTGTTTTCGAAAGTATCGAGAACTTTCTGTGTATCGGCGGCGACCGCGCCCAAATCCCGATCTTGCGTGCTCGCGTAAACATCAATGGTCGGCTGAACGTTGTAGTGATTTACGGTTGCCGGCCGCACCGTCGGACTGATCTGCACCAGGTTGCCCATCAACTGCGGCCCCTGTTGCGAAACCACCGGAATATTCATTAGATCCTGCAAGTCCGTCATCCGATACTGCGGCGCCTGCACTGCCATCTGATATGTGACTTCATTCCGCGGATTGAGCCAGAAGTTCGGTGAAGTCTGGAAACTGCCGCTCAATGAAACCAGCGCGCTTTGTGCAACCTCGCGCGCGGTGAGTCCGACCTGGTTTACACGGGTCCGCTGAATATCCATGTACAACGTTGGCAGCGACATCAACTGCTGCACGTGCACATCGGCAGTACCTGGAATGTGGCGCATCTTCCCTGCAATCTCCTGCGCGATTCCATAGTTGGTTTGCAGATCAGTTCCAACTACCTGCACATCAATCGGCGCTGGAATTCCGAAGTTTAGAATTTGCGTCACGATGTCCGCAGGCTGGAAGAAGAATTCGACTCCCGGATAATGCCTCGGCAAAAACTCGCGTAAATGCCGGGTCAGGTCTGCCGTTGGAATGTGCTTCTCCGGATTCAGCGCGATCAGAATCTCCGCATCGCTTGTACCAATCGTTCCATTCGAACTGTACGACTGGTTAATGCCCGAGTTCGGCAATCCAATGTTGTCGAGAATGGTCTGCAGTTGCCCTTGCGGAATCTCTTGCCGCAGCGAGCTTTCGATTTGATCGCACAAGCGCGCCGTCTCTTCCACCCTCAGCCCCGGCCGTGCCCGTACATGCAGCTTCAAAAGTCCCGCGTCTACCGAAGGGAAAAAATCCTCTCCCAGATACGAGAAGAGGCCAAGCGACAACACGCAAAACAAGAGGAAGCAAACGACGAACAGTCCGCGATGTGCCAGCGTCGTTTCCAACAATGATTCGTAGCCGCGCCGGAATTCTTCGAACTTCCTCTCGAATCCTCGCTGAAAGCGGCCCAGAAAAGTCTTCGCCCCTTCCTCCCGATGCTCATGCCCTCGCATGATGTACATCACCAGCGTCGGAATCAGCGTTCGTGAAAGCAGGTAGCTGGCAAGCATCGCGAAGCTCACGGCCTCAGCCAGAGGTACGAACAGAAACTTCGCGACTCCACTCAGGAAGAACATCGGCACAAACACAATGCAGATGCTCAAGGTGGACACGAACGCGGGCACCGCAATCTGCTGCGCTCCGTCAAGAATCGCCTGCCGCATTTCCTTGCCCATCGCGAGATTGCGCTCGATATTCTCGATCTCCACCGTGGCATCGTCGACAAGGATCCCTACCGCCAGGGCCAGGCCTCCCAGTGTCATGATGTTGATCGTCTCCCCGATCGCGCCCAGCAGAATGATGGACACGAAGATCGAAAGCGGAATGGAGATGGAAATTACGATCGTCGGCCGCCAGTCGCCTAAAAAGATCAGAATCATGCATGCGGTGAGCGCGGCCGCGATCAACGCTTCCCGGACTACTCCCTCGATCGACGCCCGTACGAACAGCGACTGGTCAAATAAGTGCGAGATCTTGAGCTCAGGTGGAAGGCCTTGCGCAGCCTGGTCCACGATATCTTTAACGCCCGCCACAATCTGCAGCGTTGATGCCGTTCCGTTCTTATAGATCGACATCAAAGCGCCGCGGTTCCCGTTCTGCCGGACAATATTTGTCTGCGGCGCAAAGCCATCTCGAATATGCGCCACATCGCGCATGTAGAGCGTGGACCCGTTCGTCGTTTTTACTGGCAGATCATTGAGTTCCGCGATCGTTTCTGGCGTCCCGTTCATTTCAACGTCATACTCGAGTGGACCCAGTTTCATCGTGCCGGTCGGCAGAATAATGTTCTGCGCATTCACCGCATTCACGATGTCGACCGGAGAAAGCCCGTATGCCTGCAGTTTGGGTAGGTCGAGATCTACCTGGATCTGCCGCAGCTTGCCGCCATATGGATAAGGAGTCGCCGCACCCGGAACTGTTGCCAGAAAGGTTCGCAAGAAGTTTTGACCAAGATCAAACAACTGTTGCTCGGGAAGCGTCTTGCTGCTCAAGCCCAGCTGAATGATTGGTGTGGTCGATGCGCTATAAGAAATGATCAGCGGCGGAGTCGTACCCGGCGGCATGCTGCGGACCGAAGTTTGTGAAATGGCAGTAATCTGCGCAATCGCGCCCTGCACGTTTGTCCCAGGCCGGAAGAACACCTTGATCACTCCCAACCCGTACACCGACTGGGACTCCATGTGTTCAATGTCGTTGACCGTCGTGGTGATGCCGCGCTCGGAGTTGGCCACGATGCGGTTTGACATGTCCATGGGGGACATCCCCGTATAAAACCAAACCACGGACACCACGGGAATATTGATGTCTGGAAAGATGTCTGTAGGAGTGCGCAGGATCGTGATCGGCGTGAGAACGAGGATGACGATTGCCATCACGACAAACGTGTACGGACGCCGTAGGGCTAGCGCAACAATCCACATTCGATACCACCTGCTCCTGAATCAAACGGGCCGCAATTCCGATGGTGCTGCCCCAAAGCACCCGAACTCATGAACGCTTAGATTCGATACTATTCGTATCGGATTCTAAATACATGGCTCGAATTATATGGTAGTTTAAGGTCATGCGCCATAGGTGGCCGGTTCCTTCATACAGTGAAAACGGCAACGGGAAGCGTCCTCCCGGGCGCCCGCGCAGCGAAAAGGCTCGTCTGGCGATCCTCCGAGCGACCTTGAAGCTTCTCAGCGAGGGCGGATTTACCAACTTCACGATCGAGGAAGTTGCCGACCGGGCTGAGGTCGGAAAAGCGACCGTTTATCGCTGGTGGCCTGATAAGGGTGCCCTCATCGCCGACGCATTCGCCGGAAGCGCCACTCCCCACCTCCGCTTTCCGGATACGGGTTCCGTCTATACCGACATGAGCCGGCAAATGCGCCAATTGGTAAAAGTATTTCGCAGTCGCCGGGGCCGGATCGTCTCTGCCATTTTGGCAGCAGGGCAGAGCGATAAGGATGTAATCACAGCTTTCCGCGACCGGTTCCTGTGGCCGCGCCGCCATGAAGCCTATACAACTTTGCAACGCGGCATTCGACGCGGCGAGCTCCGCAGAGATACCGATTTGGACTTGGTCTTGGACTCGCTCTATGGCCCCATTTACATGCGATTCCTCATCCAGCACGACCGCCTCACTCCCGAATTCGTCGATCGACTTTGCGCGCTCGTCTTGAACGGAGCGAAAGCTGCGCCCCGTAACCGTCGCAAGAATAAACGGGCTCGCAGAATGCGACCCCAAATCTCCGCCGCCTAGTCACCGTTTGGCTCCGCAAGAAATCATCTTCTCGCTATTCGTCAGAAGCCGCGAAGCTGAAACGTGTCCGTAATCTGCCGAGTTTCCGGTTAGCAATAGCGGAGCCCGGTGGCAACTCTGATTCCAGACCATGATTTGGAAGAAAACAGCGTTACTCCTTGCGGTCATCTAATCCGCGGCTATCAATGGCTTCCATCGAGAAACTTCCGAGTTGTGACTCTGTTTACTCTCCGAATCCAGTGAGGCGAATCGAGGTCTGCAGCGGACGTCATTTCGCCTGCAAAATTATTCCGTATGCATCCGCACTCATTCTGTTAAGCGCCCTCTTGTGCAGTCATGCCTTTGCTCAACAAGACGTGGCGACCATTATTCAGAAATCCGTCGAGGCCAACCGTCGTGATTGGAACGCGGCTCCGGAATACGACTACCAGGAGCGCGATCGCGACGGGCAGGGATCTAAAACCTATGATGTGACTACCGTTCTGGGTTCGCCCTACGAGCGCCTCATTGCCATTAACGGCAAAGGATTGAACGCAGCCCAGAAAGCTGAACAGCAGAAGAAGTACGAACAAATGCTCTCGCAACGCAAAGCCGAGTCGCCAGATCAACGATCGAGGCGGATTGCAAAATTTCAGGCAGACAGACGCCGCGATCACGAAATGCTTGAGCAACTGACCAAAGCCTTCGATTTCAGACTTGAAAGTGAGCAGAAAATCGGCGCCCGCGACGTCTACGTTCTCAAAGCAACCCCTCGCCACGGATATCAGCCCCCGAATCGAGATACCGAGGTCTTGCCCGGCATGGAAGGACGGCTATGGATCGACAAAACCAGCTATCAGTGGGTCAAGGTTGAAGCCCACGTGACTCGTCCTGTGAGCATCGAGGGCTTTCTCGCTCAGGTAGAGCCGGGCACCAGATTCGAATTGGAAAAAATGCCGGTCGACGACGACATCTGGCTGGCAACGCACTATTCAATGTCGGCCTCGGCCAAAGTCCTCTACGTGGTTCCACATCACTCTCGCGACGACGAAACCTACTTCAACTATCACAAGAGCCAGAGTCCTTCGGACGCAAGCTCGCTGCATTCATCTCGAAAAGATCAGTATGCCGATTCTCGACGCGCGAACCCTTAGCGTCGCGCGAACCCTCTTCGTCCTTGCCGTTGGAGTCCTATTTGTTTATGGAGCGCGCCACACCCTCCTGGCATTCGTGATGGCAATCTTCTTCGCCTACCTCATCTCCCCGTTGATTTCGCGAGTGCAGCGTTGGCGCACAGTGTCCCGGAATTCGAGAGCCTTGGCTATCGCGCAAGTTTATGTCGTTCTGGCGCTGATTATCACGGGTGTGGTGCTCGGAATCGGTCCGACGCTTGTTGCCGACGGGCGGCAGTTGATAACCGCTGCTCCCGAACTGATCGAGAAACTAGGTTCCGGCGACCTTGTCCACAAAATCGGGTCAACCCGTGGCTGGAGCTATCAAACTGAAGTCCGTGTCGAGAACCTTCTGGTTCAGCACCGCGACACAATTCTGTTGTGGGTCAAACAATTTGGACTGCAGGTTGGGGCCGTTCTAACACAATCCTTCTGGATTTTTCTCATACCGATACTCGCGATTCCTTTCTTGAACAATGCGCCGGAGATCATCGAAGTCATTTTCCGCACATTACGGCTTCGACCGCAAGCGCGCACCTTCACGGAAGTAGTCTTGCAAGACGTCCATTCGATGGCCGCGAACTACATCCGCGCCCAGATGATTCTGGCAGGGTTGGCTGTTGTTGCCTACACCGTTGTCTTAACAGCTTCGGGCGTGCAAGACGGCGTGGCACTTGGCGTCACCGCTGGAATGCTGGAATTTGTCCCGATGGTAGGGCCGATGATCGGCGCGGTCCTCATACTCGGCGTTGCCTTCCTAACGGGCTTCCATCACATTCTGTTGCTGGTCCTGTTTCTGGGATGCTGGCGTCTTCTGCAGGACTATTTCAACTCACCCCGCCTGATGCACGACCAGGTTCAACTGCATCCCTTTGTGGTGATATTCGCCGTCCTGGTAGGTGCGGAGATCGCGGGTTTTCTTGGAGTATTTCTCTCCATCCCGATCGCCGCAACCGTCCGAATTATCTGGCGAAGTTGGCGGACGTATTACGAGCGCGTGACCCCTACGCAGGTGGACGATGCCCGACGCAGTCGTCCGAACGCGGCGTAGAGAATCAGCCAAATCACCGAGATCGCAGAACGAGCAGGATTCCACGAGCATTTTCCAATCGTCAATTCCCGGAGAACTACTTACCCCAGGTAGCTTCTCCGGGGAGGTGCGACTGGGGAAGTTTTTCGGGCGTCATGGAAAGCAGTCCGGCGCTATGTACTCTTGTTTTGCAGGCTTCGTTGCTAAGTGGAATGCCCATTGCTGCCCTTCACTCATGTTGTACGGAGGCAGCAATGCGGGGTTATATCGCTCTAATACTCATCACATGCGGGACATTGTTAGCCCAGGATGTGGTCCATTCGCAGAAGTCTCAAGATTGGAAACTGAGCGAGTTCATGCCACGGCCGTATGTGTTCCTTGGCCCGGAGTTGATGGGAGGCGGGTACGCTCCCTTGGCAATGGAAGCGGGCGTTGGTTTCAGGATCGAAGCAGAGCATCTCACACTGGATGCAAATGGCACGTACGACAATGGCCATAAGACCTACGATGGCACACAGCCTAACCCGAAAGGGCATGATCGCGGACTGGATGGCTCTTTGTATTATCGCTTGTCATCGGGGTGGGCGTTCGGCGGAGGATACATCTGGGGGAAACTGTCGACAACCAATTACACCAAGCAGGGTTCACGACCGAAATTGGGCATATATAAGGATTACTTAGCAAACAGCTGTCAGGAGGACGGATGCCGTCATGACTTTTCGATGCGCATCGGAGTAGATTATTTGACTGCTGGGACCGACAAGGAAAACGGCTCACATGGTGCCGCGATCAGCCTCTTCATCCCGTCGCCGCACGCGAACAGGCATCTCTTCTATCGCGAAGTACTCGGGATCTACAGGTTCCACGATACGGTGACGGATCCGACCAACGCGTTTCTAAAACGCGAACAAATGAGCAATCGCTCTTTCGATTCCTTCCTGGAACTTACTGTAATGTACAGGTTCTAGGCTGACGTTCTTTACTGCGTCGAACGACGACGACGATAGGTCCAGAGGTGTTGGGGAAGCAGACCGCTGCTCACCTGCCTAACGATTTTGGCCCGGATGGAATACTGTGTAACCCATTTTTAATCGCAAGGTCCTGGAGTCCCGGTAGACGTTCAGAAGGAACTCATGCGGCACTCCACGATTGGAAT
>Ga0335084_10007144_pt1 | contig 11111 bp, 13 predicted proteins | sample Lox_Sample_44_FD_206721 | JGI IMG/M metagenome (GOLD analysis project Ga0335084, IMG submission 206721) | Soil microbial communities from Loxahatchee National Wildlife Refuge, Florida, United States - Lox_Sample_4.4 | ecosystem: Environmental > Terrestrial > Soil > Wetlands | place: USA...
CTCATACACACCTCCCAATAGTTCAGCGGCTTGTTGCCTATATTCATTATTGAAAAAAGGGGCATGACTTATCTATGATTTAGGTCATAAGCGAGAAATATTATGAAAGGCCTGTGACTAAGACATGAAAAAATATGAGATTGTGGATAAAAAGAGTGAATGGGAAGGGAAATTTCTCAGGGGAGTCGGGATAACCTACAAGGATCCCCTGGGTGTTCTAAGGAAATGGGAGTCGGTGGAGAGGAGAAACTGTGACGGAATCGTGGCAGTCGCTCCCTTCACCGATGAGGGAGAAGTCATCTTCATCAGACAGTTCAGACCTCCGGTGAACAACCATGTCATCGAGTTCCCGGCAGGCCTGAACGACAGGGGGGAAAGCACCGAAGATGCTGCCCGGCGGGAGCTTCTTGAAGAGACAGGGTATGAAGCAAAGGAGATGGTGTTCCTCGCAAAGGGACCACTCTCCAGCGGCTCCTCTGGGGAGATCCTGACCGTCTACCTTGCCAGGGGATTGATATTCAGGGGGATAGGGCAAAGGGACGAGACCGAAGACATAGAGGTACTAAAAGTGCCGGTTGATGAAGTGTACGAACGGTTGTCCCGAATGGAGGCAGAGGGGAATTTCATTGACCTCAAGGTGTTCGGACTCCTGGAGATGGCAAAGAGGCTGGTCTAGTTATTAGCCGATTTTATTCATTAGTGTCTTTCTTGCAGGAGAGGGATCCGTCTCTCTGCGAGACAATAGCCCTTGTTGACTATACCGGCGTCTAAGCAGCTAAGAACATTTTGTTCCCACTTTTTGTCAGGGTCCGCTTGTGCGGACCGTCACATAACCTTCCGCCTCAGGCGGATTGCCGTTTGAGCCGGATACCTCTCCTGAGTCTATGAATTATCAGGATCAGGTCTGTTTCCGTATCAGATATATCCCGTCACGGATAGTAAGGAACAGCTTCTCAGTCCGAACGTCCTTTTTCACTAATTCATTGAAGTCTGCCATCGCCCGGCTGTCATCATCCTTCGGATCGAAGATCCTGCCATACCAAAGGGCGTTATCGGCAAGTATCAAGCCGCCAGTTCGTAAAATCCTCATCGACTCTCTGTAATAAGCGATGTAATTCCGCTTGTCAGCATCAATGAAGACAAGATCGGTCTTTGCATCAGGGAGGGTCTTCAGGATTTCGAGCGCCTCGCCTGTGCGCAGCCTGATCTTGGATCTGCCGGGACTCCGGTCAAAGAAGGCCTGGGCTATCCTTGCATGATCTTCATTCTTCTCGATGGTCAGGAGTTCACCGTCATCAGGCATGACCTCGGCCATTGCAAGGGCCGAATAGCCGGTGAAGGTGCCTATATCCACAATGCGTCTGGCCCCAGACAGTTGAACAACTATCTGGAGAAAACGGCCTTCGACCCGTCCGGTGAGCATACTGGGATAGGCTGCCTTTGCCAGGGTAAATTGTTCGACTTCTTCGAGTAATGCCGACATGGGCGTTGTGTGATCCAGGGCATACTCTTCAGCTTCCTTGGCCACAACATCCATGAAACAGTGAATGCCATCTGCATTATGAGGGCGGCTGTCTGTCCCTCGAGTGAGTCTTCGGTCCATCTTATTCTTCCTAAGAATATCTAGCTGATCGCATCGAGCACCTCGCCGCTCATGGGGCCTTCGAGGGCCTTCACATACGTGCGCGCAACGATCTCAACAGGAGTTCCGATGGAAGGGTCCATCTTGAGGGCCTTGAGCGTATCTATTACCCAATTGGGACTTACGATGTTAATGCGAATGCCGCGCGGCATTTCCAATGCAGCAGCACGCCCGAAACCCTCGAGGGCAGAATTTACCAAACTAATTGCTGAAGAACCCTTCATGGGCCTGCGGCTTAATATGCCGCTTGTGAGCGTAAAGGAACCATTGTCGTTTACATGATCCATCCCTAAGCGCACCAGGTTTACCTGGCCCATTAGTTTACTGTCCAGACCAAGCGCAAAGTCTGCGTCGGTAAGCGAGGCTATGGGCCCGAACTTCGCGAGTCCCGCTACACTGATCACGGCATCGATCCTTCCAATCGCCACAAACATCCTTGTGATAGACGTTTTGTTCCCGATATTAACCGTAATCGCAGATTTGCTGAAGCTGACCGGAATCACCTCATGGCGATTCCCAATCGCCTGCACTACGGCCCTGCCTATTGTTCCCGTTGCACCGATGATGACGACTTTCATGGCTGAATCCTCCCGGGTAAAATTACAGGAGATCAATAAAGGTCCCATGCACTGCTTTATAGTGGAATCTTGCGCATGCAGCGCCCTCTGGTCTTGCTGCGTGCTGATTCCAAACGCTTTCTTTCATTCAAGCCATTCTCTGCATGGAGTATCATTTCTCTGGTTACTTCACCTTTACATTTACAGAGTGGAGTCCCTTTGCTCCGTCAGGGAACGATCGGAACAACTTTCCGATGAGAGACGCTGACTCCTGGACTTTTTCCGCCCTGTCAACTCCCCGAACAGTTATCACAAAATCACCCGCTTTCGCGGGCTTCCAGTCATAACTCCAGAGGGTCCAGGACCACTCCGAAAGAGGTGGCTTAATTGCTGCATCGTGCCATGTTTTCTTATCATCAAGAGAGATTTGGACCTTGCTTATTCCGTATCGTCCCGCGAAGGCTACACCACCGATTATGTAATTACCGATCGGTATCGTCTTTCCCTCCATCGGCATAAGGATTTGTGATCTAACAGGAATGACGGCATCATCGGACCAGCCTTTCTTTTCCCAGTAGCCCTTGAAATTGTAATTGACGAGTTCTATTTTCGAGAGCCATTTCACATGCTTCATCCCATAAATGCCGGGCACTATCACCCGCAGGGGATAGCCGTGCTTTCTGGGCAAGGGCTGACCGTTCATCCTGTATGCAAGAAATACATTTTCCGAGAGGGATAAAGAATAGGGGATGCTGTCACTGTACCCATCTTCCGCATGGAAGACGGTCTTCACGATTCCTTTTCCGGGGACAGTCTTCTCTAAAATCCTTCTTAGTGTCACGCCATCCCAGAGTGCGTTGCTTATGGAATCTCCTCCCACAGGATTACCGATGCACTCAAGGGTTACAAATTCGGTCTTGTCTTTCAGAGCTTCCAGCTCTTCCATGCTGAGTACCAGAGGCTTTTCGACGAGACCTTCGATCCGCAGCCTGAACGTCCTGGGATCAATGGTCGGAACCGTGTCCGAGTAATTCGTAATATAGAATTCATCGTTGGGAGTAATCTCCTTAGCCATAAAGCCCATGAAATTTACCGAGCCTTTCATGAGGAGGGAATGTTTTTCCTCTTCTGTGGCTGCCTCGGCGTACTGATATATCCCTTCAAAGAGAGAGACCCCGAATCCCAAACCGATCGTCCCTGCGCCAATCCCCTTAAAAAAATCTCTCCTGCTCAAAGAGTCTTTCATGATACGTCTCCCTTCCCTTCAACACCATCTTTCCGAGAAAAGATAATGGTCTCATACAATCTTTGGTCAATCAGCGTGGTGAGGGCCGCTTGAAAAGCCACACACTGACTCAATTAAATGTTATCAGCATGAGGGTGGTTGTCAAGCGTTAAGTTGCGTCCAGCAGGAATCGCCAAGGTGCTCCTTGTTCGATGACTATGCAAAGCAGTGTAGCGATGGTACACTCGTACTACAAGATGGCATACGCGTGCACTGGCGCACTGTTGAGAAAATGAAGGATGATAAAAACACTTATATGTATTGATAGGGATGGAACGCTGATCTATGACGAGAAAGAGCACCTCTATCTCGGAAGAGACAATGGGTGGAGAGCTAAGGTCAAAATACTTCCCTATGTAATTGAGGGCATGAAGGCACTGAAAGCCATTCCCGGTGCTGCAGTGTACATGATCACAAATCAGCCCGGTGTTGCGATAACTGATTTCCCGTTGTTGACTCTGGAACGGGCTCATGAAGTATGCAGGTATATTCTTGAGAAGATAAAGGACATAGGCGGTCGTATTGACGGATATTTCCTGTGCCCCCACGCAAATCAGGCGTATGTGAAGAAATATACACAATACCATTTCGATGGAAGACTTGTGTGCGAATGCAGTTGCATAAAGCCGGATCTTGGGATGATATTTGACGCCTTACGGTCTGAAGGGGTCACCCCGGGCAGTGTAAGCATCTATATGATTGGAGACCGGGCAACTGACGTACGGACAGCATTGAATATGGGCGGGACAGGTATTCTCGTGCCTTTTGAAAACCAGCCGGGCGAGGATCAGGAGGTCAATAAAATCAAGGACCAGTCCCGCATCTATATTGCGAAGAATTTAATGGATGCCGCTGAATTTATAGCTCTTCATGCCAGAGCAGGAAAGGGGTAAAGCACTGACTCGCATTCAGATACAAGGAGGCTCCATAAAAAGGGATATGTCCTTATTTATTACAGAAGGTTTGTCAATAGACATATTTGAATCATTATGATACTTTCCTTTTGCTGACGAGAGGATAGATTCCAATGACAATCTTCTCAGGAGATTACATATAGACACTTCTGCGGTTGCGGCAAGCGCGAAACGAAAAGCATACCTAAATATCGTGCTGCCGCTGTTCTTTGCCTCGATCATAGCATATCTCGACCGAGTGAATATCGGGTATGCGGCGTTGACCATGAACAAAGACCTTGGTCTCACTGCGCAGATGTTCGGCATGGGCGCAGGCATCTTCTTTTTCGGCTACATATTGTTCGAGATACCCGGAGCGCTGATCGCAGAAAAGTACGGTCCCAAAATGTGGCTTGCGCGTATCATGCTGACCTGGGGAGTCGTGTCGGGACTCATGGCTTTCATGACACAGACATGGCACTTCTATCTCCTGCGGTTTCTGCTCGGTGCCGCAGAAGCCAGTTTGTATCCCGTGATCTACGCTTCCTGCATACCGCGGTGGTTCAACGCAAAAGACCGTGCGCGCGTGATTGCCCTTCTTTTGACATCCCTCCAGATATCCGGAATCATCGGCGCACCCTTGGCGGGCTGGCTCCTCGGTGTTTCGATCTTAGGATTAAAAGGCTGGCAGGGACTGTTCATTATCGAGGCAATTCCGGCGATCATATTCACCTTTGTTATTGTGTATTGGATGGCGGATCGTCCGGATGAGGCAAGATGGCTGACTGAAGACGAGAAGGAATTCCTGACAGAGCAGTTTGAAAAAGAGGTCACAGCGAAAACTTCGGCCAGACATTACACGGTTTTGCAAGCATTCAGGGAACCGGAAGTGCTCAAGCTCTGTGTAACATATTTTTTATGGATCAGCGGGTTCTGGGGCTTCAATTACTGGATGCCGCAAGTGCTAAAATCCATCTCCGGCTGGTCAAACCTTGCGATTGGCTGGCTCACTGCGATCCCGATGGCTGTCTCTCTCTTCGTAATGCTCTACATAGGACATTCTTCATCGAAAAGAAGTGAGATTCGCTGGCACGGTGCCATTGGTCTCTTTATCGGCGCAATTGGTCTGGGAATCGGCGTTCTTATGAAGAACCCATGGACCGCTTTCTTCTTCGTGATCCTTGCCGCGATCGGGACATATGCCCCGTTCGGTGTGTGGTGGTCATATCCGACAAGATTCTTGTCCGGAACTGCTGCTGCCGGCGCGATCAGCTTGATTAATTCATGCGGCAACCTGGGCGGATTTATCGGACCCTACATTACCGGTTTCATCAAGGATATGACCGGCTCTTTTGTAGGCGCGTGGGTCTATCTCGCATTCTCTTTGATCTTTGCCGCAATGTTCATGCTTACCTTTAAGAGGCAGTTACCCGTTCTTTCTACCGATTTCGGGGAGACGCGAACAGAGAATCTTTCGGGAACGAATCTAAATTAGGCATATCCGTGTTTCAAATTCCCTTACAGTTTCAAAATTGAGTCTTTGCGAAAAGGCCGGATCTCCTTGGAAATCACTTTCTCTTCTTCTTTTGGCCTTCAAGAAATTACGAACGAGACATGGAAGCCATGGCGCACAGCTTTTGTGATATGATAAACCATTCCATGACTTTGCCATCGGTTGCATATGGGAACCATCGAAGAAAACAGACATTTGGAAGAAACAGACAAGAACTACATCTGGCATCCATTTACCCAGATGAAGGAGTGGCTCAACGAGAAGCCTATTATCATCACCGAAGGGAGGGACTGCTTTCTCAAGGATATTTATGGAAACTGGTACCTTGACGGAGTCTCGTCGCTCTGGGTCAATATCCATGGTCACAGGAAACAAGAGATCGATGATGCCATAAAGGCACAACTGGAATGCATCGGCCACACCACTATGCTCGGGCTGAGCAATGTGCCTGCCATACAACTTGCGGAAAGGCTTGTGAAGTTAGTAAATCAGTCAGCAGTAAACAGTAAGCAGATTGAAAGACCATACAGAGGAAGTTATCCGGAAAAACCCGAAGAAAGGTCAACCTGTGCTCCATGCTCTATGCCCTTACAAAAGGTCTTTTATTCAGACAATGGTTCCACTGCGGTTGAGGTGGCGCTCAAGATGGCATTCCAATACTGGATCCACAAGGGGATAAAGGGGAAGAATTCCTTCTTGTCTTTAAAGAATGGATATCACGGGGACACCCTTGGCGCAGTGAGCGTGGGAGGCATTGATATATTCCACAGCACATTTGGTCCCCTCCTCTTTAAGACATACAAGGCACCTTCACCCTACTGCTACCGATGTGAACTGGATGCCACTTATCCTGACTGCGGATTCGCCTGTTTACGCAGGATGGAGGAGATACTGAGGGAGCACTCATCCGGTATCGCTGCAGTGATTATCGAGCCCTTGGTTCAGGCAGCAGGGGGAATGATTGTAGCGCCTCCCGGATATCTCAAAGGGGTGAGGGAACTCTGCACGAGATACGAGGTCCTGATGATTGCGGATGAGGTGGCAACAGGCTTTGGGAGGACAGGCAGGATGTTTGCATGCGCGCATGAGGATGTGGTGCCTGATGTCATGTGTCTCTCAAAAGGCATCACCGGCGGCTATCTCCCTTTGGCAGCGACCATTGCGAATGATGAAATCTACAATGCCTTCCTCGGTGAATTCAGGGACCTTAAGACATTCTTCCACGGCCATTCTTATACCGGCAATCCCCTGGGATGTGCTGCTGCACTTGCCTGCCTTGACATCTTTGAGAGGGAAAAAACCATAGAAGGCCTTGTGCCGAAGATTAGGATTCTGGAAGCTTCTTTGAAGAACCTTGCACAGCTCGATCATGTGGGTGATGTGCGGAACAAAGGATTAATGGCCGGTGTGGAACTCGTAAAAGACAAATCCACAAAAGAACCGTATGCATGGGAAGAAGAGATGGGATGGAGGGTCTGCCATTATGCGCGTGCAAAGGGCGTCTTTTTGAGACCTCTGGGAAATGTGATCGTGATCATGCCGCCTCTTGCCATCAGCACCGAGAATCTTGAACAGCTGCTGAAGGTGATTAAGGAAGGGATAATGAAGGTTACTGAATAGAGAGGAATCCTTCAGGTTTCTTCCCGTAAGCCGCAGTTGAAAAGTCTTTTGCAAAAATGTACACCTCATTTAGAAATATGCACAGATTGAAGACGAGTTTTCTTCTTTTTTGTTTCATTATCTCAGCTGGGCATTTCGCTGCCGCAGATGGCAAGGAAGCTTCTATGGAGACAGCAGAAGAGTGCTCTGCGGTAGTTACTGACAATAATGCTGTTTTTGTTTTCCCTATCGAGAAGACACAACGTTGGACCTGGTACAGGGACAAGACCTCAGACAATCGTTTGGAGTATTCTTGGGAATTATCACTGGATGAGAACAAGCCTGAGTATATTTTTGGTGTTTATCTACTTAAGTTTCCAGGTGCATCACAGAAAAAGGGATCATTAAAGGATCTACTGCGTTATGCACAATTTTCGGTGGTTGAAAGGTCATGTCACGCAAAGGGCGTAACTTTGACGGTGAGGCCAGATCTAATGATTAGGGCTCTAACGAAAGGAGACCATATCATTATTGAGGTGAAAGACAAGAATACTTTGGACACCTTATTTCAGCATAAGCCGCCTAAGGCTTTTTTCAGGGTTATCAAGCCTGATGAACAGGCAGCTTCTTGTGAAGTTTTGATAGAGTATAAAGAGTAACTATCTTCTCGTGCTTCGCAGGGGTTTGACCACTAAATACGCGCGCATTTGTCGGTGTAACAAAAAGCCCCGCCGCCAAAAAGAAAATCCTGACAAAACTCAGAACAAAATTGATAGAATAAGGGCATGAAACACGCAGTGAGAAGTGTCGAAGAAGTCAAAGCGATCCTGAAAGAGCACAGGGATGAAGTAGTCCGGAGGTATCACATTACCGAGATCGGTATCTTTGGCTCCTTCGTGCGCGGTGAACAGAAACGGCGCAGCGATGTCGATATCCTTGTCGAATTTCATGATAGAGATATTCCAGGCCTTCTTAAGCTCAGCGAGATGGAAAGGTATCTCCAACGGCTTCTCAAAAAAAAGGTCGATTTGGTCATAAAGAGCGGGATTCGTCCTGAGCTCAAAAGAGGCATACTGAAAGAGGTCGTCTATATATGACGAGAGAATGGAAATTCTTCATTCAGGACATCTATGACGCAATGCAGCACATAAAAGAGTTTGTAGGCACAATGAAGCGCAAAGAATTTCTCGCGGATGAGAAAACAAGGAGCGCTGTTGCGTTCAAGATCGAGAATATCGGGGAAGCATCCAAGAACATACCAAAAGAGATAAAAGCAAAGTACAAGAACCTCCCATGGACCGACATGGCGCGGATGAGAGACAAAATCACGCATTTTTACTTCGGGATCAACTACAAAGTAGTTTGGTCTGTTATAAAGAAGGAATTGCCTGCCATAGAAACCGCCATTGCGAAGATATTGAGTGATTTGAAGTCGGCAGAGAAAAAACGCAAATAGGATTGCAAGATGCCGACAGGGATAAGAATCATCGTAGTCGATATCACGCTGGACGGAGAGCTCTTCAACACACAATGCGCAGAGGCAATTGCGGGGATTCTTCCCATAGACACAAGGCCTGACGAGTGGGGAGATGAGTTTTATTTCGGGATACCTGTTGCGATGCCCCTTGATGGAACTGCGACAAAGACAGTGAAGGTTGGAGATATCGGATACTGGCCTCCGGGAAAGGCGCTTGCAATCTTTTTTGGCCCCACGCCCATGAGCAGGTGGGCTGAGCCGGTCCCTGCCAGCGAAGTGAATCTCGTGGGAAAGATTACCGGCGATGCCAAACTTCTCGGGAAAGCAAAGGGCTCGCGCAGGATTAGGATAGAAAGGGCCTAGCGATATGCACGGTGCAAAGAAAGAGACCTCGGTGCGGGACATCTTCTCAATAGTCGCACCCTATATTGATCCCCTCGATACCGCATTCAGCCTGGGGCTCTGCCACATCTGGAGGAGGAGGCTCGTTTCGGATATTCAAAAGGGAGAGCATATCCTGGACCTCTGCACAGGCACAGGAGAGGTGGCAAAACTGATTATCAGGAGAATAGGCAGGGAAGGGTCTCTCACCTGCCTTGATTTCTGCGAGGAGATGCTCGAGGTCGCGAAAAGGAAGTTAAGCCCCATTCCCCCGAACATGACCTTTGTGGTTTCGGATGTGCGGGAGATGAGCTTTCCCGAAAATTTCTTTGATGGCATCACGGTTGCCTTTGGCATGAGAAACGTTCCTGATACTGAAGTTGCTCTGAAGAGGATTCGCAGCGTCCTTAAGCCGGGAGGGCGGTTCCTCTGTCTCGAACTCACGAAGCCCACGAAGAGGTGGTTCCTGCCTCTCTACAAATGGTATACCTTCAAGTTCATGCCTGCAGTGGCAGCCATTGTCACTAAGAGTGAAGTGCCCTATACCTATCTGCCCCGGTCCATAGACGCGTTCTATCCTCCTGAGGAATTCATACAGCTCATGAAAGGCTGCGGCTTCACTGATGTCACGTTCCGATCAATGTCCCTGGGCGTGGCAACTCTGTACAGAGCGGTAAAAGGCGGCTGAGAATCCGGTCATTCCCTTACAGCTAACCTTAATGATCATAAACCCGGGAGAGGTGTCCGGATCGAGCGTCAATTCGCCTGAGGCGGACGGGTTATGTGCCGGTCCGCACAAGCGGACCCTGACAAAAAGTTGGGACAAAAAGTTCTTAGATGTGTAGAACCACGGTATCCTCAAGAAGGGTTATTGTCTTGCCGAGAGACGGGTGCCTCTCCTACAAGAAGGAAACCCATGAACAAAATGGGTTAACGGCATTGCCCCTGACAGCTGCATGTTAGGTTCCCTTTTGCCTTCTCAAACGCCTCTCTCCCCTCCCTAAAAGAGAGAATGGCAATCCCCAGGGCACCTAAGGAGTCCAGAGAGCCTACTCCTGTCACCTCATAGCCCACACTCGCAATGAGCAGAATGAGCGAGAGATAGATGCATGTCTTTGTGCATGCAGCGTCTGCGAGTAATGCCTGTGAATTGTACTGTGTGCCGATTCTCATTTTGTAGTGCATCAGGAGCCACATGGTAAGAATGGAGATGATCGACACAATAATACCCCATAACGTAGTCTCCGGCTTATATCCCCTGAAGATGCTCACCACAGCGGTGATGAGCAAGCCGAAGGTAAGAACATAAAAAGAGGTGCCTGTTACCTTAAGTGCAGTTCTTTCAAATCTGTCAGGATTTTCACTTTCATTTTGTCTCATCCGACGGATCATATGCCATATCCCCACACCGGAGATTACCTCTACAAAAGAGTCCACGCCAAAACCGAAAAGCGCAATGGTTTCATCTTCCAATCCGAAGAAGACAGAAACCAACCCTTCCACAAGATTGTAAAAGATAGTAATCAGGGCAAGGAAGTTCGCCCATTTGTAGAATGGCGTGTTGTCGTTGCCAGATTCAGATACTACGTTGTTGGCGGTGACCATGTATTATTGGATCCTGATCCGTTCTATTGCCATTGCGCCGAGGCGCGTAATGGTTTTAAGAACCACCCTTTTCTCGCTCGTCATCATTCCTTCACTCCCCCTGAAATCGAACCCTGCGACGCCTATGACTTCCTCGCCTGACATTATGGGCAGGTAATA
>Ga0335084_10007146_pt1 | contig 11110 bp, 10 predicted proteins | sample Lox_Sample_44_FD_206721 | JGI IMG/M metagenome (GOLD analysis project Ga0335084, IMG submission 206721) | Soil microbial communities from Loxahatchee National Wildlife Refuge, Florida, United States - Lox_Sample_4.4 | ecosystem: Environmental > Terrestrial > Soil > Wetlands | place: USA...
CGCGGTAACGAAGGTGAGCTACAAGGCGCTGCTCGCGCTGGTGAGCCGCTACGCCAACGTGCTCAAGTCGCGCGGCGTCGAGAAGGGCGACCGCGTCGTCATCTACATGTCGATGGGTGTCGAAGGCGTGGCCGCGATGCAGGCCTGCGCGCGCATCGGCGCCACCCACTCGGTGGTGTTCGGCGGCTTCTCGGCGCAAAGCCTGCGCGACCGCATCGAGGACGCCGGCGCGGTGATGGTGATCACCGCCGACCAGCAGCTGCGCGGCGGCAAGGCGCTGCCGCTGAAGGCGATCGTCGACGAGGCGCTCGCGATGCCGGGCACCGGCTCGATCAAGGACGTGCTGGTGCACAAGCGCACCGGCGGCGAGATCGGCTGGACCGCGGGCCGCGACCACTGGCTGCACGAACTGGCGGCGCAGGCCAGCGAGGTCTGCGAGCCGGTGTGGGTCGAGGCCGAGCATCCGCTGTTCCTGCTCTACACCTCGGGCTCGACCGGCAAGCCCAAGGGCGTGCAGCATTCGAGCGGCGGCTACCTGCTGCACGCGGCGCTGACGACCAAGTGGACCTTCGACCTGAAGGACGACGACGTCTTCTGGTGCACCGCCGACATCGGCTGGGTCACCGGCCACACCTACATCGCGTACGGCCCGCTGGCGCTGGGCGGCACCGAGATCGTCTTCGAGGGCATCCCGACCTACCCCGACGCCGGGCGGTTCTGGAAGATGATCCAGTCGCACAAGGTGACCGTCTTCTATACCGCGCCCACCGCGATCCGCTCGCTGATCAAGGCCGCGGAGAGCAACGCGGCGACGCATCCGCGGAACTACAAGCTCGAGTCGCTGCGCATCCTGGGCACGGTGGGCGAGCCGATCAACCCGGCGGCGTGGGAGTGGTACCACCAGCACGTCGGCGGCAGCCGTTGCCCGATCGTCGACACCTGGTGGCAGACCGAGACCGGCGGCCACATGATCACGCCGCTGCCCGGCGTCACACCGCTGGTGCCCGGTTCGTGCACATTGCCGTTCCCCGGCATCATGGCGGCGATCGTCGACGAGACCGGCGGCGATGTACCCAACGGGCAGGGCGGCATCCTGGTGATCAAGAAGCCGTGGCCGGCAATGATCCGCACGATCTGGGGCGACCCGGAGCGCTTCAAGAAGAGCTACTACCCGCCCGAGCTCAAGGGCTACTACCTCGCCGGCGACGGCGCGAGCCGCGACGCCGAGCGCGGCTACTTCACGATCACCGGCCGCATCGACGACGTGCTCAATGTCTCCGGCCACCGCCTGGGCACAATGGAGGTGGAATCGGCGCTCGTCGCGCACACCGAACTGGTAGCCGAGGCGGCCGTCGTCGGCCGCCCGGACGATCTGACCGGAGAGGCGGTGTGCGCGTTCGTCGTGCTCAAGCGTGCCCGCCCTACCGGCGAGGAGGCCAAGAAGATCGCCAACGAGCTGCGCAACTGGGTCGCCAAGGAGATCGGCCCCATCGCCAAGCCCAAGGACATCCGCTTCGGCGACAACCTGCCGAAGACGCGCTCGGGCAAGATCATGCGGCGTCTGCTGCGCTCGATAGCCAAGGGCGAGGCGATCACGCAGGACACGAGCACGTTGGAGAACCCGGCCATCCTCGATCAGTTGGCACAGTCCAACTGATCGAGGCCGCGCCGCGTCAGCGGTACGGCGCGGCGCAGCCGTGCTGGCCGGGGTCGGGGCGCGCTCATGTCGCGAAGCGACATGACGTGCGCACCAAAATCCCGCGGCCCTCGAACAGCTCGCTCGGTCGAACTGGGCGTCTTGTGCGCGGCGCACCGCCCAGCGTCGCCCGAGAGCAAGAAAAGCAAACGGCCCCGCATCGCGGGGCCGTCGTCATCTCGAGCCGAGCTACTACTTCAGCGTCAGGATCCAGTTCGCCAGCGTCGTAGCCTCTTCGGCGTTGACCTGCGGGTTGGCCGGCATCGGGATCTGACCCCAGACGCCGGTTCCGCCCTTCTGGATCTTTTCGGCGAGCTTGGCGGCGGCGTCCTTCTGGCCTGCGTACTTGGCCGCGACGTCCTTGTAGGCAGGTCCCACCAGCTTCTTGTCGACCTGGTGGCACGCCAGGCAGTTCTTCTTTTCGGCCAGGGCAGGGTTGGCGAATGCGGCAGGCGTGACGACAGCGGCAACAATCGTCGCGAGGGCGAGCTTTTTCATGGTTTCCTTTCGGGCAATGGCAACGGGCTCGGATACAGTGGCCTGAACGGGATTTTAGGTCGCCTGGTTGACGCCCATCCGCGGGCCGGGTGACAGCCTCGGGAGACCGGTATGTGGTTCGTGGTGATCGGCTGCCTGCTGCTGACAATGAAGCTGACCGAGTTTGGCTTCGCCGCGGACTGGTCGTGGCTCTGGATCCTGCTGCCGTTCGGGCTCGCCGTCGCCTGGTGGTCCTTTGCCGATGCGACCGGCCTGACCCGCAAGCGCGAAATGGACAAGCTGGATGAGCGCAAGGAGGAGCGTCGTCGCCGCGCGATGGACGCGATCGGTGTCAACTGGCGCCGGACCCGCCGCGTCACGGTGATCAAGGAAGCGCGCAAGGTCGACCCGCCTCCGATGGCACCGCCCAAGAAGAGCGAAGAAGAGCGCCACAACCGCGACGTCATCACCGCATTCCTGCCCAGCAGGCAGGAGCTGCCACCGACGCGGCCGGCCGACGACAACGCCTGAGCCCGACCCGGCCCGACCTGCCCCAGGCCCGGCCTGCGAGGAGCCGAGGCGGCCCGCAGCCCCGAGGGCTCACCGGTCGTCGTAGCGGTCGAGCACCGCGCCGAAGCTGGCGCTCGACGCGTTCTTCCAGAACTTGCCCAGCACGCCGCTGCGGTAGCGTGGCTCCGGCGCGCGCCATGCGGCGCGACGCTTGGCGATCTCGGCGTCGTTGACGTTGAGCTGCAGCAGCAGCTGGTGCGCGTCGATGGTGATCGGATCGCCTTCGCGGATCAGCGCGATCAGGCCGCCGGCGTAGGCCTCCGGCGCGACGTGGCCGACCACGATCCCCCACGTGCCGCCCGAGAAGCGGCCGTCGGTGATCAGACCCACCGACTCGCCGAGGCCCTGGCCGATCAATGCGCTGGTCGGCGCGAGCATCTCCGGCATGCCAGGGGCGCCGCGCGGCCCCAGGTAGCGCAGCACCATCACGTCGCCTGGCTTGATCTGGCCGGCCATGATCGCGGCAAGCGCGGATTGCTCGTCGTCGAACACGCGCGCGGGCCCGGTGATCGCCGGGTTCTTCAGGCCGGTGATCTTGGCCACGCAGCCCTCCGGCGACAGGTTGCCCTTGAGGATCGCCAGGTGCCCCTGTGCGTACATCGGCTCGCCGATCGGGCGGATCACTTCCTGGTCCTTGCGCGGCGTGTCGGGTACCTCGGCCAGGTTCTCGGCGACCGTCTTGCCGGTGATCGTCATGCAGCTCCCGTGCAGCAGGCCGGCCTTCAGCAGCACCTTCATCACCTGCGGGATGCCGCCGGCGCGGTGCAGGTCGATCGCCATGAAGCGGCCACTGGGCTTCAGGTCGCACAGCACCGGCACCTTCTTGCGCACGCGCTCGAAGTCGTCGATCGTCCATGCCACGCCGGCCGCGTGGGCGATCGCCAGGAAGTGCAGCACGGCGTTGGTCGAGCCCCCGGTGGCCATCACGACTGCGATCGCGTTCTCGATCGAATCGCGGGTGACGATGTCGCGCGGCTTCAGGTCGCTCTTCACCGCGTCGACCAGTACGGCGGCGGCACGCCGCACGTTACCGACGATCTCGTCCTCGACGTTGGCCATCGTCGACGAGTACGGCAGGCTCATGCCGAGGGCTTCGAAGGCCGAGCTCATCGTATTGGCGGTGTACATGCCGCCGCACGAGCCGCTGCCGGGAATCGCGCGGCGCTCGATCTGGCAGAAGTCCTCCTCGCTCATCTTGCCGGCGGAGAACTGGCCGACCGCCTCGAACACGCTGACGATGTTGAGGTCCTGCCCCTTGTATTTGCCCGGCAGGATGGTGCCGCCGTAGACATAGATCGCCGGAACGTTCGCACGCAGCATCCCCATCATGCCGCCCGGCATGTTCTTGTCGCAGCCGCCGATCACCAGCACGCCGTCCATCCACTGGCCGCCGACGCAGGTCTCGACGCAATCGGCGATCACCTCGCGCGAGACCAGCGAATACTTCATCCCCTCGGTGCCCATCGCCATGCCGTCGCTGATCGTCGGCGTGCCGAAGATCTGCGGGTTGGCGCCGGCTTGCTTGAGCGCGTCCACCGCCGCGTCGGCCAGCCGCTGCAGGCCCGAGTTGCACGGCGTGATCGTCGAGTGGCCGTTGGCCACGCCGATCATCGGCTTGGCGAAATCGTCGGCCTGGTAGCCCATGGCGTAGTACATCGAGCGGTTGGGCGCTCGCGCCACGCCTTCGGTGATGTTCCTGGAGCGGCGGTTCATGCTCATGCGAATGCGTCCTCGGGGGCGTGAAGCGGGCCAGGACGTATCGTAGCCGCTGCGCCGCAGGAGGCCCGGTGTTTGCGGCGACAATCGCGCTCGGCTTTTCTCGAGAGGACTCGCCCGCCGATGCTCGTGCATCCGCAGTTCGATCCGGTCGCGCTCGATCTGTCGCGCATCGGAATCCCCATTGCCGTGCACTGGTACGGGCTGACTTACCTGGTCGGGTTCGCGCTGTTTCTGTGGCTGGCGCGCGTGCGCGCGTCGCGGCCGCCGTTTTCCGATGCCGGCTGGACCAAGCGCGACGTCGAGGACCTGCTGTTCTACGGTGTGCTGGGCGTCGTGATCGGCGGGCGCCTGGGCTACGTGCTGTTCTACAAGCCCGGCTACTACGCGGCCCACCCGCTCGAGGCGTTCGCGGTGTGGAAGGGCGGCATGGCGTTCCACGGCGGGCTGCTCGGCGCGATCGCCGCGATGGCGCTGTTCGGACGGCTGCGCCGGCGGCCTTTCCTGGCAGTGGCCGATCTGGTCGCGCCATGCGTGCCCACCGGGCTGGCCGCAGGGCGCATCGGCAACTTCATCAACGGCGAGCTGTGGGGCCGCCCGGCCGATGCGAGCCTGCCCTGGGCCATGGTGTTTCCGCAGTCGGGCACGGCGGTGCCGCGCCATCCGTCGCAGCTCTACCAGTTCGCCCTCGAAGGGCTGCTGCTGTTCGTGGTGCTGTGGCTGTATGCAAGCCGACCGCGTGCGACAGGGCAGGTGTCGGGAGCCTTTCTGGTCGGCTACGGCGTGCTTCGCTTCGTCGCCGAGTTCTTCCGCGAACCGGACAGCTTTCTCGGACTGCAGGCGCTGGATCTGTCGCGCGGGCAATGGCTCTGCGTGCCGATGGTGCTGGCCGGCGCCGCACTGATGGCGTGGGCCGGGCGGCGCGATCGTCGGACATGACGCGGGTCGTCTTCCTCGACACCGAAACCACCGGGCTGTCGCACGAGGGCGGCGACCGCATCATCGAGATCGGCTGCATCGAGATGGTCAACCGCCGCCTGACCGGACGCAGCAAGCACTACTACGTGAACCCGCAGCGACCCAGCAGCGACGATGCGCTCAAGGTGCACGGGCTGACCGACGAGTTCCTGGCCGACAAGCCGGTGTTCGCCGCCGTGGTCGACGAACTGGCCGAGTTCCTGAGCGGCGCCGAGGTCGTGATCCACAACGCGCCGTTCGACGTCGGCTTTTTCGATGCCGAACTGCAACGCCTCGGGCGCAGCCCGTTCGGCAGCTGGGTATCCAAGGTCACCGATTCGCTGGCGTTGGCACGCGAGATGTACCCCGGCAAGGCCAACTCGCTCGATGCGTTGTGCCGTCGGCTCGAAGTCGACAACTCCGACCGCACGCTGCACGGGGCTCTGCTCGACGCCGGCCTGCTGGCCGAGGTGTACATCCGCATGACGCGGGGCCAGGATTCGCTGGTGATCGATGTCGCGCACGGCGCGCTCGGCGACGCCGTGGCTGGCACGTCGATCGACCTGTCGGCGTTCGAGCTGCCGGTGATCGAACCCAGCGCGGCCGAGCTGGCCGCGCACGAGGCCGTGCTCGCCGACCTCGACAAGGCCAGCGGCGGCCGCACGGTATGGCGCCAGCACATGGCATAATGCGCGCCCCCGCGAGGGGCGGTTAGCTCAGGGGTAGAGCGCGTCGTTCACACCGACGAGGTCGCAGGTTCGAAACCTGCACCGCCCACCAGCACCCCGACCATTCGGCACCGGTACAAGGCGGCAGCGGCGGTCCGCCGCGCGGCGCAGCCTCGAACGTGGCCTGCCCGGAGGGATTCGAACCCCCGGCCTGCTGCTTAGAAGGCAGCTGCTCTATCCAACTGAGCTACGGGCAGATCGAGCGCGCGGTCGATTCTAGGCAGCTGCGGCAGCCCGTGCGTTCAATGCCGGCGATACTGTTCCTCGCCGAACAGGACGCTGCGAGCTCTCTCGTCGGTGATCGGCCGTCGCCGATCGGCCAGCACCTCGACACCGCGCACGACCGCCGGGCGCGCTGCGATTTCGTCGAACCAGCCCTTCAGGTGGGGGAACTCGCGCCACTCGATGCCCTGATTCTTCCAGCTGCGCAGCCACGGAAAGATCGCGATGTCGGCGATCGAGTACTCGCCACCGGCAATGTAGCGCGACCTGGCGAGCCGATCGTTCATCACGCGGTACAGCCGCCTGGCCTCGTTGGTGTAGCGGTCGATCGCGTACGGGATCTTTTGCAGCGCGTAGACCCGGAAGTGATGCGCCTGCCCGAGCATCGGGCCGACGCTGCCCATCTGGAACATCAGCCACTGCAGCACGTCGTACTTGCCGCGCGTGTCGGCGGGCAGAAAACGGCCGGTCTTGCCCGCCAGGTACAACAGGATCGCACCCGATTCGAACAGCGAGATCGGTTTGCCGTCGGGGCCGTCGGGATCGGTGATCGCGGGAATCTTGTTGTTCGGGCTGATCGCCAGGAACTCATGCCTGAACTGGTCGCCGGCGCCGATGTCCACTGCAACCACCTTGTAGGGCAGCGCGCATTCCTCGAGCATGATGTGCACCTTGTGCCCATTGGGCGTGGCCCAGGAATACACTTCGATCATCGCCATTCCTGCATGTCCGTGCCGGCGCGCCCACTCTAACCCATGCTCGCAATCATCAAGCGGTGGTGGTCGGCGGCGGCGCCGAAGCCTGGCCTGACCGGTGTCGAGCAATGGGCGCGCGAGCAGGGCGCCCAGATGCGGCGCCTGCGCGAAGACGAGGGCTTCGTGATCGACGGCGCCCACCGCACCGTGGCCTGGCGCATCGAGTGGGGGCCCTCGCATCGGCCGTACATCAACGGGCCGGAGCTGCGCTTCATCGCCGAGTTGGGGCTGCATCGCGACCTGCAGGCGATGGTCCTCAACCGCTTGCTGATGGAGGCCTCGGAGGCCAAGGTGTACGACGAGTACGTGCAGGGCGTGCAGACGCGCATCGACACGCAGACGCCCACCGAGATCCGCTGGCTGGTGATGTACTCCAAGCTCAGCGCGAGCGAGCTGCGCGGCCTGGCGCCGCGCTTCGGCGCCGTGGCCAGCGTCAAGCCGTGGCTGATGGGATGGCTGGCGGGTGTCCTGACCGATGCCCTGCTCGACGCGGCGCGCGGCCTTCAAGAGGCCGATGCCTTCGTGCTGTCGGTCTCGCGCGGCCGCCTGAGCATGCGGCTGGCGATGCGCGACCCGCGGCCCGATCGCCTGAGCGCGTGGCTCAGGCTGTTCGAGATCGCGATCGACGAGGCGCGGCGTATGGCCGGCGAGTGGCGCGACTCGGTCTTGCCCGCCACTTCGACGCGGCCCTCGGTGTGGCCGCGCGACAGCCGCCTGGAGTGACCCCTCGCGCGGCTGCCGGCGGTCGCCGCCGCGCGAAGCCGCCGGACGGCTTCAGGCCGCCGCGTGCCGCCCCAGCTCGATCTTGGCGATCGCGTTGCGGTGCACCTCGTCGGGGCCGTCGGCGAAGCGCAGCGTGCGCGACAGCGCGTAGTAGTAGGCGAGCGGAAAGTCCTCGCTGACGCCGCCGCCGCCGTGCACCTGCATCGCCCAGTCGATGACGCGGCCGGCCATGTTCGGCGCTACCACCTTGATCATCGCGATCTCCGCCTTGGCGGCCTTGTTGCCCGCCACGTCCATCATCCACGCCGCCTTCAGCGTCAGCAGGCGCGACTGCTCGATCAGGCAGCGGGCCTCGGCGATGCGCTCCTGCGTCACCGTCTGCTGCGCCACCGTCTTGCCGAAGGCGACGCGCGACAGCGCCCGCTTGCACATCAGCTCGAGCGAGCGCTCGGCCAGGCCGATCAGCCGCATGCAATGGTGGATGCGCCCGGGGCCGAGGCGCCCCTGCGCGATCTCGAAGCCGCGGCCCTCGCCGAGCAGAAGATTCGAAGCCGGCACCGTCACGTCCTTGAAGTCGACCTCCATGTGGCCGTGCGGCGCGTCGTCGTAGCCGAACACACCCAGCGGCCGCATCACCTTGACACCGGGCGTGTCGAACGGCACCAGGATCATCGACTGCTGCGAGTGGCGCGGCGCCGACGGGTCGGTCTTGCCCATGAAGATCATGATCTTGCAGCGCGGATCTCCGGCGCCGGAGGTCCACCACTTGCGGCCGTTGATCACGTAGTTGTCGCCGCGCCGCTCGATGCGCGACTCGATGTTGGTCGCATCCGACGACGCCACCGCGGGCTCGGTCATCGCGAACGCGCTGCGGATCTCGCCGGCCAGCAGCGGCTGCAGCCACTTCTTCTTCTGCTCCGGCGAGCCATAGCGCACCAGCACCTCCATGTTGCCGGTGTCGGGCGCCGAGCAGTTGAAGACCTCGCTCGCCCACGGCACGCGGCCCATGATCTCGGCCAGCGGCGCGTACTCCTGGTTGGACAGGCCGGCGCCGTACTCGCTGTCGGGCAGGAACAGGTTCCACAAGCCCGCGGCGCGCGCCTTCGGCTTCAGCTGCTCGATCGTCTGCAGCGGCGTCCAACGCCTGCCTGCCTCGGTGTTGGCGCGCAGCTCCTCGGCATACCGTGCCTCTGCAGGATAGACATGCTGGTCCATGAAAGCGCCGACCTTGGCCTGCAATTCGTGAGTGCGCTGGGAGTAGCCGAAGTCCATGGTGTGCTCCTCGTGGTGGTGGGTCGAACGCGCTCTGCCGTGCTCACGCGCGCTGTGCTTGCGCCCAGCCCATGCGGGCCAGCGCCTCGGTGGCCTCGCCCGACGTGCGCGCTTGCGCGCTGGCGGCCGTGCCGTCGGCGGCGCGCTTGGCGATGCCCTGCGTAATGGCGGCCAGCCGGAACAGGTTGTACGCGAGATAGAAGTTCCAGTCGGCCATCACCGCGGCGGGGTCGGCGCGGCCGGTGCGCTCGCAGTAGCGGCGCACGTACTCGCGCTCGCTCGGGATGCCGAGCGCCGCCAGGTCGAGGCCGCCGATGCCGCGGAATACGCCCGGCTCGATGTGCCAGCCCATGCAGTGGTAGCTGAAGTCGGCCAGCGGATGGCCCAGCGTCGACAGCTCCCAGTCGAGCACGGCGGCGATGCGCGGCTCGCTGGCGTCGAAGATCAGGTTGTCGAGCCGGTAGTCGCCGTGCACGATGGCCACCTGCGATTCGTCGAGCGCCGAAGGCGGCAGGTGCGCCGGCAGCCAGTCGATCAGTCGATCCATCTCGGGGATCGCATGCAGCGCGGACATCTGGTACTGCTTGGTCCAGCGGGCGATCTGGCGCACGAAATAGTTGCCCGGCTTGCCGTAGTCGGCCAGACCGACCTGCGCGGGGTTCACGCAGTGCAGCGCCGCGATCACGCGGTTCATCTCGTCGTAGACCGCGTTGCGCCCTGCGGGCGTGAAGCCGGGCAGCGATTGCTCCCACAGCACGCGGCCGTCGACGAACTGCATCACGTAGAACGCGCGGCCGATCACCGACTCGTCCTCGCACAGCAGGTGCATCTGCGCCACCGGCACGCCGGTGCCGGCCAGCGCGCGCATGACGCGGAACTCGCGATCGATCGCGTGCGCCGACGGCAACAGCTTGGCCGCCGGGCCCGGCTTGGTGCGCATCACGTAGGTTCGCCGCGGCGTGATCAGCTTGTAGGTCGGATTCGACTGCCCGCCCTTGAACTGCTCGACGCGCAGCGGCCCGGCGAAGCCGGGCAGTTCGCGCTGCAGGTGCCGCTCGAGCGCACCCGCGTCAAAGGCGTGGCGCTCCGACACCGCCTGCGTGCCGACGAAGTGTTCCATCGATTCCATGTCGACCCCTCAACGTTCCGCGACGGCCAGCAGCTTGTCGCGCGACAGCACCACCAGTCGCGTCGGCTCCACGCGCACCGCGCCCTGCCGCTCGAAGCCCTTGAGCTCCTGGTTGACGCGCTGGCGCGATGCGCCCAGGAGTTGCGCGAGATCCTCCTGCGCGAGCTGCAGCGCGATGCGGATCTCGCTGCCGTGCGCGATGCCGTAGCTCTTGGCCAGCAGCAGGATCTGCTTGGCCAGACGCGCGCCGAGCGGGCGCGAGTTCAGGTCTTCGATCAGGTTGAACATCAGCCGCAGGCGCCGGCAGTTCAGGCGCAGCAGCGCGTCGTACAGCTCGACGTGCCGGGCCAGCAGTTCCTTGAAATCGGGCTTGCGTACCACCAGCAGCGTCGTCTCGCCGTGCGCGTTGGCGTCGTGCGTGCGCGGCAGCCCGTCGAACAGCGCGATGTCGCCGAACCAGGTTCCCGGTTCGACGTAGGTCAGCACCACCTGCTTGCCCGACAGCGTGACGTTGGACACCCGCACGGCGCCGCGCGCCACGCCGCACCACTGCTCGGCCGGGCCGCCTCGCGCGCCCAGCGGCGCGCCATCGGCATAGCGCTTGATGACCGCGCGCGCCAGGATGTCTTCGCGCAGCGGCGCCGACAGACGCGAGAAGAACGCGCCGGATTCGACGTGGTGCTGCTCATCGACGGTCAGGGCCGGGATTCTCATGGGCTTGTCGCGGCCGCGACCGCTGCGCCGCGCCGGACGTTGTATTGTCCATGCCCGGCCGCGGACGCGCCGGACGAGAAGGAGATGCCCCATGACCTCAGCCAACGTCGTCGCCCTGCCGAGCCGCCGTGCCCAGGTGTCGCCCGAGGAG
>Ga0335084_10007148_pt1 | contig 11109 bp, 7 predicted proteins | sample Lox_Sample_44_FD_206721 | JGI IMG/M metagenome (GOLD analysis project Ga0335084, IMG submission 206721) | Soil microbial communities from Loxahatchee National Wildlife Refuge, Florida, United States - Lox_Sample_4.4 | ecosystem: Environmental > Terrestrial > Soil > Wetlands | place: USA: Florida...
GGCGACAGCAAGGAGAGTCGGCGAGTATCGACCGAGAGAAACGAAGCAGAAACGAGCGAGGCACCGCAACGCCAGACCGTGTGCCGCACTCGAGATTCTGCTGCGCCAGGCGGCGCTGGACGAGGCGGCATCCTCGCTGTTCCGAGCTAGGGGGAATATAATATAGTTGTTATTGTGGGGCACGGCCGAAGAGAACCTGCGACCCCACCATATGGATGCAAAGGTCAGCGTCATGGGGATACGGAGTCTACGCCTCCCCCGGTATCTCGTGATCCTCGGCGTCGCGGCACTCACTGCCTGCACCCCTGCCTTGACCCCCTCCCAGACGGCCTACGCTCCAACCGAGATGCAAGCTCTGGCCCGAGAAGCTCTCTCACGGTTTGACCGCGTGACGCCCGGCCCGTATCCCTGTGGGAGCGGATGGGCCGAGTCTCCGGCCGGGTACGTGGTCGCGGTCGCGGAATGGGCGGAACTGGTCGGGTTGCACCCTGGGGATCGGATCGTGTCGGTGGGCGGGGCTCCGGTTGGGGGTTCCGAGGAGCGAATCCGAGCCTACTATCAGGTGCCAAGAGGTGGGCCGTTGGCCCTCGGCGTCTTGCGGCGTGGCCAACCTATCGCACTGTCTTTGCCGTGCCGATATCAACCCGAACTGTTCAACACCGAACGGCGCACACTCGAAGCGGCCAGCCGCGGCGACTGGGATGGGTGCATTGCCGCCGCGAGGGAGGCCAGACAACTGGCGGGTTTCACCGCTTACGGAAGCATCCTACGAGAACAAGCGTGCGCGAGAGCGAAGCATCCATCCGCGACGTCAATCGAAGGGGCAAACCTCGCCGCGCTGGATTACGAGGTGGCGCGCATGCTACTCCGGGATAGTCGGCACGTTCCGGGAGGCACCGAGAACGTTCGAGGCTCGATCATCCAGACCGCGGACGACCTCCGAAAACGTGGCTTTCCCGCATACGCTGACGAACTTGCGATGCAACTGCAAGCCGCATTGGCGGCCCTCCCGCGACTCCAGTTGACGTGGACGGATAACTCGACAGACGAAAGCGGCTTCATTGTGGAGCGGAAGATCGGGCAGACCGGGACCTACCTGCAGCTTGCCAGGTTGCCCCCGAACACCGTGACGTACGTGGATACCGGCGTCGAAGAAGGCGTGACATATTGTTACCGCGTCAAAGCGTTCAACGCCTCCGGCTCCTCGGACTTCACCGTGGAGGCATGCGCGATGCCCAGCCCATCCACCCCTTGAGACGGTGCTGGCGGTACGCTGTGTGGAATTCATGGGCAATGACATGCCGCCAGGCGGACCGGAGGAGATGCCGGGTGAAGGATTCGTGGTGGGCCTCTTACGGGTCAATCCGCGCACTGGGCGGTGAGACCGGGCGGGGGTGGGCGATGGCGGCGCGGAGTGCGATCGTCAAATCCTCGACGGTCGTGCCGAGTGCGTGCACGATCTCGACGAAGGTCTTCCCGGCTTGGAGTTGGTGCTCGATATCGATGGCGCGGAGGCCCAACCCGTGGAGATTGGTCTCCAAGAGGTCGGCAAGATAGGGAGCGCCGTGGCGATCGACAAGCGGCTGGGCCGCAGAGGACACGGAAACGGAATCAAGAGCGGCGCGCATCGGTGCGGTCTCCTTGGGCCTTGCGCGTGCGCGACCGCATCCTTGGCCGGCGCAGCGTCTCCTCGACGAGCGGAAGCGTGATGCGATATCTCTCGCGCAGTCGAGCCACTGCCGCGGGATTGCCCTTCCGGGCCTCGATGACGAGCTGCTTGCGCGTCCGAGACTCGGACCGGGTGAATTTGGTGGCGCGCCGCTGGATCTCCAGGTACTCGCGATCCGTCATATCGGCCCCCGCCCGATTCGAGGCGACCGGGCACGGGGTGTCGCAGCAAGGATGATACCAAGGGGCTGCTGCGTGGGATGGGCTTTTCTGACAAGGAGTTAGCAACGGGATCGTGGGCGGAGGGATGCGTGGCGGACACCCCGGAACTGACGTAGCGGCAGAAGATGCCGCCGGCGGTGCGCGGCACCGACGGGTTTCGCCTTGACAGCAACGGGGGCTAGACTAAACTACATCCGCCGAAAGATGCGGTTTCGGGCGAATAGCTCAGGGGGAGAGCACCTGCCTTACAAGCAGGGGGTCGGTGGTTCGAAACCACCTTCGCCCACCACGTAACCTGTTCTAAACACAGGCCCCGATGGAATTGCCATCTGGGCCTTTCGCTTCTGGAGGGCTCTTGGCTAACATTTGCCTGAAACGGGGAAACGAAGCGAACTCACTGCCCGCAGGTCAACTGTCTCTGGGACAGAGAGCCGATCTGGGATACAGGCCGTCCGCCGCGCATGTCCCAGCGGGCGGCGTGAGCCGAGAAGGCGGCCGTCTAGCAGAAGGTTAATAAGGTTGCAACGTTCCCGCACGTCCCCTCGCCCGCTATCCCTGGACCGGCCACAGCGCGCTCCTCGATTGTCGCTTCGTGCCGACAAGAGCTCTCCAGCGTGCTTGCCAGCACATGCTCTCTACTGCGTATCTCTCCCACCTCGAAGCGCAACCTCAGTTGTCGCCCAGATGAGAAGCACCACGTCGTTCTTGAAAATGTCCCCGTGCCCCCCACCTGTAAGCACGTTCCCGTTGTAGATCATCCGACTTGCGTCGAGGTTCACGATCCAGGGGAACCCCTCCGATCTCTTCGATACCCGGTCTTGCAAGAGCTTGAACAGTGGTGGTGCGGTCGTGACCGACGCGAATCGCCCACGGTCCTCGTCTTGTTTGTCTGTGTTGTTAGGGATGCGGCATACCGGTTCACCTTTATCGTCCAGGATTCCTACGGCACCGGCGGCGAGTCGACCGTGATTCGCCACCGGATAATAGAAGCTGTTCGCCGTGTCGTACCGCGAGAAAATGCACGCCACCACATCTTTAACATGCTGGAGCACCTCTGTCTCGTCTTCGAACCATGCGCTGCCGAGGGCTCCCTGTAGGAGACACAGGGTGTTGACCGGTCTTTTGGACTCGAGGGCGAGGTGGCGGACCAGATTGCTGACGACAAGGCCACCGAAGCTATGACCGATAAGGTGAATACGTGCGTTGGCCAAGCTCGGAAGCTCTTCGCGTAGCCGTGTGAGGAACACCGCCCCCCGCTTTCCAGCTTCTACGCCCCGGAACTGCATCTGCCAGAACGCCAGTTGATTCTCGAGTTGATCTGCCAGGAGGTGCATTGAACTATCCCGAGGGGTCGCCAGTCGTAGGAGGCGAATCGGGAAGCGTGCGAGTTGTGCCAGGTAATATCGTGGTCCTGACCATGACGGCCGGTTGCCAATGCCACCCCGACTACCGCGCGCTCCGAAGCGCTCATCGAATAGGCCACGCAATTTGCCTCCGTGGCGGAACAGACCGCCCAGGAAGTACGTCACCAACGCGTACAGCGCCAACGGAAGTGTACACACCACTTGCAGGTACAGCCAGGCGGCGAGTCGCAGCACGCTGACGGATCTCGGTGGGCGAAGAAGATTCCCGCGGCCGTTCGGCGCTGTGCGCCGAAGATGTACGGCCGCAAGCACGAACAGCGTAATACCGATGACGCCGACCGCTCCCCAGGACCCCATCTGGCCGCGGAGTAGCTGCCATCCCCAATCGGCAAGCCCGACCAGCCACTTCGCGGGCGGGACTCCCCGAGCTTTCAGCAACAGCGCTATACAGGCCGTAATCCCGATGGCTTTCACGGTGAATTGAAGAAGATTCGCCACGGCGGCCCGAAGTCCCAGGAAAGGCCCGGGCGGCGTCGTTTGGTCGATGAGCCGCCGCCTAGGGAGCGAAGTCTGATAGCAAGCCCACGCCGCTGTCACCTTCTCGTCCATAGTCGCGTTTGGCGCTTCCCGGAGTCTGAAATCGCTGAATCGCCGCGCGAGGTCCGCGATGGTATCGCTCTTCGGCCCGAAGGACTCGTCTTCTCGCTCGTCGGTATCAGGGGCGGAAAGACGCGCGAAGTATTCAAAGAGGTCCTCGAAAACCGTCATGAACCGCCATGAGGGCTCCTTCTTCAGATCCTCTTCAGCGGCAGGCTGCTCGAAGATGCGAGTGACGTTGTCCAGAAAGCTCGGCAGATGTCGACGGCCTTCCTTGTCCACCCAGCGGTCTTCCCCCGGATCGGAATGCCAGTGGAACGCGAGGAAGAGCGGACGATAGGCGTTTCCGAAGGTGATCCGGCCACGGTGAGCGAGAAGCAAGAAGCTGCTAATGAGCCTATCGTACGCGGCCACAGCCGAGAAGAAGTTACGATGCCAACCATGGCTGAAGAGGTAGATGTCGGACACCCCTTGTCCGTTCTGGTCACGTTTGGATACGTACTCCCGAATGCGCGTGAAGACCCTGTCGAGATCGTCACTCCCGCTCTCTGCCTTACCGCCGGTCCGATGTCCGTCCCTGTCGAGCGGCACAAGAAAATACGGACGCAGCAGGCGAAAGTCGTTCGGCCAATCAGGCCCAATTGTGAAGGTTTTCCTTTCCATGGTAGGCTCCCTCCGCCGCCCGCGTTCTCACGGACCTTCGGGTCTCAACGTTGCAGATCTATCTCGAAGATCTGCGAGACCATACCCGCAAAAAGCCGCACGAGCTGCGAATACCCCAGTGCTCCTCCCAACGTTTCTGTTTTCCGCCTTTAGGGTATTTCTCTTTGTCCCCGCGGCGGCAGCTCGATACGTCGTGATTGTCTGACGGGTCCGCCGCGCTGAAGGTCTTTCCTACCGTGGTGCCCCCGTATCTGGGTTTTCAATTTTCCTTGGGGTCGGCATCCGCCCTTCCTGTTCGACTTGCCGGGTGGCCATCTCGAACTGCTCCGCCTTCAAGGTCCATTCGGTGTATGCTTGAAGAACGCCCAAAAGATGCGTGTCGCAAAACTCCTTCAGCGGTTTGGCCGCCGCGCTTGTTTCCGGATCGGGGGCGCTGGCATCTCTGTACGCAGCGAGGCAGTTGGCAAACATTTTGGTCGGACCCGTGATGAGCTTGGCCCTCAAGAGATCGTGCTGTGTTGCGACGACCTTGGGTAGCATATTCTTGCAAAACTGGACCAGCGCGGCGCTGCGCCCTGCATGCGTGCCATCCGTATGATCGCGCTCAAGGGCCGTGATGCACGAAACGATGATCGGGTCCGCGTGGATGTTTTCGAGGTATCGCTGTTGCATGATCTCCAGCGTCTTTTGGGCGTCTCGTTGGGACTGGGTCGGATCGGCCGCGCGACTCGCCCCGACACCCTGCGCAAGGATGGCCGAGGCATTGCTGATGGCCGCGGCCGCGACATCCCTCATGCCATTCGCCAGTGCGGCGACAAGCTTGTCGTTCGCGGTGGCCACCTCGCTCCGCTTAGTTTCAACGACCTGTCGCTGTGTCGTCTTGCACGGCTCGTCGGTGCACGCGGCCCACGCGGCCGTGGCATTCGTCAGTTCGCTGCGTTTCGTATCGAGCGCATCTCGTGCGTCGTCAACGGCCTTTTTAGACGTGGCTGCCTGTTCGGCATCGTGTGTCACCGCCGCCGGGGAGGCAGTTGCCGATCCGGACGCCGAGGTGCCGAAGAGCGCGAGCGGTTGCCCGAAATTTCCGGCAACCAATTCCCCCGTTAACATGGTCACCATGAGTTTGTCAAAGCGACTCAGCATGATGGCATAGGTGATTTCGGAGAGGGCGCCGTTGCGATACGCCTCGCACGCGCGATAGAGCGTGTCGCGGAGCAATTGGATCGTTGCGAGCCGATTGGTGAGCTGCGCCGCCGACTCCGCCCGGGCCCGGGAGATGGCCGCCGCCGCTTTGAGGGCACCCTCGACCGGCAGCTCCCGACCTTGCGCGACGGCATTCAGGGCACCCGAAAGGTTGAAGGATTCGCCGAGGGCCTTGGCGACGTCAGGGCTTGGCTCGGCACAGACGACCTGCGGCGGCGCGTTGCGGCCCTCTGCGAAGTGCGTGGGAGAGCTGATCACCAGCCGCTGATCGGCCTGGATGAGCTGCGCCTGGGAGTCCCCCAGAGACCGGAATCCACACCCGGCACTCCCGACGAGGACGGCGAGCATTAGCAAGAGCGAGAGCCCCGAACACGCGTCCGGTTTCATGGAACGCTCCTCTCGGGCGTGAGTCGGCCGAGCACTCTGGGCCTTCCTGGTGTGCCCTCGCGGCCACCACGCCCGTTGCGGCCATTCATCGGGAAGGTTGCATACGCTTGATCTTGTTGCTCTTTATGACCTCCGAGCTGCCAAAGTACTTGAAGACGATTCCGCCCAGCAAGCCCTGTAGATGCTCGTTGAAGATGTCGTTGTGGTTGAGGATGATCTCGTCGGGGACCTGAAGGATCCAATACGGCGTCCCGCTGTTGAAGCTGCCCCCCTTGCCCGCGCAGGCGGTGTTTTGAATCGGCACCAAGAGATAATCGGGTGTCGCCCCGGGCTCCAGGCCGGATATGCTAAATGGCACCACGTCGGGGGGCTGGTTGGCTTCCTGGTATCCCGCCGGCGCGACCGTCACGCAGTGGCTCCACAGCGCCGGTGTCCATCCCGCCGTATGCGTGAAGAGCTCCTCCTGATTCGGCAGCGCTTGCTCCTCCGGGCGTCCCTCGTTCCGATAATCCCGAAAGCGTTCCCGCAGGGCGAGGAACCCTTGGCCCAGAGGGAACGCAAACCCGGTCGCCGTATCCTGGGTGGACGTGATACTCACGAGTTGGGGCGCCCCGGGCCATGCGCCTTCGTGCCGAAAGGTGTCAATCATGGCTTTGGCCCGCAAGGCCTCCGAGGCCTCATCGAGCAGGACCACGAGATCGAGGAGGGGCTTCGGTTTGCTCCCGCCCTCAGTCATTCCGGTGTAAAACCCCAGGACATTCGTGACGGACGTTTCCACCACCCGGGCCCCAAAGCTGTGCCCGATCACGAGCATCATATTCTCGTCGTTGCTCTGCACACGAGTGGCCAGGTCCGCGAGAAAATGGGCAAACGGAATTCCGCCCACGCGCGCGGCGGCGTTGCGCCGATTCCAGTAGGTGAGAAAATTCAACGGCGGGAGGGACACGGCCTCCCCTCGCCACCCGATGAAGACCCCTAACCAGCGCCGGGCGCTGAATGCCGGGCTCCCTGCGAGCTTGCCCAGCACGCTTCGGAAGCTCTCCAAATTGGCATCACCTGCTTTGGCGTTATGGTGCCATCCGTGGACGAAGACCAGCACCGTGAGGGGTGGCCCCCCCTGCGCCATGTCGCGGACTAGGTCCTCGATGCGCGACAGGACGAATTGTCGCTCGCCGGTCGGCCACAATTCTCCTTGATCATCAAACTCGACGACGAAGACCTCGGACTCGTGATCCCCCTTGAGCCAAGCCTGCTGAGCCGGGCCGGGCGTGTTTCCGGACCCCGGTGCCAGCCGGTAGGAAACATTCTCCACGCAGCCGACCAGTCCGATCACCGCTGTCACGAGAGCCCAAGCCATGGCGTATCGCAGGCGCTCACGTCTCTTCATGTGTCGCCTCCCTTCGGTCGCAGGCGGGCGCGGGGACGCCCGCTCTTGCGGGGCGAAACGGATCATCGCATCTCAGGCCGCCTTCGCGTTCCCGGCCCGGCGCTCCTCCGCGTGATGGTCGGGTCGGCGAGGGACGCGCTGCTGGGCCAGCAAGATCCCCTTTATGGGGAGCTGGACGAACCGTGGGCGGGACACCGCACTCGGCGCAGGTGACCCGCCGCCGCACGGCACAACTAGGTCGGCAACCCTCGGCCGGCGATTACGACGCCTCACTCTGCCTACGCTGCCGGTACTCGCTCGGGAGCACACCTGCGACTTTCTTGAAGACCCGCCCGAAGTGGGTGAGATCGCGGAACCCGAGCTCTCGGGCGACCTGACCGATCGGGCGGGCCCCGTCCCGAAGGAGATCCTTGGCCCGCGCGACCCGCTGCTGGGCGAGAAAGGTGCGAAACGAGCACCCGGTGGTCTTCTTGAATTGCCGGCAAAAATGGAACCGACTCATGCCGGCCACCCGAGCGACGGTAACGAGGGGAAGGGCCTCGTCGAGATGCGCGTCGAGGTAGCGGAGGGCGCGGAGAATTCCCCGGGAATGATCGGTGTCGGGATCGGGGCCGTCGTCACTTGCGGGCGGCGTGGCGCTCCCCGGATCGGCATGATGACGCCGCTCGGCCCCCTGTTTCCGGAGGGTGAACAAGGCCTCCACGCGGGTCACCAGTTCCGGGAGGGAGAAGGGTTTCCGGAGATAGTCCCGGGCCCCACCGCGGAGGGCCTCGACGGCCACGACCTCCGAGCCTTGCCCCGTCATGAGGAGGACCGTGGTGGCGGGGAAGAACCGCTTGATGAGCGTGAGGAGATCGGCACCCAGGAGATCGGGTAGGCGGTGATCGAGGAGGATGAGGTCGAAAGACGCCTCGCAAAGAGCCGCCATGGCCGCCGCGCCGGTCCCGACCCACCGGACGGTATATCGGACCCCCAAGCAGGCCTCGATCGCCTCGGCCAGCGCGCGGTCGTCTTCCACCACGAGGATGCGTTCCCCGATGGCCATCGTCCGCTCCTCGCTATCTACAATATATACCGGAGGTCCCTGCAATGGTCGACCGCGGTTGCTTTTCTTTCGGCTGATCTTGCTTTTCTGCCCTCGGATACCGCCGAGAGTTTGCAGGGCTCGCGCCAAACGACTTCTCCCTGATGCCACAAATGCGGTCGGAACTTACGAAATTTCGGGTCGATGCGGAACGTGGCCGGTGTCTACTGACGTGGACATCATCTGTCTTGCTTTGGATTCGCCCGCGCGGCTCGCGTGCTCCCCTGGGGTCCCACCAAGATGTCGCGTTAACGAGGGCAGGGTTCGCACTACCGTGCCGACCGCTTCCCGAACGCAGGTGCCGCCACCACGGTCGCGAAATCCTGCGGGGGGCTACCATCCGGGTGTCGCGCGCCCCCAAGCACGTGTCGAGCCAGTTTCTGCGAGACTGAATCGGTCTGGCTTCGTCGGACTTGCCTTACATCTGCTGGAAGGAAGGTATCGTTCGACACGAAACAGACACGAGAACAACAGGAGACGAAAGAAAAGCAATATCAGCCTAGAGCCAACGCCAATTGAACTGCATATATTTAAGGGTAGCTACCCGGAAGGCGGACACTGGGATTGCAAGCCATTCTCGCCCAGAGGCGCACTCCCGGCGTCAAGGCCCGAGTTTGGGCGGCGGTCGTGGCGCATCGGTGGCCGCGCCCGCGCCGTGGTGCCGGGGGCGGCAGGGCGTTGAGGGAGCGGCTCGCACGCCGCGTGCCTCCTCGTCACGCCAGGCGCTCGTCGCTGAGCGCAATCTAACACGTGAGCGATCTTGAGGAATGACAAGACGGAAGCGTGAGGGACGGGCGGACTGGCGTCTCCGCATCTGAGGAGGCTGCCATGGTAACCAAAGGTACGAGCGAGTCCCATTTGCCCACAACAAGCATCATCACCGCGCTCCTGGTGGTCGTGAGTGCCTTCTTGGTCCACAAGTCGACCCTCGTGTCCACGCGTCCGAGCACGCCAGAAGCGGTTCCCGCCTTCTCCGCAGATGCCCAGAACATCGCCGCGCGCCTGTGGGACGATCCCTTTGTAGCAGCGCAGGGGACGGGGAGCGACAAGGAGGAGACGGCAGTGAGGCGGACGCCGAAGCATGCCTGCGAATCCCCATATCCAGTTGCCGCCCGACAGAATCTGGACGGGCGGGAGGTCATCCTCGCCCCCACGATGGTCTTCGGGGGGCCGTATCCGGAAGATGCGGAGCACCGGCGCCGCACCCGAACGGCGGTTTTGGCTGGCTTGAATGTGGCAGGATTCGTGCCCTATGACGCGGGCCATATTGGCTGCTTCTCCGTCCGATTCGCCCTGGCGGCAGAACCGCTCCTGGTTCCCTTTGAGTGGGTGGATGAGGAGAGGGGGCCGACCGAGCGGCCCCGCAGCATCGAAGTGCTGTGGCTGGACGAATCCCGGTTCAGGAAGGAGCCGCTGGCGAGGCTCGACTATGTCCTCCGTCAGGTGATTGCGGCCCACATGCCGCCGAAAGGATCCACGCGGGATGTCCGCGCCATCAGTCATCGGAGAGGGCCGAAAGTGAGGATCATCGGGCCAGCGGGTTCCGACGTGCTCCGAGAATTGCAACCCGGAGATCTCCCCTCAGGGCTCCGCTCTCTGGATCTCGAGTTCTACGCGGCCATGGCCACCGCGGAAGTCATACCCCGCAGCGATCTCCCGGTGGTCCAGACGATCCCGACCGACTCGGCCCTGATGAAACCCCTGCTTCAGGAGTTCGAGCTCCGCCACGCCTCGCCGCTGCCTACGAAACCGGGAACCCATCCAAACCACATTGTGCTGATCTCAGAGTGGGATACGGCCCGAGGGCGGAGCCTGCCTGAGATCGTGAAGACCGAGCTTTGCCGCGCCGAACCACCCCTCTCGTATCCGTGGGAGCAGTGTCTCAAGGACATCGACGATCCGAAGATGGGGTGGGTCCACCGATTTAGCTACATGCGGGGTCTCGATGGTGCTTTGCCGGGGAGAGCCAACACGAGTCCCCCGCGACAAAAAGGACGGGACGGGAAGGGCGAGGAGTCGGACCGGACGGAGAACGAGCGCCCGGAGGGCGGGGGCCAATTCGACTATCTCCACCGACTCGCAACGCGGATCGTTGACCTGAACGAGGAGATGATCAAGACGCGCCAGGGGGAGATCCGGCTGATCGGCATCCTCGGGGACGATGTGCACGACAAGCTCCTCATATTGCAAGAGTTGCGGGGGATGTTCCCACGGGCGATTTTCTTTACGACTGACCTGGATTCCCAGCTCCTCCATCCGGGCCATCGTATGTGGACCCGGAACCTCCTTGTGGCCTCCGGCTTCGGTCTGCAGCTCCGGAACGAACTTCAGCGAGACGTGCCCCCCTTCCGAGACAGCTACCAAACAGCTGCGTTCCTCGCCACCCGGCTCGCGTTCGCAAGTGACCGACCGGAAGCGCATGAACAGAGGGCCAAGCTCGCGGGATGGTTGCATCCCCGCATCTTCGAGATCGGACGGACAGAAGTCTTCGATTTCAGCCCGGCAGAGGGACACGGGGACGGTGTGGGCGCCCT
>Ga0335084_10007150_pt1 | contig 11108 bp, 8 predicted proteins | sample Lox_Sample_44_FD_206721 | JGI IMG/M metagenome (GOLD analysis project Ga0335084, IMG submission 206721) | Soil microbial communities from Loxahatchee National Wildlife Refuge, Florida, United States - Lox_Sample_4.4 | ecosystem: Environmental > Terrestrial > Soil > Wetlands | place: USA: Florida...
TCCCGAGTTGCGCCGGCCCGAGCAACGCTCCCGCCCGCAACACCACCGAACCGGCCGCCACGTCATCGCCTCTGCGCCGGATGTTCTCGCCGGGCTCAGCCGATTCCACCACCGCGATGTATCCCTCGTGATGCGACCGCGTGTCCTCCTGCATCACGACCGCGTCCGCGCCGTCGGGAATGGGCGCCCCAGTGAAAATCCGCGCGCACGTCAGCGGGCCGACGGACGCGGTCGGCGATTTGCCTGCGGGAATTTCTGAAGTGATGTGGAGATGAATCGCATTGTTGTCTCCGGCGCTGCTGACATCGGCGGCGCGCACCGCGTAGCCGTCAACGGCGCTGTTGTCCCAACCCGGCACGTCGATGGCGGAAGTGACGTCAGCGGCCAGCACGCATTCCGCGGCTTGCACCAACGGCAACTGTTTCGGCGCGAGCGGTCGAACGTCTTCCAGGATCCGCGCCTTGGCGTCCACTACGCTTAACATCGTCATGGCTTAACGCGCCTCGTCACCCACCCACGGATCGCCCTCCAGAACATCGGCGGTCGCAAACTGCGCGCGCGCCGGCTCGGTGATGCGCACGACGCCGACCCGTTTGCCCTTGCGGTAAACCGCCAATTCGGTGCCGATGGGAGGCATCACCCGTGAAGTGAAATCGATGACGACAAACTTGTACTGCGAGTCGACCGATCGGATTTTCGCGGGAGCCGGCCCAAATTGCGCGGGGGCAACCTGCGTCACATCGCGGGCGCGGCCGGTCGTGGCAGTTGACTGCGCGTTGTGGCTGGCGCATCCCGTTGCCGCCGTCGTCACGACCGCCGCCAGCAACCAAGAGGGTGCTGCCACAAATCGGTCTGAAAGGTTCATTCGCTGCCTCCGTTTTGGCGCGCCTGGCGTGATTCGAACACGCGACCGCCGGATTAGAAATCCGATGCTCTATCCTACTGAGCTACAGGCGCCCAATGTGTTGCGCAACGTCTTCAATCCGGTTGTCACCCGTGCCTGTCACCCCGCGCCCGGGACGACCGCCCGTGTATAATCGACGGTGAAGCCCCGAACCGCCAAACGCCGACACAGAGAACAGACGTTGACGCACGTCGGGGACAACATCTACCGCTCCGACACGTCCCAAATGCACTATGCCATCTTCAAAAGAAACAGCAAGGCGATTCCGCCGATCTCTGCGAGGTCCTGGCGCGCAGCGGCTGCCGCAAGTGGGAGATCGTCGAGTCACTGCACGCCATTCCCGAGTAGTCACGACATTGATTGCATTACCTGGGTGGACTGTCTATTCTCGGGGCCAACAACGCTTGGTGCGTTAGTATGGTCCGGAAACACCAGCCCAAGAGGATCTTGGTTCGCTGCCCGAATTGGGTCGGCGACTTGATCATGGCGACGCCGGTCTTTGCCTGTCTGCGGGAGAATTTCCCCGAGGCGCGAATCAGCGCGATGACCCGGCTGTACAACGCCAAGGTGATCGCCGACACGCCGTGGTTGGACGAGGTCGTCCCGTGCCGGGACAAGACGTTCGCCGGGCTGAAGGCGACGGGCCAACGCATCTGGGAGTGGTCGCCGGACTGGATCATTCTGTTGCCCAATTCCATACGCTCCTACATCGAAGCGCGACTCGGCGGCTCGGCGAGTGAGTTGTTTGGTTACCGTCGAGGTCTTCGAAAGTTTTTCGTCCACGGGCCGACGCCGCAGCGGGACACCCGTGGCTACGTGCCGCGGCCGATGGTGGAATATTACCTGGAGATTTGCCGGTGGCTGGGGCTGCGGGTTCCCGAGCATCCCGCGCCCAGACTTTTCATCTCAGAGAAATTGCGTCAGGCAGGTCAGCGGCTCTTGGAACAGTTCGGCATCGCGGACAATGACCTCGTCATCGGGGTGAACCCGGGCGCCAAGTTCGGTACCTCAAAATGCTGGCCACCGGAGTACTTCGCCACGTTAATCGATCGCCTTTACGAGCAGCACCGTTGCAAACTCCTCCTGCTCGTCGGACCCGGGGAGGAAGAGTTGGCGGCGACGATCTCAGCCCAAACTCATGCCCCGCTCATCAACACTGCTCCGGCCCAGGTCGATTTGGGAATGTTAAAACCACTAATCGGGCGCTGCGGCCTACTGGTGACCAACGATACCGGGCCGCGTCACTACGCTACAGCGTTTCAGATTCCGGTCGTGGTCATCATGGGGCCGACTGATCCACGCTACACCGCGTCGAACCTAGAGCAAACGATCGTGCTGCGCAAAGCCATGGATTGCTCGCCGTGCCACAAGGAGCGGTGTTCGCGCAATCACGAGTGCATGCGGCAGATCACGCCTGATGAGGTCATGCACGCGGTGGCCAAGTTGCTCTCGCAGGTGGTAGCACCCCTCAACCTTCCTTCAGGAAGTAGTCTGAGCGCACACCCATGAATGGGTTGTACTTGAGGGCGTAGTGTCTTTTCCCCTCCGCCGCGAATCGTTGGGAGTATTCCTTATCTAGCCGGTGTGCTGTGGGCGCAAACTCGCGCCACGCCGCCGCGGGCATGGCCAGAATCCGTTCCGTCTCCTCGCGATAAAACGGGGCGACGGCCAGGTCCGAAGCCCCGTTCACAAACCAGGGGAAGACGCGCCCGACTTTTTCCAGAAACAGATTCTGCTCCGGCCCGAAATCCAGACACGAGGCGTCGGTGAAATTCACCAACGACGCCAGTTTCGTTTCGTCAATGTAGCCACCCGCGGCGCTCATCTCGTAGGATTCGGTGCCGGCGAACGGGAAAAAATACGTCCACCGGTACCGGCCGGGTTTGGCTTGCGCCATGAGTTCGATGGTCTTCATCACGTCGTCCCGCGTCTCGCCGGGCGTGCCGAGCATCAGGAAACATGAGCTGTGCATGCCGTGGCCTTCCACCAAGCGGATCGCCTCGCGAATCTGCGCATTGGACATGTGCCGGTGCATCACCTGACGGCGAATCTGTTCGCTGCCGCTCTCGACGCCGAACTTCACGATGCGACAGCCAGCCGAAGCCAAGGCTCGGGCGCACGCTTCCTCAAAGAATCCAACGTGGCCGTTGACGACAAACGGGCGCGTGCTGGCCTGCGGATATGCCCGACAGAACTCGGCGACAAACTCCTCGTCGAAAGTGAACAGGTCGTCGTCGAAGATGTACATCGTGATGTTGCGATAGGTTGTTTCGAGATGGCGGATTTCGTCGAGTAGTTGCGGGACGCGGTGGTGCCGGATGTAGTGCAGGTCTTTGACACTGCATTGCAGGTCGGTGCGGTATTTTTTCACCATTACGTGGTTGAAGCAGTAGGTGCAGTTGAACGGGCACCCGCGCGATGCCATCAACCCCACCCAACCATGCTTGGCATCAATCATCTTCTGGAAACTGAAGATCGAGTAATCCTTCCGTGGTAGCCGGGTCAGGTCCGGCAGGGGCCGCACCGGATTGATTCGCACCTCGCCGTCGCAAACCCGGCCGAGATTGCGCAGGTCCGCGACGTTTTCGCCCCGGCTCAGCCGCTCGACAAATTCCAGGAACGCCTCCTCACATTCGCCGACGAACACGTAGTCGAAGCTGCCACTGCGCAGCACCTGCTCGGTCGCCACGGTGGCATGGACGCCCCCGCAGACCACCGGCGCCGACACGACATCCCGGCACCACGCGGCGTATTGCTGCGCCAACGCCCATTGATTGGTGACCACGGAAAACCCGATCACGTCCGCGCGAGTGTTGCGGAGGTAGTCGGCAAATCGCTGCCGGTCCGGCAGGGGTTCGAGTTCCTCGCACAACTGAAGACACCCGACCTCATGCCCGGCCGCTTTCAACACCGCAGACATGCTGGCCACGCCGTAGTTGAAGCCCACCTGCGAGCCGCTATTCGGATAGACAAACAGCACCTTCATCCCACCTACCTCCGTGCCTGTTGCAGCCGCCTCACCAACACTGCCGGGTCAAACACCGGTGGATGTGTGAGCGTGTCGACGTGGATCACCTCGGTCAGGCCGAGGCCGAACGGCCGCCAGCGCCGGACAAAACGGGTGTTGTTCGAGCCCGCAAAGATGGTGTACGTCGGGATCGCCAGTGCCGCGGCGATGTGCTGGCAGGCCGAGTCGTAGCCGATGAACTCGTCACTCGTGCCGATCAACGCCGCCTCCTCGCCGATGCCAGCCTGGATCCCAATCAGCCCCTGCGCCAGCGCGGCCGGTTCCAAGTTGGCGAACGTCCGGCTGAGCGTCGCGTGGCCCAGGGCGCGCATCGATTCCATTAACTCGTTGCTGCGCTGCAGTTCTTCCTCGCCAAACCCCTTGTCCAACAGCACCACCGTCTGCGGTTCCTGCAACAGTGCCCGCAAGACGCGCCCTTCGAAATCGCCCCCTATCCGTTTGCGCGCGTTGCTGCCGACCCCGAAATTGACGGCCACGATCTTGCGACAGCCACTCACCCGCAACACCCGGCAAAACTCCCGTGCCCGGTCGTTAGTTTCGCGTGGCAGCCAAACCGTAGGATAACTGAAATCGTTCGCACCAGTGACCTGAGAGAACCAGTAGTTAGCGAGTTCAGAGATCGAGCCCTGGGCCGGATACGGCGGGCTGCTGCGGCTGTTGAAAAACAAATAGTGCCGGTCGTTCACCAACGGCAGCACGCCCAACTGAGAGAGCCGCGAATCTGGATCCACCACCAAGCACTCCGCATCGTCGCAGTCTGCCCGCTCCGTCTCGATGGCTTGCTCAACTTGGAACCAACTGCGCAGTCGTTCCATCAAGCCGCCGCTCCGCACATACCCGACTGGTCGAATCCGGAGCGCCGGATTGCCGCCAAAGAGTTCGTGCAATTTCCCGTCGCCAATCACCACCAGCGGGGCGTCAGGAAACAGCCGTTTCAGCCGCTGGATCAGCACGCTCGTGACCGCCACGTCGGCACCCAGCGTCATCCGCGATAGCACGAGCAGCTTCGCAGGCCGCGCCGGCAAGTCTCGGAAATTCCCGCTGGTCTTGCGCAGCCATTCGCTGCGTCGATACAGCGCGTCGAAATTCGTCAACCCGAACCCTTCCATCCGCTCGTGCAACTCCCGCCCTCCTGGCAATTCCCGGCAATACGACAGTATCGTGCACATCAGCCGGTTGTACGCCTCCGTCTGCAATTCCTCGAAATCGTCGCACAAACTCTCCACTGCGATCCCAAACAGCGCCGACGCGCCGACGCGGTTGAGCGATTCGTCTGGAAAGAACGTCGCCATCTCGCACAGCACCCGGACCAGGTCGGTTTCGAATCGATGGTTGAAGTAGTGCCGGTCGAGAAACGTCAGCGCCACCTGTTCTGCCAGCGGCCACAGCTCTTCAGCCCGGCAGCCGCTACGCTTTAGTTCCTCCCACTGGTTTCGATAGAACGATGGAATCATGACCGGCGTTCATTTTGTCACGAAACCGGGCATTTTCCAGAACTTTGGCGGCGCTTGGTCAAATTGGAAAAGTCGCCCATTGGACTTTGCGACAGATACTCCGGAGCACTTCTGACAGGCGGGTTCGTGCCAGTGTCAGTTTGACTTCCGCCGGTACTTCGTGAAAGCCCATTCGCCTCAAGCCGCCACTCTCTGTGCGTAATATTCGATAGGGGGTGCAGACCGATGAGGAGAACTGAGGATTTTGCGGGAAAATTCTTGTTGATATAGAAATCTGATGCTCTTTCCAACTGAGCTACAGGCGCACCGTTATGTGGCGAATACCTATCATTAGCTGTGGAGCCAGAAGCGAACTGGTTGTCACCCGGCGGTCGGCCCGGCAGGTGGCGCTGGCCAGAAAGCAGACGGAATGCTCAAGCAGATTGGACATCACCGCAATCGGCAGAGAACACATCAGGGCTTGAGCAATATCGTTCCGATGGGGTTTGAGTCTCCCGCAACAACAGCACCACTGGGAATGGTAGTCTGCAATCCGGTCTTAAGCGGGCTGCCGGATCACTACTCTGTTAGAAAAACGGCGTGATGCGGATGAATCTTTACACAATACAAGTCGCTGATCAGAATTGATCAAGGGTTACGGGACTTCGAACTATGCCAAATGATTCTCCTGGCGAGCTGGTCCTCAGGCGGCCGTGTCCTGATCCTGGCTCGGATGCAGGCCGAACTGGATGAGTTTGGCGCGCATGGTAACACGGGTGACGCCGAGCCAGCGGGCGGCTTTGGCTTGGTTGCCTTGGGCTTGCTCGATGGCGCGAGCGAAGAGTTCGCGCTCGGCAGTTTCCAATATGCGGGCATGGGCATCGGAGAGTTCATCGCGGCGGGCGGCGGCGAGGACTTCGTCAACGTATTCGCCGAAGGAACGCACGGCGGAATAGCCGGCGCCGCTGGTTTTGTTCAGCGCGATGCGGACGTGGTCGAGGTTGATGGTGTAGCCCTGCGCGGCGAGCAGCGCTTTGCGAATCACGTTTTCCAGCTCGCGCACGTTCCCGGGCCAAGATTGCGCCTGAAGAAAATCCACCGCTTCGGGATGAATAGATGGGTGGGCGTGGCCGAGTTCCGGGCCAAGTTTAACGAGGAAGTAGTGAACCAAATCGGGAATGTCCTCGCGTCGGTCCCGCAATGGCGGCACGGTAATCACGGCGACGTTGAGACGGTAGTAGAGGTCTTCGCGGAATTGCTTCTCGCGGATGGCGGCTTCGAGGTCGCGGTGGGTCGCAGCGATGACGCGCACGTCCACGGCGATGGTTTCCTTGCCGCCAATCCGTTGGATCGTTTTGTTCTGCAGCACACGCAATAGTTTGGCCTGCGTGCCTGGCGTCATGTCGCCGATTTCGTCGAGAAAAATCGTGCCGCGATCGGCTTGTTCGAACCGACCGATGCGCCGCGCGTCGGCACCGGTGAATGCGCCACGTTCGTGGCCGAACAATTCGCTTTCGAGTAAAGTCTCAGGGATGGCGGCGCAATTGATGGCGATGAAGGGCGCGTTGGCCCGGTCGCTGTGCTGGTAAATGGCGCGGGCGACGAGTTCCTTGCCGGTGCCGGTCTCGCCACGGATGAGCACGCTCACCGGTTTGGAAGCCACGCGACCGATCTCCTTGTAGATCGCGTGCATCGCGGCGCTGCGGCCTACGAGCGCGTCGCGGCTCTGACTGGCTTCGCCCAGGGCCACCGGCTCGGACATACGGCGGTTGCTGTCCACGGCTTTTTTGACCAAGTCGATCATTTGCGGAATGTTGAACGGTTTCAGCAAATAATCGTACGCGCCCAACTGCATCGCTTCGATGGCGCTTTCGGTCGTGCCAAATGCGGTAACAAGGATGATGGGGAGACGCGGCTGGGCTGTGTGAAGTTGGCGGACGATCTCCAAGCCGTTAACGCCCGGCAATTTCAGGTCGGCGATGACAACGTGAAATGTTTCCCTGCCGGCGCGGGCCAACCCGGTATCACCGCGCGTTTCGACGGCGACCTGATGACCTTCACCGGTCATCACTCGTTGCAGCGTGTCGGTGATGCCGGGATCGTCTTCGATCAGGAGTATCCTGGCGATGTCGCTCATTCTGTCGCTTGCGGCAGAATGATACCAAAGGTCGTGCCGTGATTCACCTGCGTTTGATACTGCAACGCGCCGCCGTGTTTCTGGACGATACCGGCCGCGATGGAAAGGCCAAGCCCCGTGCCGGTATCCTTAGTGGTGAAGAACGGATCGAAGAGGCGCTCCCGGACTTCGGGCGGGATGCCTTTGCCGGTGTCGCTGACTTCGAGGATAACGACGTTAGCTTCGCTCCGGGCCAAGCGTTTCCGTTCCTGTCTCACGCGGAGTCTGATTGTGCCGTTCTGGCCGATGGCGTCGGCGGCGTTTTGCACGAGGTTGATTAACACCTGCTTGATCTGCGCGGCGTCCACTTTGATGCGCAGCGGCGGGGCAGGTTCGAGGACGAGCTGGATGTTGCTTTCGCCAAGTTGTGGGGCGAGGAGGGCGTGGACTTCCTGCAGCGGCACGTCAGCCGCGACGGTGGCAAGTTGTGGTTCGATCGGGCGTGCGAATTGCAGGAACTCGTTGACGACGTTTTCGAGGCGTAGGATTTCACGTTCGACGATTTTAACGTCGGTGAATTCCTGCGTGCCAGGCTGGAAGTTCTTTTGCTGGATGAACAGCGCCGCTTTGATCGCGGTAAGTGGGTTGCGGATTTCGTGCGCCACACCCGCGGCCAGCATTCCCAATGAGGCCAGCTTTTCCTGCCGATCCAGCAGAGCCTGGTTCTCGACCAGTTTGACTCGCAACGGCACAATCATGTCACGGTAAACGACGGCGGACATTGCAACGCCTAGCACAAACAGTCCGCCCAGTGACGCCAGCATGAGATAACGCAACCGGGCAATCGCTACACCGGCCCTCAGCAGCACTTGATTTCTGGATTTGAAGTGCGCGCGGCTGAGACTCTGCCCCAGATCGGACAGGCGTTGCGACTCCTTTCTCAAGCCGGTGTACTCATCCATCGTGACGCCGGCGTCACCGGCGGCTTCCAACCGGGCAAGTAACTCCCTGGCGGCTCGGAGATATTCGTCGTAGGCGGTGTCGATCTGCTCCATGATCGCGCGTTCTGGTTCGGTGCTTAACTTGGGCTTTTGTTGATCAATCCAAAGGTCCAATTCGTGGCTGGCCTTCGTGAACGCCGGGACGTCCGGCAAGACGTGCGACCGGCCGTAATAATACAGCAAGTTGTTCAGTTGGCGCAGGTGTTCGCGAAATTGGTCGGCAATGCGAAAGCTTTCCGAATCCACTTGGTTCAAATGCGCGCGCAGTTGCATCACCTGGCGCCGCGACTGCGTGGCCATGTAGACGATCGCCAGTCCCATCAGTCCAATGGCGACGGCAAGGCCAACCAATCGTAGTTTAAGGCGAAGGTTCATCGTCGAGTGCTCAGTAACCTGTCGCAGGAGCATAGTAGCTAGCCACTCAATGCGACTGCACGTTTCATTTAACCGCCAAATTCATCGGAAACAAGCATACGCACGAACCGTGCGAGGCGTGGCATGGGTGACGCTAAAGCAGAACTGGTGAACGATCGGCAACAGACCTCCGGAGAGACGAAACGAATTCTGCTGGTAGATGACGATCCCGGTGTGCGCGAGCTGTTAGGAAGAGTTCTGGAATCCGAGCATTACCGCGTAACGTATGCAAAGACTGGAAACGAGGCCGCGGCGAAATTCGTGTCCAGTTCGCCGGATCTCGTCTTGCTTGATCTGAACATGCCGATACGAGACGGCTGGTCGGCCTTCCGGTTGATGAACGCTGCGCACCCTTTACTGCCCATTATCGTTATCACTGCCCGGCCAAATCAATATCAGCAAGCCGTGGACTTGGGCGTCGATGCGCTGATGGAGAAACCGTTGGATCTGCCGGTGCTCTTGGGCGCAATGAAGGGATTGTTGGCAGAAACCGAGGCGGAGCGGACACACCGACTGAACAATCCTGAATTCAAGACGGCCTACCTGAGCCGCACCACTCGGGCGTCCGGAAACGGGGCGCAAACATGAATCGCAAAGAGCATGCGCGCACAACTTCCACCGGCAACCAGAAGACGATTCTGTTGGTCGATGACGACCCGTCCGTGCGTGAAATGGTGGGGCGCGTCCTTACCGGTGAAGGTTACCTGGTTTTGACGGCCGCGAACGGCCCGGAGGCGCTGCGAATTGCTGCGTCCACCGCCATTGATCTCGTGCTGCTGGACCTTAACATGCCGGGTCAAAGCGGCTGGGACACGTTCGAGCGTCTCACATCAGGAAACCCACTCTTGGCAATCGTCATCATTACGGCGCGATCGCAGCAGTTGTTCACAGCCGTCAACGCCGGTACCGGAGCGCTGCTGGAGAAGCCGCTAGACTACCCCAAGATGCTTCAGACCATTCGTGACTTGTTGGCAGAATCTCCCGAGACGCGGATAACGCGGCTGACAGGCAAGCGCGCCGACTTTCATTACTTGCCCTCGAAAAAAAGAGAGCCACCGGAATGAAAATTCTCCAATCCATCTTCATCGCTGTGGCAACTTGGTCGTTCGTGCAACCCGCCAAGGCGAGTGAACCTTTAGGCTGGCCACGCGAGTTTGAGGACAACGGCACAAAGCTCGCCCTTTACCAACCTCAAATTGAGAAATGGGATGGAACGGACTTCGCCTCACGCGCGGCGGTGGCCGTTACACCGCCGGGCGCGAGCACACCCGTTTATGGCGTCGTGTGGTTCAAGGCGCGCGCGGATGTGGACAAGGCGACCGGCATTGTCACCCTCGACGACATCGAGGTTACAGAGGTGAGGTTTCCGACCGCACCGCAGCAGGAAGCCGCCTATCTCGCCCTCATTCGCCGTCAATGTCCGGCAAAGACACGCACGATTGCGCTCGACCATCTCGAGGCCACCTTTGCCATTTCCCAAGCCGTGAAAAAGGCGCATGCAGTTCCCGTAAAGAACGAACCTCCCCGCATCATTTTCTCGACCACCCCGGCGATACTCGTCGTGGTGGACGGCACACCAGTGCTGCGGCCGTCGTTCGCGACGGGCGTTGAACAAGTCATCAACACGTTCGCCTTGATCGTGAAGATGAACAACATGTTCTATTTGACAGCTGCGAACTACTGGTACGAGGCCCCCGCGATCGAAGGTCCGTGGAAAACGGTGTCGGTCGTTGGCCCGGATCTGACAGCCATCGAGCAGGCCGCTGCTGAGGGTGGTCAAGTGGACTTGATGCGCTCCGAAGGCGATGTGAATCAGCCGCCGGCAATCTACGTCAGCACCCAGCCGGCAGAATTGATCCAGACTGAAGGCCGGCCACAACTGCTACCCATCGAGGGCACGCAACTCCTGCAAGTGCAGAACAGTGAGAACGCCATCTTCATGGACGTCGCGAGCAACGATTACTACGTGTTGATTTCGGGCCGCTGGTTCAAGGCGAAGTCACTCGAAGGCCCGTGGGCGTTTGTCCCGTACAAGAGCTTGCCGTCGGACTTCGCGAAGATTCCCGTGGATCACCCGATGGCCAACGTGCTTGTGTCCGTGCCCGGGACGCCAGAGGCCAAGGAGGCGCTCATCGCCAACTCGATTCCGCAAACCGCTACTGTTAGTCGCAACGAAGCAGCGTTGACAGTGTCGTACGACGGCGCGCCGCAA
>Ga0335084_10007153_pt1 | contig 11105 bp, 10 predicted proteins | sample Lox_Sample_44_FD_206721 | JGI IMG/M metagenome (GOLD analysis project Ga0335084, IMG submission 206721) | Soil microbial communities from Loxahatchee National Wildlife Refuge, Florida, United States - Lox_Sample_4.4 | ecosystem: Environmental > Terrestrial > Soil > Wetlands | place: USA...
CGAGAAGGACAGGCAGGGTGAGCAGCCCTCCCCCGCCGCCGATGGCGTCGACGGTCCCGGCAGCCAGCGCCACCAGCGCCAGCAGGGCATCGGTTCCGCTAACGTCGAGCACCAATGGCCACCCCTGTCTCGGACGAACTGAAGAAGGCGCTCGACGCCAAGGATCCGTACGCCCTCGCCGCCGCAGCGAACAAGGAACAGCTGGACACGCTCCGCAGCGCCGAGGAGCTCATCGAGGCCGATCGCAAGCGGCGGTCGACGAACAAACTGACCGTCGCCGCGCAGGTGCTGGTGGGCTGGGTCGCCATCCTCGGGTTCCTGGTGAACGCCTACCAGAGCTGGACCAACAAGCAGCAGGCGGAACGACAGGCCCAGGTGGATCAGGACCGCTGGAGCAAGGAGTTCCAGCGCGCCCGGGAGGGCGACAAGTACCGCGCCTTCTTCGAGACCACCGTGCTGGCCACCGACACCGCCAACTCCGACAAGCGGCTGGTGGGCTATGCGCTCCTCCAGGAGTTCGTGAGCGATGCCGAGTACAGCAGCAAGGCGATGCTGATGCTCGAGGAGTCCCTGGCCCAGGAGCTCCGGCGCAACACCAACCAGGGCATCGACGAGGCGCACCGGAACGCGGTGGTGGCCATCGTGACCGCGCTCTCGGAGACGCACGATTGCGGGGCCCTCGCCCGGGCCGCCCGGAGCATCGACAAGGTGGCGCAGCGGCTGAACCGCTACGGCGACATCGAGGAGACCTCGGAGGTCTTCGACGTCTACGTGCGGCGGCTGGTGGGTCAGTCAGCGGAGGTGTGTACCACCATGGCCGACTTCCGGACCGTGCGGCGCCCGCTCAGGGACACCCTGGTCAAGGCCCCGAAGATCGGCGGGCTCACCTTCCCCACCACCCCCGCGGCCGCGAACACCCGGATGGCGGAGATCCTCCGCGACCGCTGCCTCACCGACGTGGCGGTGAGCGGAGCCACCGACTGCCCGGAAATCTTCGCCGGCTACGCCCGGCTCTGCGATCAGCCGGAGGTCCTCCCGAAGGAGCCGGCGAGTGCCACGCCGGCCAAGGGGAAGGCCGATGCGGGCAGTGTCCGCGACGTCCGCGCCGAGGCCGGCCGGGACGCGGCAGCGGTGGCGCGGCTCGCCGCCAACCGGCAGGCCGACGCGGGTGGGTGCGCGATCATGAAGGAGATTGCGGCGCGCTATCCGCCACCCACCGCTGGACTGTCGGGGTCCTCGAAGTAGCGCTCCCGCGCGGACCACGCTTGAGCCCGGCGGCCTTCCTCGCCGAGGCTGGGGCCTCGATGTCCTCTCCGCCTCAGCTCGAGATGTTCGCCCCCGCCCCTGGTGTCGCCGCCGAACCCGCGCGGCCGCCAGAGCCTCCGGCGCCGGCACCCGTGTCCGAGGGACTGCGCGAGCTCGGCGGACGGCTGCCGGCCGACGTCCGCCTCGGGACCAGCTCGTGGTCGTTTCCCGGGTGGACGGGGCTGGTCTACGCGCGCGAGGCCGAACCGGAGCTCCTCGCCCGCGAGGGCCTGCCGGCGTACGCGCGACATCCGCTGTTCCGCACCGTGGGCGTGGACCGGACGTTCTACGGTCCCGTTCCGGTCGAGACCCTTCGCGGCTGGGCCGCCGCCGTGCCGGACGACTTTCGCTTCCTGGTGAAGTCGCACGAGGCGCTGACCCTTCCCCGCTTCCCGCTCCACGAGCGGTACGGCGCACGACGCGGCGAGGACAACCCCACCTTCCTCGACGCGGCGTACGCGCGCGATGCCGTCGTGGCGCCACTGGTCGAGGGGCTGGGGGTCAAGGCCGGACCCCTGGTCTTCCAGTTCCCGCCCCAGGACGTCCAGGCGCTCGGAGGTCCCTCGGCATTCGCCGACCGGCTGCACGCATTCCTGGCCGCGCTTCCCGCCGGTCCGCTCTACGCGGTCGAGCTACGCAACCGCGAGCTGTACACCACCGACGTGGCCGACGTGCTGGAGGACGTGGGCGCCATCCCGGTGCTCGCGGCCTGGCGCCACCTTCCGCCGCTTCCGTGGCAGGCGTGGCGTCTCCGGGCCCGGGCGGCGAGCGCGCTGGTGGTGCGCTGGATGCTTCCTCCGGAGCTCGGCTACGAGGAGGCCCGCGAGCTCTACGCCCCGTTCGACCGGCTGGTGAACGAGAACCCCGCACTCCGGGGCGACATCGCCGGGCTCACCGTGGAGGCGCTTGCCGAAGCCCGCCCGGTCTACGTCACCATCAACAACAAGGCCGAGGGCAGCGCCCCGGTCAGCGTCGAGCGGCTCGCGGCGGCGGTGGTGGACCGGCTCGGTCACCCGGGGGACACCTGACTCAGTCCTCGGGCCGGTCCGGAGTCCGCCGGCCGAAGATGACCCAGGCCACCATGCTGAACACCGGCTCGCCCGCGCCGTTCACCAGGACGTAGCCGAGCTTGACACTCCCGCGGTCCGGCTTGCTCCTGGACGGCCGGGCCTCGAGCACCTCGATGGTGAGGGTGAGCGGATCCTCGGGACGCACCGGCCGGAGCCACTTCAGCTCCTCCAGCCCCGGTGACCCCATGCTGGTGCTGCCCTCGAGCAGCCCATCCACGGCGATGCGCATCGAGAGGCAGGCGGTGTGCCAGCCACTGGCGACGAGCCCGCCGAAGTGCGTCTTCCGTGCCTCGGACTCGTCCAGGTGGAAGGGCTGCGGGTCCCACTCCCGGGCGAAGCGGACGATGTCCTCACGGCTCAGGGTGCGCGGGGGGAAGGTCATCCGCCGCCCGGGCACCAGATCCTCGTAGGCCAGTCCCCGTCCCACGCCCTCGGTCATCGACGTGCTCCTTGGTGTGTGCACGGCCCCTCGTCTAGCGTGCGGCGCCGCTCCGCGCCTGCTCCAAGGGAGGAAAGGTCTCCATGTCGTCGCCGCATCGTCCCATGCTCGGCATCATCGGTGGCACCGGAATGGCGGAGGGGCTGGGCTCTCTGGCGAACGGCGTGCAGCACCGCGTGGACACGCCCTTCGGGCCGCCCTCGTCACCGATCACCGTGGTGGAGCTCGGAGGGGCCCCCGTCGCCCTGCTCCCCCGCCACGGCGAGGGACATCGGTTCCCCCCCGGTCGGGTCCCGTACCGGGCGAACGTCTTCGCCCTCAAGGCGGTGGGGGTGACCCACGTCCTGGCCACCGCGGCGGTGGGGTCGCTGCGGGAGGAGATCCGCCCCGGCGAGCTGGTGGTCCCGGACCAGATCATCGATCGCACCTTCCGCCGCGAACCGACCTTCTTCGACGACCTGGCGGTGCACGTGGAGTTCGCACAGCCGTTCTGCGCCTCGTTGCGGAAGGTTCTCCTGGCCGGGCGTTCCGAGGCCCGGGTGCACGACGGGGGCACGTACGTCTGCATGGAGGGCCCGCAGTTCTCGACTCGCGCCGAGAGCGACCTGCATCGTTCCTGGGGCGCGCACCTGATCGGAATGACCCTGATGCCCGAGGCGAAGCTGGCCCGGGAGGCCGAGCTCTGCTACGCAGCGGTGGACCTGGTCACCGACTACGACTGCTGGCGCCCGCACCCCACGGAGCTGGGCGCGCAGGAGCTGCTCGAGGAGATCATCGGCAACCTCCGGACCACCACCGCAGCGGCCCTGGCGTTGATCCGCGCTGCGCTGCCGGCGGTCCAGTCGCTCGCGGCCTCCGGGTGCGGCTGTCAGGAGTCGCTCGGGCGGGCCATCTTCACCTCCGGCACCCAGATCCACGAGGAGACCCGCCGGAAGCTCGACCTGCTGCTCCGCCGGGCGCTCCGGAATCGCTAGCGTCGGCTGAGTCTCACCCGCATCACTCGTGGCGAAGCGACTCGACCGGGTCGAGCTGGGCCGCGCGCGCCGCCGGCCAGATCCCGAAGACCAGGCCCACCGCCGCGGCGAAGCCGATGCCCCCGACGATGGTGGCGGGCTGCACCGCCGCCGCAAGCGGCGTGGCCAACGAGACCACCTTCGCCAGCCCGAGCCCGAGGAGCGTCCCGATCGCGCCGCCGATCGCCGACACTCCGGCCGCCTCGAGGAGGAACTGCACCACGATGGTCCGCCGGCGCGCGCCGAGCGCGCGGCGAACGCCGATCTCCCGGGTCCGCTCCCGCACCGAGACCAGCATCACGTTCATGATGCCGATGCCTCCCACCAGCAGGGTGATGAACCCCACTCCGAGCGCGACGCCGTAGAGCGCACCGGTGAGCTCGGCGTAGGTGTTCGCCAGCTGCTCGGGACGGTTGATGCTGAAGTCGCTGTCCTTCTCCGGGGGAATCGCCCGGGCACGCCGGAGCGCGATCTCCACCTGGTCCTGGGCCTGGAGGATGTCCACCCCGGTGGCGGCGGCGATCCCGATGGTGAGCTGGCGCTTGCTCCCGAAGTCGGAGAGGAACGTCTTCAGCGGAACCTGGATCGCCAGGTCCTGGTTCTGGCCGAGGATCTTCCCCTTGCGAGCCAGCACCCCGATGACCCGGAACGGGCGGTTGCCGATCCGGATGCTCTGGCCGATGGGGTTCGCCGTGGGGAACAGCCCGTCCGCCACGTCCGCGCCCAGCACCGCCACCGAGCTGGTGTTGTCGTTCTCCGGTCCGCTGAGGAAGCGGCCCGAGGTGACCTCCCACCCGGCCACTGCCGGGAAGTCGGCGGTGGTCCCCTGGATCCGGACGTTGGCCAGGGCGAGGTTGGAGAACTTCACCTCGTCGGTCTTGAAGGTCATTGGCGCGACGGCGGCGACCTCGGGCAGCTCGCGCAGCTGCTCGGCCAGCGGCGGCGTCAGCTCTCGGCGGTTCCGGTACTTGAAGAAGTCGCCGCGCATGATCCACGGGAACTTGGTCACGTACATCGAGTTCCCGCCGAGGCTCGCCAGCTGCTGGGCGAACGAGGCGTTCAGCCCCTGGATGATGCCCACGATGGCCAGCAGGGTGCAGACACCAATCCCGATGCCCACGGTGGTGAGCAGGGTCCGCAGGCGGTTGGCCCGCAGCGCCAGGACGGCGATCTTCCCGCCCTCCACGACATCGATGCGCATCCCCATGCCGGTCGAAGATCCTCCGCTCCCCGCGGAGCATGACGCCTGTCCCGGCGGTCGATTGCGGCCCACGGCCCCGCCGGCGGCCTGGCCTGACCCGCTCGCTGCAAGGGGACCGGCCGCTACCCCTGCCCTGGCCCCTGCATGCGGCTCCGGGTCGCCGCCCGCGCCTCCTCCATCTCCTCGAGGCTCCGGGGCCAGTCCTCCTTCAGCAGCCGCGACAGCGACCGGTCTGCGAGGAGGCGTCCACCGGTCTGGCAGGTGGGGCAGTAGTTGGTCTCGTTGTCGGCGTGGACGATGCGCTGCACCGGCGAGCCGCAGTCCGGGCACGGCTTCCGGTACCGGCCGTGCACCGCCATGCCCTCTCGGAACGCGGTCACCTTCTCCGGGAAGCCGCTGCCTGCCTGCTCGCGCAGCCGGTCGGTCCAGGTCCGGAGGATGGTCCGGGTCGCCTCGTACAGGGCCCGGACCTCCGCCTCGTCCAGCCGCTGGGAGAGCGCGACCGGCGAGAGTCGAGCGGCGTGGAGGATCTCGTCCGAATAGGCATTGCCGATGCCGCTGAACAGGCGGGGATCGGTGAGTGCGCGCTTGAGGGTGTGGTTCTCCTGCCGGAGCGCGGCTGCGAACTGCTCCAGCGTCGCCTCCATCGGGTCGATGCCACCCCGATCGAGTGCACGCACCGCCTCCTCGCCGCGGAGCAGCCACAGCTGCGCACGCTTCCTGGGGCTGGCCTCGGTGAGCACCAGCGTCCCGGTGGGGAAGTCGAAGGCGGCGAGGCCGACGCGTCCCGGCACCGGCGCGCCGAGCGGCTTCCAGTGCAGACGCCCGGCGATCATGAGGTGCAGCACCAGGAAGAGCCCGTCCTCGAGCACGAACACCAGCCGCTTGCCCTGGCGCCTCAGCGCGGTCACCCGCTTGCCGGTGGCCTCCCGGAGCGGCGGATCCGCCGTGCGGACCAGCGCCGGCCCCCGCACCCGGACGCCCTCCAGCGGCTGGCCGAGCACGCGGGGCGCCAGCGCCTCGAGGTAGACGGTGACGTCGGGGTACTCGGGCACGGCTGCATCATCCGCCGGAGGGAACGAGCCGGTCGAGCGTGGCCGCGCCGCCAGGGTCAGTCTACGAGACCTTCCTCGTCCCCGGAACGAAGAAGCTCGGCAGCGACTCGCCGAGGAACGCCTTCAGCGCCCGCGCCGCAGCGTTCAGGTAGCCCTCACCCCGGTGCAACAGCGCGACCTGGCGCTTCACCCCACCCTCCCCCACCTCCACCACCTCGAAGCCGCGGCCGGTCCGCTCCCGGGCCATGATCGACGGGAGCAGGGCGATGCCCAGCCCCCGCTCGACCATGCGCCGCATCGCCTCGGGGTTGTCGGTCTCCAGCACCACGTTGAGCGGCTCGCCCGCCGCCTCGGCCGCGGTCTCCAGGGCGCGCGTCCCGGCCACGTTGGGCATCACCACCATCGGGAAGCGCAGCACCTCGCGGAGTGCCACCGACTTCTTCCCCTCGGCGAGCGGATGCCCCCGGGGCACCGCGAGCACGAAGTCCTCGCTCCACAGCTTCTGCTGCACCAGCTCCACCCGGCGCACCGGGAGGGTCAGGACCGCCAGGTCCAGCTCGCCCTTCGCCACCCGGTCCTCGAGCCCCTCCGAGGTCTGCTCCACCAGGCGGAGCCGCACGTCCGGGAAGAGCTTGTGGAAGCGGGGCAGGAGCTCCGGGAGGAGGTACGCGCCCACCGTGGGCAGCGTCCCGAGCGCCACCAGCCCGCTCGCCTTCCCGGTCAGCGCGGTCAGCTCGCTCGCACCCCGCTGGAGCGCGTCCAGCGCCCGCTGCGCGTGCACCAGGTAACGCTCGCCGGCGCCGGTCAGGACCACGCCGCGCGGCGTGCGCACCAGGAGGCGTGTTCCGAGCTCGCGCTCCAGGGACTGTACCTGCCGGCTCAGCCCCGACTGTGACATCCCCAGGCGGCGGGCGGCGCTCACGAAGCGCTTCTCCTGCGCCAGGGTCAGGAACGCGCTGAGCTGGTCGGTGGTCACGTGCGCTCCAGGGGCACAGCCGGGCCGAGGCCCCGCCCCGCCCCGCGCAAGGAGAGTATGCGTGTGATGCGCTCCCTGCATGGGAATTCGCGGATTAAGTCCTTTCGAGCATGGACGCTTCGAGCACCATCCCCTGGCAGGCGGCCGCCCCCGGTCGCGAGCGGCGTCGCGCCACCGCGGCGGTGCTCCTCGGCCTGGTGGTGAGCGCCTTCGAGACCACGGTGGTCACCACCGCCATGCCCACCCTCACCGCCGAGCTGGACGGCCGGGCGCTCTACGCCTGGGTGTTCACCGGATTCCTCCTGGCGAGCACCGTCGGCGTGCTGCTCGGAGGGCGCCTGTCGGATCAGCTCGGCCGGCGGGGAACCTTCGTCGCCGGGATGGGGCTCTTCCTGCTCGGCTCGGTCCTCTGCGGTTTCTCCACCAGCGTGCCGATGCTGGTCGCCTTCCGGGTACTCCAGGGCCTCGGAGCGGGCGCGGTGCAGCCCACCACCCTGACCATCAGCTCCGACCTCTACACGCTGGAGGAGCGCGCGGCGATCCAGAGCGTCTTCACCGGCGTCTGGGGACTGGCCTCGGTCATCGGGCCAGTGGTGGGCGGGCTCCTCACCGAGCACCTGGGGTGGCGGAGCGTGTTCTGGGTCAACGTTCCGGTGGGGCTCCTGGCGGTGGTGCTGCTCCGGCGCTCGTACCGCGACCCGCCCCGCCGGGAGGTCCGGAGCTTCGAGCTGACCGGGCCGGCGCTGGGCGCGCTCTCCATGGCCCTGCTGCTGCTGGGGCTCGAGCCTGCGGCGCTCCCCCGAGCCCTGGTCGTGGCCGTGCTGCTGGCCGCGGGACTGGCTGCGTGGGCGTTCGTCCGCCAGCAGCGGCGGAGCACCGACCCGCTCGCCCCGCCGGCAGTGCTGCGCGACCCCACCGTGCGCGCGGGCCTCCTCGGAGGCCTGGTGTCGGGTGGCGTGCTCTACACCCTCAGCGCCTACGTGCCGCTGTGGATGATCGCCCACCGCGGGCACTCCGCGCTGGGGGCGGGCGTGGCCCTGGTCCCGCTCCTCACCGGGTGGGCGCTGGGCAGCTCCTTCGGAGTGAAGCTGCTGCTGCGGGGTGGGCTGCGCGCCTCCGCGGGCCTCGGCTTCCTGCTGGCCGGCACCGGCGCGGCGCTCTTCGGGCTCGCGCTGACTCACGGGGCCGCGAATGGATGGCTCTACGCCTCGCTGGGACTTCTGGGCATCGGGCTCGGCCCGGCAGCGAGCACCTGCATCATCGCCTCACAGGCCCGGGTTCGCTGGGAGCAGCGCGGGGCCATCACCAGCGCGGTCTACGCTTGCCGGATGCTCGGCGGGAGCCTGGCGATCGCTCTGGTCAACCTCCTCGCTGGCTCCGAGCCGCGACAGATCCTCCTGGTGGTGGGCATCGCCGCCGCGGGCGCGCTGGCCATCGAGAGGCTGGCCCCTGGGGCCCGGGACGGTGGACGGGCCGCGCTCGCCGCGCCCGTGCTCGAGTGACCCCCGCTCAGGGCCGCTCGAGCCAGGCTCCGCGAAGCAGCACCCCGCTCGGATGCCGCAGCACCGAGACGTCCTGACGCGGGTCGCCTTCGACGAGCACCAGATCTGCCCGGGCCCCGGGCGCGGCCGTGCCGATCTCTCCCACCCGACCGAGGAACTCCGCCGGCCAGGTGGTCGCCGCCCGGAGCGCGTCGAGCGGAGTGAGGCCGGAGGCCACGAGCTCGTCGAGCTCGTCGTGCAGCGACATTCCGGGCTCGGTGGCATCGATGCCGGAGTCGGTGCCGGCGAGGAGCCGCGCCCCGGCGGCGTGCAGCGCGCCCACCAGCAACCGCCGCCGCGCGAACGCCTCGGAGGCCATCGGGGCGCTCCGGTTGAGCACCTTCACCACCGTCAGGGTGGGGCAGTTCCACGTTCCGGCCTCGGCGGTGGCGCGGGCGATGCGGGGCATGTCGCTCAGCTCCATCGACGCCCAGCGCTCGGTGGGCGTCGGCCCCTCCCCACCCAGCGCCAGCTCGTATCCGGTCAGGTGCTCGATGGAGAGCATCCGGCGATCGAGCGCGTGCTGGAGCGGGACGCTGAAGGGCACGTGGCCGAGGAAGCGGACTCCATGGGCGTCCGCGGCGTCGGCGAGCGCGTCGAACACGCGGGCGTCCAGGTGCGAGTACACCTTCATCCACCGCCAGCCCTCGCCTGAGAGCCGGGCCACGAGCGCCTCGGCCTCCGCGGGATCGGTGATCAGCTGGGTTCCCGGCCAGGGTGACCCCGGGCCGTCGACCCCCGGGGAGGCGGATTCGATCGCCGGAGCCACCTTCCCCTCGCGCACCAGGGCTGCTGCCCCCTCGATCAGACCGGCGAAGCCCCAGAGATTCCGCACCGTGGTGATGCCCTCGTCCACGTAGCGGGTCAGATCGGCGGACCGGGCGTGGACGTGCGAGTCCACCAGGCCAGGCAGGAGCGTGCGGCCGGCGACATCGACGGTGCGCGCGCCGGCGGGGACGGCCAGCGCGCCATCCGGGACCACCGCGGCGATGCGATCGCCCGAGACGAGCACCGTCCGGTCCCGCTCCAGCACGCCGCTGGACGGCTCCAGCACCGCGGCGTGCACGAAGGCGATGCTCCCGGGGGTCAGCACCGGACGGAGCGCCGGGACCACCTCGGGGGTGCCACCCGGGCCGGCGTCCGGTCCCGTTCCGGGCCGTGAGCCCGGACAGCTGACCAGGGCCAGCACCGGCAGCAGCAGCGGGAACGGGGGCCGCATGGGACCGCATCCTGGGCGCATCGGCCCCGTGTCTGCACTGGTGTCTTTGCACCCGTTGTGAGGGACTGCCGCGGCGCATGGATCCGCTGATCCTGGAGAAGGCCGCCATCCTCTGTTACCGCCTCTACGACGTGGCGGACGAGATCGACCTGGCGGTCGCCGAGTCGCTTCTCGCCCGCGACGCCCGCCGGCTCCGGCTGAGCCGCTCGGGCGCGGAGTTCCTCCTGCTGCCGAACCCGCCGCTGGTGGTTGGCCTGGGCCGCCGCTCGCTCGCGCTGCCAGAGGGGAAGATCGAGGTGGAGGCCCGGGCGCGCCTCTTCGACCACGGAGCGGCATCCATCGTCCTCGGCGTCCCGGTGGCGGCGGGCACGCCGCTGGACGGGCTCGCGCCCCTGGCCGACCGGCTGTACGACGGACCCGAGGTGAATGCGCTCGCCCAGGAGCTGGTGGAGGGACTGCGCAAGGCGGTGGCCCCGGCGATGGAGAACCCGCACCTCTGGAGCCAGGTGGAGAGCTACGCCGTGGTCTTCGTGGAGGCGTTTCGCGGCTCGCCCACCGCGGACGAGGTGCTGGAGCGGGCCGACCTCGCGCGGCTGCTCCTCGGCGAGACGACGGTACCCGAGCTGTCTGCCGCAGAGCGCGCCGACGTGACCCGGCGCCACTTCAGCTACGGGACCTGCGACCTGGTGGTGGTCGACTGGAACGCGGCGTTCGTCTACGAGCCCTCCGGCTCGGAGGACATCCCCGGCATCCTGGAGATCGCCAACGCCCAGCTGCTCGAGCTCCGCTACTACGACGAGATGCTGGACCAGAGCCTGGTCAGGGTGAATGACACGCTGAAGCGCGAGCGCCGGCGCTTCGGCTCCTTCTTCCGCAGCCCATACCCAGGCCTCGCCCGGCAGGTGCAGCTGACGCTCCTGGAGATGAGCGAGTTCATCGAGCGGGTGGAGAACTCGCTGAAGGTCATCGGCGATTTCTACCTGGCGAAGGTCTACGAGTCCGCGGTGGAGCAGCTGCGGATCGCCGCCTGGAAGGCTGCGGTCACCCGGAAGCAGCAGATGCTGGGGGATGTCTACGGCTGGCTCAAGGGCGAGGTGGACACCGCCCGGTCGCTCACGCTCGAGGTGATGGTGGTGCTGCTCATCGTGCTCGAGCTGCTGGTGGCCGCGAGCTCGCTCTTCCGACACTGAGCCCGGTCGCTGGCGCGCCCCTGCGCGCTTCCTCAGGCGTCCCCCTGGGTGCGGGGGACTGAGCCCGGTCGCTGGCGCGCCCCTGCGCGCTTCCTA
>Ga0335084_10007154_pt1 | contig 11104 bp, 5 predicted proteins | sample Lox_Sample_44_FD_206721 | JGI IMG/M metagenome (GOLD analysis project Ga0335084, IMG submission 206721) | Soil microbial communities from Loxahatchee National Wildlife Refuge, Florida, United States - Lox_Sample_4.4 | ecosystem: Environmental > Terrestrial > Soil > Wetlands | place: USA: Florida...
TTCCACTACGGCGCGCGCGATCTCGGCGCCGTATTCGAGCTGCAGCGTGCGCATCGACTCGGGCGACCCGTCGAAGCCGGAGAGGTTGGCGAGGATGACGGTCGGACGGACGCCGCTCGCGGCGCGCAGCGCCCGGGCGAGCTTCTTCGCCGCCAGCGGAAAGAGCGTGCCCCCGGTCCAGTGGTCCGGGCCGTCGGTGGCGCGCGAGCCGAGGCGGGGCACATTGCGGCTCTCGATCCCGATCAGGCAGACGGCGTGGCCGCCGAGGTGGGTGTCCCACACGATGGCGGTCTCCGCGCCGGCCATCGCGGCCCAGCGCTCGAGCCGGCCGCCGTCGCGGTCGATCAAGGCCTCCATCACCGGACGCATGGCGAAGGGACGCTTGCGGCCGGGGTTGACCGCGTCGTCGAAGATCCCGCCCACCGTGTCGAAGTGTTCCGGCTCGAGGGCCGGATAAGGGAAGTCGGCGATCGACCGCGCCGCCGCGTCGCGCGTCGCCAAGCGCCGCGGCCGTCGTTCGCCCGGCGCCCGATACGTGTAGCGATAGTGCTGCAGGAGGATCTCGGAGGCCTCGGCGAGGTCGCGGGCGTAGTACTGGGCCTGGCCGTTCGGCCCCATGATGCGCTCGAACCCGCCGATGCCGACTTCGTCCTCCGCGGCGACGCTCCCCGAGGCCTCGAGCGCCAGGCGCCCGGTCAGCACCATCGACGCGCCCGGCAGCATGATGAGGATGCCGCGCGTGTGCAGGAGCATGGTCGCCAGCGCGTCGAAATAGCTCTGCGCGCCGACGTTGACCCCGGCGACGACCAGGTTGATCTCGCCGCCCTCGGCGGTGAAGCGGACGATGCGCCGGACGACCCGCGCGGTGGCGTCGAGGTTCTCGGTCCCGCTGTCCATGGCGATGCGCGCGCCGGCCGACGTGGCGATCCATTCGAGCGGCAGCTGCCGCGCCGCGGCGAGGTCGAGCGCCGCCACCAGGCGGTCGCACTCGGGGGCGGCGAGCGCGCCCATATCGTGCGTCGGGTCGCTCAACACCAGCACGCGACGCACCCCTTCGGGGTGCTTGTCGGTCGGCGTGGCGATGAGGCCGAAGACGACGCCACACGTGTTGGCGCCCGGTTCACGGCCGGCGACGCTCACCGCCACGGGGTGCGCGGCGCCGGGGTCGAGGTCGAGCTCCTCGAAGCGGGCGCCGTCGCCGACCAGCAGACGCACCGCTTCGTAGGGATACACGACGCCGCGACGGCGTGCTTCGGCCAGGCGCCGCTCCGTGTCGGTGGTCGGGCGCAGCGGATCGTGGTGCGGCGTGCGCCACGCGACCTCGACCCGCCCGCCAACCGACGGCTCGACGACCAGCTCGCTCGGCTGCTCGGCGCCCCCGTCGGGCCGCTCGCGCAGGGTGAGCCGGACGACGATTTTCTCCAGGCCGAGGTGGCGCGCGGCGGGCGCGAGCTCTCGAACCAGACGGTCGAGGGTGGCGGGCAACAGGTGCAGCCCCGGCCGCACGACCAGCGTGATGCGGTTCCAGTGCAGGCGGCGGCGCTGATCGCGCTCGCTGCGGATGGCGCGCAAGGCGCGGACCGCCTCGGCGAATGCGTGGACGAAGGCCGGCTCGTGCAGGGTGCCGCGCGCGCCGGGCAGCGCGGCGCGTACCTCGGCGAGCACGAAGACGCGCTCGTCGCTCGGGATGCGCCGGCTGCGCCCGAAGAATGCATAGAGCCCCTCGGGGCTGGGCAGGCGCTCGAGCGCGAACTCGCTCAGCCGGGCGAGCTCGAGCCGCCTGGCGGTTTCGGGATGGAGGGCGAGCAGATCGGCGCGCTCCGCCAGGCCGCCGCCGGCGTCGGCGAACGTGACGTGGACGCGGCCGCCGTCCGGCTGCAGCGCCGTCCAACAGACGCGGCGCGCGCGCGGGACGCGGCGCGCGAGCAGCGGCTGCGCGAGCGCGCGCAGCGCCTCCGCCGGCAGCGGTTCGTCGGCCGGCAGCAGCAGCTCGAGCAGCGGCGCCGCCAGCTCGGTATCAGCCGCGGCGCAGAGCGCGTCCCAGGCACGCGGGAGGGCCGGCGGCGATGCCAGGGCCGCGAGCACGGTGCCGTAGGCGCCGTAGTCGAGGCGGCAGGTTGCCTGTGGTGGCGGCGCATCGTCCGCATCGCGCCGCCGGCGCCCGGCGTGGCCGCGCCCGCGGTCGGCGTCGGCACTCGGAATCAGGGGCGCGTACTGGCGCAGCACGAGCGCGCGCAACGCCAGCCCGCGGCGCGCCGGATCGCCGTCGCGGGCCCAGGCGGCGACGCGCTCGAAGACTTCGGACGGGCTGTCGGCCAGGCGGTGCAGCGTGTCCTGGTCGACGGCCGGCGTGCCGGCGTCGCCGATCTGAGCCAGCGCCTGCTCGAGCGCCGCGGTCGCACCGGCGGTCCGGCGGCGGATCTCGGGCAGCTCGAAGATCGTGTAGCGCGCTTCGAGCGCGGCATCGGCGAGAGCGTCCGGCACCGTCCCACGCAACAGCACGCAGGCGGCGAGCGCCGCGGCGAGGTCGGGATCGGTGGAGAGATCGACCCCCGCCGCCGCCAGCCGGGTGACGTGGCGCAGCAGGCCATCGATCAGCCGGTACCGCTGTTCGGCGCGCGCGTGGGCGCCGTAGAGGCGCAGCAGGGCGCGCTCGAGCGCCTCGCCGGGGGGCAGATCGCCGAGGCCGTAGTGCGCCAGCCCGCGGCGGAGCAGGGCGAGAAATCCCTCCGGAAGACCGGCACCCTGCGAGCCGAGGCGGCGCAGGTAGAGGCGCAGCCAGGCGTCGTTGGACGGGCCGACAGTGCCGGCGGCGGCCGCCTCGGGCTGGCGTGAGAACAGGACCTCGGTGTCGGCAAACATGCTCAGTGCGGTGCGGATCTCCGCCAGCTCGATCAGGAAGGCGACATCGAGGCCGGCTGGCAGCGGGGCGTCGAGCAGCCGGTACAGCTGCGCGTCGATGTCCGGCCGCTGGTCGTATCCGAGCAGCACGCGGCGCACGGCGTCGGTGAGCGCGCGCAGGGCGCGCTCGCGCTCTGGGACCTGGCGGCCCGCCACGGCGGCGAGATCGGGTTGCCGCTCGGCGTCGACCACGAGCAGCAGCGGGTCGTCCCAATCGGGCAGGGCAAGACGCGCGGCCGGGTCGGGCGCGGCCGCGCCCGACCCGGCGGGCTGGATCTGCACCAGCGCGGCGCCGGCGGCGACGCGCTCGTTGCGACGGGCGTGCACGGCGGTCACCGTGCCGGCCAACGGGGCATGAAACGCCACCTCCACCTTCATCGTCTCGAGCAGTCCGAGACGCTGGCCGGCAGCGACGCGGTCGCCGACGGCGACGTCGAGCGCAATGACCACCGCCGGCGCGCTGGCGCGCACCAGCCCGCCGGTGTCGCGACCGATCAGGTGCGGCCGGCCATCGACCTCGATCCGCAGCGCGCCGTCGGCGCGCGCCACGGTCACGACGAAGCGCGCGTCGCCGATCATGAGCTGGCAGCCGTGCGGTTCCTGCTCGAGGAGCCGCACGGCGCACTCGCGGCCGTCGAGCGCGATGCGATACGTCCAGTCGCCGATCGCCAGCACGTGCAGGCGGTACGCCTGGCCGCGGTAGGCGAGCTCGATGGCTTGGCCGCCGGAATCGGGGATCGAGCGTGGTGCGCCGCTCGCCGCCTCGGTGAAGAAATTGAGTCGGGCGGTGGCGCGCTCGTCCTGGTACACGAGGATGGCGGCCGCCATCAACGCCTCGACGGCACCGCCGGGGGGCGGGAGGCGGGGCAGGGCGCGGTCGAGCCAGTCGACGTCCACGCCGCCGCGCCGCACCGCTTCGGTCGCCAGGAGATCGAGCAGGAGGCCCTTGTTGGTCGCCCCGCCGGCGAGCACCAGGCGGAACTCGTCGAGCGCGCGCACCAGGCGCGCCAGCGCCGCCTCGCGCGTCGGCGCATGCGCGATCACCTTGGCGACCAACTGGTCGAACTCCGCCGGCATCGCGCTGCCGAGACCGACGCCGGTGTCGGCGCGTACGCCGGGGCCGCCGGGCAGGTCGAACAGCACGATCGTGCCCGGCGCCGGTGCGAAGTCGGCGGCGGGATCCTCGGCGCACACCCGCGCCTCGACCGCGTGGCCGCGCTCGGGCGGCGGCGCGGTGGGCAGCGGCTCGCCGCGCGCCAGGCGAAGCTGCAGCACCACCAGGTCGAGCCCGGTGAGCGCCTCGGTCAGCCCATGTTCCACCTGCAGGCGCGGGTTGATCTCGAGGAAGTAGACGGTGTGTCCATCGGCGGCGAGCAGGAACTCGACCGTCCCGACGCCGGCATAGCCGGCCGCATCCGCCAAGCGCACGGCCGCGCCGCGCAGCGCCGCGTCGACGGCCGGGTCGAGATGCGGCGGCGGGGCCTCCTCGATCACCTTCTGATGGCGGCGCTGGATGCTGCAGTCGCGCAGGCCGAGGGCGAGACAGCGGCCGGGCTCGGCGGCGATCTGCACCTCGAGATGGCGGGCGTGCGGGACGAGCGCCTCGAGGAAGACGGTGCCGTCGCCGAACGCGTGCGCGGCTTCGGCGCTGGCCCGCGTGAACGCCTCGGTGAGCTGGTCCGGGCGCTCGACCCGGCGGATGCCGCGGCCGCCGCCGCCGGCGGTGGCCTTGATCATCAGCGGCAGGCCGAGGGCGTGAGCCGCCGAGGCGAGCGTGTCCGCGTCCACCGCGCCACCGCTCCACGGCACCACCGGCACGCCGCACGCGTGCGCGAGGTGCTTGGCCGCGATCTTGTCGCCGAGCCGTCGCATCGTGCGGCTGCTCGGGCCGACGAAGACGAGGCCGCGCTGCTCGAGCTGTTCGACAAACGCCGCGTCCTCGGCCAGGAACCCCCAACCCGGCCAGACGGCCTCGGCGCGCGTGGCGCGCAGCGCGGCGAGCACGCGGGCGCGGTCGAGGTAGGCCAGGCGCGGCGTCGCGCCGCGCGGACCGCGCAGCGCCGGCCCCAGGGACAGGGCCTCGTCGGCGCCGCGGACGAACGGCGCGCCGCGGTCGGGCTCGGTGTAGAGGACGATCGCCGTGAGCGGCTGACCGTCCGCCGCGCGCAGCTCCCGAACCGCGCGCAGGCAGCGGCTGGCGGCGTCCCCGCGGTTGACGATGGCGATGCGCCGGAAGGACATCGTTCAGCGTTCCTTTGGCAGAATCGGGCCGGCATTGCACTGCGGTGGGGTGCACCTCGGCCCGATGCCTTGACGATTGCCACGCGGTGGGCCAATCGATAGCGGACGTTGGGACGACCGATGGCCGACGATCCGCACACGCAGCCACCCGAGACCATCCCGATCCGCGAGGACGAGGACTTCGATCATGCCACGCTGGCCGCGTACCTGCGCGGCAAGCTCCCCGGTTCGGCACAGCCGCTCGACGTCGCCCAGTTCGGCGGGGGCCATGCCAACCTGACCTACCTGCTGCGCTACGGCGCGCAGGAATACGTCCTGCGGCGGCCGCCGCTCGGACCGGTGGCGGCGACGGCGCACGACATGGGGCGCGAGTACCGTGTGCTGTCGGTTCTCCATCGGGCCTACCCGTTGGCCCCGCGCGCCTTTTTGTTCTGCGAGGACCCGTCGATTGTCGGCGCGCCGTTCTTCGTCATGGAGCGGCGGTGCGGCATCGTGGTGCGGCGCGCGATCCCACCCCAGTTCGGCGGCGGGACGGACCCAGCCGTCAACCGCGCCATCAGCACCGTGCTGATCGACGCGCTCGCCGACCTCCACGACGTCGACTACCGAGCCATCGGCCTGGAGTCGCTCGGCAAGCCGGAGGGCTTTCTGCGCCGCCAGATCGATGGCTGGGCGGGACGCTACGAGCGCTCCAAGACGCGCGAGGTACAGGTGGTCGACGACCTGGTCGCCTGGTTGCACGCGTCCGAGCCCGCGGCCCCGCCGTCGACGCTCCTCCACAACGACTGGCGGCTCGACAACATCATGCTGGATGCGGCGAACCCTGGGCGCGTCGAGGCGGTCTTCGACTGGGACATGTGCACGCTCGGCGACCCGCTCTGCGACCTCGGCACCCTGCTGGCGAGCTGGATGGAGGTCGGCGAGGGCCTGAGCGGGGCGACGGCGGGCACCATGCCGTCGAACGTTCCCGGGTTTCTCACCCGCCGCGAGGCGGTGGAGCGCTACGGCGCGCGGCGGCGCGTCGATGTGAGCGCGGTGCCGTACTACTACGTCTTCGGCCTGTTCAAGATCGGGGTCGTCCTGCAGCAGATCTACCACCGATACCACGTCGGCCAGACCAAGGACGCGCGCTTCGCCCACTTCGACCAGGTCGCGGAGCTGCTGTTCGGCCTGGCACAGAGCCGCAGCGAAACCCTGACGCTCTAGGGCGAGTTGACGTCATCTCTGGCCCGGCGGATCTCCGCGCTCTCCCGGGCCGCGCGCCGCGGTCTGGATCCGCGCGCGCCGAGCTTCACGTCGCGGGCGGCTGATCCCCCGCCGATGGCCGATAGCGGGCGGCCGTCGCCGCGTAGGCCTCGGACCGGCTCTCCGCGTAGAACGCGCGCAACAGCGCCAGGCCCGGTTGGCGCTCGCGGCGCCAGATCGCGCCGATGTAGTCCTGGACGCGCTGGTTGACCGGCACCGCGATGCCGAGCTGGCGCCCGCCGCGCACCACCTCGCCGTTGAGGAAATCCACTGCCGGTTCGCGCCCACGCTCGATGGCGACCAGCATCGACGAGCGCAGGCGGCGGTACTTGGCGCCGACCGCGAGCAACACGGCGTGCTTGGCCAACAGCGACGGCGAGCCGGGGCCGCTGACGTCGGCGGGCGTGAGCGCGATCCAGTTGAGGTCGAGCGTTCCCGACACCTTCTCCAGCTGTACGCCGGCGCCGCGCGCCACCGCCACCGCCTCGGTCATGACTTCCAAGCCGAGGCGGCGCACGAAGCGCTGGCGCAACAGGTCGCCGAGGCGCTCGCCGCCAATCGTGCCCAGTGAGCTGATCGCGCAGTTGATCGCCAGCTTGCTCCACCGCGCACCGCGCAGGTTGTGGGTGACCTCCACCGGCCCGATCGGGTCGAGCAGGGTGCGCAACGCGGCGAAGCGCGCGTCGTCGCCGCCATCCAGCCGGCCGACCACGAAGCCGCCCGCCGAGGTGCGGTCGTACACGCCGGGCTCGGGCATCGAGCCGCCCCAGACGACGATGGCGCCGAGCACCCGCTGCGCCCCGGCGACGTCCTCCACGTAGGACTCGCAGAGGCCGTTCTGGAAGCACACCATCGCGCCGTCCGGGCGCAGGAAGGGCAGCGCGCTGCGCGCGGCGGCGACGACCTGGGGAGGTTGAGTGGCGAGGAAGACGAAATCGAACTCGCCAGGCGCATCGGGCAGCGCGGCGACCGCGCGGCCGGGGACGAACCGGACCGACTGCGGCTCGCGGAGCGTGAAGCCGGTGCGGTTGATCGCGTCGGCAATCGCCGGGTTGTGGGTGACGATCATCGTCTCGACACCGCGCTCGATCAGATTGCACGCGACGATGCCGCCGATGCCGCCGCAGCCCATGACGAGGACACGCGGGGAAGAAGAGGGCTGGCTCATGGGCCCGGGATCATGCCGGGTCGCTTCCCGCCGCGCAAGGTTGGCGACAGGGAGGCGTTGGGTTTGGTTTCCCTACCGACGTTGTGCCAACGGCCTCCTCAACGCAGAGGGCGCAGAGGATCACAGAGGAGCGCAGAGCGGAGGCGCGGAAGTGACCGTACCGGGGGAGTTCACTTCCCCACTGTGATGTCGGATCACTAGCCGCTCCAGCCGCTTCCACACCTCCTCTGCGATACCTCTGCGGCCTCTGCGACCGCCGCGTTGAAGAGGGTTATTGGTCCGACGCCGGTGGGCGGAGTGTCCCCGCCTTGACAGTCGCCGCGGTGGGCCTGATGTTGTCGGCATGGCGCAGGCAGCCAGTGCCGCTTCCGGCGCGGCCGCGATGGCGGCGCGCAGCGCGGCGATCGCCGCATATGTGCAGCGCGTCAGCCCGCGGCGCCTCGGCCAGTTCATCCGCCGCGTCGAGCTGGCGATCGAATGCGTGCGCGACGTCGTGCGCGGCGACTACCGGCTGCCCTGGAAGACGGTAGGCTCGCTGGTCGCGGCGCTCGCGTACTTCCTGGCGCCCCTCGACGCGATACCCGACTTCATCCCGCTGGTGGGGTTCGTCGACGACGCGGCGGTGCTCGGCCTTGTATTCACCGCCGCGCAAGCCGATCTGCGGCGCTATTGCGAATGGCGCGGGGTCGATCCCGACGCGTACTTCGAGGGCGCGGCGCCGATCAACGGCTGACGGTCGCCACGCGGCCGTCGTGCACCTGCAGCAGGACCAGGTCGGGGCTGAGGCCGCTGGCCCCGGACGCAATCGTCCCAGCCCCCTGATAGTCGGTCACGCCGCGCAGGAACTGCAGCACGGCGCCGCGCGTGCGCGCTCCCTGGGCGATGGCTTCGCGCACCAACATCCCGGCATCGTACGCCTGGGCCTCGATGCCGCTCGGATCGTGCCCGTTCTGGGCCCGGAACCGGGTGACGAAGTCGGCCGTGCTCGGCGTCCCGGAGCCGATGAAGAAGCTGTCGGCGAAGATGGCTCCGTCGATCCCCGACCCGGCCGAGGCGAGCACGTCGGGCTGGTTCCAGCTCTCGGTGCCGAGCAACTGGATCTGCGGGGCCACGCCGCGCGCGGCGGCGGCGATCTTGACCGCGGTGGGCGCGGAGTCGGGGATGAAGATCGCCTGCACGCCATCGGTGCTCGCCCATCCCTTCACCGTGGCAGCCAGCGGCGCCACGCTCGACGGGTCGGGGCGATAGGCGCTCGACTTGACCAGCGCGGCGCCGGCGCGGTTCGCCTCGTCGCGGAAGGTGGTCATGTACGAGCGGCCATAGTCGTTGTCGGGATAGAGCACGCCGAGCTTGGTCAGGCCGAGCGTGTGGACGGTGTGGTCGACCAACGCCACCACCTGCTCCTGCTGGGTCGTGGCGGTCTGCAGCACGTACGCACCCGTGAGCCCTTGATCGTGCGCCAGCAGCAGGGTCGGCATCTGCAGGCGCTCGGCGAGCGGCGCGACCACGCTGGCGGTGTCGCCGCGCGACGGCCCGATGAACGCGACGACGTTGGGGTCGTCGGCGAGCGCGTTCGCGAGCTGGGCGGCGAGCTCCGGCTGGTCGCTGGTGTCGCGCACCATCATCATGCTGGAGAAGCCGGTGAACGCCAGGCGCAGGCCGGTCAGTGCCCGCTGGCCGTAGGCGCGGTCGGGGCCGCTGAGCGGCAGCAGACAGGCGACCCGGGCGCCGGGATCGAGTGCGTCGCCGGCGTCGATGCTGAGGTTGGGCTGCGGCGGCGTATCGAGCACGATGGCCGGCTGGGCGCCCGCTTCGCCTTCCGGCGCCACGTTCTCGGGCGCCGCGCCCGTGTGGTGGCCGGCCGGCGCGCCGGCCGCTACCGCCCCGCTGGCGGGCAGCGCACCCGGAACCCGCACCGCGAGCATCGCCCGCACGTCGTCGTTGGGGAGCTCGGCCGCGAGCTCGCTGGCCTGCAGTGGCGTCAGCTCGTCGATCGCGTGCTCGATACGCGGGCGCAGGAACTGGCGGTCGCTGTCGTCACCGCGTTGCCAGGCCAGATCCCATTGGCGAATCGCCTCGGGCCGCTTGCCGAGCGCGTAGTCGATGTCGCCGCGCAGGGCGGGGGTCTGCGGCCCAGTTTCGTTGGGAAACTGTTCCTCCAGGTCGCCCAGCGTGTCGAGCGCCGCGCCGTAGTTCTCGAGCCCGTACTGCGCCTGCGCGAGCTCGAAGAACGCCCGCGCTCGGAAGGTTTTCTGGCCGCTGGCAATATAGTCGGAGAAGCCTTGCGCAGCGGTTTCGTATTCGCCCCGCCGCAGCGCGTCTTCGGATTGCGCGATGGTCTGCGTTGGGGACATCGGCAGGTCGGCGTACCGGGTGTAACAGCCGCCGACCAGCGCGCACGCGACGAGGAGTGCCCACAAAGCGGTCTGACGCATCTTCTGCGCTTATCGAGGCATCTCGACCAGTTTGTCAAGGTGGAATGCGGGCGGGCGCAAGCGCCACGTCGTAGACACGCCGCCATCGTGTCGTCGGCACGCCGCGTTTGATCAACCGATCGATCCGGCGAATCGGCCCCAACGCCATGGCATGCATCCTGCTGAACGATATGCGCGTCCGGCGCAGGAACGCATCATGGCTGAGCCAAGCACCATGCCGTTTGGCGATCTGTCCGCCATCTTCTTCCGCGAGCTGCGGGCGCAGCTCGATACGGCGGCGCGCGAGATTCCGCTACCGGCCGCGTCGACCGCCCGAGGCGAACGGTGCCGCGAGTTGGCGCGCGTCTTCCACACCATCAAGGGCAGCGCCGGTGTGGCTGGGCGCAGCGATCTGGCCGCAGCGGCAGGGGTGCTCGAGCGGTTCTTTTCGGACCCCGGAGCTGCCACACCGCCCACCCAGGAGGCGATAGACGTGCTGTTCGCCGCGGCAGCCCTGCGGGCGCCGGTCCTTGCCGGTACTCCCGGTTTCGACCTCTCGGCCGCTCAGGAGAGCGGCGGCCGCCGGCCCGCCGCCGGCGCGGTCGAGTCGATGCCCGGGCGGCGGGCCCCGGTGCTGGTGGTGGACGACTCTCCGTTCGTCCGTGACACCATCGCCAGCCTGTTGGGCGCCGCCGGCATCCCGTCCGCCACCGCGGCGGATGGCCGCGACGCGCTCGGCAGGCTGGCCGGCACCCCGGTCGCAGCCGTCATCACCGACCTGGATATGCCGCACATGGACGGTCTGGCCCTGATCAAGGCGCTTCGCGCCGACCCGCGCTGGCGGGGCATGCCCGTCCTGCTGTGTACCGCACGGCAGCCCGGCCCCCCGCCCGAGGCGTTGCGCGACCTGCAGGTCGCAAGGATCATCGGCAAGCCGTTCGATCACGGCCTTCTGCTGGCTGAGGTTTGCCGTCTGCTCGACGGCCCTGCCGGCAATCGCTGCTCACGCTGAGCGGCGGAACCGTCCCAAGGGTTCGAGCCAAGCTGCAGAGATTCCGGCCGAAGCACTAGATCTGCCGTCGTTTCTGTCGCCGGGCCCGCGCATCATCCCGGTCGTCCCCGGCGCCTCATTGCG
>Ga0335084_10007156_pt1 | contig 11101 bp, 7 predicted proteins | sample Lox_Sample_44_FD_206721 | JGI IMG/M metagenome (GOLD analysis project Ga0335084, IMG submission 206721) | Soil microbial communities from Loxahatchee National Wildlife Refuge, Florida, United States - Lox_Sample_4.4 | ecosystem: Environmental > Terrestrial > Soil > Wetlands | place: USA: Florida...
TACCCCGACCAATACTCCGACGCCGACCCCGAGCGATACGCCGACACAGACGCCCACGGCGACGTGGACGTCGACGCCGACCAACACGGCGACGGTCACGAACACGCCGACCGACACGCCGACCCTCACCCCGTCGCACACGCCGACGGTGACGCCGACGTTCACGCCGCGGCCGCCGCGCATCAACCCCGGGATTCAGCCGGGAGACACGAACGTCACCGGAACCGGTCAGCCGAACTGCGGCAACCCCCCGGGCATCAAGATCTGCAGCGTCGGCGGCGGCGGCATGATGCCCAGCGTGCCGCCGTGTACGGCGCCCGACACCGTCCTCGGCACCGGATCGACGGACGCATCCGGTCATTTCTCGATTCCGCTCGCGACCCCGCTGGCGGACAACGAATGTATCTACGCGTTCGACATGTGCAACAACCTGACCGGACCGGTGGAGTGTGCCCGCACCGCCGCCCTCGCCCCGGCCCTGTCACCGCGCTTGACGGTCGTGGCGCTGGGCATCCTCAGCCTGATCGCGTTGATCGGGCTGGTCCGGTTGCGGCGCGACGTGTAGCCGCGCGAGGCTCAGAGGGGCGACCGCGGTGGGTCCGCGGTTGCCCCTCGGGACAGGCCTGCGGCACAGCCGGCGCGCCCCGCGATCACGGATCGATCAGGACGCCGGGGTTCAGGATTCCGGCCGGATCGAGCGCGCGCTTTGCGGCCGTGAGCGCGGAGGCGAACGCGGCGGGGCGCTGACGATCGTACCAGGGCCGGTGGTCGCGCCCAACCGCATGGTGGTGCGTGATCGTCCCGCCGTGCGCGATGACCGCATCCGACGCGGCCGCCTTGATCTCGGCCCACTGGGCGAGTTGGCTGCCGACACGGCTCGGCGCGATGATGCTGTAGTACGGTGCCGGCCCGTCCGGGTAGGCGTGCGTGAAGCGGACGGTGACCGTACCGGCGCTGCACACCCGCTGCACCGCTTCCTCGGCACGGCCCATCACGGCGACGTGAAACGCCGCGAAGCGATCCCACGTGATCGCGGTCTCGAACGTCTCGCTGATCATGCCCATGCCGACCAGGGCGTCGCGCAGATAGGGGGCCCCGAGGAACGACTGCCGCCAGGCCCCTGCCGCGCCGTCGCGGGCGCCTTCGCCTTCGCGGCGGGCCGTGGCCGTGCCACCGGCCGCGATGCCGCCGTGATCGCGCGCGCACTCGAGCGCGCGGCCGATCCAGGTGTCGAGCGGGTGATCGGCGGACTCGAACGCGAGCAGCAGAATCGCCTCGGCGCCAGTGCCCGCGCCGGCGACCAGCGCCTCGCCGGGATCGAGCAGGCGGCAGTTGGCTGGATAGAGCCCGGCCTGGGCGATCGCCCGGACGGCCTCCGCGCCGGTGACGAAGTCGGGGAAGGTGACGGTAGCCGCGGCGCGGACGGTCGGGCGATCCTGCAGCCGCATCCACGCCTCGACGATGATCCCCAGAATGCCTTCCGAGCCGATGAACAGGCGGTCGGGGCTGGGCCCGGCGCCGGAGCCGGGCAGACGGCGCGACTCGAGCACGCCATTGGGCGCGACCACGCGCAGCGACTCCACGAAGTCGTCGATATGGGTGTACAGCGTGGCGAAATGCCCCCCCGAGCGGGTGGCGATCCAACCGCCCAGCGACGAAAACTCGAACGATTGCGGGAAGTGGCGCAGCGTGAGTCCGTGCGGGCGGAGCTGATCCTCGAGCGCCGGGCCGAGCACGCCGGCCTGAATGCGCGCGGCGCGCGAGGTGCGATCGATCTCGACCACCCGATCGAGCCGGCCGAGATCGATGCTCAGCGCGCCGCGGTAGTCTCCGCCGCGCGGCGGTTCCACGCCGCCGACCACGCTCGAGCCGCCGCCGTAGGGCATGGCCGCGACCTTGGCGGAGGTGGCCCAGTCGAGCAGCGCCACCACGTCGGCTTCCTGTTGCGGAAACGCCACCACGTCGGGCGGATTGGCGAAATCGCGCGCGTAGGCGCGCACCACGTCGCGAAACGACTTGCCGTAGGTATGACCGGCGCGATCGAAGGGCGCCGCCGAGCACAAGTGCGCCAGTGCGGCCGGCGGGGCGACGCGCGGCGCGCGCAGCGCGACTTCGTCGATGCGCGGTGCCGGCCGACACGCCGGCGCCGCGATCCCGAAGCGCGCGCCCAGCAGCAGGGCGATCTTCTCCTGCTGCTCGGTCGTCGGCCCCTCGTCTTCGTATCCCCAGCCCCAGAACTTGCGCCGCCGCGTGCTCATGCGTGCCTCCTGGCTGCCTTAGCCCGGATTCGTCATGCGCTCGCTACTACGATCGCCGCGCGCATGCCATCGCGAGGGGTCCGGAGCCTCCCGCCGGCGCCGTTGACCGGCCTCGGAACGCGGCGCAAGATGCACCCATGCGCCCTCGGGCGAGCGGGCTGGTTGCGGCAGTCCTGATCGGGCTCATGGCGTTGCGCGGCACCGCGCATGCCTTCGAGCTCATGCCCGCGGTCGACGACCCGGACGGCGCCGGACAGACCCTGACGGTCGATCACGAGGCTGTCACGTTGAGCTTCGTGGGGGCTTCGTCGGGTTGGAGCGACGAGATGGGGTGGGACACCGGCGGAGCAAAGGGCGCGTTTCGCTGCCGCGATGTCGCGCCCGACTTCACGACGCCGCTCGGCCGCTTCGATACGCGCACCGAGCTGCTGCTGTCCCTGACCATTCCCGACGGGGGTGTTTGGTCGACCGGGCCCGGCGAGCGCAACGTCGACGGTGTCGCGCACGCCAGGCTGAGCGCGATCGCGCCCGACACCGTGCTGGTCGAGTGGGAAGACCTGCCCGGGGACGGCGACCGCGACTTCAACGACTGCGTCGTCGCGCTGACCATCACGCCGGCGCGGTAGTCCTGCCTATGTTTCCAGGTCGGGCGGCAGGCCCGACACCGGCGGCAACAGCAGCCCGACGAGCACGACGAGTGCCGCCGGCAGAAACGCGGTCGAGCGCGCCATCCAATCGCCCCACGTTGCCGCCGGCTGATGGCCGCGCCACACCGCGAAGGCGAGGCCGTACACCGCCGCCAGCAGCCCGAGCCAGACGAGCTTGACGGGGACGCGCGCCAAGGCGGGAAACGCCGCCAGCAGGCTGGCTCCGCCGAAGGCGACGACGTGCAGGGCGAACAGCAGCGCCCAATAGATCGCGACGGGGCTGCCCTGGGTCTCCGGGCTGCCGGCGCCGTATTCGAGCATGCCGCCCGCGGCCAAGCAGGCGGCCGCGGCGCAGGTGATCGAGAACACCGCCCGCCACCGCGGCAGCGGGGCCGGACGGAACAGCGCGGTCAGCGGGCGCGCGGACCCAGCGCCGCCGCTAGTGTCCATGCGCCGTCGCGCGCCGCTCGCCGCGGCGCCGCCGCGCCACCGCGGGCTCGCGGGTGGCGGATCGCCGCGGCGCCGTCTTCCGGCACGCCGCATCGATGTGCCACATCACGTCGTGCAGGAAGTAGAGCTCAGGGTAGACGAGCGGCTTGCCGCTGGTCATGAGGGCGCCGGCGACCTGGCGGTCCGGGTCGGCCCAGGAGATGATGTTGGTGAAGCCCAGATGGCCAAAGGCGTTTTGGGTGTCCGGACCATACAAGCTGAGGAACTGACCGCCGAGCATGAAGCCCATCGCGTAGCGCAGCGGGAGCACCAGCGTGAGATCGAACTCCAGGTACGAGTGCTCCTGGGTGGCGCGGCGGACGGTGCGCGGGTCGAAGATCCGCACGCCGTCGAGCGTGCCGCCGTTGAGCAGGAGCTGGTAGAAGCGGCTCAGCTCGTTGGCGGTGGAGACGACGTTCCCGGCCGGCACGATCGCGCGCAGGTAGCGCGGGTCGTTGGTGAGGGTGACCGCGCGGTCCAGCGGGACGCCGAGCGCGCGTTCGAGCAGCGTCGACAGCGGCGGCATGAGCGGCGGCCCGGTGAAATAGGCGCGCGCCACCTTCGAGACGTCGCGCGCGGCGACGCCATAGTTCATCCAGCGGAAGCCGAGGGGCTCGAGAATTTCCTGCTTGAGCACCGCGCGGATGTTCTTGCCGGTGACGCGCTTGATGATCTCGCCGAGCAGGAAGCCCCCGGTGATGGCGTGATAGGCCAGGCGGCGGCCGGGGCGCCAGGTCGGTTTCGTGTCGCACAGCAGGCGAATGATGAGCGCCTCGTCCTCCAGCGTGTCGAGCTGCATGACGTCGGGCGGCAGGTTGGGAATGCCGGCGCGGTGGGTGAGGACGTGCTGGACGGTGATCGCGTCCTTGCCGTGCCGCGCGAACTCCGGAATGTATTCGCACACCGGGTCGTTGAGGTGCACGAGACCGCGCTGGTCGAGGAGATGGATGAGCATCGCGGTGATCGCCTTCGAGGCCGAGTAGATGTCGAACGGCGTCTCGACCGTCGCCGGGTGCTTGGGGCCGTGCGGCGGATCGTCGGGCCCGTTGCCGCTGCGGTGCCCGATCGCCCGGTCGAGCAGCACCCGGCCGTGCCGTCGAACGCAGAGCTGAATCGCCGGGTGGATGCCGGACCGATAGAGGCGTTCCACGGCATGCCAGATGGCCGTCACGCCCTCGGGGGGGACGTCGACGCTGCGCGGGTCGACCTCCGCGTCGGCGTTGATCGATGTCACCGAGGGCAGGTCTTTCGGAACGCGGAAGCGGGTGACGACCGACAGCGCCATGGGTGATCCCTATCGGCTCGGATAGCAGGGCGACTGCGCCGATGCGAACGTGAGACCGCCGGCCCGATTTCAGCTCTTGAGCGTCAGGCCCACCGGCAGGGACTCGTCGAAGATCTGGGCCCGCTCCTGGCTGTCGAGCGGTACGACCTCGCTGACCAGGCGGGCGGCGCGCTCGCCGTGCGGCAGCGCACGCAGGCGCTCGGCCAGGCGCACCCGCAGCGCCGCGTCGAGGTCGCGCTCCCGGTCGCCCACGCAGCGGGCGAGCTGGACGAGGGCGAAGCCGACGGCCGCCTCGCGGTTCCACTCGCGCTGGTCGAGCAACGCGGCGACCCATTCCTCGGCGCTGTCCCGCCCCACGACGCAGTTGAGCGGCCCGGCGAACGGCGCTCGCGCGCCGAGCCGGCCGAGCGCCCAGATCTCGGCCACGGTCGCCTTGCCGCGCACGACCGACGGCAGGAGCACGGCCCCGAGCTCGACCTTGGTGGCGGGGGGCAAGCGCTCGCAGCTCGCCAGCAGCTGCCAGTACTCGCGCACCTCCTGCGGGCCGACGGCGGCGCGCCGGTCCTTGCCGCGCGCCTTGAGGCGCGGCAACACAAAGGGGGCGATCTGGTTGAAGAGCTCGGTCTGCTGCGCGCGCGCGAGCCCGCCCGCGACGCGCTTCCACACACCCCACCACTCGACCCGGCACTGCACGTCGCGAGGGAAACGCAGGCCGCGTGAGTACTGCTTCCAGAGCTGTTGGATGCGCCACTCGTCGAGCGCGTGCCCGAAGCCGGGACGAAGCAGAAAGCCGCACAGGTTGAGCCAGCGCGCTTCGTGCGCCGGCGTCGTCCGTCCGGTGTGCCCGGCGAGCAGCGCATCCCACAGCGGACGGATCGCGCTCAACGGCCACGCGTCCTTGCCGGCGTCGAGCGCCGCCTCGAGCGCGCGCATGAGCCCGATCGGGTCGCCGGCTCCGGCCGCGCCGTCGGACGGGTACACCGTGCCCAGCGCGGCGACCGCCGCGGCGAGGCGCTCCGGGCTCACCGCCAGCTCGCCGGCGGGTTCGGCCGGCGCCGTCGCCTCGTCGGCCGGGCGCGGCTCGCGCAGGTTGAACTGCAGCCGCCAGCGGTGATCGGAGGACAGCGAACGGCACCACACTTCCAGCGTCCCGACCTCGGTGAGGGAGGCGACGACGTGAACCGGGAGCGCCGTGGCGGTCAGCTTCTTGCCGAAGCGGAGGACGGTGCGGATGGTCGGCAGCTGGCCGAGCGACTGGCGGGTGGCACGCACCACGGCGCCGGCGCGGTCGCCGAGGCGGGTGCTCGATGCGAACAGCGGGAAGCTGACCGGCTGGTTGGCGAGCGCGGTGAACTCGGGCGTCGCGATCTCGATCTCGGTGCCTTCGTGTGTGCCGCGCGGCACCAGGCAGAGCGCGTCGATCTCGCCGGGCGGCGTGTCCGCCGTGGGGGCGAGACCGAGAAAGTAGGCGCGGGCGCTGCCCCCGCCGATGCGCACGCCGAGGCCGCGGCGGACGAGGCCGTAGTACGCGGCGCCCCGCGACACCGCGAGGTCGAGGCTGCCGCTCTCGAGCACGGCAGGGCGGCGCCCCCCGTTCCAGTCGGCCAGCAGATCGCACAGCCGCTCGCGCAGCACCGGCGGCGTCAACGCGCCGCCGTTGCAGAGCAGCGCGTCGGGGAAGCCGAGCGGCTCATCGCCCTCGGCGGTGCGATCGCGCGCGTGTCGGCGGAGGAACGCGGCCAGATGCCGCGACACCTCCGTCTCGGCGGCGAACGGCAGTCCCCACTCTTGCCGCGCGTCGGGCGGCGTCGGGCGCGGCTCGGCATCGGCAGGGGTGAGCGGAAAGAAGCCGTCGAGGACGAGGCGCTCGACCTCCGCCCGCGCCAGCTCGGTGCCGAGGGCCCCGCCGATCACCGCGCGGCCGCGGCCGCCGAGTCGGATCGCGACCTCGGCCGGTGGCTCGGGGCCGAGCAGGGTCTCCTTGGCAGCACGGCACAAGTTGGTGAGCGCGTGCCAGCGCTGGCTGTCGAGCTGCCCCCCCAGGCGCGGCTCGAGCTGGCGCGCGAGGGCGACATCGACGTTGTCGCCGCCGAGCAGGATGTGGTCGCCGACCGCCAGGCGCTCGAGGTCGACGCGGTCACCATGTCGGCCGACGCGGATCAGACTGAAGTCCGTCGTCCCGCCGCCGACGTCGACCACCAGCGCCAGCCGGGTCGCGCCGAGCCGCGACTGCCACGTCGCCGGATCGGCGTCGATCCACGCGTAGAACGCGGCCTGGGGCTCTTCCAGCAGGACCACCCGCTCCAGCCCCGCGTGCGCGGCGGAGGCGACGGTCAGCTCACGCGCCACCTCGTCGAACGACGCGGGTACGGTGAGCACGATCTCTTGCTGGGCCAACGGCGCATCGGGGAAATGCTGGCCCCAGGCTTCGCGCACGTGCTGCAGGTAGCGCGCCGAGACCTCGACCGGCGAGAGCCGCGGCACGTCCTCGGGCGCCGCCCACGGCAGAATGCGCGCTTCGCGGTCGACGCCACCGTGGCACAGCCACGATTTCGCCGATGTCACCAGCCGTCCGGGTACGCGCGCGCCCTGCGCGCGGGCGAACTCCCCGACGGCGTAGGTGCGCGCGCCATCCCACGGCAGGGCCAGTGCGCCCGGGGCCACATCGTGCTCGCCGCCGACATAGAGAAACGACGGCAGCGTCGGCCGCTCGGCGACGGTTGCCTCGCCGACCAGCTGGGGAATCGCGAACGAGACGATGTCCGGCAACGCCGCAGCCGTGTCGACGTACGCGACCGCGGAGTTGGTCGTGCCGAGGTCGATGCCGACGATGTAGCGCGCGAGAGCCATCCGCGGCGGCTCACCGCTGGAAGCGTCGGCGCGACCGCGACGGACGCTGGCTCAAGCGACCTCGACCTCCGCGGGCGCCAGCACCGCCGCGTCGCTGCCGCCGTCGGGTGGCAAGTCGACGCCCGAGGCGTGCCAGCCGCCATGCTGCAGGACGCCGCGGAACGGCGGGGCGCCGTGCACGTTGCCGGTCAAGCGCAGCCGGGCGGCGTCGAAGCCGGGCGGGACCTCGATCGAGGCGCCGTCCTCCTCCGGATAGATGCGCTCGATGCGCATGCGTCGATGCAGGGCGTCTCGGCAGCCGTCGTGGATGGCGCGGACCGCCGCGCCGACTTGGGCGTCGCCGTAGGGCGCGATGTCCTCTTCGAGGAAGTCGATCAGCCGACCCTCCTGCTGGAGGATGCCGAGCAGGCGCAACGCTCCGTCGATGGCCGGATCGGCTGCCTGCTCGACCGCGGTCTCGCGTCGCGGCCCAGAGTCGCGCGGCAGGATCACCAGCAGCGTCAGCAGGGCGCCGACCAGGAGCGGTGCGCCGGTGAAGAACCAGAAGACGAACTGTGGCCGGCGCCCGAGGGAGTTGCCGACCGTATGGATGAGGCCCTGCAGGAGCCCGGGCTCGGTCGCGGGCGCGGCCCCGGTGAGCTCGCGGACCACCAGGGCGTGGCAGAAGATGTTTCCGAGCACGAGCCCGATCGCAGAGAGCAGGATGGTGATGATGAGCAGGGTGCGGCTGCCGCTGGCGGACATCGGCGTTCCTCCTGATGATTGAGCGGAATCGGTCGGCGAAGTGCTGCAATATAGCGGAGTGGGTGGGGGACCTCCACACGGCGAGCCCGATGATTCCGGTCCTGCCGCACCCACTCGGCCACCCGCGAGGCAGGGGGCGTCCCGTAGGTGTTGCCGGCGGCGCGACAACTTGCCACACAGCTGACATGACGGCGCCGTGCCGCATCGGGATCGATCTCGGGGGCACGAAGATCGAAGGGGTCGTCCTCGACGGCGACGGCCAGGCCCGCGCGCGGCGTCGCGTGCCGACCGAGCAGCAGCGTGGATACGAGCACATCGTCGACGCCACCGCCCGGCTGGCGGACGAGCTGCGCGCTCTAGCGCCGGACTGCGGTGTCATCGGGGTCGGCACGCCCGGCGCGGTGTCGAGCCGCACCGGCCTGATGAAGAACTCGAACACGATCTGTCTGAACGGGCGCGATCTCCCCGGCGATCTCGGCCGCCGGGTCGGCCAGCCGGTCATCGTCGAGAACGACGCCAACTGCTTTGCCCTCGCCGAGGCGACGACGGGGGCCGGTCGGGGTGGGCGCGTCGTGTTCGGCATCATCATGGGAACCGGCTGCGGCGGCGGGCTGGTCGTCGACGGCCGGCTGTGGTCGGGGCCGCAGCACATCGCCGGCGAGTGGGGCCACCACAGCATCGATCCGAACGGCCCGCAGTGCTACTGCGGCCAGCGCGGGTGCGTCGAGTGCTATCTCGCTGGCCCCGCCGTCGAGCGGCGCTACGCCGCCCAGGGTGGCACGCCGGCCGGAATGGATGCGATCGTCGCGCGTGCCCGCGCCGGCGAACCGGCGGCGCGCGCCGTGTTTGACGAGTTCCTCGACCGCTTCGGCCGCGCCCTGGCGAATCTGATCGCGATCCTCGATCCCGACGTCGTCGTGCTCGGCGGCGGGCTGTCGAACATCGACGAGCTGTACGATCAGGGCTGCGCCGCCGTGGCCCGGTACCTGTTCAACGACGAGCTGCGCACGCCGATCCGCCGCAATCTCCATGGCGACGCCGCGGGTGTGTTCGGGGCGGCGTTCCTCGGCGACGCGGTGCCGCGGAAGTCGGGATGACGCATGGGCTCGCGTCGGCGCGGCGGCTCGGTCAACGAGAACTTCGGCCCGCCGTGCGCGCGCGGGATCAGTCGATCAGGCCCGCCAGGCGGCTCGCCGCCAGGGCGTCGATGGCGTCGATGCGGCGGATCACGGCGCGGATCTCGACGGCGAAGGCACGCCGGCACTCCGCCAGGTCGGCGGGGCCGGGGTCGAGCAAGTCGCGGTTGCGCGCCAGGCGCAGGGCGGTGGCGAACAGCACCTTCGAGACCGATTCCGCCCGCCGGATGCGGCGCTGCAGACGGTACTGCTTGCCGAGGGCGAGGCAGGTGGCGAGGAACGCCGCTTCGTCGACCGGCTCGGCCGGGTCGTGGCGCTCCAGCGCATCGCCGACGACGCGGTACGCCTCGAGGAAGGGCCGCAGGGTGCGGTGCGCGCTGAACGGCTTGAAGCGGCGCACCAACGCGTGGATCACCTCGCTGCCGCCGCTCAGCGCCGATTCCCACGTCGGGTCGTGCAGCGCCACCTCCTCGCGTAGCTCGCGGCGAAAGGCGTCCTTGTCGGCGAAGAAGAACTCGAACTTCAGCAGATCGCGCAGCCGCAGCGCTTCGTCCCAGAACTCCTGCGCGGCTTCGTCCGGGGCGGCCTCGGCGGCGCGCAGCAGCGCCAGCTCGGCGATCGAGCCGTTGACGAAGAAGTGGATGATCGTGTTGCGGTAGTACGCCGCCGTGAGGTGCTGGTCGGGGCCGATGGTATAGACGGAATCCAGCCCCTCGGTGAAGGCGCTGACGACGCCGCTTTGCACCAGCACGTCGAGCGCCCGCTGCGCCCCTTCGGCGGTGTCGAGATCGAGCGCCTCGGTGGTGGGCAGGCGCCGGCGGCGGACGTAGTCGACCAGGTTCTTGAGCGCCTTCACCACCTCGGCAACGGTCATGGCGCGATCGCCGTGTCCGAGCAGGGCGAGGGTCACCAGCGACGTCGGCGTCATCGGCGTCACCCGGTTGATGCGGACGGCGACCTCGAACGCCACCTTCTGCACCGTCAGATTGCGCTCGTCGGGATTCGATTCGGTCCCCGGTACCGGCGGCCCGATGAACTTGCTCAGCGACAGCGGCTCGCCGAAGCGGATGTGAATGTCGCCGTAGTTGTGGCGCAGCCGACGGATGAGGCCGAGGAACCAGCGGAAGCTCTCGGCCTCCTTGGCGGCACCCCGCTGCTCGGCCACGTACTCGCCGACGTCCTGGATCTGGTCGTAGGCGATCGACACGGGGATGAGGTAGACATCATCGCTCTTGCCGCGCCGGTAGGCGTCGACCACGTTGGCGAACAAACCGAAGCGCGGCGGCAGGAGCTTGCCGGAGCGCGAGCGGCCGCCTTCGAGATACCACTCGAGCGAAAAGCGCTTCTCGACCAGGTAGTCGATGTACTGCTGGAGGACGAACTTGTAGACCGGGTTGTCCTTGAAGGTGCGGCGGATGAAGAATACGCCGCTGCGCCGCACCAGCGGGCCGACGGGGAAGAAGTTCATGTTGATGCCGCCGGCCGTGTGGTTGGGTGGATGACCGTTTTCGTGCAGGACGTACTGGAGCACGAGGTGGTCGAGGTTGGACTTGTGGGTGGGCAGGAACACCAGCGGCGCGCGCTGGCCGAGGGCGTAGATGTCCGCCAATTGGCGGCGGTCGTAGTGGAGCGCCTCGGAGTAGCCGCGCGTGTAGAGCAGATGGATGAGGTGTGCCGAGAGATCGATGACGT
>Ga0335084_10007157_pt1 | contig 11101 bp, 7 predicted proteins | sample Lox_Sample_44_FD_206721 | JGI IMG/M metagenome (GOLD analysis project Ga0335084, IMG submission 206721) | Soil microbial communities from Loxahatchee National Wildlife Refuge, Florida, United States - Lox_Sample_4.4 | ecosystem: Environmental > Terrestrial > Soil > Wetlands | place: USA: Florida...
TTTCCTGAGACATAAGATCTGAGACCTGAGACCTGACACCCTCATTCAGGAGCTTCGTGAGTACCGACATCAAACTGCCAACTTCTTCTGATGCAAGCGATTGGGCCGTCCACACCCATCAGGATGCCGAACTCATCAAGGGTCTCGGTCTGACCAGCGCCACCATGCTGGTCATGGGCTCGATGATCGGTTCCGGCATCTTCATTGTGTCGGCGGAGATCTCCCGGGAAACGCAGTCTCCGGTGCTACTCATCGGGGCTTGGCTGGTGACTGGATTCCTGACCATCGCGGCTGCGCTTAGCTATGGAGAACTCGCGGCAATGATGCCGCGCGCTGGCGGGCAGTATGTTTATCTGCGTGAGTCTCTAGGGCCGCTTTGGGGATTTCTATATGGATGGACGCTTTTTCTCGTCATTCAGACCGGCACGATAGCGGCCGTGGGCGTGGCGTTCGGCAAATTCCTGGGTGTCTTCTTCCCATCGATCTCTTCGACGAACTGGCTTCCAGGCTATTGGCAAGCGCCCGTTTGGCACGTGGGACCGATGGCCTTGGGTGGGATGAAGGTCGGGTTGAACACGCAGAACCTGGTCGCTGTCCTAATGGTCGTGGCGCTTTCCGTCATCAACGTCTTCGGCGTGAAGACCGGAGCGATCATTCAGAATATCTTCACAACTGCCAAGGTCTCGGCGCTGCTGGGTCTGGTCATTTTCGGGATTCTGCTGGGACGAAGCGCGACCGCCCTGGCCGCGAACTTTGGCGCAAATTTCTGGAAAAATGCCGGCCCGGGTACGCTGCATGACGTCGGAGGCGGAGTACTGGTTTCGACGTTAACGGTGCTTGCCATTGCCCAGGTCGGATCGCTTTTTTCTGCGGATGCTTGGAACAATGTCACCTTCACGGCCGGTGAGGTGAAGAACCCGCAGCGCAACGTGCCTTTGTCACTGACGCTTGGGACCGGCGTAGTAATCGCTCTTTACATCGGGTGCAACTTCATATACCTGAGCGGCCTTCCACTTGAGGGCAGCGCGACCGGAACCACGCTGCTTGAACGCGGCATTCAATATGCCCGCGAAGATCGCGTCGGAACGGCCGTCATGACGCAGATGTTTGGTTCGGCTGGCGGCGCGCTGATGGCGATTGCCATCATGATCTCGGCCTTCGGGTGCAACAACGGGCTGATTCTGTCGGGGGCGCGCGTCTACTACGCTATGGCCAAGGACGGCCTTTTCTTCCGCAGCGTGGCTCGGCTGCATCCGAAGTACAAGACGCCCTGGATCTCGCTGATGGTACAGATGGTCTGGACGTGCATTCTCTGTCTTTCCGGGAGCTATGGACAGCTTCTCGACTACATCGTGTTTGCGGTTCTTGTTTTCTACATCCTGACAATTGCCGGGCTGTTTGTATTGCGGCGAACGCATCCCGAGGCCGAGCGCCCCTACAAGGCTGTTGGTTATCCTGTTTTGCCTGCGGTCTACATCGTGATGGCTTTGTTTATTGATGTCGTGCTGTTACGCTACAAGCCGCAATACACCTGGCCGGGATTGTGCATCGTACTGTTGGGGATCCCGGTGTATTATGCGTGGAATTGGCGGCAAAGACCTCCCGCCGCACAATCGATTCAGCAATAAAGGAGAAGCGCCTCCATGGCCAATTTGGTGGCAACCAAATCTATAAACACACTCATGCAGGAGGCGCATGAGAGCGGCGAGCACAGCCTCAAGCGCTCGCTCGGCCCCATCAATCTCGTTATGCTCGGCATCGGCGCGATTATCGGTGCAGGGCTTTTTGTGCGCACCGCCGACGCCATTGCCGATCGCTCCGGGCCTTCCGTGACTCTGGCATTTATTGTTGCTGGCTTTGGTTGCGCCTTTGCCGGACTCTGTTATGCCGAGTTCTCGTCCATGATCCCAGTTGCCGGGAGCGCGTATACCTACTCCTACGCTACGATGGGCGAACTGGTGGCGTGGATCATCGGCTGGGATCTCGTGCTGGAATATGCGGTCGGCGCTGCGACTGTTGCGGTTTCCTGGAGTCAATACGCTAATCGCGTCTTGGATTGGTTCGGCCTGCGGATTCCGTTTCAATGGAGTCACTCTCCGCTTGAGACCGATATGATGGGAAACGGCGCCCGCGGAATCATTAATCTTCCCGCCCTGTTCATCCTGTTGCTTTTGTCCGCGCTACTGATTAAGGGAACGAAGGAGTCGGCGATCGTTAATGCCTTCATCGTGATTCTGAAGGTGACGATCGTGATTCTTGTGATCAGCGTCGGGTGGAGCTTCATGAATCCGGCGAATCACACACCGTTCGTTCCCGCGGCGACAACTTATGTAACTCCAGCGGGTGTTACGCACCACTACGGGGGCTTGCTGGGAATTCTCGGCGCCGCAGGGGTCGTCTTCTTTGCGTACATTGGTTTCGACGCGGTTTCGACAGCGGCCCAGGAAGCGAAGAATCCGAAACGCGACATGCCGATTGGAATCCTGGGATCTCTGGTGATCTGTACTGTCCTGTACGTGCTTTTCTCTTATGTGTTGAGCGGGGTCGCGACGGTTCAGGACTTCCGGTCGGCCGGCCGCGAAGCGTCAGTCGCCTTCGCGATCACAAAATACATGCACGGCTATGAATGGCTGTCGAAGTCGGTGACGGTGGCGATTCTGGCGGGATTCTCGTCGGTGATCCTGGTCATGTTGCTCGGCCAGTCGCGCGTGTTCTATTCCATGAGCCACGACGGCCTGGTGCCCAAGATTTTCTGCGACGTGCATCCCCGCTTCCGGACGCCCTATAAGTCGAACATGCTGTTTTTCGTATTCACGGGACTCTTCGCGGCCTTCCTCCCGGAAGACATCGTCGGCGAGATGACCAGCATCGGCACGTTATTTGCGTTTGTGCTCGTGTGCATCGGCGTCTGGATTCTACGTGTCCGGCGGCCCGACCTGCCACGCGGGTTCAGAGTGCCTGCGGTGCCGCTCGTTACGCCATTGGGAGTATTCATCTGCGGCGCGATGATCTACGGCCTCGGTTGGACGAACTGGCTGCGGCTGGGCGTGTGGCTGGTGATTGGCCTGGTGATTTACTTCAGCTATGGACGCAAGCACAGCAAAGTGCAGGCCCTGATTGGCAGCGTGCCAACTCCGAAGGGCGCGCCGTCGATGGCGGACTAGAATGAGTTCTCAGTTCTCAGAACTTCTACTGGACCGCGTTCCCGTAGGTCGGGACTCCTTGTTGCACGAGGAATAGCAACATCTGCCCGCGGGCTGACCAATCACTCTGCGGATACTGCGATGTCAATTGCTGGGCAAGTGCCAAGGCTCGCTTCTTCGCATCTTCGGACTTCTTTGCTTCTTCCTGAACCTTATAAATCTCGATCAGAGCTGCCTGCCGCGATGCCGCCTGGTACAGAGCCTCAGGTGCCGATGGTGACTGTGGGCGCTCTTTGACATACTTCTCGTAGATATCGGTTTCTTTTTCCGGACACTTCGGCGAGCCTTGCCAGTCGCCACAAAGCTTGTTGTCGATCAGATGGAAGGCCGCCATATCAGCCCACTTCGTGCCGGGAAATTTCTTGATCACTTCCTTCAGCGCGTCTTCGTTCATTCCTTCCCGCATGTAAGATTCCTTTTCGCGCGCCGAAGGACGGCTCATAACGTCGGCTTTTTCCAACTGCCAGCGGATGTCAGCGGAACGGTACAGGGATTCTCCAGCCAGAGGAGAAGAGGGAAAAATCTCGTAGAGTCGTCGGTAGAGTCGCAGAGCTTCCTGAGCAGCACCGCGACGTCCGCGACGGCGGCTGGCCTCGTCTTCAGAGTCAACCGCGGCGCCGAACACGATGCGATCGCCGTTCGGAGTCGACGCCCATACCAATCCGGTGTCGAGAATCCATCCCGACAGAGTTTTGCCTCCGACGTCTTCATCCTCCACAAACTCTGGATCGACGACGTGCGAGGAACCCAGAAGGGCCTGCACGTGGACCCAATTCCGGCTGCGCTCAAGAAGGATCACCTCGCGGCCGCGCTCGGCCTCGCCGAGCTTGCTCGAACTAGTGTCTGGAGACAGATAGATGACTGCCTGCCGTACCAGTGCGCCGCTTTCGGCGGCGCTTAGCAGGGAAGGCGCCACGAGTGGTAAGGCAATGACAAGAAGCAGCTTGACGGTGAGTTTCACGACTGTCCTCGGATTTACGAGTCGAGAGTAGCACGATGGCCAACGGCGTGGAATGGTTCGAGCGAGTGTGGGCCGGGCATTCCCTTCGACTTCGCTCAGGGCAGGCCTGCCTCGCCGTGTTGACAAGAATGCGATTGGTGCTGTACACGGATGTGTTTGCTTCGACGGTGGGAGCCGGGGACGACTACTGGCTGACTCCGTTCGCGAGGGTCCAGCATGATCCCCGGCAGCGCGCCGCAGAATATCGTTGTCCGCGATATCGAGAGTCTCGAGGACTTTAGCCAGCTCAAGCGCGTCGAGAAAGAAGTGTGGGGACTGGCGGATGACGACAGCATTTCTCTGACCCTGGCAATCGCCCTCAAAGCGGCGGGCAATATGTTTCTAGGCGCCTTCGAGGAAGACAAACTGATTGGTTTCGCCTTTGCCTTCTTCGGCCGGGAACACGGCCAGCCCATGATCCACTCCCACATGCTGGCGGTGCTCGATCCTTACCGTCGGCTTAAGATTGGCGCGCGCCTGAAATGGGCGCAGCGGGAATGGGCTCTTGCGCGAGGTGTGGGGGAAATTACCTGGACCTTCGATCCCTTGCAGAACCGGAACGCCCATTTCAATTTCGCCAAACTGGGCGTTGTCGCCGAAACATATAAGGTCGACTTCTATGGCCCTGAAACGTCCAGCATTCTGCATCAAAACGGGACAGATCGGCTATGGGTGAGGTGGGCGTTAAGCTCGGGCAGGGTTCAGGCTCGGCTCGCCGGCAAGGACACCCGCATGGAAACGCTCGACACCCTGCGTCATCTCGCGCCGCTAGTGCGCTTCAACGGCGACGGCAAACCAGCCCGAGCCGACTTGACGGAATCATTGGCTCGTCAACGGGTGAGCATCGAAATTCCGGGAGACATCCTCGAAGTCGAACATGCCGACGTGGCTTTGGCGCGTGCGTGGCGCGAGGCCACACGGTGGGCGTTCATCGCAGCGCTCGAAGCGGGATTTTTCGTCGCCGAGTATTGCCGCTCGGTCCGCGGGCAGCAGGGGCCGGGGGCGTATCTGCTGGAGAAAGGGACGGCAGGGGAGTGGGTGGCGGGTTGAGCGTGGGTGCGGACACTCCCGTCCGCCATCCAGGCTGAACCAGGTGGATCGTCCTCGCCCGACTCTTGCCGGCATTATCGCGCCGACAGCGCCACGTGCTGGATGCTTTTCACCGCCCGCATGTACTGGGCGCGCTCGAAGGCAGAAGGATCCGGGCATCGGCGCTGGCTCATGCTGCCCTGCATCTGCTTAACGGATTCGTATTCGTTCTTCTCCATCCACTCCCGCACGCCTTGCTCGATTGGCTGAAGGTGGCGGATTCCGTTCCGCAACAGGGTTGAGCACAGCATGGTGACATTGGCGCCAACCATGAGCAGTTTGATCACGTCTTCCGAGCCATAGACGCCGCCGGTTGCAGCGAGGCTGGCGGTGATGCGTCCATAGAGAATCCCGACCCAGGTCAGCGGCAGCCGCATTGCCTGTGGTGTACTGAGCAGCACGTTGGGCTTCAATTCCAGCGCTTCGAGGTCAATGTCAGGCTGATAGAAGCGGTTGAACAAGACCAAGCCGTCGGCGCCTGCAATGTCTAGCCGCTTCGCGATGTTCGTGATGTTGCTGAAAAATGGACTGAGTTTCACGGCCACAGGAATGTGCACCGCCGCTTTTACTGCCTGCAAGATATCTAAGTAATGCTGTTCGACCTGCGCTGAGGTCACTTCCGGATCGGTCACAATCCAGTAAATATTGCACTCGATAGCGTCCGCCCCGGCCTGCTCCATTTCGGTTGCGTACTGGATCCATCCGCCGACAGAAGAGCCATTCAGGCTAGCGATGACCGGAACCTTGACCGCAGCCTTCGCTTTGCGGATGTGCTCCAGGTACTCTTCCGGTCCCAGATGAAACTCTGAAGCCTGCGGGAAATAGCTCAGGCTCTCCGCAAAACTCTCCGTGCCTTCGCTCAGGAAATGATCGAGCTCCTGACTCTCCAGGCGAAGTTGTTCCTCGAAAAGCGAGTAGAGAACGACTGCGGATGCGCCAGCATCTTCCAGGCGGCGAATATTGTCGATCTCGTGCGAGAGCGGCGAGGCAGAGGCAACAAGCGGAGTGCGAAGCTGCATTCCGAGGTATTGAGTAGTCAGGTCGGGCATGGTCTTCTCCATTCTGAGCTGCGAGCTATGAGCTATGAGCTTCGCGCCTTGAGCTATGAGCTAGTCAAAAGCCTTGTCATCCGGCCCTTCGTGGCCTGTTTTTGCCGTTTACGGTCGGCTGAACCTGCTGAGCCAACGAAGTCAACATTCGTTGAACTTCGTCTGATTGCTTGGTGAGTGTCCCGAACGCTTCTGCAGTCAAGAACCCGAGATCGTGCGCGAGCAGAAGATGGTATTCAAGTTCGGTAGCGGAGCCGCGAGAGATGTGGAGAAATCGACCGAATTCACCGTCTGACCTTCTGCCTGCGCCTTCGGCAATGTTCGCCCCAATTGAAGACGCGGCCTGCCGCATTTGAGACACCAATCCGAAAAGCTCTTCCTTAGGGAAGCCTTGCGTCACTCGGTAGATTTGTAAGGTGAGTTCATGAGCCTTGGCCCACACCTTCAGGTTCTTAAAGTCGTTCATGTCGTTCCTTACACCTAAGGTCCTGCTTGGCTCCAAGCCCGAAGCTCATAGCTCGGAGCTCGCAGCTATTTCCGCGCTGCCATGTACTCGTAGAACTTAAATCTCACATCGGCATCGTGCTGCGCCTCACTCCACAACCGTTTGGCGTCTTCGGGCTTGCTCTTGGTTAGCATCTTGAAGCGCGTCTCCATGAGCATGTAGTCCTGAACCTTTCTCGTCGGCGTGCGCGAGTCGAGTATGAGCGGGTTCTCGCCTGTCTGCCCACGTTCCGGGTTATAGCGATACAGGAGCCACTGCCCGGCATCGACTGCCGCCTTCTGGTTCTGTAAACCGGTGGTCATGTCGATGCCATGCGCGATGCAGTGCGCGTAGGCGATGATGATGCTCGGCCCGTCATAAGCCTCGGCTTCAAGAAATGCTTTAAGGGTATGCTCGTCCTTGGCTCCCATAGCGACACTTGCGACGTAGACATTTCCGTAGCTCATGGCCATCAAGCCGAGGTCTTTCTTGCCGCCCGGCTTGCCGCCCGCAGCAAACTTGGCGACCGCGGCGCGGGGCGTAGCTTTCGATTGCTGCCCGCCAGTATTTGAGTAAACCTCGGTGTCGAGCACCAAAACGTTCACGTTCCGGCCGCTAGCCAGCACGTGATCGAGGCCTCCGTAGCCGATGTCATACGCCCAGCCGTCGCCGCCGACGATCCAGACGCTCTTCTTGACCAGCATATCGGCGAGCAACAGAAGCTGTTTGGCTTCGGGCGTGTTGACGGATTTCAATTTGTCTTTTAGTTGGGTGACCCGAAGCCGCTGTTCGTAGATGTCTGCTTCGTCCTTCTGCGGAGAATTGAGAAGGGCATTGGCAAGTTCTTCGCCGACTCCGCCGTTGACTCGCTTCACCAGTTCGCGCGCGAACTCGGTCTGTTTATCGATGGAGAGGCGGAAGCCCAGGCCGAACTCGGCATTATCTTCGAACAGCGAATTCGACCAGGTCGGACCGCGGCCATCGGCATTTTTGGCCCAGGGAGTGGTAGGCAGGTTGCCGCCGTAGATCGATGTACAGCCTGTGGCGTTGGCGACCAGCGCGCGATCTCCGAACAATTGCGACAGCAGCTTGAGATATGGCGTCTCGCCGCAACCCGAGCACGCGCCCGAGAACTCGAAGAGCGGTTCCTGCACTTGCTGCTGCCGGATCGTCCCGACTTTGATCTTGCGGCGGTCGAGTTCCGGAATCTTGAGGAAGAACTCCCAGTTTTCGCGCTCCGGCACGCGCAGTGGAGGTTGCTCCGCCATGTTCAATGCCTTCAGCCGCGTCTCCTGTTTATTCTTGACCGGGCAGACGTCGACGCAAATGGCACATCCGGTGCAATCTTCTGGCGCAACCTGAATGCTGTACTTCAAGCCTGCCCATTCCTTGTCGCGGGCGTCGGTCGATTTGAAGGTTGGAGGCGCCCCATTCAGTTCCTTCGAATCGAACACCTTGATACGAATCACGGCATGGGGACAGACCATCGCGCACTTGCCGCACTGAATGCAGATTTTCGTATCCCAAACGGGGATCTCGAGTGCAATATTACGCTTCTCCCACTTCGCGGTTCCGGTCGGGAACGTGCCATCGTTGGGGAACGCGCTTACGGGCAATTCGTCGCCGCGGTTTTCATAGATCGTGCCCAGGACGTTGCGGTCGAAGTCGGGCGCGGATGCCGGGAACGGCGCCGGAATCTCGAAGGTGCTGGTGACTTTTGCCGGCACCTTCACTTCGTGCATTTGGGTCAGCGATTCGTCCACTGCTTTCATGTTTTTCTGGACGATGTCTTCGCCTTTGCGGCCGTAGGTGTCGCGAATCGACTTGCGAATGGCTTCGATTGCCTCTTCGCGAGGCAGCACCTTCGAAATCGCAAAGAAGCAGACCTGTAAGATGGTGTTCATGCGGCTGCCCATGCCGGTGTCGCGGGCGACGGAGTAGCCATCGATGACGAAGAAGCGTGCTTTCTTCGCGATCAGTTGTCCCTGCACTTTTCGCGGAAGCTTGTCCCATACCTCGTCGGGGCCGAAAGGACTGTTCAGGAGAAACGTCCCGCCCTCGACCAGTGAGCTGAGCATGTCGTAGCGTTCGAGGAAGATCCACTGGTGACAGGCAACGAAGTTTGCCTTTGACACAAGATAGGTAGATCGGATCGGCTTCGGGCCAAAGCGCAGGTGAGAGACCGTAACCGCCCCGGACTTCTTCGAGTCATAGACGAAGTAGCCCTGAGCGTAGTTGTCAGTGTTCTCGCCAATAATCTTGATCGAGTTTTTGTTGGCGCCGACCGTTCCATCCGCGCCGAGCCCGTAGAACATGGCACGAACCACGTTGTCCGGTTCGGTATGAAACGCAGGATCGTAGTCGAGGCTGGTGTGAGAGACATCGTCCTGGATGCCGACTGTGAAGTGCTCTTTCGGCTTGGGCTGCTTCAGGTTGTCAAACACAGCCTTGACCATGGCAGGCGTGAATTCCTTGGAAGAGAGCCCGTAGCGGCCGCCGACCACCGGCAAAGGACGCTTGCCTTCATGCAGCGCATTGACCACATCGAGGTAGAGGGGTTCGCCCGCCGCTCCGGCTTCTTTCGTCCGGTCGAGCACGGAAATGGTCTTTACGCTGGCGGGGAGGGCCGCCAGGAAGTGCTTCACTGAGAACGGCCGATACAAACGCACCTTGAGTACGCCAACTTTTTCACCCTTCGTGGTGAGAGCTTCCACGGTCTCGTGGGCCGCTTCGGCGCCGGATCCCATCATGACAATGACACGTTCAGCATCCGGTGCGCCCACGTAATCGAACAGGTGATAGCTGCGGCCAACGACCTTGGCGAACTTGTCCATCACCGCCTGGACTTTCTCGGGAGCAGCGTCGTAGACGGGATTGATGGTTTCGCGAATCTGGAAGAAGACGTCGGGGTTCTGCGCCGTTCCACGCAGTACCGGGTGTTCTGGCGACATCGCTCGCTGGCGGTGCTCGAATACGCGATCCATGTTGATCATGGCCCGTAGATCGTCATCGGAGAGCATCTCGATCTTGTTGACTTCGTGCGAGGTGCGGAATCCGTCGAAAAAGTGCAGGAAGGGAATTCGAGTCTCGAGCGATGCGGCGTGGGCGATCAGAGCGGAATCCATCGCCTCCTGGACTGAATTCGACGAGAGCATGGCGTAGCCGGTTGTCCGGCAGAACATCACGTCGCTGTGATCGCCGAAGATGGAGAGCGCGTGGGTGGCAACCGTGCGTGCCGAGACATGAAACGCGGTCGGCGTGAGTTCGCCGGCAATCTTATTCATGTTCGGAATCATGAGGAGCAAGCCCTGGGAGGCGGTAAAGGTCGTCGCCAGCGCTCCGGCTTGCAGCGCCCCATGGATGGCTCCGGCGGCTCCGCCTTCGCTCTGCATCTCCGTCACCTGCGGCACCGTGCCCCAGATGTTCTTCACGCCTTCCGAAGCCCACTGGTCGGCCCATTCGCCCATGTTCGACGAAGGAGTGATCGGATAGATGGCGATCACTTCGTTCACCCGATACGCTACATGTGCAACGGCTTCGTTGCCGTCCATGGTCTTGATCTTGCGCTTCATGATTGTCCCTTCTGACGTTGTCGGCTGAGGTTGAGACTGCTCGTTCATGCGGGGCGGCTGGAGCGCCGTCCGTCGTATTCCATGATGCCGGACAGGTGGGCAGGCGGTCGGGTACATGGATCACACCAGCCTGTGATAGCAGTCACAGGAGGCATTCTGTCTCGTTGGCGGGCATTCTTTGGCCTGCCAGCGGCGCCGAGCAGACATCGGGAGCGTGCAGTAAAATCCTTGCCATTGCTCCGGACAGCCGGAGCGGGGTCAAACTCAACTGCCTACTGCCAGAGGACACACTATGGCCGAAGTACCCGCCGCTGAGACCAGCATCGAATCCGTGCTTCACGAAGAACGCAAGTTCGAACCTTCACCGGAGTTCTGCCAGCAGGCCCATCTCAAGAGCCTTGACGAGTACGAGGCCTTGTACAAGGAATCGGTGGAGCAGCCGGAGAAATTCTGGGCTCGCGCGGCTCAGGACCTCCACTGGTTCAGGAACTGGGACAAAGTCCTGGAATGGAATGTTCCGTGGGCGAAGTGGTTTGTTGGCGGACAGATCAATCTCTCCTACAACTGCCTTGACCGCCATGTCCAAACCGCCCGCAAGAACAAGGCCGCGTTGATCTGGGAGGGTGAGCCAGGCGAAGTCCGCACTTATACCTACCAGCAGCTCTGGAAGGAGGCGCAGAAATTTGCGAATGCTCTTAGGGGTT